>Ga0207062_1010_pt1 | contig 55980 bp, 55 predicted proteins | sample Alteio_BWMinCont_28_FD_153266 | JGI IMG/M metagenome (GOLD analysis project Ga0207062, IMG submission 153266) | Enriched cells from forest soil in Barre Woods Harvard Forest LTER site, Petersham, Massachusetts, United States -... | ecosystem: Environmental > Terrestrial > Soil > Temperate forest >... | reverse complement strand
CCCTCCTCGGCTTCGCCCTCCAGGCCCACGTACCTCCAGTATTTTTCCCGCTCATTATGGGATTCCCGGTAGAGATCGGAAAGGCCCTCGGGCACGTCCCGGACTTCTTTTTTCCAGCGCAATCGCCCGTGCTGAGACCGCTCCGGGTCGAAGAGGCGGTCTTTTAAGTCATCGAGGTCCAGACCCTTCTCTCGGCACCGGGTCCGCAGGGTGTATTCATCCACGGTTCCCGCCTCAAACCGCCACCAGCCGCTGAAGGGGGCGATGTCGTGTGTCGAAAGCGAGGCGATGGAAAGGCGCCGGTAGGTTTCGGGCTCTTTGAAGTCGCCGTTTCCTTTCCAGTCTCTCATCCAGCGCTGGATCTCCATCCCGGGGATTCCCAGTTCCGAGAGGACTTTGTAGGAACAGTCGGGCACGGTTCCCAGGTCTTCTGCGCACGGGAGGAGCGAGGAATGCTCCAGCATCAGGGAAAGGAGCTTCCGTCCGTGGTTTTCCCAGGTGTTCGGGTCCCCCGGATCGAAAGAGCCTTTGAGCCCTCCGCTCTGCGCCGGTTCCGAGACGGGGACGGTCCAGATACGGAAGAGGCCGACGGCGTGGTCCAGGCGGAACATGTCATAAAAGTTCTGGGCGTATTTCAGTTTTTCGATCACGTACCGGTAATTGTCGCGTTCAATGGATTCCCAGTTAAAGGGGGGCATTCCCCACCGTTGGCCTTCCGCGAAGAGAAGATCCGGCGGCGCCCCTGCCGAAAGGTCCAGTTTGAAATGTTCCTGATGGGACCAGACGTCCGCCGAGTCGCGGGAAACGAGAAATGGCATGTCTCCCATGAGGAACACTTCCTTGCGCGCCAGATTCTCTTTGACGGCTGCGAACTGCTCAAAAGCCTGCCACTGAAGCCACTGGTGGAACCGGATCCGTTGCGTGTTGGTATTTTTGAATTCCGGGAGCTCTGCGGCGCGCCGTTCCTTGAGGCCCGGCTCCCAGTCCTGCCAGCCTTTCTCCGCGTATTTCTCTTTGAGGGTCTTAAAGAGTGCGTAATCTTCGAGCCAGTAGGCGTTCTTCTCAACAAAAGTCGCCCGGCGCGCCGATTTCACGCCCGGGTTCTTCTGGAAAATCAGCCAGAGGATTTCCATCTTGGCGGTTTTAATACCGTAATCGACATGCGGCCGGCCGCACGGGAAGCGCCGCTGGAGTTTTTTGAAGGCTGTCCGGAAAGGTTGTAAGTCGGCGTTTTTGAGATCCGACAGGCTCAGGTGCATGGGTTCCAGGGCAAACGAGCTTTGGGCGTCGTAAGGCCGGAAATCCAGACCCACGTCATTCATCGGGAGGAGTTGGATAATGCTCAGGCCCGTTTTCCGGCACCAGCTTCCGAGCCGGGTCAGGTCTTTAAATTCCCCAATGCCGATGCTGGAGCGTGAGTGAAGGGAAAAAAGCGGAGCGGCCACGCCGGAACGCCGATGGGGCGTGAGGCGTTCCCATTGTTTCTTGGAGAGGGTTTCCGGGAACACTAGCGCAGGGATTGGCGGAGGACGTCCAGGTTGTCCTGGGGATTGATGCCGACGGCTTTGATCAGTTCGGAAAGGGTATTGATGTCATTTTCGGAGATCGAGGACAGCATCTCCGGACTGTGGCGAAGCCGCTTGATGAGGCTGAGGAGGTGGTCCTGGGCGCGCCGGAGGCTGACGTCGACTTCGATCTGCCGGGCGAGAGCCAGGATGTTCAGGCTTTCCTGGGCGAGTTGGTGGTTGAGCTCATGGTTGAGGTCAGCGGTTTTTCGAGCCAACTCCTCGCTCAGGAAACCGGCGATCTCGTCCATTTTGATCTGGACGCTCAGGTCCCGGGCGGCCTGGATAATCCGCACGACGGCGAAGGATTCCCGCGGATCAAAGCCGTACCGGGACAGAAGATGGACTTCCGCTTTCAGTTTCCTTTTGAGGGTGTGGATGGTGGCGTAGCGGATTTCCTCGGGGATGGGCAGGCGGATGGAACGGTAGACTTCGTTCAGGGTCTTATTTTCCTCAAAGAGCTGTTCGTAAACGTCGTCGATCTTGCCGATGATTTCCTTGGTGAGGAGCGAGATCACCTTGATCCGGTCCCCCAGGAGAAGATCTTTCAGGGCGTAGTATTTTTCGCCGAAGAGGGAGTCGATTTTTCTCAGGAGTTCGACGATGTGCGTGGCGTAAAACACGTCGAAGAGTTCCTGCTCGATCTTTTTGAATTCCGCGTCATCCAGAAAGGGTTTGACGGAACAGCGGAAGTCGTAGGTTCCGAACTGCAGGGCGATGAAGACCAGATCATTTTCCTCTCCGGTGGCGCGGCAGGCAATCCGGGCCCGGCCGTAATTCAGATTGAGGTTCCCGTAATTTTCCTTCCGCTGATGGATGATGTCCAGGCTTACGGAACGCGCCGGGGCATGGCTCTTGTAATCGCTCACGGTATCGCAGATGGCGTACTGGGCGACGAGGGCCGGCAGCGAGACCTGGGAAGGGCGGATGAGCTTTTCATACACGCCGCGTCCGTCGCCGAATTCCGGCACGTTGCTTTTGGCGTTCTCAAGGCGCTTCAGGAACTCTTCTTCCAGGCGGATTCCGGCGGTTTCCCCGGCCAGTTCGATCGCGCGCATCGCGTACTGCAGGATCTGGACCGTTTCAATGCCGGAGAGTTCGGTGAAAAACCAGCCGCAGCTCGTGTACATAAGCATCGCCTGGCGCTGCATCTCGAGAAGTTTGAGGCCGGTGACGCGCCGGGTTTCATTGGGCGGTTTCACGGCATGGCGTTCAAAGAACTGAGTTTCGTTCTGCGCCGTACGCTCCAGGATGAGGTTGATGTAGTCGTTGCGGGCCTCCCACGGATCTTTGAAATGTTCGGCCCCCAGGGTTTCAAAGATTTTGATCAGTTCGTCCCGGAGCCAGTCCAGCGATTCCCGCAGGGGTTTTCTCCAATACTGCGTCCAGGAGGGGTCCCCGTCGCCCCGGCAGCCGCAGTGGTCTTTCCATCGTTTCACGCCGTGCGGGCAGCTCCAGGAAGTTCCTTCCCCGTTTTCACCTTCCTTCAGGCGGACGGCGAACTGAGGGGGATGTTTTTCCAGGAACTCCCCGAAGTTCGTGACGGGGAAATCCCGGTTCTTGGCTTCGACCGTGGTGAGATAGGCGAGGGTGCGGTCGCCGTAAGGCTTGTGGTGGCCGTAGGTTTCACCGTCTGTCGCGACGCTGATGAGCGGCTCGGCGGCCCGCGCCCCCAGGGCGGCGCTTTGAATGCGGTCCATGAATTTCTTGGCGTCGAAAGCGAGGTCTTCAAAGCTGACGGCCTTGGAGATGGGCCCGTCGTAGAAAAAAATATCGATGAATTTTGCCGGGTCTTTTTTCAGGAAACACCGGTAGGGTTGGGAAGGGTCAACCCCGCCGTTCGACACATCACTCCAGCCTTCCTCCGCGAGCGGCCGGATGGCCTCGGCTTGCCGGGGTTCCAGAATCAGATAGCGCAGTCCCTTGTCCACCAGGACTTCCAAGGTTTCTTCGTTGCAGGCGGTTTCCGGCAGCCACAAGGACTCCGGCAGTCGGTCGAAGCGGTACTGGAAATCCCGGATCCCCCATTCCACCTGCGTGATTTTGTCCCGCAGGTTGGCCAAGGGCATGATGAGATGGCTGTAGCCCTGGGCGATGGCGTTGCCGTGTCCTCCGCGCCGCGAGGAACTGGCTTTATCGGCCCAGAGGATGGCGCGGTAGGTCTCCGGGTGCTCCGTCTCAATCCAGGAGATCAAGGTGGGGCCAAAATTGAAGCTGATCATCTCCAGGTTGTTGACGATGTCCAGGATGCGGCCCTGCGGGTCCAGGACCCGGGCCCGCACGTTCGGCAGATAGCACTCGTGATGAATCTTGTGGTTCCAGTCGTGGAAAGGGGCCGCGCTCTCCTGGATTTCAATCTGTTCTGTCCAGGCGTTTTCCCGGGGAGGCTGGTAGAAATGTCCGTGCAGGCAAAGGCTGGGGTGTCCGGTCATGGGTGTTTACAGGTTCATTATATATACTTTTAACCCTATGGTTCTTCGTTCCTTCTCTTCTTCCACGGTGGAAACCTTGGAAAGGGCCCTGGCGGCCTACTTCGGGCGCCGGTTTTGCCGGCTCACGAACCGCGGCACAACGGCGTTGACGGCCGCCCTCCGCTCTCTGGAATTGCCGCCGGCCTCCCCGGTGGTCTTTCCGGCGGCGATGTGCTCCATTCCCGTTCTGTCCGCGTCCTTCGCGGGATTGGAGCCGGTGTTCGCCGACGTCAGCCTGACGGACGGGAATTTTGATCTGGAAAGTCTCGAAGCGCTGCTCGGAAAGACCCCGGGTCCGGGGGCGGTCATTCCCATTCATATGTTCGGCAAGCCGGAGGCTTGGGATGCGCTGGAAGCCCTGTGCGGCCGGAGGGGGTGGACGTTGATTGAGGATTGCGCATTGTCGATGGGCGCTTCTTACCGGGGCCGCCGGGTGGGCGGTTTTGGCCGGTTGTCCTGCCTTAGTTTTGTCCGCAAGATGGTGCCTCTGGAAATGGGCGGGGCTGTGTTGACGGACGATCCGGTTTTGTTCGGGCGGGTGGTCGATTACGTGGCCCGCCTGCCCGTGGAGCGCCCGAGCGAGAGCGATGTGTCCCGGGTGATGCGGGAGTTTCATCGTGTCACGGCGGAGGCGGCCCGCGGAGGCTGGGCCTCCACCGGCTTTCTCGATTCGTACCGGGAACCATTCCGTCAGCGGCTCTTGACGGGAACCACCGAGGCGGATTGGGAGCATTCCATTCTCCTCAAGGAATTGGAGCGCCTCGAAGAGAACTTGCGGGCGCGCCAGGCCCGTGCCGAAGTCTACGAGGGCGTTTTAAGCCAGGGACAGATGGTTCCCTTGGACAGAACGGGGAGTTCTTTGTTTGCGTTCCCGGTCCGGTTGAAAGAGGTTGCGGCCGAGGATTTCCTGCGCTTCGCGGAGGGGAAAGGGCTTTCCTTTAAACGGATCGCCTACCCGGACATTCATAAAATTTTTGACGGCGGACGGCGTCAGGCGGACGGCGCGTTCAGGAATGCGGGGGTCTTGGAGCGGGAAGTGGTGGGGATGCCGGTGGACGAGGCCCAGCCCGTTTCGTCGTACTGGGGGTACGCGCAAAGCTTTGTCGATGCGTTCCGCGAATATCTTGCCGCGGGACGGCCGCGCGCGGATGTGACGGGGGAGCTTGAGATGAGGATGTCCCGGTAATTAACTGGCCGGGGCCGGCCCTGATTCCGCCTCGGCCTTAACAATCGCCTGTCGGGCTTTGGCGTGTTCGGGGTCGATCCGGAGGACCACCTGCCATTGGCGGATGGCGTCCGGGATTTTCCCTTCGGAATAGGCGATCAGGCCGTCTTTGTAATACTTTTCGGCGAGCTCATGCTGCCGGGACTTGGCTTTTTCCAGGTCCTGGGCAACTTTCAGGTTCGAAGGGTCCCTCCGCAGGATCGCCTCCATATTTTTGATCGCTTCCGGGAAATTGACTTCCGTGGATGTCAGTGATTTTGCCGTGGCAATCACCGCCGGAGCCGCCGTCTTCTTGGGGGCGCGCCAGGAGTCATCGGTGACCGTGGCCTTTTCCGAGGCCTTTTCTTGGGCGATGCTCGCCAGTTGGGCGTTGATTTTGGCGATGTATTCCTTGGCCGATTCCACGGTGGGGTCGGTCTTCTCGATTTTTTTCCATTCCTTGAGGGATTCCTGCCATTTGCGATCGGCGTACAGGTTCAAGGCCTCTTCGATCATGTTGATAATATCGTTCGAGCGTTCCTTGGTTTCCAGTCGCACCAGGGCTTCTTCGGATTGGGTGATTCCCTGCTTGGCTTCCGTGTCGTTCGGGTCGGCGTCGGCGACCTTCTTCCAGGAAGCGAGGGCGTCTTTGTATTGGCCCTGGTCGTAGAGCGCCTTCGCGGATTCTCTGTAAAATCCGGTCTGTTCATCGCGGATCATGCCGAGAAGCCTTCCCTGGGCCCGTTCGCCGGCGTCGATGGCGGTCTCATTGTCCGGTTGAAGGCGCCGCGCCTCCTGGAAATAATCAAACGCCCGGGACCAGTCCTTGTCGAGGTATGCGAGGATTCCCGCATCCAGGTTCCACTCGGCCGTGCCGCGGGCGGAGTTGCCGAGTTTGTTCTCGTAGTCGGATCTCATGTCATCGAGCGACTTGAGGGCTTTTTTGTTTTTGGGATCGGCATCCAGCATGTTCCAGACGTTGTCGATCATTCCGGCGATCTCGCCGTATTTGACGGCCGATTGCGCCATGTTCATGTCTTTGGTGGTGACGGTCTCGACTTTTTTCTTCTGATCTTTCGTTTGCTCTTTGAGTTCATCGCGCACTTTGTCGAGAGCCAGTTTCGCTTCCATGTTGTCGGGTTCGCGCGTGAGAACCTGTTCAAAATAATTGATGGCGTTCTGGTATTCCCCGTTGCCGCAACTCTTAAACCCGCTGTCCATCAGTTCCTGGGTGGATGTTTCCGGATCCGCCCAGGCCGGCAGGGCAACAAGGCACAGCGCGAGAAAAAGAACGATTTTCTTCATCGGTTTCATTTCAGGAGTTTCCTCTTATAAGCCAACCCCCAAAGAGCCAAAAAATCAAGCCCTGATGCGGGCGTGCGGGGGTTTTACTTTTAAGACCCGGTTTGTTAAAATCCCTTTCCTGCCAACGTCACATCAACAACGGACACACAGGGTTAGAGGGTTGCCCCTTGATCTTGCTGGTTCAGGGGGCCATGGATGATCCCATTCCCTTCCGTGATTGTGTTGGATATGGGGCTGTAGCTCAGCTGGGAGAGCGCCTGCATGGCATGCAGGAGGTCGAGGGTTCGAACCCCTTCAGCTCCACTTTTTTATGATTCGAATACTGGCCGGTGAGGCCCGCGGAAGACCTATTAAAAGCCCCCCCAAGGGCCCGGCGTCCAGGCCCATTCTCGGCCGGATGAAAAAATCACTTTTTGATATCCTGGCCCGGCGTTTGCCGGAGGCCGTTTTTCTCGATCTGTTCGCCGGCACGGGTTCGGTGGGGATCGAGGCCTTGTCCCGGGGCGCTTCCCGCGTCATTTTTGTCGAGAGGGATTCCTATTGTTCCCGGCTGCTGCGGGAGAACCTTGAAACCCTCGGTTACACCGACCGGGCCGAGATTATCGGGGGGGATGTCTTGAGGGCTCTCGAGTCCCTGGGTTCCTCCTTCGATTTGATTTTTATGGGGCCCCCGTACAAAACGGAGGAAGGTGGAGCGGCCGCCCACACGGAGCCGGTTCTTCAGTCATTGGTCCGGTGCCGGGTTCTGAGGCCCGGGGGCTGGCTGATTGCCCAGCACCACTCCAAGGAAAGCTTTTCCGTTCCCTCGGGGTATGTCATGGCCCGCCAGGAAAAATACGGTGATTCCCGCCTGTCCTTTTTTCAAAACGCATGAAAGGAATCTGGGTTGTCAAAGCCGGGGGCGAAATCTTCCAAAAGGGCGGCGTCTCTTTGGACCGCTTCCTGGCCGGGATGGTTCGTTTGGCCCGCCGTTATCCGCTGGTGTTCGTCCACGGAGGAGGCCCCCAGCTCACGGACGCTTTACAAAAGAGAAAGTCGCCCGTCCGGTTCGTCAAGGGATTGCGGGTGACCAGCCCCGGCGAGATGCGTTTGGTGGAAAGGATACTTTCCGGGGAAATCAATAAAGAGATCACCGGGCGTTTGATCCGATGGGGGGGTCTCGCCGTCGGAATTTCCGGACGGGATGGCCGTCTCCTCGAGGCCCGGGTTCTTCCCGGCATGGGATGCACCGGCCGGGCCGTGCGTTCCCGCCCCGCGTTTTTATTGGCTTTGCTGCGGGAAAAGTGTCTTCCGGTGGTGTCTCCCGTGTGCGCGGGTTCCCGGGGGGAGGCGCTCAACGTCAACGCGGACGAGGCGGCGTTGTGTCTGGCCATGGGCGTCAAAGCCGCGCGGTTGATTTTTTTAACCAATGTTCCCGGTGTCTACGGGCCGGATGGGATTCCCCTTTCCCGGTTGACGTCCCGGGAAGCCGGAAGATTGCTCGTCCGTCGGGTGATTCAAGGGGGGATGATTCCGAAGGTCCGGTCCGCTGTGGCGGGAGTCAGGAAAGGCGTCGGGGAAGTGTGGATCGCCAAAGTCGGCGAAGATCTGGAAGCCTTGGAGGGAACTCGGATTCATGGTTAAGAAAGCGGCCGCGCTCTTTTTGAAAGAGCGGCGTTACCTGATGCCGACCTTCCGGCGGCAGCCCCTTCTGATCGAGCGGGCCCGGGGCAGCCACGTATGGGATTCGACGGGTCGTCGCTACCTCGATTTTGTGTCCGGGCTCGGGGTTTGCAGCGTCGGCCATGCGAATCCGGCGGTGGCCCGGGCGCTCGCAGACCAGGTTTCGCGGGTCTGGCATGTCTCAAATTTTTATTACACGCGGCCTCCGGTTGAACTGGCTGAGCAGTTGTCCCGCCGGTCGTTTAAAGGGAAGGTCTTCTTTTCCAATTCCGGAACCGAGGCCAACGAATGCGCGGTCAAATTGGCCCGCCTCTGGGCGTCAAAAACCTCAGGCGGCCTGCGCCACGAAGTGATCACCTTCGACAACGCTTTTCATGGCCGGACGATCGCCATGATTTCCGCCGGACAGAAGAAGCTTCAGACAGGGTTTGAACCGATGCTGCCCGGTTTTGTGGAGGCCCGATTCAATGATCTGGCTTCCGTCAAGGCGGCCATCGGTCCCCGCACCGCGGCCATCCTGGTCGAGCCGGTCCAGGGGGAGGGTGGGGTGCATGTCGCGACCCGGGAGTTTCTTCGGGGCTTGAGGGAGTTATGCGATCGGCACGGGCTTTTATTGATTTTTGACGAGGTGCAGTGCGGGATCGGGAGGACGGGGCGCCTCTTCGCCTATGAACACAGCGGCGTGGTTCCTGATGTGATGGCCCTGGCCAAAGGGCTGGCGGGGGGTTTTCCGATCGGCGCCACTATCGCCCGGTCGGCCGTGGCGGACGTTCTGACGGCCGGGACTCATGGGTCCACTTTCGGAGGCGGCGCTCTGGCCGCCCGCTGTGCTTTGGCCGTCCTTGAGCTGCTGGATGAAAAACGCCTGGAGCGGATCCAGGAGCTGGGGCAGACGGCGCTCCGGTTTCTGCGGGGTCTTCAGAAATCCTATTCCTTTATCCGTGATGTCCGCGGGGTGGGTTTGATGCTGGGTCTGGAGTTGGATCGCGAGGGGGCCCCTTTCGTGGCAAAAGCCCAGGAACGCGGGCTCTTGATTAATTGCACGCAGGGGAACATCCTGCGTCTTCTGCCGCCTTTTGTTCTGACGGACCGGGAGCTGGACCAAGGTTTGCACATTCTCAAAGAGGCGCTGATTCCTTAGACCTTTTTGATAAAATCATCGAGGATAATATGCCTGTGAAAACACCCCTTCAACGCGCAAAAGCCCGAAAAAACGGATCCCGCACGCGCCGCGGGAAGATCCTGGCCATTAAGGCCCGTGAGATCATTGACTCGCGCGGCAACCCGACGATCGAAGTCGAGGTGGTTGTTTCCGATGGAACCGTGGGACGCGCGGCCGTTCCTTCCGGCGCCTCTACAGGCCAGCATGAAGCGCTCGAGCTTCGCGACGGCGACCCCCGGCGTTACTTGGGCCGCGGAGTCCTGAAGGCCATTGATAACGTGGAGGACCGGATCGCTCCGGCCCTGCGGGGTCATGACGTCACCGATCAGGCCGGCATCGATCGTTTATTGATTGAGTTAGACGGAACTCCCAACAAATCGCGGTTCGGCGCCAATGCGATCCTCGGGGTGTCCTTGGCGTGCGCCCGGTCCGCGGCATGCTCTTCCGGAATGTCTCTGCATGAGTTCATCCGGCAGACGTACGGCTTTCGCAAACAAGAAGTCTTGATGCCCGTGCCGCTCATGAATGTCGTGAACGGCGGGGCCCACGCGGACAACAACGTGGATCTGCAGGAATTCATGATCGTCCCCGTGGCGGGAGGGTCCTTCCGTGAGGCTCTGCGCATCGGGGTGGAGGTTTTCCATCACTTGAAATCCCTATTGAAAAGCAAAGGGTTTGCGACCTCGGTGGGTGACGAGGGAGGGTTCGCTCCGAATCTGAGCTCCAACGAGCAGGCCCTGAATCTGCTGACGGAAGCGATCGAGAAAGCCGGTTACCGGCCCGGACAGGATGTTTTCCTGGCGCTCGACGCGGCTTCCAACGAGTTTTACAAGGACGGTTCCTACTGCCTGGAGGGGGAGGCCGGGGCGCCGAAATTCTCCAGCGACGAGATGGTGAATTATTACAACGGCCTGACCTTGCGCCATCCCATTGTTTCGATCGAGGACGGTTTGTTCGAGGACGACTGGAGCGGTTGGAAAATGCTCACCGAGAAGATCGGCCGCAAGACCCAGCTCGTGGGAGACGACCTTTTCGTCACCGATCCCGCGCGTTTGAAGCGCGGCATCAAGGAAGGCGTGGCCAACGCCATTCTGATCAAGGTCAACCAGATCGGCACTCTGTCGGAAACAGTCGAAGCGGTCCAGGTCGCTCAGGCGGCCGGCTACAAGACGATTATTTCCCACCGTTCCGGAGAAACTGAGGATCCCTTCATCGCCGACCTGGCCGTGGCGACGTCCAGCGGTCAGATCAAGACCGGCTCGGCTTCCCGTTCGGAACGGATCTGCAAATACAACCAGTTGCTTCGCTTGGAAGAGGAGCTGGGAAAACGAGCGGTGTTCCCCGGCCGGAGGATTTTCAAATCCTGAACAAGCTCACCCGCAGCACTTTTTTCTGGAGTCTTGCCGGGGGGGTTCTCCTGTTCCTTGTTCTGCTGAATCAGGGTGTGTGGAGGACTTTTCAGAGAGAACGCGAGATCCATCGCCTCGAGGGCGAGCTGGCCCAGACGCACGAACAGATTCAGGAGACCCGGGAAAGAATTCAGCTCTTACGGTCCGATGACGTGTACCTGGACATTCTGACGCAGAAAGAGCTCGGTTATCTGAAGCCGGATGAGATGGAGATCCGGTTTGTGCCCGCTTCTTCGGGGTCCCGCGGGGCCGGCTAGCGGGTTTTCCGGTACAGCGCCGCGAGGGCGGTGTTGGAAGGGAGGACCGCGGTCGAGATTGCCATCAGCCGATAGAGTTCCGACCGCGATATTTTAACGGTTTTTCCGGGGTCGAGGACGTCTTGGGAGCGCGTGAGCAGGGCCACGGTTTTAAGGGCGGCGAGAAGCGGCCAGGTGCAGGCGGCGCGCAGGCGGATTTCCCGTCGTGGAAGGTTCTGAATGTAGTCCAGGCCTTCGTCCAGATACTGTTTCGTCCGGTTGATCAGTTCCCCGTAGACCGGTTCGAGGCGGATCCAGGCCCCGGTTCCCAGAAGGTCCCGGGGAGAGAGCCCCTGCCGGGCGAGTTCCGTCCGGGGGATGTAGCAGCGGCCGTTTCGGAGGTCTTTGGCCAGATCCCTCAGGATATTCGTCATCTGCAGTCCCTTCCCGAATTCCGTCGCGCGGCGCAGCATTCCTTCCCGGTCGGTCGCGCCGAGGCTGGGCAGGTGCCGGAAGCAGAGCTTCGTCCAGAAGATTCCGGGACAGCCGCCGATAAAATAGCAGTATCTTTCCAGTTCTTCCGGGGTGTTCAAAGCGACAAGCTGTGATTCGTCTTCCCCGGTAAAGACCGTCAAATCCATCCGCATCCCATCGGTCACCCCCACCACCACTTCCCGAAGCAAGTCCCTGTCTTCCCGGTCGAAATCGAGAGCGGCTTGGAAGCAATCTTCCAGCCGTGAGAGCAGGAGTTTCTCGCTGGGGTGGTCCTGGCGGGGTTCTAACGCGGAGCGGATTTCGGCGGCGGCTTCCGGAGAGGGGGTCTCCTGCTCGAATTGCTGCCGGAACAGGTCCAGGTATTTCATCCGCAGGGGCCGGGCCACGAGCCGGGTGTCGGCGATCGTGTCCGCCGCCCGGCAGAACAAATAGCCCAGCCCCATTTGTCGCCGAAGGGGAGAGGGCAGAGCTGTCAGGCTGAGGTAGATGGAGCGGGAGACCTGTTTCAGCAGGTCATCGTAGAGATTCACAACCCCGCTAGTATATCAATTCGAAGCGGGGACTTCGTCGGGGATTTCCGCCGCCATGGCGGGAGTCATGAACCCGTAAAACTGCGGGTACACCTGGATGTAATCTTTGAAAGCGGTCTGCGCGGGAGACCAGAACCAGCCTTGGGCGTCCCAGACTTGCCCCAGGGAGTAGTGCTCAAAAATCTGGTTGAAGGCCACTTTGGCCTGATAATCGTTGCCTTGTTCATGAAAGATTTTTCCAATCATGAGGCAGGCGGCGGAAACATCGTTCAAGGCGGCGTAGGAAAGTATTTCCTCCCGTTGTTTCGGGTTCCCGGTGTAGGAGAGAAGGCCTCCCCACCGTTCCTTCTTCCGGTGCTGTTGTTCGTGGGCGAGAGCCGACCATTCTTCAATCAGCGCGTAGGCCTCGCGCAAGGCGTCATCGCCGCGGTTTTTCTGGTCGTAGGCCCATACCTGGTTCATCATTTCCTGGGAAGTGCCGTAGCGCACCATGCGGTCGGTATCCCCTTCGATTCCCAGGGCCCGCCAGAGCATTATTTGCTCCGGGTTTTTCCGGGAGTAGCGCGTTCGAGAATCATCGCGCAGCGGATTGTAATTCATATCGATAAAAGCCCGCCAGACGCCGGAAATCAGAGCGGGGGAAGGGTCCTTTCCCGGTGTGGTGTAAGGGCACCGCGGCGGGATCCGGTCCGGGATAACGCTCCCGAGATCAAAGGATCGCGTCAACCGTTCGATTTTCTCGCGTCCTGCCCGGTTCCCGGAGAATTGTTCAAGGAATTTCAGGCAGAGAATGTAGTGGCCCGTTCCCTCGTACCAGAGGGTTTTCTGCCCTTCCGTCGTCGCCGCGACCCCGATCTGATCATCCACCCGTGTTTCAAACAGGTCGGCAGCCTTCCGAAGAAAAGCTTCCGGGTCGATACCTTCCTGGTGGAGCCTTTGAGGGCCCAGGGTGAGGAAAAGCCATGTGTAAACATCCAGGGCCGGTGTACGGTCGGGGCCCCGGGGGTTAATCCCGCGCAGAACCGTATTGGATTCCGGTTGATAAGCGACGTGGATCAGCCAATGTTCGATGTCCTTTTGTTCCCGGGCGAAGGTCAGTTTGTCCTCGTTCGCGAGCGGCAGTTTGAGCAGTTCACTGAGGAAGGCATCGTAACTGATGTTGTTCTCGGTGGAGAAAACGGAAGGCCACGGGGTTCCCAGCGGGTCCACCTGGTTGCTCATCGCGACGATTCCGCTGCGGTGCGGAAGGTCATCCTTGATCCAGTGAGCGATCTTTATGGCCAGGTCCCGCCCCGTCCGGCTCCCGTTCAGGCGCGCCGCGCGGGCCGCCAGGAGTCCGATCCAGGCGTTCGGGCCGGCGTGAGCCGTCCCTTCGATGCCGGTCGTCCCGAAATACGCGTTGTAAAAGTTGGCCAGTCCGCCGTGTCCGGTTCCCCCGGCGGCCTGGTCCCACTGTTCATTGAAGAATTTAAGGAGGCTCTCGACCGTTTCGTCGTCGCCCATCTTAAGCGCCAGGAGGCCGACCGTGCCCTGGTCGTACGTCGAGGCCTGCTGGGAGAGTTTATGATCCCTTGTTTCCGGAAAGCTCAAGAAAAGGCCGGTGTTTTTGACCCGGTGATTCTGGAGGAGATCCTGGTAGATCAAGACGGACAGGGCGGAGGCATTGCGATCGGAGGCGGCGGATGCGCATGCGGGGGCTCCCGAGCATATCAGGAGCGCTCCCAGTACGTATCTCAGGAAACTCGGCGAAGTTTTCATGGGCTGGGTTGGTCGCATACAAACATTGCCGGGAATCTGCCTCCCGTCAACGGCTTTTTTAAGAATTCTGGAAAATCAGAAAGACGCCTGTTAAACTTAAAGAAAACAGCACGTTTAGAGGAGGACGGACCCATGAGCCAATTACCGGACGGAGCGCTAGCCGATCGTGTGATTACGGATTATATCAGTCGCTTCCTGGCCGACAACAAGGCGGCCCAGGTGTACGCCCGGGACCTTGAGGATATGGGGATCGGGTTCCGGCCGATGGTGGATCATATCACGGTGAGAACGATCGACGTGGACCGGCGATCCAAGGAGTTTATCGATTTGGGGTTTGAGTGGGACCGGCAGCTGGGCGTGCTGGCGTTCGACACGTGGTGGGCCAAAGTTTATCGCCGGGCCGGTTTTCCGGCGATTTTTATTGACCAGGCTTATGAAGGAAAGCGTGGCCAGGGCAGTCTCATTCCCGCCTGGGCGGGCAAGTTCGGCGACAAGGTTCTCCATCATTGTGCCGTGACGGTGGGGGACATCGAGAAATGCATGGCGTACCTGAAGGCGCGCGGGATTCCTTGTGTGGGAGAGATTGTGGGGGCCCGCGGGGGTCCGCTTCGGCAGATTTTCACAGCCCCTGAGGTGCGCGACGGCCAGCCTTATTCCGTGCTGGAGTTGGCCGAGCGGCATGCCGGCTACACGGGATTTATGCCGCCTCAGGCCGATGGCCTCATGAAGTCTTCCGCGCTGAAAAAAGTTCCTTAGGGGTTTTGCGGCAGGTTGTCGTGAGGTTTTCCGATTACCGGGTCGTACCGTTCAAGAAGCTTCCTCATGCAGAGTTGGCGGCGCTCACGCCGCTGATCAGGTCTTGCGCGAATTGAGCGGGGGTTCCGATGTTGGTGGAATAATTGGCGGGAACCGATTGGTTGAGAATCCCCTCAAAAATAAGCAAATCGTGTACGTGGCATGAAGGGATCATTACGTATGCTCCTTGTTACCTGAGTGTTACACCTCCGTTACAATTTCTCAATGAAATCTTAAGCAATGGGGGGTTATACTGAAACCACGTATGATTGAGGGAGGATCGATGGCTACTCAACAACCGCGGTTCATGGAAAAGGTAACGAGAACTTCCTGTGTACTCTTTAGTCTTCTGATCTTTTCTTGCAACCTGTCCTGGGGCAGCCCTCAGTTAATCGGCAATCCCAATGACGACGTAAACCCTATTTCCACCGGAAATATTCCCTCGAATGGCAATCCGTCCGCGGGGACATCCCTGACAAATACAATCATGAACGGCGATACGCAGTTGGGCGTGCAGGCGACGGCATCTCCCGCCCCAAGCGCCGGAGTCAATGGCGGCGGGCAAAACATCAGCGGAGCTCCGGCATATCCGACGACCACGAACGGCGGAAGTGCCACCGAGAATGCCGGCGAGCAAAACACGACACCCGCCTCCGCCAACCAGGCGCATAGCATTCCCGGAGTGACCCCGGTCATCGCCAAGTGGCTTAAGAGTTTACCGGAAGGCGCGATGGGTGGTTTGTTGAAAAATGGCAGCGCGGTGACGACTTACAACAATCTCTCCGCTTCCGATTCGCTATCCGCCTATGTCAGCCTGGCCGATGGTATGCAGCATCCGAGTGAACTTGCTGCCCCGGCGATCGCCAATGTCGCAGATACGATGCTGGCCGGCAGTCAAAATCCTGCCAACACCGCTGTCGGGTTGGGCGCCATTCTCGATTCTGGCAACTCACCTTCCCAGGAGGCTCTCCTGCAGTTGACGAAATCGTTTGGGGGCAGCACGGCCGGCGAAGCGGCATTGACCGCGATCGTAAACAGCGGACCGAACGCTGCTTCCTTTCTCCAGAACCTCACGAGTTCCCATTTCGCTTCCCAAGGCAGCCAACAGCTGGGGACCTTCCTGAGTACGTTCGGTGGCAGCGCACAGGGCCAGAGCGCATTGACCAATGCTTTGGCGGGCATGACGCCGGAGGGGGCCGCAGGGCTCAGCAAAATAATGGACTACATCGTGTCCGTCCCTTCTCTGAATGCCGCGCCGGTCCTTGGCCAGCAGAACCCTCTGACCCAGCCCAACGGAATGCAAGATCTGATCAGCCTCGTTCAAATAGCGGGTTCGGGGTCGGGCAATCAACAAATCAATGCGTCGGCCTTATTGAACGCGGCGGGAACGAGCCAGGATTGGACAGTTTTTGCCGCCGATCTTAACAACATCAGCAGTGGCGGTTTCAGTGGGGCGATGCATAATCTTCTCAGCCAGGACCCGAAAAATACGGGTGGTGGTTCTGGCCTGCTTTCCGAGTTCTACACCATGGCCTCGGCCGGCGGCGGGGTTCCTCCGCCCCCCAACTAACCTTTCCGAACAGGCAATTACATGAAAGCTCAGGATCCCGGTCGGGGTCCTGCTTTTTATCTTAAAACGTTTGATGAACGGGGCGTCCGGGCGATGCCTGAGATCAGACAGCGGTACGGAGGGCTTCTTCCAGGATCCGGCAGGCGGTGTCCACCTGACGTTTGGTGATGACAAGGGGCGGCGAGAACCGGATCCCGCTCTCTCCGCAGCCGAGGAGCAGGAGTCCTTTGGTGAAGCACTTCTGGACAATGGCGTCCCTTTCTTTGACGGCCGGGGTTTTCCCGGGCGCTTTGATGAGTTCGATTCCCACCATGAGTCCTTTTCCGCGCACATCGCCGATGATCGCAAACTTCTGCTGGAGATCGTGCAAGCGCTCCAGAAGATAGCCCCCGGTCTGGACAGCGTTCTCGATCAGGCCTTCCTCAAGGAGTTTGATAGTTTCCAGGGCCGCGACGCAGGCCACCGGGTTGCCGCCGAAGGTGCTTCCGTGCGAGCCGGGCACCCACTTCATGAGTTCGTCTTTGGCGACGACCGCGCCGAGCGGGAGACCTGAAGCCAATCCTTTGGAGACGCACATGATATCGGGTTCAACCCCCCAGTGTTCGATGGCGAACATCTTTCCGGTGCGCCCCATGCCGGTCTGAACTTCATCCACGATGAGCAGGATCCCGTATTTCTTGGTGATCTGCCGCAGGATCCTGTGGAATTCCGGCGGGGGACTGATGTAGCCGCCTTCCCCCTGAATCGGCTCCACGATGATGGCCGCGACCTCGTCGGGGGGGACGGTTTTTTTGAAAAGGGTGTCTTCCAGATAATGCGCGCAGGCGATCTCACACCGCGGGTACTCGAGGTTGTAAGGGCACCGGTAGCAGTAGCCGTAGCCGATGTGCGTGACGCCGGTGATGAGCGGGGCGAAGTGATCCACCTGGACCGCTTTACTGCCGGTGAGCGAGAGGGCGCCCAGCGTCCTTCCGTGGAACGCTCCCAGGAAGGAAATCATCCGGGAACGTTTGGTGGCGTAGCGGGCCAGTTTAAAGGCCGCTTCCACCGCTTCCGCTCCGGAGTTGGAGAACAGAACCCGTTTCCTTGTCGGGCCGGGGGCGATCTCGGCCAGCTTCCGGGCCAGATGGCTCTGGGGTTCGTAGTAGAAGTCAGTCCCCGCCATATGCAGGAATTTTCCGCTTTGTTCCCGGATCGCTTTGACGATCCGCGGATGGCTGTGGCCGGTCGTGGTCACCGCGATCCCGGCGGTGAAGTCCAGGAAGCGGTTGCCGTCGACGTCCTCAACGACAGCCCCGCGGCCGGATTTCATGACGAAAGGGTAGGGCCGCGTGTAAGAGGGGGAAATGTATTCCTTGTCGACGGCGATGATGCGCTTCGCCTTCGGGCCCGGCAGGGATGTGTGGATGTACGGCACCTCGGTTGTTTTTTTCATGGTGTTCTCCCGTGTCATGCGTCGATTTGGGCCTTCTGGAGTTTTTGCGAGTAATCGATATAGACCGATTTCCACTCCGTAAAGATATCGAAAGCGGTCTGTCCGGCTTCCCGGTGTCCGTTGCCCGTGTTCTTGACGCCCCCGAAGGGGAGGTGGACCTCCGCCCCGATGGTGGGGCCGTTGACGTAGGTGATGCCAGCCTCCACGTCACGGATCGCCTGGAACGCTTTATTGACATCGCGCGTGTAAATCGACGAGGAGAGACCGTAGCAGGTTCCGTTGAGGATCGAGATCGCCTCCTCCGGCGAGGTGGCTTCCAGGATCGAGACCACGGGGCCGAATATCTCCTCCCGGGCGATCCGCATCGAGGGTTTGACTCCGTCAAAAACCGTCGGTTCAAAAAAGAAGCCGTGTCGGAAGTCTCCGGAGGCGAGCGGCTTTCCGCCGGCCAGGAGCCGCGCTCCTTCCCGGAGGCCGGTCTTCACATAGGCAGCGATCTTTTCCCGCTGCCGCCGGTTGACGACGGGACCGACTTGAATGTCCCGCACGAGGCCATTGCCGATCCGGAGCTCCCGGACGGCGGGGAGAAACATACGGAGAAACCGGTTCTTGATATTCTGCTGGATGATCAGGCGGCTGGTCGCGGTGCACCGCTGGCCGGTCGTGCCGAAAGCTCCCCAGAGCGCTCCCTCGATGGCCAGTGGAAGATCTGCGTCCTCCAGGATGATCTGGCCATTCTTTCCTCCCAATTCCAGGGAGTGTTTTTTCAAGTTTTTCCCGCAGACGGCGGCGATTTCCCGGCCGACTTCGCAGGAACCGGTAAAGGATACGAGATCAATGCCGGCATGACGGGTGAGCGCCTGCCCCGTGTTTCCATCACCGTGGATCAGGTTGACGACGCCGGCCGGGACCCCGGCCTGCTCCATGATGTGAACCAGTTGTGTGGCGGTGCCGGGAGAGTCTTCGGCGGGCTTGAAGACTACCGTATTGCCGCACAAGAGCGCCGGAAAGAGTTTCCAGCTGGGGACCGCGACCGGAAAGTTCCACGGGGTGATGACGGCGCAGACCCCCACGGGTCTCCGGACCGACATGCAGAATTTGCTGGGGAGTTCGGAGGGCGTTGTGTGCCCGAAAAGCCTCCGGCCTTCCCCGGCGGCGTAGAGCGCCATGTCGACCGCCTCCTGGACGTCGCCGCGGGCTTCCTCGAGGACTTTTCCCATTTCGCGGGTCATGAGGCGCGCGAGATCTTCCTTGTGCGCCAGCAGGCGCCGGGCGATCTCGTACAGGATCAATCCCCGCTTCGGGGCGGGCACGAGGCTCCAGGCAGGCAAGGCTTTGCGGGCGGAACGCACGGCCGCCTCGACATCCTCGAGTCCCGACAACGGGAAGATTCCGACGATGTCTCTTTGGTCGGCCGGGTTCCGGTCTTGCCCGGTTTTCCGGGAGCGTGCCGGGATCCATCGACCATCAATATAGTTCTGAAAGACGAGGCGTTTCATGATTTTGTACTAGCTTAACCCCCGTCTTTCGGGAATGCAATGGATGACTGGTGCGTCTTCAGTCGATGGGGAGGGTGTCCTTGCCGTCGAAGGGAGGGGAAAAGACCGCGCAGCAGACAGTGCGTCCGCGGCCTTTGTGGATGTAGTGGTGCGCCGCGCCTTTCGGGATGAAGACGACGTCACCTTTCGTGATGGGAAAACGTTGGGCGCCCAGGAGCAGCGTTCCCTTTCCTTTCAGGAAGAAAACCGTCAGGTCGTGTTTTTTGTGGACATGTGGTTTTTCATGGTCTTTGATCTGGACGAGGTGCTGGCTTTGGTGGGCGCCGCGGCGGAGGAGGGTGTTCGTGACGCCTTCTTTCGGGTTGGCGGGGTTCTTCCGGAGCCAGGCTTTGAGATGGAACATGGTCTTTATTGTCACAATTCAGTGTCCGCTTGACATCTATACCCCTGTATAGTAAATTGATCCGCTGTGAAAAAGGAGGCCACCATGGCAGAGCTCACGGACCGGCAGGAATCGGTATTGAATTATGTCGCCACGTACGTGCAGGAGCAGGGTCAGGCTCCTTCGATCCGGGAAATCGCGGGGCGTTTCCGCGTCAACATCCGGGCGATCCAGGATCACCTGACGGCGCTGGAGCGCAAAGGATTTCTCAAACGCAAGACCGGGTTGGCGCGCGGCCTCCAGTTGGCGGAAAAACTTCTTCAGATCCCGGTCCTGGGCCGGGTCACCGCGGGCGGCCCGGCGCTCGCTGTGGAGGATGTCCAGGGTTATCTGCCGATGGGTTTTCGCCTTGGGCCCGGCCATTATTTCGCGCTCAAGGTCAAAGGGGACAGCATGATCGGCGCGGGGATCTTGGAGGGGGACTACGTGATTGTCCGCCGCCAGGCGACTTCGGATCTCGGGGATGTCATCGTGGCTTTACTCGAAGGCGACGAGACGACCGTGAAGCGGTTCCAATACTACCGGGGCGAGCCGTGTCTTGAAGCCGCCAACCCCGCGTACGCGCCCATCCGGCGCCGGCCTTTTGAGATCATCGGCAAGGTCATCGAGGTCCGGCGAAAATACGAACGGGGGTAAGTCAGTACGGCTGTTCTTTGTCCAGGGGGCTCCCGGTCCCCAGGTCCCGGATGTAGGCGATACTGAAGTTCCGGACATTTTTCTGGAACGTGCCCCAATCTTCCCCGACGTCATCGGCCAGCGCTTCCCGATAAGGTTTACCCGCCGCCAGATCGCGCACCAGATTCTGCAGGGCCCCGGCTCCTTTCGTTTTCTCGATGTAGGCGATGGCGAGGAAATATTGGGGGTAGAGCCGGGCCTGCCGGGGTTGTTCCAGGTCGGCGACAAGAATCTTCTCGGCGTAAGCGGGGTAGCGGTGTGCCTCGGCCCGCGTGAGCGCTTCGCCCTGGTCGGCGACCCAGAGGGCCAGGCCTTCAATCAGCCAGACCGGCAGTTTCCGGAAGGTGTCGATTCCCACGGCGTCAGCGAAGATCGCGTGGGACATTTCGTGCGTGAAGATCTTTTCGAAATTAAAGGTATCGCGGGCGTAGGCTTCAAGATTAATGTTCATGCGCTGGCGGATTTCCGCGCCGTTCTCGATCTCCCGGACGTAGGCGAGAGCGTATTCGCCTCCCGCCAGCGACTCGTCCACGAAGCCGATGGTCAGGGGGTAGCGGAAGCCTTCCGTGTAGTCGAGCCCCATTTTGCTGGAGACCTGGATCTGGGTCGCGTCGGCCAGGCCGGGGATCATAAAGCGGAGTGCTTGAAAAGCGTCCGCGTGGGGTCCTTGGTAGGTGTCGTCCACCACACAGGGCACGCGCGTCTCCGAGCGGCTGGTTTGGGGGAGGGCGAGAAGGGTCGCAGCGCCAGAAATGACGAGAACTGCCATCTGTTTCCTGTTGACGGCTCGTCGGAACTTTTTCAGAATGAGTACCAGAGATCTCTCCATGCCACCTCCTGAACAGTTTACGTCCGAAGAGCGCCAAGTTCTAGAGCCCTTTTTTACAAATCTCGAGAAGAATGTTTTCTGCCTCATCAACCTTCCCGAGGTCGTCAAAGGGGCCGTTTTCTCCCGCTACAGCCGTTCCGCCAAATCCCTCCGCCGGACTCTGCTCGAAGACTTTATCAAGGACCGGAACATGGGGTTTGAGGAGATCGTCGGAAAACCTTCCGCCGGCGGCGCCGGTCTCGGAGGGGCCGTCAAGAAGGCGGAAGCTTTCTATGACCGGGTGCTCGTAGGATACGGGGATGATTCCGTCGCCGAACTGGCCGGCGCACACGTCGGGATCGAGGGCGTGTCCAATGTCGTTACCAAAGTCATCCAGGACGCCCGCCTGACGTCTCCGTTGGAGAAGTCCACCCGCTACGTCTGGTTTGATCAGAAAGAGGACGGGGAATACCTGTTCTATCAAGAGCCGGGGATCATGGCGTCCCGGTGGGCGCCGGATTATCTGCGCGTTATGAACCTTCTTTTCGACACGTACGCCCGCCTGCGCGAGCCGGTGACGCGTTTTTTTCAGGACCGCTTTCCCTTCGAGCAGTTTTCTTTCCGCGACCCGGACTCCGGCCGGGACGTCCGTCCCGCGGAGGTCACGGATGAGGCCCGGAGAAAACAGATCGAGACCGCCTATCGCTCCACCATAAAGGCCCAGGCCTGCGATGTGCTTCGGGGTCTTCTGCCGGCGGCGACCCGGACCAACATGGGGCTTTTTGGGGATGGCCGCTCGTTTGAGTCCCTGCTCAACCGGCTTTACTCGAGCGAGCTGGCCGAGGCCCGGGCCGTGGCGGCCGGCCTCCACGAGGAACTTAAAAAAGTCATCCCCTCCTTTGTGAAGCGCGCCGGCCCCTCAAAATATTTAACGGAGACGCGCGCGAGCCTGCGGGAGCTCGCACCCGTCCCTTCTCCCCTGGTGGGGGAGGGGGAGAACAGCGTTGTTCTGGATCGCTACGATCCGGACGCCGAAGTCGAGGTGCTCACCTCGATCCTCTACGCTGTTTCCCGGGAATCCTTTGATTCCCTTCGTCAAAAAGTCCTTCGGATGTCCGCCGCGGAGAAATCACGTCTTCTCAGGACTTCGCTCGGTACTCGGGCCAACCGGCGCGATAAACCTGGCCGGGCCTTTGAAAACACCTATTATCGTTTTGATATCCTGGCGGATTACGGCATCTACCGGGACCTTCAGAGGCACCGCATGCTGACGCAGGAGCGCCAGTTTCTGGGCGTTTCCCACGGCTACGAGCTGCCGCGCGAAATCGTGGAAGCGGGGTTCGAAAATGATTTCCGGAATGGGATGAACGCGGCGGCGGATCTCTTCGGAAAAATGGAGCGCGAGCTTCCGGCGGAGGCCCAATACGTGGTTCCGCTCGCTTACCGGATCCGGTGGTATATGTACATGAACCTTCGAGAGCTGTATCATTTTGTCGAGTTGAGAAGCAGCAAGCAGGGGCATTCCGCCTACCGCAAGGTGGCCCAGGCCATGTACCGGGAAGTGGAGAAAGTTCATCCGGCACTCGTGGAAGGAATGAAGTTCGTGGATTTGAACGATTATGTTCTTGGTCGCAGTGACGCGGAGCTCAGGGCAGAATCCAAGCGGGCCCGGCTCTTGGAACCCAAGGCCTAGGAGGTTTCGATGTTTGAAAGAAGAAAAGCCACGCGGATGACGCTCGAGCAGGTCACCGTGGAATGCTACACCTATCAGACGCAGACGATCCCTACTTGCGAAGGAAGGATCCTGAATTTAGGCCTCGATGGAATGAAGCTTGAGCTCGAAGAGGCGACCGACATCGGGTTGGACGATGAGATTCTTCTGACGTTTATCCTTCCGGACGGAACACGCTTTACCAAGAAGCACGGCCGGGTCATCTGGCAGGCCCGTGGTAGCGACGTTGTCTTCGGGATTTACTTTGCGGATCAGCCGCCTGACGACGTAGCGCATCTGCAGGGTTATCTTTCAGTTCGCGAGTCCTCCCGAAGTTGAGAAGAATCCCGCGTACCGGTCTTTTGTTCGCCGTCCTCTTGGCCGGGTGCGCCAAGGTTCATTTCACGACCTGGCGAGGTTCGGTCCTTCCGACTCAACCCTATAAAAAAATCCTCGTTTGCCTCTCTCCCCGGAGTGCCCCTTCCGCCCGGGAGATCGAAGAGGCCGTGTCCCGGGCGTTCGGGCCTTACCCGGTGGGTTTTGCCGCCTGCCTGGATGTTTTTCCGGCCTCCAAGCCGGTCGATGCCGCGGGGATGGGGGAAACGATTCGGGCACAGGGTTATGACGCGGTCTTGGCGGTGGAGCGCGAATCCATCATCCACTGGTCCGAAGGTTCAAAGTCTGAGGATCAGATCCTGCCAGGGTTTTTCACGACGTATGTCACCGGAGCCACATCCGACACAAGTCCTATTAACATGGGCGTTGCCGTGTCTCATCAAGAGGGGGGGCCCTGGAGGCACGTCAGCGGAAATTTCCGCCTGTTTGATGTCTCGACGGGCCAGCTTGTCTGGAAGTCGATGGGAGGGGCCAAGGCCCCCAATAACTTTTCCTCCGAGCATTTCGCGCAGGATATCGCCGCCCGCAATTTTGAGGCCCTTGCTCACGATGGATTGATTCCACCGGCTCCTGTTCGTCAATAATCTCTTTGCAAAGTAGAGGTGTTTTTTTGTGCCTTTCCATCGATCTCCGGAGGTCATTTTCTTCAAAATCTGGATGAAAAGTCCGACCCCAGGGTTTAGAATAAAGGTGTCATGACGAAGAGATTGATCGCCATCGTCTCCTCCTTGTTGTTCGTTGTCCAGGTCCTCCCTGTTTTTGCCGATGAGTATTCCGGCCCGCCTTTTATGGGGACGCAGAATGTCAAGCCGGCTCCGGTTGGTCTTCCGGCCAGTATTAATTCCGTCCGGCCTCAGAATGACACCAACGCCGAGGAGCAATTCGACCGGTTGGAGAGTGCGATTGAGGCCCTGCCCTTTGCCAAGAGGGCTATGGCCAACCAAACACTTGTTGAGGCGGCCAACGACCTGGGCCCTGCAGTTTTTGATGGTTACCTGTCGAGTGAGTTCCTGAACACCTGGACGGGAAAATACCTTTCTTTACGCGCGGTGGTCAGGCAGCTGGCAGAAGGAGATCTGGCCGGGTTCGGTAATGACGCGTTGGGAATCGAACCTCTTCCTGTCGAGAAACATTTCATCCAGCCCCCGATCAAGAAACAGAATCTCAAGGTGATTTCTTTCAAAAGTCAGGCGCCGGCGAAAAAATCCGTCTTGGTGAAAAAACGCGCCAGCAAGCCCTCGGTGAAAAAGCAGAATTTGAAGTTAATTCCCTTCAAGAGCCAGGTGCAGGTGCCGGCGGTGGAGCCTTTCCCCGTGGCTGAGCGCACGAGTGAACCTTTGGTCGCACCCAAGGTAATCCCTTTCAAAATTGAGATGCCGGTGATTAAACAGTCTGTCCCTGCGGTTGAACATGCGAGTCAGCCCTTGGTCACACCGCAGGTTCCCAAGGCGATCTCTCCCATGAACCAGGCGCCAGCGATAGAACCTGTCCCGACGGCTGAGCGCGTGAGCCAGCCTTTGGCCGCGCCCCAGAATCCGATTCCCGCACCGGCCGATTTTCCGGTGGTTGGTGTCGATTCTATCCGGCCGCAGCGTGACACCAACGCCGAGGAACAATTCAACCGGTTGGAGAGCGCCATCAATACCCTGCCGCCCAGCGAGAGGAATACGGCCAACCAAACACTTGTTGAGGCGGCCAACGATCTGGGCTGCGATATGTTCGATGCTTATCTTTCCAGTAAGTTCATGAATACCTGGACGGGGAAGGCCCTTTCTTTACGCGCGGTCGTTAACCAGTTGGCGGAAGGAGATCTGGCCGGTTTCAAGAGCGATGCCTTGGGGACGGGCCCTTTCGAAGAATAGATCGGCTAAACCTGCATTTTCCTGTCTTGTGAACCCGTGTGTGAGCACGGGTTTTCTGTTATGAGGGGATACTTGTGTTACAGCGGGTGTTGTTTAGCTCGCATTTAATAGGTTTAAAGCGTCCTTAATGCCCCCCCCAAGTCGTTGAGTTATCTCTGCCGACGTCCTAAATCAATATAACCCATCTATTCATGAAATTGTACGAGTGCCCAGAAGAATGTTACAGAGAATTTACAAGAAATTTACATTTTCTTAATGAAAAATCTCGCTTTGACCTGTTAAGTTTATAGCAATGATGATCAAGGAGATGAATATGAAAACCACACCTTTAATCGTGAAGAGATTTTTCTCCCTCGTGATTGTTATCGGAATTATTGATGGATCGAGCACCCACTTGGTTTTCGCTGCTACGCAGCAACAGATTAGGGAAGCGGAGGTGCAACAACAAGCGTACTCTCAAGGCGCGCAGTTGGGCGCCCTGGCGGCTTCGGGGAATACGTGGGCTGCGCAGGTTTTGATGGGAGGGGTTCCCACGGGGAGCGTGGCGGCATTTGATCTAGGAGCTGTGCGCGCGGAAGGCACGGTACAAAGGCTGAAGGGGATGAAAGGGCAATCCGGAGCCGGCAACGGTGGAAACGCCGGCAACGGTGGCGCTGGCAACGGTGGAAACGCCGGCAACGGTGGCGCCGGCAACGGAAACTTTGGTAACGGCGGTAATGGAAACTTTGGTAACGGCGGCAACGGAAACGCCGGCAATGGTGGCAACGGAAACGCTGGAAACGGTGGAAACGCCGGCAATGGTAACGCTGGCAATGGTGGCAACGGTAACGCCGGCAACGGTGGCAATGGAAACGCCCCCAATCCGGGTCAAGCGAATGTTAATGCCGGTCAGGGTTTAAACGCATTACCAGCCAATCAAGCGGCCGCACAGTTGGCCGACCTCGTTTTAGGCAATGGGCAGGTGGCGAATGTAAACAACGCGGGGGCTCAGCTTCTTAATATGAATGGCCCTGCCGCTCAAGCGGCGCTCAATGCCATGCTCAATAATCCGGCTCAGGTGGCGGCATTTAGCGGCCTCGTTTCAAACGTTATGGGATTCAATGGAGCCCAGGGGGTACAGTTTCTCCTGGGGGTTCCTGCGGCGAGCCAGGGGGACGCGATGACGTCTGTATGGAATAGCGGTCCCGCGGCCCAGAACGCATTGATCACTCAGTTGAGAGGCATGGTCAACGGTGGCGGCGCCGGTTTGGCTGACGCAGCGACCCTTGTGACAGCGCTTTATGGGGACGGAACGAATGCCGCCAACGTCGCTGCGGCCCAGGCCTTGGTTAATGGCGTGGGCAGGATCAACGATGCCTTGAGCACCAATCTGGTGAATGCTCTTCCTGCTGGTATTCAGGCAGACTTTTAGATCCATCGCGCGAAACGATTTCCGTATCGCTAATTCGGGCGGGTGGCATAAGCCCGTTGGACAGAGGAATTGATCTCTGGAGCAGATTCCTTCGGCCCATAGTTGGAGATAGTTTTCCGATGAACAACCCGGCATTTTGTCTTTTATCGATATCGATCACTGCGGTACAGGTGTAGTTTGTTACAGCGTTGTTACAAAAGATTTACAGATTCTTAATGCGGTTTTAAAGCGCCTCGGTTAACCTTAAAGCGTGAATAGGTTGCTCCCAATGAATAATTCAAAGCATCGTCTGATCGGGTGTCTGGTGTTAGCGATCACGATTTTCTCCCTGCCCAAGAGCGGGTGGTCCTATTGCGTGGAGGGGAGAGGATGCGTCGGGCCGGACCCCGTGCACCCTACTTGGCCTCACCCGGATGCCGTTTCGGCCAACAACGGTTCAAATTCCGGGGATTCGCAGGGTTCTCAGCCGGTCGTGGGTGCCTCCGGACTGGAGTCGAGCGGCGGCGACGTGAATGCCAAGCCGAGGATGCCTGTCGATCCCGTCGGCCCAATCGATGGCCAGAATTCAACATTCACACCAAATTCTCCGACGACATCCGCGTCGAATTCTACGACGAATTCTTCATCGGCCAACAACCAGTTGGCTACAAGCTTGCTGGGGAGTAATGCCAGCAATTTGAGTCCCACAGAGCTTTCCAACTTTGGCAATTTCGTATCCACTCTTGTCGGAAATCCGCCGAATGCGACTGTTCTGAAGGGTCTCTCGGATTTATTCGCTAATGTGACGAATGTCAGTCAAATCGTGGACCTGTTTGCCAACAATATGCAGGTCACAATGCCCTCCGGTGGCGCTGATCCGAGGCGCGGCCAGAAGCCGAGCATGGAAACGGTCACGGTCATGTCAACGGGCCAGCTGACCAATTTTCTGACCCAGCTGGCTAATTCACAAAGTAGCCAGCAAACGTCGAGTCTTATCAATACATTCCAGCAGAATATCCGCCCGCCAATGCCGGATTGAGAGCGGTTCGAATTTACGGATGAAAACCCCATCAAAAATGGGGTTTTTTTATTTTCTACGGGGGGACGGACGTTATTGGTATAGGGTGACGAAAAAGCCGTGGAATATTGTAAAATAATTGACTAATCGGGCATTCCTTCCTTTCGGCTCGCAGGAAGATCCCAGAAACATATTACGATGAATAAAACACCCAGAAAACAGGGGCTTTATGACCCCCGTTATGAAAAAGACGCCTGCGGCGTCGGCTTTGTCGCCGACATCCAGGGGCGCAAGTCGCATTTGATTGTTCAACAGGCTCTGACCGCCCTGGACAATCTCCGTCACCGCGGCGCCTGCGGATGCGAACAGAATACGGGCGACGGGGCCGGTATTCTCCTTCAACTCCCCCATGAATTTCTGAAAAAAGCCACCCGGGAGGCGAAAATCACCCTTCCCGGCGCCGGCGAATACGGCGTCGGCGTGGCCTTTCTTCCCAAGAAGGACGCGGACCGCTTGGAATGCGAGAAGCGGGTGGAGCGGATCATCAAGGAAGAGGGGCAGGCGTTTCTGGGTTGGCGCACGGTTCCCACCGACGGCTCCGGTCTCGGAGAGACCGCCCAGTCCACCGAACCTTTTGTGCGGCAGTTCTTTATCGGGCGTTCCTCGAAACTTCAGGACGATATGGCTTTCGAGCGTAAACTTTACGTCATCCGCAAGCTTGCCGAGGCCGCGATCCGTTACGACAAGAAGTTTAAGGGCGGCTATTCCTTCTATGTCTCGAGCCTTTCCTGCCGCACGATTTCCTACAAGGGAATGCTCATCTCGAACCAGGTTCCTGAGTTCTTCCCGGACTTGAAAGACCCCGCCATGGAGTCGGCGCTTGCCATGGTCCACTCGCGTTTTTCCACGAACACGTTCCCGAGCTGGGACCGGGCCCATCCTTACCGTTACGTCGCCCATAACGGGGAAATCAACACCCTGCGTGGCAACGTGAACTGGATGTTCACCCGGCAGGCTCTCTGCCAGTCGGAGGTCTTTGGCGATGACATGAAGAAGATCATGCCCGTCGTGCGCATGGACGGCTCCGACTCCGCGATTTTTGACAACGTCCTCGAATTCCTGGTCATGGGCGGGCGCTCCCTGGCCCATGCCATGATGATGATGATCCCTGAACCCTGGCAGAACCACGAGAGCATGACGGAAGAGAAAAAAGCTTTCTACGAGTATCACAGTTGCCTCATGGAGCCCTGGGACGGCCCGGCCTCCATTGCTTTTACCGACGGGCTCCAGATCGGGGCCTGCCTTGACCGCAACGGCCTTCGCCCGTCACGCTACTACGTGACCAAGGACGGCATGGTGGTGATGGCTTCCGAGGTCGGCGTGCTCGAGATCGCTCCGGAACGCATCCTCCACAAAGGACGTCTCCAGCCCGGCCGCATGTTCCTGATTGATACGGTGCAAAAGCGCATCGTGGCGGACGAGGAGATCAAGCACAAGATCTCCTCCGAACGGCCCTATAAGCTGTGGCTCGACGAGAACATGGTGAAGTTGAGCGATCTGGCCGAGCCGCCGGAGGTGCCGGAGCCCGACCACCAGACGATGCTCCTGCGCCAGCAGGCCTTCGGCTACACTTCCGAGGATCTGCGCGTCTTAATGGCCCCCATGGCGGAGAACGCGGTGGAGGCGATCGGCTCCATGGGCGATGATACGCCGCTCGCCGTCCTATCCGACAAGCCACGGCTCCTCTACGATTATTTCAAACAGCTTTTCGCCCAGGTGACGAATCCTCCCATTGACGCGATCCGCGAGGAGATCGTCACGGGGACCCAGACAACCATCGGTCCCGAGGGGAACCTTTTGGACCCGCGTCCCGAGTCGGCCCGCCAGATCGAACTCAGCTCCCCGGTTCTGACCGATGAGGAATTTTACAAGCTGGTTCACGTGAACCATCCTTGGTTCCGCTCCCGGGTGTTCCCGATCGTTTACCCCGTCGTCTCCGGGGCCAAAGGTCTTGAAAAGGCGCTCAGTCAGATTTTTTCCGACGTGGACAAGGCGATTGATGAGGGCATCAACATCATCATTCTTTCGGACCGCACCATGGACCGCGACAACGCGGCGATCCCGGCGCTCCTGGCTTCCGCGGGCCTTCATCACCATCTGATCCGGCGGGGCACCCGCACGCGGGTGGGTTTGATTCTTGAATCCGGCGAGCCCCGTGAGGTCCACCATTTCGCGCTCTTGGTCGGTTACGGCGTCGGGGCGATCAATCCGTATCTCGCGCTTGAGACCCTGGACGACATGATCCGCCAGAAAATCCTTGTGGCCGTGGACCACAAGAAAGCCGTCAAGAATTTCGTCAAATCCGCCGCCAAAGGCGTCGTCAAGGTTCTCTCCAAGATGGGTATTTCTACCATTCAGAGCTACGCCGGGGCCCAGATTTTCGAAGCGGTCGGCCTCTCGCAGGAGGTCATCGACAAGTATTTTTGCTGGACACCGTCGCGCATGGGCGGTGTGGGCCTGGACATCCTCGCCAAAGAAGTGGAGATCCGCCACCGCCACGCGTTCCCTGATTACGGAAACCCCGACGGCCACACGTTGGAAGTCGGCGGCAAATACCAATGGCGCAAAGAGGGCGAGCATCACCTCTTCAATCCCGAGTCGATTCATTACCTCCAGACCGCCTGCCGGACGAACAACTACGCCCTTTATAAGAAGTACGCCGACCTCATCAACGACCAGTCGAAGCGCCTGGCCACCCTCCGCGGCCTTTTTGAGTTCGCGGGGGCCAAACCGGTCCCCTTGGAGGAAGTCGAGTCCATCGAAATCATCATGAAGCGCTTCAAATCCGGGGCCATGTCGTACGGCTCCATTTCCAAAGAGGCCCATGAGTCGCTTGCTATCGCGATGAACCGCATCGGGGGCCGTTCGAATACGGGTGAGGGCGGCGAAGACCCCGCCCGGTATACGCTCGAGCCCAACGGCGACTCGAAGAACAGCGCCATTAAGCAGGTCGCTTCCGGCCGCTTCGGTGTGACGAGCTACTACCTTTCCAAAGCCTTGGAGATCCAGATCAAGATGGCCCAGGGCGCCAAGCCCGGCGAAGGCGGACAACTTCCCGGAAAGAAGGTTTATCCCTGGATCGCCAAAGTCCGCTATTCGACCCCAGGCGTGGGTTTGATCTCGCCCCCTCCGCACCACGATATCTACTCCATCGAGGACCTGGCGGAGCTGATCCATGATTTAAAAAACGCCAACCCCTCGGCCCGCATCAACGTGAAGCTCGTTTCCGAGGTTGGCGTGGGCACGATCGCGGCCGGCGTCGCCAAGGGCCACGCCGATGTGGTGCTGATCTCAGGCCATGACGGCGGCACCGGCGCCTCCCCGCAGACTTCCATCAAACACGCGGGCCTTCCCTGGGAGCTCGGCCTGGCCGAGACGCACCAGACGCTTGTTTTGAACAAACTGCGCGACCGCATCGTGGTGGAGACCGACGGCCAGCTCAAGACCGGTCGGGACGTCGCCGTGGCGGTGCTTTTGGGCGCCGAGGAATACGGCTTTGCCACGGCGCCGCTCGTCGTGCTCGGCTGCATCGTGATGCGGGTCTGTCACCTCGATACCTGCCCCGTTGGCGTCGCGACGCAGAACCCGGAACTGCGCAAGCGTTTCACGGGTGACCCGGCCCACGTCGTCAATTTCATGCGCTTCATTGCGCAGGATCTGCGCGAGATCATGAGCCAGCTCGGTTTCCGGACCATTAATGAGATGGTCGGCCATACCGAAAAGCTCCAGGTCAAAAAAGCCCTCGACCATTGGAAGGCCAAAGGACTGGACCTCTCGAAGATCCTGCACCAGCCCGATATGGGCCCCGAGGTCGGCCGCTACCAGAAGATCGCCCAGGACCATGGTTTGGACGCCGCGCTCGATCGCACGACCTTGATCCCGCTCTGCAAGCCCGCCATCGAGCGGAAAGAGAAGGTCAAAAAAACCCTCCCTATCCGGAACGTCAACCGCGTGGTGGGCACGATGCTGGGGCATGAGGTCACGAAGCGCTGGGGGCCGGAAGGTTTGCCGGAGGACACCATTGAACTTCACTTCCAGGGCTCGGCCGGCCAGAGTTTCGCCGCCTTCGCGCCCCGAGGCATCACGTTCACACTGGAAGGCGATATGAACGATTATCTCGGCAAAGGTCTTTCCGGCGCCAAGATCATCGTCTTTCCGTCAAAATCCGCGACCTTTGTCCCGGAGGACAACATGATTATCGGCAACGTCGCCTTCTACGGAGCAACCGCCGGGGAAGCCTATATTCGCGGTCAGGCAGGGGAACGTTTTTGCGTGAGGAACTCGGGCGTCCGTACCGTCGTGGAGGCCGTGGGCGATCACGCCTGCGAGTACATGACGGGCGGCCGCGTCGTCATCTTGGGTCCGACGGGCCGGAACTTCGCGGCCGGCATGTCAGGCGGCATCGCGTACGTTCTGGACGAGAACGGCACCTTCCCCATCCGCTGCAACCGGCAGATGGTAGACCTGGACCGTCTGGAAGATCCGGAAGAGATCTCCGAAGTGAAGACCCTGATCAAACGCCACCAGGAATACACGGGCAGCACCGTTGCCGAGAAGATTTTAAAGAACTGGGAGGCTTCCGTTGTCAAGATTGTGAAGGTCCTTCCCAAAGACTACAAGCGCGTGCTCGAGGCCGAGAAACGCGTGAAGGCTCAAGGGCTTTCCGGGGACGAGGCTGCCATGGCGGCTTTCAATGAGAACATGAAAGATTTGTCGCGCGTGGGCGGTAACTGATATGGGTAAACCCACCGGTTTCATCGAGTTTAAGCGCGAACTGCCGGCCGACAGGCCGCCGGAAGAACGCGTCCACGACTGGCAGGAGTTCCATCATCACATGCCCGAGGGGAAGCTCCGTGATCAGGGCGCCCGCTGCATGGACTGCGGCGTGCCCTTCTGTCACACGGGTACTCTCATCAACGGCATGGCCTCTGGCTGCCCCATCAACAACCTCATCCCCGAATGGAATGACCTCGTCTATAAGAACCTTTGGCAAGAGGCCCTGGAACGCCTCCACAAAACCAACAATTTTCCGGAGTTCACGGGCCGCGTCTGCCCCGCTCCCTGCGAGGCGGGCTGCGTGCTGGGCATCTCCGCCCCGGCCGTCACCATCAAGAATATCGAGGTTTCCATCATCGAAAAAGGTTTCGGCGAAGGCTGGGTCGCTCCTGAGCCGCCTTCCAAGCGGACCCACAAGAAAGTCGCGGTGGTGGGTTCAGGTCCCTCCGGCCTTTCCTGCGCGGCCCAGCTCAACAAGGCGGGCCACTGGGTCACGGTTTTTGAGCGGGCCGACCGCATCGGCGGCCTTCTCATGTACGGTATTCCCAACATGAAGCTGGAAAAGCAGGTGGTGGAGCGCCGCGTCCGGATCATGGAACAAGAAGGGGTGACCTTTGTCGTTAACACCGAGGTGGGGAAAAACTATCCCGCCGAAAAGCTTATGAAGGAATTTGACGCCGTGGTGTTGTGCACCGGTGCCACTCAGCCGCGCGATCTGCCCGCCCCGGGCCGCGAGCTCAAGGGCATTCATTTCGCGATGGAGTTTCTCCACAAGAACACGAAGAGCCTCCTTGATTCCCAGCACAAGGACGGTCATTACATCTCCGCCCGCGACAAAGATGTCATCGTTATCGGTGGCGGCGATACTGGTACCGACTGCGTTGGTACCTCAATGCGCCACAATTGCCGCAGCCTTGTCCAATTTGAGATTTTGCCCCGCCCCCCTGACGAGCGAGCCCCGGATAACCCTTGGCCACAGTGGCCCAAGGTGTACGTGATGGACTACGGCCAGCAGGAAGTCGCCAAGCGTTTCGGCGCTGATCCGCGACGCTACTCGATCCAGACGAAGAAGTTCGAGGGCGATGCCAACGGCAACGTCAAAGCGATCCACACGGTTGAAATCGAGTGGGTCAAGAACGAGAAAGGCCAGTTCGTCCCGAAAGAAAAGCCGGGTACGGAAAAGGTCTATCCGGCCCAGCTGGTTCTTTTAGCGATGGGCTTTCTCGGCCCCGAGGCGCCTTTGCTCGATGCCTTAAAGATCGAGAAAGATCCGCGCTCGAATGCCAAAGCGGAATATGGCAAGTTCGCCACCAGCGTTAAAGGCGTCTTTGCCGCCGGCGACGCACGCCGCGGTCAATCGCTCGTAGTCTGGGCGATCAATGAGGGTCGTCAGGCCGCCCGAGAGTGCGACAAGTTTCTGATGGGACATACCGAGTTGCCATGAATTTAAGCCGTTGTGCGAGACCCGCAAGGAGTCATGGCGATCTGGCCATTCTGAACAGCGAACCCGCGCCGATGCAAGCGCGGGTTTTTCTTTATCCGATGCGCGGCGGCTGCGCTATGCATAACGGGCGCATCCTCTAAGGAGTCAAAATGGAAAAAACGATGAATGGACATTCGTCTAAGATCTCAAGTCTGGCCAGTTACCGTCTCCTAGGAAAAAGCGGTTTGCGCGTCTCTCCTTTATGCCTCGGCACCATGACATTCGGCACGGAGTGGGGATGGGGCACGGAGCGTGACATTTCGAAGCGTATCTTTACGCGATACCTGGAGGCGGGGGGAAATTTTATCGACACCGCCGATATGTACACGGCCGGCCGCAGCGAGGAGTGGCTGGGTGAGTTCATCCGGGAGGCGGGTGCCCGCGACCAGGTGGTCCTGGCCACCAAGTTCACCTTTAATGCCCAGCCGGGCAACCCGAACGCCGGGGGCAACGGACGCAAGAACATCTACCGCGCTCTGGAAGGGTCCCTGCGTCGTTTGAAGACCGATTACGTCGATCTCTATTGGATGCATGCCTGGGATACGGTCACGCCCGTGGAGGAAGTCGTCGGGACCCTGACGGACCTTGTTAAAGCGGGCAAGATCCGGGCCATTGGATTGAGCGATGTTCCCGCATGGTACGCCGCGCGGGCCTATACCCTGGCGGAACTGCGGGGTTGGGAGAAGGTGGCCGCCCTGCAGTTTGAATATTCCCTGATCGCTCGGAATATTGAGCGCGAACACGTTTTTCTGGCGCAGGAGCTGGATCTTGGTATTTGTCCCTGGAGCCCCTTAGCCGGCGGGTTCTTAAGCGGCCGGTACAAGAAGACCGCCCAGGGCTTTGAAGGGGCGGGCCGGGTCCAGACTATCAAGAGCATGGGTCATCCCGTGATGGAGCGCGTCACGGCCCTGGAGAAGAACTGGAAAATCCTTGAGGTTCTTCATTCGGTCGCCAAAGAGTTAGGGCGTTCACCGGCGGAGGTCGCTCTCAACTGGATCGCCCACCGTCCCGGCGTCGCTTCCACGATCGTGGGGGCCACCAAGCCCGAACAACTGGAAGCCAACATCAAAGTTCTGGAATTCCAGATCCCTGAGTCGCAGTCCCGAAGGTTGGAAGAGGTGAGTCGCCCCGAACCTACTGAACTGGACCATTTCTTTCAGCCCTTCGTTCAGGGAATGATCCATGGCGGCCTCCCCGTCAGCCGCTAATCCTGAGTCTGTTTTTCGACTCCTATAAAATTCTGGTGTTTTGCACACCCCCATAAAGGAACTTCGATGAACCTTACTGAAGACCCCGAGATCGTCCACTGGTCAGAAACCCATTACGTTTATATAGAGAAAGCTGGACCTTTTGAGGAGACGGCTCCTCAAACGTGGCAAAGCCTGCACAAACTTGTACCCGAGATTTCAAAAAACAATATGGTCACGGCCTATATGAGTCTTTACAAGATTCAGCCTCAGATGATTTATCGGGCCGGGGTCTCGGTCCTGGAGAAACCCGCGAAGTTACCGGAGGGTCTGACCTACACGTTGTTCCAGGGCGGGAAATACTCCCGCTTTGTTTTGACGGGGCCGTATTCGGACCTTCCCGCGGCCTGCGGCCGCGTTTTTGCGATCGTGACGGAGCATGGAATTGAACTCCGCGATGATTTCTTTATTGAACATTACGTCAACGATCCGCGAACAACGCCAGAAAAGCAGCTGGTAACAGAGATCCTGGTTCCCACGCTTTAGGAGTTGATCGTCATGAAGAAACCGTTTCAAGGCGGGTGCGTCTGCGGGGCGGTCCGCTATGAATGCACTTCCCGGCCGGTCGTAATGTTCAATTGTCATTGCCGGACTTGCCAGCAGGTCTCAGGCGGACTTTCCGTGCCGGTGATCGTGCTGCCGGCCAAGGCTTTCAAGCTGACACAGGGCACGCTCCGCTACCATTTTACCGACAGGGTGGCCGGGGGAAAGCACAAGCGAGGCTTTTGCGGGGACTGCGGCTCCCGGATTACGGGAGGAGAGTTTTCCGAGTTGTCACGAACGATCGGCCTCGCCGCCCCGAGTCTGGATGACCCTAGCGGATTTCGCGCCCAGTACGACATCTTCACGTCGCAGGCCCAGCCCTGGGATGTTATGGATCCCCAACTGCCGAAGCACGATCAGTATCCTCCGCGTCGATGACCCGGTGTCAAGGAACATTCCATGGCTGATGTAAAACGTGACCTTGACGTCCTCTGGAAAGCCCTCCGGAACCGGCCTGACGCCCGCGAATTCGATCCCGCCACCACCGTCGTTTACGGCGTTCCTCTCCCCCGGTCTTGCTCTATCGCGCTCTCGCCGGAATCAACAAGAAGTCCCCGGACGCTCATTTTCCAGCGGAGCCTTTGGGACTTGCTGGGCCTGCGGCCCGTCCCCCGGCTCTACATCCTGGGTCCCCAGCCTCTCGTCATGTTCGAACGGCCCACGCTGGCCGTGGTCTTCGAGTCCGGGAACGACGAGCCGAGGTTCCTGGAGAACCGGTCCCATCTCTTTATCAACGGCGAGCCTTTCCCGTTTGCCCATGGCCCCTCGCTCCAACGCATGGCCATTCACAACGGCCCCCGGATTCTTTACCAGGAAGAGCCCAGGATTCCGGTCCCGGGAGAGAAACCGCCGGTTCTCTCGGAGGAGGAGCCGGGGCCGCCGCTTGCGGGGCCCTTTCCGCCGGAGGATCCCGAGAACCCGGAGCCCGGCGCGGAGGGCGGAGCCCATACCCCTCCCACTGATGGTTCGGGCTGCAAGCCGCTCTACCTCTTCTTCGGTCTCTGTTTTCAGAATCCTTTGGCCCCTCAGACTGACGACATCAAGGAGGACCCGCTCTTCGATGATGTTCAGAGCATTGCGAACTATTTCTATGAGCGGGGATACGACATATCCGTGGGCCTGGCCGGAAGTTACGTGCCCCGGTACCCCGGCCGCAACCCGCCGGGCGTGGCGGACATCCCCAAGACGGTGGATGAGATGTTCGATGGCCTGAAAAAAGCCATCGACGAGAACGAAGACTACTGCAACTGCCCGGAGGACCAGCTCGTGATCCTGATCGCGGCCCACGGGAGCGAGGATCACCTGCTGTACATGCCCACGAAGGACAGCCCCCAGCGGCCATCCTATGCCGACGTAATGGCCAAGCTCGCCGCGATCCCGAAGATCGCGGCCCATCCCGAGAAGGTCTATCTGATCCTTCTGTCCTGCCATAACGGTTCCGTCTGGGACGGCAAAGCCTTCCCCACAGCACTCCTCGGGATGCATGTGATTACCTCGACCACGGAAAAAACCCAGACTTCGGGGTATCGCGACCTGAGGCATTGGGTCCGGGATGTGCTGAGGGATAAAACCAACAAGACCTGGACCGATTTCGTGAAGGGATTGAAGAGGGCCTGCGCCAACGATCCCAAGAAGAAGAGCCCCGCTTTCCCCCTGGCGGGTACCGTCAAGGGCTGCCGGGCCAAGGTGATACTGACGAAGGTTGCTTACGCCGGCGACGACGTCAGGTCTGAATGGTCGTATCGAATCGCGGTCGAAACGCAGATCACGTCTTTCCCGGTCCGGACCCTCAAGAACGGGAGCTCGGAGACTCTGAGTGCGGTTCTCTACGACTACGTCATCGGGCCCTGCGGCGGAAAATTCAAGCTGTATTTCCAGGTCGTGCCCAAAAACGGCGCAGGAGATTCAGGCGACGTCGATAAGACTTTTGAGTTCACCTGCGATGGCACGACACAGTCCCAGGATCTTGCCTGCGATGTGACAAGCGGCACCAAGAAGGCTGTGCTGACCTTCAGCTTTCAAGTGAAGACACAGTGTTGAGAAGAGTCGCTGCGTTCGATGTAAAGGAAGACACTTCCGGATGAAATCTAAAACTCTGACGGTTACGATTCATTGCGCACCCGCGAAAATCTACGCATTTGTTTCCAACGCCGCGAACCTTCCGAAGTGGGCTACCGCCTTCGTGAAATCGGCACGCCCGGAGGGGACGGAGTGGGTTATCGAGACGACGATGGGCCCAATGAAGGTTCGTTTTGCCGAAAGGAACACTCTGGGCGTTCTCGATCATTACCTGATTCCGGCGGGCGGAGGGGAGATCTTTGTTCCCATGCGGGTCATTCCGAACGGCGAGGGCTCCGAGATGATCTTCACGATTTTTCAGGGTCCCGGCATGACGGAGGAGGCCTTTGGCGAAGATGCCGCGGCGGTGACCCAGGATTTACAGAATTTAAAGGCCGTCATGGAAAACAGCAAGTAGCGCTTTTTCAGAGAGCACTTCTGGCAATGCCAGGAACAGCCGGGGGTTCATTGACGGTTTGACGGGGGAAAAGAAGGGGATTATTCCGGACTTGATCGCGCGGTTCTGGGGAGCGGTCTCGTCCCACTGCACGAAGGGCCACCCAAATAAAACCAAGGAGATACGATATGACAAATAATGTGAAGCCGGTTCCGGAGGGATACCATACCCTGACGCCGATGGTGATTTTCAAGGATTCACGGCAGGCCATTGAGTTCTACAAGAAGGCGTTTGGCGCCCAGGAGCGCTCCTGTATGATGTGGCCTGATGGCACGGGCGTGATGCACGCGGAGATTCAGATCGGAGATTCCCGGCTGATGATGGGCGACGAGAAATCCGGGCAGCCTTGCAAGAGCGCCCAGACGCTGGGGAACTCGCCCGTGACTTTCTATTTCTACAGTCCGGATGCTGACGCGGCCTTTAAAAAAGCGGTGGCCGCGGGCGCGGCCGTCCAGATGCCGGTGCAGGACGCGTTCTGGGGGGATCGGTGGGGCAGCGTCACGGATCCTTTCGGTCACACCTGGGCGATCGCCACGCACAAACGGGACGTGCCGTTGGAGGAGATGCGCAAGGCCGCTGAAGCCGCCTGCGCTCAGATGGCTCAGACGGCGAAGAAGTAGGCGGGGGATTTCTTAAAATCACCTCGTCTCTTGACCATCCCGCCCTGATCGCGGGGATGTTCGCCTTTTCCGTTACAAGTGAACTTGAAGAATAAGATGGGCGCTCTGGACGGGGTTTGAGGGCGATTGGAGGGGCACAGCGTTCTCAACGCTGAGCTTCAGCAGGTCGCCGATCAGCTTCCACTCCAGGACGGTTCGAACCCCCAGGGAGGGCGCATTGGTTTCCTGAAGCCGGAAGTCGAATGATCCCATTGTGTGGTGATATCCTTTCTTGGCCCATTGCACTCCGGAATTCGCCGTGGCCGCGAAGCGCCCGATGGCTCCGGCCACATTGTCTTCCATGATAAGATCATTGATCGGATCACGGTCTCGTTCGAGCTTGGCGTTCGTCTGATAGCTGAAGGGGACCACCCCTCCGAAGGCCTCCAGGGTCCCTAGCACGAGAAAAACCGTCATCATTCCGATTGTTTTCCATTCCATCATCATTCCCATTCCAGAGAGATCGTCCCGTCTCCGCTTATTGGTTGGACGCTTGAGCGGTGGTCGGGGACGTCAAATAGTGGGGTTTTTTAGGTTGCGACGGGTGGGTTTCCGCGTTGTCCGGGTGCGCGATTGACGGTAGATGGCGGAAGTGCGATAATACCCGCCTTACCCGGACGCCTTGAAATAAATTCAACTCGGAGAGAAATAATGAAAGCCTATCAACCCTTCCTGCCCATGATTTTTGCGTTGGAGCTTTTCGCGCTGACCGGGTGCGCCACAAACTACACATTGCATATGCGCCCGTATCTCCCTCCGAGAGATACGAGCTCGCTGTCTCCCAAGTTGAAGGACAAGAAGTATTCCCGCATTATGATCATGCCGCCGTCGGGAACCGCCCGCGGGGAATTCGACAATCAGATCTCGATTTTTGAGAAAGAATTTATCAAGGATGGCATTACGCCCATCAACGGGGCCGTCACGGGACGCGTGGTGATGGAGCTACAGGGGGACCAGAAGGAAAAGAAAGACGAATCCGCCCAGAATCTCTCGGACGTGGAACGCGCACTGATCATGGCGAAGCAGACTGGCGCCGACGCCCTGTTGCAGATTGGTCAGCTGGAGTGGTCTAAGACCCAGTATTTCACTCGCTATTTCGTAGTGAATCCCGTGTCCGGCACGAATGAGCTCAAGGAAGTTTCTCTCGCGGAATACTCGGCTTCGCAGACACCGCCGAAGAAAGCTTATCAGTCCCCGTGGCTCACCTTCATCGGCCGGTTGACGGACGTCCAGTCCGGCGAGGTCATGGCGTCTTTTGAGGTCAAAGACGCTTCCAACTGGAATTTGCCGGCGGACTACATGGCCACGATCAGTTCCAACGGTTTCTTACTTTCCCAGAATTACGTCTATGAAACCACGTGGGTGGATGCTACCGGCGTATGGCACACCACCAGCGGTGACTGGGTCGGAGCCTCTTCGGAAAGGGCCGTTGAGGAAGTTATTGCAGAGGTTGCCAAGAGTATCCTCGCCCTCCAGAATGGCACCCCCGCGCCGGCCTCCTCGGCCCCGACGACAAGCGACACGTCGGCTGCCCCCGGCGAGGGATCTGTCGGCGCGCCGTCCCCGGCCGCCGGCGCTCAAGCGGCCCCTGCGGCTACCGGCGCGCTTCTTGGCAACATGCTCGGTGCTGGCGCCCAACCGGCCGCCCGAAAATAATCACCGATTCGCGCCGTTTGCAACGGCATTCGATTAGCGCTATAAAGGGATCATGACGCTTGCCGAGATGATTTTGCTGGTTGGATTTGTGGCGCTGATCTATTTTCTTCTGCGCCCCTTCCAGAGAATGCTTGAGAATATGCTGGAGAAGCTTTTTTCCGGACCCGGGAAATCGAAAGGGTGGATCATCGACGCTGACCCTCACGAAAAAGACAAGCCACGACAGGAGTAATGAACCCCTATGAAAAGACCCGCCGATTTGAATTCCCCTGAAGGATTCGCCTGGATCACAAGCCGGATCGTGACCGGTCTTGTCGCAATCATTCTTTTGACGGCTCTTCTTAACTCCTACGTCGTAATTTCGCCCGGCAACACCGGCGTTATCTTCAATATCTGGACCGGATCCCTGCGCACGGTTGGCCAGGGCATGGCCCTGCGTGTTCCTTGGATCACGCGCGTCCAGAGTTATCCCACCGCTCTGCGGACCTACAGCATGGTTCAACGCGCGGGAGAAGGTTCCGCGGAAGAGGATGACAGCATTGATTTGCCGACGCTGGAAGGCCAGCATATCCGCCAGGACATCTCGGTGACCTACAATACTACCGAGGACAGGGCCGCGGACGTCTTTAAGTCGTTCCGGGGCGCGGAGATGGACGATATTGAGAGCACGTTCGTCCGGCGCACAATCATCACCATGGCGCAGAACGCGGCGGGCCAGATGTCCCTTTCAGAGATTATCTCCGCCAAGCGCGGCGTGCTCGAGGACCAGATCCAGAAAAGCCTTGAGGTGAGTTTGGGAAAAATGGGCTTTCATCTTGACAATGTTAACCTGGGTGCGAGCCACCTGCCGCAGGTGATCGAGGCCCAGATGCAGCAGAAAATGGCCGCCCAGCAGCAGGCCCAGCAAGCGGAGTATGAGCTGCAAAAGCAGCAGCTCCTGGCCAAAGCCGCTGTCGCCCAGGCCGAAGGTCAGGCCGAAGCGGTGCTTGTCCGCGCCCGGGCGGAAGCCAAAGCGAACCAATTGTTGCAGTCTTCCCTTTCCGCCACGCTGGTCCATTACCGTTCTGTCGACAAGTGGAACGGCGTCCTGCCTCAGGTCATGAGCGGTTCCACGCCCTTTATTGATCTGCGGGCCAAAACCGACAATTAAAGCACCCTCTTCTTATAATCTGGCGACGATACGCCGCCGGGGTTATACTTGAGAATGTGAGAAGAAGGTTCCGCCTTATCACGAAGCCCGTCGTTGTGATTGACGGGCTTGTGTTTTTGGGGAGCATGGCGTTAGCTGTCTCAAATTTCTGTACGTTGTGGCAGGCATTTTTGTACCAAAGGTACGGACAGGGCCTGCCCGTGCCGGTCATGCTCGTTAAGCGCAGTTATCTTGTCTTTATTGCCGGAGGCTTCGTCGGGCTCTTCAGTTTTGTGATAGGTTGCGTTTTGATAAGGCGGGCGTTGACTCATCCGACCGGCGCATCGCGCGCTGAATCATCCGTGGACGATTCCTTCCGCAAAGCCGCTTAGAACTTCCTTCCTTTGATCCCGTCCTGCTGATTGAAAGAAAGAAACCCACGCTTCTCGCGCGGGTTTCTTAGGTGGTGGGGGTGATGATTCCCGGAAGATGTCAGTTTAAAGGGGTTGTATTGTCGGATTCAAAGAGAACTTCAACGCGCCGGTTCTTTTGCATGTTTTCCGTCGTATCGTTCGGGACCAGCGGTCGTGTCTTGCCGAATCCTTCAACAATCACCTTGGCGGGGTCCAGGGCCGCCTTTTGGACGAGGTGATCCGCGACCGTTTGGGCACGGCGCCGGGAAAGGTTCATGTTGAGGGTGTCGCTGCCTCGTGAGTCCGTGTGGCCTTCGACGCGGATTTTACGTCCCGGGGAGTCCTTGAGGGTTCGGGCGATTCTGTCGAGAACTGCCAGTGCGTCGGGGCGGAGCTCCCATTGCGCGGTGTCGAACAGTGCGGGGGTTGGGATCCTGAGCATGTCGCTCACCCGGGTATATCCCCGTTCCCAGCTAAAGCCGCTCACCCAGAGGGATTCATGCCGGATTGGTTTGTCGGGCCCCACGAGGCCGATGATGAAGGCATCCTTGATGTGCTTCAGATCCACATTGGGCTCCCTTTCGAGAAGGAGAGCGACGGGGATTTTGACGTGAATGAATCGACCGGCGGGAAATTCCCGGATTCCCAGCTCGGAAAGAAATATTTTGGCGTGGTTGGAGCTGGCCGGGACATTGCCGGAGCGGATTCCCACTTGCACGATGGACGGGTCAATTCCGGGCGTCGTTTTTAAGTCAAACTCCACCATTTCGCGGCCGGAGAGGTCGATCGTCCCCTCGGAATCAAGAAAGTACCAACCGGCATAAAAGTCGGGTCCGGCGGGCATGTCGAAAGTCATTTTCAGGGCGACCTGCCCGTCTTTTTTTGCTGTCTGATCATCGGAAATTTGAGAGCGCACCGCCCCCAGGAGGTAGTTGTTTCCTTCGTTGTCGAAATAAGCCGGTTGGATCATGATCAGAGGTTCTCCCGGAACCGCATTAAACTTGATTCCGCTGGATTGGAAGGGGAGGACCTCTTCGGCTTCGAGGACTGGTTTCGTCGCGCACAGGATCAAAAAGAGCGCTAAGCTTGCCAGGCTCAGCCGGCATAGTTTTCTTTGGGTCACCCTGATAAGACGCTTGCAGAGGTAAAAGGATGCAGGGGATCGAGAAAAGATTTAGCCTAAATAAACCGATACAATGAAGTATGTCTCTGTCCACCGCTTCCCAGCGTGACCGTTTAGTCCGGGTTTTCTTTTTCGCGGCCTTCGCCGTCCTTTTCTACCAGCTTTTCCTGATCACGCGATTTTTCTTCAGCGCTTTATTGGCCGCGGGTTTGCTCACTCTCGGGTTTCATCGATTAAACACGCGTCTACGCCGCAGGATACGCAAACCCGCCGTCTCCGCTCTGCTCATGACCTTTTGCGTCCTTTTGACAGTCATTCTCCCTTTGTCCGTGATGATCTGGGTTTTTCTACGGGAGGCCGGTCGGCTTCTCCCCACCGTCCAAGGTGTTGTGAGCGAGTTTCACAGCATGGATTACGCGTCCGCGGAGTCCTCCTTGCCCGGCGTCTTCCAGCTCCCTTTTCAGCGGTTGGCCGAGCTCCTCCGGGAATTCGGCATCCATCCCAAGAGCCTCATTCTTGAAAACGTAGAGGTGATCGGGACAACGATCGCTTCGTGGGGAGGCCTTGCTCTCGAGAATGCTTTTTTAATCTTGTTCAAGGGTGCCATGATGCTGGTGGCACTCTTCTTTGGTTTCCGCGATGGAGAGGCTATGATAAAGTGGATTTTCTCCCTGGTGCCTATGGAGGTGGGGAACAAGGCGACGCTCATCCGGCGCGCTTACGAGACGTTTTGGGCGGTGGCCATTGGGGTGTTTCTTACAGCCATCGCTCAGGGGTTGGTCGCGATGACGGGCTTTCTCATCGCGGGGGTCCGTCTGCCTGTTTTTCTGGGTGTCGCGACGGCGATGGCGTCACTTCTCGGAAGTTCCTTTATCGTCACGATCCCGGTGGCGTTGTCGGTGTGGAGGACCCACAGTGGGTGGGGGATTTTTCTGTTCGTTTGGGGTCTCGGAGTGGTTGGCGCCCTCGAACACGTTCTGAAGCCCATCCTGATCGGCTCCCGGGCGAGAATGCCGCTCGTGCTCATTTTTTTCAGTATCATCGGAGGGATCAAGGCTTACGGACTGTTCGGCATCATTTTGGGGCCGGTCCTCGTGGCCATCCTTCTTACTTTCATTAAAATTTATCAGGAACAGTATGGGACTCGGTGACCGTTTCGGTCTGACGGCCACTGCATAAGGGAGACGCTATGTCGACGATGAAAGCCGTTGAAATTGGAAAGCCCGGAGGGTCTTTCGCACTTGTAGAGCGGGAGGTGCCGGAGCCCGGAGCGGGCCAGGTGCGGATCAAGATTTCTGCTTGCGGGATGTGCCATTCCGAGGCGCTCGTGAAGGAAGGCCACTGGCCGGGGATCCGCTATCCCCGGGTGCCGGGTCATGAAGTTGCGGGAGTCGTTGACGCGGTGGGTTCCGGCGTGAGTGCTTGGAAGAAAGGCCAGCGCGTCGGGGTGGGGTGGGAGGGAGGTCATTGCGGCTCCTGCATTCCCTGCCGTCGGGGGGATTTCATCAACTGCGCGAGCCTTCAGATCACCGGTCTTTCTTTTGACGGCGGTTACGCGGATTTTCTAGTGGTTTCCGCCGGGTCGCTGGCCCGGATTCCTGACGCGCTTTCTTTCGAGGAGGCGGCTCCAATCCTCTGTGCGGGGGTCACCACCTATAACGCCCTGCGCAATTCCGGGGCCCGCCCCGGAGACGTCGTGGCCATCCAGGGTATCGGAGGTCTCGGGCACCTGGGCGTTCAGTTCGCGAACAAGATGGGATTTAAAACCGTGGCGATCTCCAAGGGAAAAGACAAGGAGATTTTGGCGAAGAAGCTCGGGGCTCATCTCTATCTCGACACTGAAAAGACCGACACCGCCGCTGAGCTCATGAAGCTCGGTGGCGCCAAGGCCATTCTTGCCACCGCCCCCAGCGGTCGATCGATCAGCCCGCTCGTGAACGGCCTCGGCCATCAGGGCGCGCTTGTCATCGCCGGGGCGTCGGTGGACCCGATCGAGGTGACGGCGATCCAGCTGATTGTGCAGACGCGGCGGATTCAGGGGTGGGCCTCCGGCAGCGCGATCGATTCCGAGGAGGCTCTCAATTTTTGCGCCTTGACCGGCATCCGCCCTATGATCGAGACGTTCGCTCTGGAAGCGGCGGGCGAGGCGTACGAGCGTATGCTGGCGAACCGGGTGCGCTTCCGCGCGGTTTTAACGGTATAAGATCATTCTGTTATGAATGATAAGCCCGTCAGGACCCTCCGGCAGGTCGTCCAGATCCCGGCGGACATGGAAAGCGTTTATCAGGCTTTGACGGATCCTGTGATTCATTCCGCTTTCACGGGGGCCAAGGCGACCGGCGAGCCTTACGCCGGGTCGGTCTTCACGGCTTATAATGGCTACATTACCGGGAAGATTATCCAGTTGCGTCCCGGCAAGAAGATCATCCTCGCCTGGAAAACGACGGCCTGGCCGGGGGGCTACGGACCGTCACGGCTCAAGTTCACCCTTTCTCCGGAAGGTTCCGGCACACGGTTGGTCATGCTCCAGTCTTTTGTTCCCGCAGACCAGGCTGACGGATATGACAAAGGGTGGCATGAACACTATTGGGAGCCGTTGAAGGCGTACTTTCTCAAGAAAGCAGTCCTGTAAAGCGCTGATCGTTATCTTTCCCGGGAGGGTCTTTTGAAAACATCACATGTGCTGGTTCTCGCCACTCTGATTGGCGGAGCGTTTATTCTTTTCGCCTGCGATCCCTACGAAGCGCCCGGTCGCGAGGGCCTTGCGCCCAAAGCACCGGTCTCGGGGAAAGCCGAGCATTGGTATCATCCCGAAGACGCGCCGGTGGATGAAAGCACCACGACGCTGCCGGCCGGAGTGCCCTTGATCTCCGAATGCGGCCAGAAATATTTCCTCACGGTTGTGTCCACTGTGGCGGTGCCCAATTGCGCGACGTTCAATCTCCGCGACCTCCGGGAGGAGTCGTACAACGCATTCATCAACGGGGTTATCGTTTCTTCCTGCACGTCGTTGGAGTGCTCCGAGCACCATTACGAGCTTACGGGGTGCCAGGAGACCTGTCTGAACGGTACGGCGACGTCGGTCGTGCAGGGGCTCTTCTTTTGTGATCCGAAGAAACAACTGTACGGGATGGCGCAGTATTTCGGGGACATGGGGAAATTGACCGTGCTGTCGCAAAAGCAGCCGAACGTTATTGACCTCACCGTGGGAGACCGTACCCAGGTCGTCTATGACACGGTACAGAGCACTTCGACGGCGTTGTACGCGGGCGCTCTGGCCTGCGGGACCACGAATTATTATCAGCTTGTCTACCGGGAACGCCGCCTCGCCGCCTGTGAATACATCAGCTCCTACCAGCCGTATGTCCAGCGCGCCCTGTCGCTTTTGGAGAACGATTATCTGGACCGGAAGCTCTGCCCGGAAGATTGTCCGAAGGACACCGCCGTCCTGGCCCGTGAATGGCATTGTGAGATTCACCGGAACAAGGACAATGTCGATGAAGGCTGGGTGACGGTGACCCTTGATTTCAAGGTTCACTGCGGGAAATAGGGATATGACGCCAAGGGGGGCTTCCGCACTGTGAGCGAATCCGAGCCCTTTTTTAAATTGCTTCAGTTGTGCATGCTTCCGGTCGTTCTCATTTCGGCCGCGTCGCTGCTTCTCTTGTCCATCACCAACCGCCTGGGCCGCATCGTGGACCGGGCCCGCTCTCTCGCCAGCGAGCTGGAAAACCCGTCTTCTCCGCCCCAGGAAGCCTCCCGGGCCCAGCTTCCCATTCTGCTCAAGCGCGCCCGGGTGATCCGTCTTTCCGTCACGTTCGCTTCCCTCAGCATTCTTTTTGCCAGCTTGATGATATTCTCGTTGAGCTTGTTTTTGTTCGCGGGATGGCCGATCAAGATACCGATCCTGACCCTGTTTCTTTTCAACACCCTTTCTCTCATCGCTTGCCTGATCTATTTCTTAATGGATGTCTCCATGGCCCTCAAGGCTCTCACGTTGGATATCGAACTTCACTTGAGACGGTAGCTGAGTGCTGTCGCGGGAGAGAACTCAAGCCATCGCGCAGGAATGGATCGATGCCTGGAACGGGCATAACATCGATGTGATCATGAGCTACTACGCCGACAATATCGAGTTCAGCTCGCCTTTTGTCGTCAAGCTGACCGGGGATCCCAAGGGCATACTCAATGGTAAAGCGGCGCTGCGGGTTTATTTCCTGAAGGCTCTGGCCGCCTACCCCAAACTCCGTTTCAAGATCCGTCACGTTTTTGGAGGCGTTAACACCATGGTCGTACACTATTGGAGCGTTAAGAATATGGCGGCTTCGGAAGTCATGGTCCTGAACGAACAAGGCAAGATCGTGAAGACCGAGGCCCGCTACAGCCCCGATCCGTTCATCGAAAAACAATGACGGCAGTTTCCGACTGACAGTCACCTTCCTTTTTCACGGCACCGATTGAAATATAAAGACCCGCGCCTGTGCGCGGGTCTTTTATCCCGTGGGGGGGTTGTTGTGGTGCGCGAGCTTTATTTTTAAGCGACGAGGATTAAGAACCGGAGAATTGCACGGGGACTCGGTGTCCGAGAACCGTGGAGTGAGGCGCAAGCCCATCAATCCCCAAGCAGAACGCATAACGCTCCGCTTGGGGATGCTTCCGATGTTGGGAGACTAAGAAACCGTTCTACGGATTGTTGGTGCTTGGCGTGGCGGGTGCTTGCGCGGGTGCCGGGGCCGGCGGTGTTTCCTTGACCGTGAAGCTTTCCCGGGCGATTTCTTTTCCGGTGCCGTCCAGTACGGCGACTTCCCAATTGCCGATGGAAACCTTATTGTTGCTCCACGTGCGGGCTGTCGGATAGCTGATCGTGAGGGGAATGGTCACGATGTTTTGCCCGTTTCGGTACCAGACGTGCTTGATGGTGACGGGTGTTTGGGAGACGGAAACTTTCGTCCAACAGTACACGCGTCCTGCGGATTCGTCGAATTCCTTGGTTTCACCATGGAGTTCTCTGGATTCAACACCCGTTCCGAAAGCGATTTTGCTGACGGTCGTCACGACCGGTTCGGCGGCGGCCACGGGTTCTGGCGCAGTCTGTACCGGGGCGGGGGCCTGTGTCTCCGGGGCTGGAGGGGGAGTCGTCGGCGCCGGAGTGGTCTCTGCGACGGCGGGTTGCGCCGGAGCGGGAGCGTTCCCGGTATTGTCGGCGGTTTGCGCCGGAGCTGCTGCCGCCGGAGCGCTCGCGGCATTGTCGGCGGGTTGCGCCGGGGTCGTTTGCATCGGAGTGGCGGTGGTTTGCACGGTCTGTTGATCGGCTTCTTCCCGCGCTTTTCTCGCGGCGATTTGATCCGGCGTATCGGCCCAAGCAAGAGCGGCAATTGACGAGACAACAGACATCACCAGAAAGGCGGTTTTTTTCATACGACCTCCCTGCAATTACGGAATTTTTGAAATCAAAAACAGTCTACTATATCCTCCCGCCGCTTAAAACACCCTGCCAGGACCGAACGTTATTGCATTTTTAGAAATCTTTCGGCGATGTCCTGGAATGTTACGCCAAATTTACAGGTTCTTAAGGAAGTTTTAAGGGGGGTTTCGCTATCCTGAAATCATGAAGGAGATGAGGCGGTCTATCGTTGCGGTGCTGATCTTCCTCAGTTCGTTATCCGGAACTTCTTTTCTGCAGGCCCAGGACCAGTACCCCGTCCATCGCTCCGGTTCTAAAAAATATGTTCCCATCGCGGCGATCGTTGCGCCCTCCGGCGCCGACGCGGTTTTTCTGATGCTCCCTACGGCGACGATCCTCTGTCCCGTGACCGCGGCCTTCGATATCCTGTCCAAGGCGTATATGGATCCGGACCCTGCCTCGCTCAAGGTTTCGGTGATAGCGCCGAAATTGAGCAACGCCAGCGCGCTCCCCGTCAGTTCCGGCAATCTCCCCTAAAAACTCTTTCGCGACCAATCGGATCGTTCCTCTTCTCTCCGATTATTCTTTCCTTTCTCATTTTCTCGGGCTCAAAATTACTAAGATAGTGTGAAGATGAAACTTAAAAGTTTTTTGGGGCTCGGTATTTTCCTGGCCACGATCGCGACCGTAAGGGCCGCCGAGCCGGAGCCTCCATTTATTGAAGTGACGGGTGTCGGCGAGGCGTCCTCCCCGCCGGACCGTGCCCGGCTTGAGTTTGGCCTTCAGACATCCGCTTCCGATCCTCGCAAGGCCGAAGAGGAGAACGCCCGCCAGACGCAGGATTTCCTCAAAGGGCTCGGAAAACAGAACATCCCCCCCAAGGATATCCAGACGTCTTTCCTTAGCCTTCAGCCTCGTTACGACTACGGCAGCGGCCGCCCCCGTCTGATTGATTTTGAGGCCTCCAAGACCATTACTGTTCTTTTGGAGGATATCACCGTTTACGGGGACCTTTTAAAGAGCGCCCTGGAGTCCGGCATCGTGACGGTGGGGGGTTTCCGGCTGGAGAGTTCCCAGGAGAAGTCTCTGGAAGAGGAAGCGCGCAAGAATGCCGCCCTCGACGCCCGGCGAAAAGCCGAAGTCATCGCCGGAGCGCTGGGGGAGAAGCTGGGCCCGGCGATTTCCGCTTCGGAGGGGGGTTTTGAACGGCCGGTTCCTGTCCCGCGCATGGTCCGTGCCATGGCCGCCGCCGCGGCTCCCCCGCCCACCGACGAGCTCGCCCCCGGGGAGATTAAAATCACCGGGACTCTCGATGTCAAATTCGGTTTGCTCCCCTGACATGGCTTCTCTCGACGCTTTTTTTAGGAAGATGCTGGAGAAGGGCGCTTCGGACCTGCACCTGACGTCCGGTTTGCCTCCGCACATCCGTGAAGGCGGGGAGATGGCGGTTTTGGAGGGCGAGGGGGGTAATTTTGCCGGAGCGGATGCGCGAACTCCTCTTTGAGATCGCTCCCGAGCTCAACCGGGACGAATTCACCCGGGACGGGGATACCGATTTCGCTTACGAAGTGCCCGATCTGGCCCGTTTTCGCGCCAATTTTTTCATGGACTCTTCCGGTCCGGGCGCGGTCTTCCGAGTCATTCCGACCAAGATCCTGACCGCCGAACAGCTTGGCCTTCCGTCGGTGATCCTTAATTTCTGCCATTTGGCCCGTGGCCTGGTGGTCGTGACGGGCCCGACGGGAAGCGGAAAATCCACCACGTTGGCCGCGATGATCGATTATTTGAATACCACGCGGCGCCACCACATTATCACGATCGAGGACCCGATCGAGTTCGTCCACCCCAACAAGCAGTGTCTTTTTCATCAGCGTGAGGTGCGCCGCCATACCTGCGGATTCAAAAACGCCCTGCGGGCTGCACTGCGTCAGGACCCGAACATCATTCTGGTCGGTGAGATGCGCGACCTGGAAACCATTGAGGCGGCCCTGGCGGCCGCCGAGACCGGATGTCTCGTTTTCGGCACCTTGCACACCAACACCGCGGCCTCGACCGTGGACCGGATCATCGATCAGTTTCCGGGCGATCGCCAGTCCCAGATCCGTACGATGCTTTCCAGTTCCCTGAAGGGGGTGGTGGCCCAGTCTCTCTGCAAAAAGATCCCGAAGGGCCGCGTCGCGGCCCTGGAGATTCTGGTCGGCAACTCGGCCGTCGCCAACTGCATCCGGGAAGGGAAAACCTATCAGATCCCTTCCATCATGCAGGTGGGGGGTCGTCTCGGCATGCGCTCCTTGAACGATTCTCTTTTCCAGCTTGTCAAAGACGGCATCGTGGACGGTACGGAGGCTTACACCAAGGCCGTCGATAAGACGGGTCTCCTCAGCAAGTTCAGCGCCGCCGAGATTGAAATCAAGCTGCCGTCCGAGGAGCTAATCGCGAAATGACCCTTCTTCCCGATCTCATGAGAATGATGTTGGACGCCGGCGCCTCGGATCTTCATTTGTCTTCCAACGAAAGGCCCCAGATCCGCAAGGACGGAGATCTTCTCGTCCTTGAGGGTGGAGAAAAACTGGAACCCGCTCATGTCGAAGCGATGTTGGAAGCCCTGGCGCCCCCCGAAAAATGGAAGGAGTTTGAAAAAGACTGGGATACGGACTTTGCGTGCGATGTTCCGGATCTCGCCCGTTATCGCGCCAGCTATTTTATGGACCGTTTCGGTCCCGGCGCGGTTTTCCGCGCAATTCCGCCGACGGTCCCCACCGCCGAACAGGTCGGCCTGCCCCGGGCGGTCATGGATCTTTGCTTTCTCACCAAAGGGCTTGTGGTCATCACCGGTCCCTCCGGCTGCGGGAAAACGAGCACCATGGCCTCGATGATCGATTACATCAATGACCAGCGCAAAGACCATGTCATCACGGTGGAAGACCCTATCGAATACCGTTTCTCAACCAAGTCCTGTCTTATCAACCAACGCGAGGTGCACCGCCACACGGAGAGCTTTAAGCGCGCTCTCCGGGCCGCTCTGCGCGAGGACCCGGACATCGTCATGATCGGCGAGATGAGGGATTTGGAAACCGTAGAGATCGCGCTGGAGACCGCCGAGACTGGCCACCTGGTTTTCGGGACCATGACGACCGCGACGGCGATCTCCACGGTGGACCGGATCATCGATCAGTTTCCGCCGGGCCGCCAGTCCCAGATCCGTACCATGATGAGCAGCTCGCTCAAGGGGATCATTTCCCAGGCTTTGTGCAAGAAGAAGACCGGAGGCCGGGTGGCCGCGATGGAGATTCTTCTCTCGAGCCCCGCCGTCTCCACCTCCATCCGCGAAGCGAAAACCTACCAGATATCTTCCGCGATGCAGGTGGGGGGGAAAGCCGGTATGCGGATTATGTCGGACGCGCTCCTGGAGTTGGTCAAGCAGAAAGTGATCGATCCCGAGGAGGCCTATATCCGCTCCGGGGCCAGTGAGGAGTTGATTGAGAGGCTTATTCCCTTCGGATTTAAGTCACCCATTGAGGCTCCCGCCGCGTCCTCCTCCTAGTTAATAAACCGCTGCTTTCCCTATCCCCGAATAAAAAATACCCATCCCCCCAAAGGGGATGGGTATTTTTAGAGTGGAACGAGCGAGGTGATTACTGGCCAGGCGTCACGGGCGTTCCGACCGATCCGGATTGATTCGGTCCCGCGAGATTGGCCTGCTGAGCGTTCAGTTCTTTGTTGATGTCGCCGGCCTGCTGACCGTTCAGATGCCCTCCGTTATGATTCGACTGGGCGTCGGCGCGCATTTGCTGGCCGATCGCATTGTCGTCTTTAATATCGGCCCGCTCCTGGGATTTCGTTATCTTACCATCCCGGAATTCCTGCCGCGCTTCCTGTTTCTGATGATTAATCCGGTTCCGGTCTCTTGTCCTCACGGGGTGGTTTTTGTGCCACCGATCTCTCTGAGCCTTCGTGTGGTGGGTGGGATGATTGGTTTGTGCTGTGGTGTCGGCCCGCAGCGAGGCCGCTCCCGTCGCCAAAAACACCAGTGCCGCGAATACCGCAATTTTATTTTTCATGGATGACTCCTTTGTCATTCTCTCTTCAGGCCAAGACCCGGTTGGCGAGCGGCCTGTACTTGAAGCCTAAGCAGGGGGATGCCTGTTTTCAAGAGGTTTTTAAGGTTTTTTAAGTACCGGAAAATTACTAGGATACCCCCATGTCAATTCAATCGCTGGGACATGTCGTTTTGAGAGTCCGGAACCTTGCCGATTCCCTGCCGTTTTACCGGGATGCCCTGGGATTGAAGGAAGTCGCCTGGTACGGGCGGGGGATGGTGTTCCTTTCCGCGGGCGAGAAGCACCACGACATCGCCCTGCAGGAGGTGGGTCCCGACGCGCCCGATCCCGAGCCGAACGGGGTCGGCCTTTACCACGTCGCCTTCAAAGTGGGGGACAGCCTTGAAGATTTACGCCGGTTCAGGACCCGCCTGCAGAAGCACAACATCCCGATCCTGGGCATGTCGGACCATAAAGTGAGTCAGGCCCTGTACCTGAAGGACCCGGATGGTATCGAGATCGAAGTGTATGTGGACGCCGATCCGATGATCTGGAAGGAGGACCCCAAGGCTGTCGCGACCATCCGACCGCTATCGCTTTAGAGGGACGCTCACGATGACCTGGCAGGGAATGGGTGCCGGGGGTTATACTCAGTGCGGCATGAGTGATAAACCCCATTTTGATGAAGAATTGGCCAAGACGTATATCGGCAAGCATTTGCTGATTGGGATTACGTATTTGGATCCTCAGGGTCGCATGATTGATCAGAAGCAGATGCACGGAGTCATCGTCCGCATCGGGGAAGAGGAGGGCGTCGTGGTCCTTCTTCACGGCAGCGATCGGGAATGCGCGTTTCCGCCCGACTTGAGCAGTTACCATCCGCTTCCTCCCGGTGAGTACCGCCTTCGGATGACGGGAGAGGTCATCGTGAATCCAGATCTGGGATGCGATTGGTATTCGGATGGACAGCTTCCCGAGATCGATCCGATGGGAAATTGAGGATTCACGCGAATTTCTACGTCGGATCGGCGCGCGTCAATTTTACCGGGGAGCCACAACATGAACCGCATCACGAAGAGTATCGTCCTGGTGTTGCCCCTTGTGGGAAGTTTGGCGTTGTCGGCTTACTGCGCGGATGCCGGCCTCAACATCTCTGGAGGTAATGGGCAATCCGGTTCCGAAGTTTTTGGGAGCGTTGATTTCGGCCATTACGGGATCGGGGACACCAGCTTTGGCAGTGTCCGCAATGATCCCATACGCGACTGGACGCTGGCCGTGGATTATGTTCATTCGCACTCCAATTCCCAAGGCAGTGAGAGCCGCACCGATGAGTACTCCGGGAGAATCCTTCACGCGACGCCGGATGATACCTGGGAATTTGAGATCGGGGCGGCGCACTGGTACGACGCCATCAACCTGATCTCCTATTTGGGTCCGTCCGTGGGCATCTCTTATAATTGGAAGAGGGAAGATCCTGACGCACCGCCCTACGTGAAGTTCACCGCCAACGGAGATTTTTACAATTACACAGCGTCCGTCCCCTTTTCTGCGGGCCAGCAGATTATCGTCAGGGCCGGCCGGCGTAAAAACAAGGTGATCAACCTCCCTCCGGGAACTACGGAGCTTGAAACCCAGCAGCTTCACCCCAATTTCCGGGTGGATGTTCCCCTGTTCAATGAACACCTCACGCCGTTTCTGGCGGCGGGCCATTATTACTACACCCAGGACCCCGGCAATATCGAGGCCATATCGGGCCGGCCCCGTTTCGGCGGGTCGGCCGGACAATTAAACTCGCTGACCGGCGGGTTTCTGGAGAACACCGCCAACGTGGGAACAGCGATCGCTTTGCCATGGGACATCGACTGCATGGTGTCTTTCGGCGAATCCCAGCAGGCGACGGATGACGACTGGGGGCAAAACTACGAGGTGACTTTGACCCAATTGTATTTTGATCACCTGAAGCCGAGGCTGGACTGGACGCAATCCATCCTTGACGGCTTCACCACGAATGTTTACACCGTCGGCTTGAGCTGGTTATTTTAGGCGTCATGACGGCGCTCCTTTCATGAAAGCCGGCCGCTACCGGGTCAAACCCGGAGAATCCGTTCATCTCAAAGATCGGAATCCCGTCGATCATCACCAATTTGCCACTAAGAACGAGGCCTGCCTTCAGACGGCAGCTCTCTTAAAGCGCCTTGACCACTGGCAGGAGCGGCTCTATGCGGGGCGCCAGCGTTCGCTTCTGATCATTCTTCAGGGAATGGACACCAGCGGCAAAGATGGCACGATCCGCCACGTCTTGACCGGCATCAACCCGCAGGGTTGCCAGGTGGCTTCCTTCAAGACCCCGACACCGGAAGAGGCTTCCCATGATTTTCTCTGGCGTGTCCATCGTTACGCTCCCGCCCAGGGGATGATTTCGATTTTCAACCGTTCCCATTACGAGGACGTTATCATCACGCGGGTTCACCATTGGGTTTCCGACCGGGACATCCGGCGGCGCTTCGAGGTCATCAACGAGTTTGAAAAGAGCCTCGTGGAAGGCGGTACCGCCGTCGTCAAGTTCTTCCTCCATATTTCGAAGGACGAGCAAAAACAACGGCTCGAAGCGCGGTTGAAGGACCCCGAAAAGCGGTGGAAGTTCAGCCGGGCCGATTTGGCCGAGCGCGGTTATTGGAAGTCCTACCGGCGGGCTTACGAGTGGGCTCTGGAAGCCACCAGCACCGAGGATGCGCCCTGGTATGTCGTTCCGGCCGACCATAAGTGGTATCGTGATTGGGTGGTGGCGGAAGTCCTCGTGAGGATTTTTGAAGAGATGCGCCTTAAGACTCCGAAGCCCGATCCAAAAATCCACTTCGACCGCATCCGATTTTCCTAAAAGCCCTTTTTAAAAATATACGGTGGGAGGCGGGAAACATGAAGAACCCGGCGATGGGAAAGGGCGCGGTGCTGGCGATGGCTTTTGGTTTTTTCGACGGCCGCCCCCCCTTCTTCCACACCCCGAATGAAATAACGAGGATCAAGATAAGAAGGAGGGCGATAACAACGGAACGGCGGTTCAGCGATCCGCTCATAGGCTCAAGTGGCCCCGACCGTTCGGCAGTATTTCCAAGGCGGCGGCGAACTTCCCGTCCTTATTGGAAAACGCGAGGGACGGGTTTCCATCCTGCCGAGTCTCGAACCGACCGAGCACTTCCCCGCGCGGATCATGGAGCGATAGCGAGGGAAGGCCGTCCTCTCCCACCGAGAAAAGACCCCGTGTCGCGCCAGACCTGTCCAATAAAGCGATGTAGGAATTCCCGTTCTGGAGCGCCAGGGAAGCGCGCGCCTTTTGGTTTCCATCAAACAACTGGATGGAGGGCTCGCCCCGGGCCATGACATCAAAAGTCATGACAGCCCGACGGCTTTCGGCAACGACCAGACGGGAAGCGGACGGGGCGGCATTGAGCAGCAACTGGGAACGGTTGCCGGGCGAGGAGAGCGCCATGAACCCCCCGGGCGCGTAACCCGCGACGGTCACGAGGGTTCGTCCTT
>Ga0207062_1006_pt1 | contig 58995 bp, 49 predicted proteins | sample Alteio_BWMinCont_28_FD_153266 | JGI IMG/M metagenome (GOLD analysis project Ga0207062, IMG submission 153266) | Enriched cells from forest soil in Barre Woods Harvard Forest LTER site, Petersham, Massachusetts, United States -... | ecosystem: Environmental > Terrestrial > Soil > Temperate forest >... | reverse complement strand
TAATCCAAAAAATTCTTTTTAAATTCGGGTCCTTCTTTCAACATAAACATATAGGGATATAGCATGTGGGAGAGATTTTTATTGTCCTTAGCAGGCATCGGTAGAATTCTCCTTTAGAGGGGGCTGATCATAGCAAAATCAATAGCATATCTTAGAAAGTGATAAAGATCAAGGCATAAGGAAAGAAAAAAAAATTGCCATGTTATACCGTTCATGCGGTATAACATGGCAAAATAAATTAGAAAATGTATCCGAAAGAGATGCCAAGAGCATCTTTGCTTTCTTCCAGGTCAATATTTCCACCGCCAAGGAATACCGGAATGGAATCTTTACCTTTGACCCTCTTCGGAAATCCATAAGCGTAAAACATGGAGAGCTCAGCACAGCAGTTCCAGGTATAGGTAGCGCCTACAGTGATAAAACTTTCCACTAGATCACATGTCAGCAGGTTGACAGCGGTTTGTGTTCTTTTTACAGGGGTATTGGCATATCTGTAACCTGCGCGTACAGTCCAGCAATCATTGACCGCATAGTCGACGCCGACGCGGTAAAAGACTTGTTCTCTAAAACCAAAGCCAGGGCCGTGCTTAGACCCTAAAGGGGTAAGAAATGGAGGAACGTTTGGATTTTGCCTTTTATTGATGAGAGGATTGTGAAGAGCTACAATTTGGCTCCAGTCGATCCATTCCACATCAAAAGCAAGTGTGGCGCAAGGCAGGAATTTCCAAGCGAAACCACCCGCGACTTTTTGCGGGACACATAAGAGGCCGCGCTCAGCCAGGAAGCCTTTATATTTATGGAAATGACTCATTTTAGCTTTGGTGCGATAGGTGACGCCAACGGCCAGGCAATCGTTAATGTCCCATTTAAAGCCAAAGGTGGCGCCTATTCCAGAGGCATAGTCATAGCCTTTATTGGTCACATGATTGGGATAAAGGCTAAATTGGATCGGTTCAGTAATAGTAAAATTTTGCAAACCGTTAACTTTTAAACGTTGTACATGGACATCCACAGAAACGCCGAATGAGAGGTTATTGCCGCACGGTAGGTCATTGAAGCTTACTGCAAATACCGGAGCAAACGTCTCATGGAGATATTCTAGTCCAGGTTCAGTAGTCCCGAGTAAAACTAAAGGCTTTGTGTAAGAGGTTTTTTGATAGTCGCGGTTATAACCGACCAGCCCGACAGCCCAGGTGACATCTTTCCCGCAAATTTCTGAGCAAAATGTTCTGTTGATCGCGAAATCGCCAAAATAAATGTCTTTAGTCTTAAAAGAGTCATATTTTTTGTTTACAAGGGGGTTGGGAAGCCCTGCATCAGGGCCGGTGGTGATGACATTCCCACTTCCATGGATATGGCCGCGGTCTTGGGCCCAGAAAACGCCGAAGTCTAAACGATCGCCTACATCCACCATCCCTGCAGGGTTGGTAGCGCCCGCATAGGCGTCCTGAGGATAAGCAATACTGGCGGCAGCCATGCCGGTGGCTTTTGCGCCGGCAACAAAACCTTCTGCATGACTACAAAGGCCAATAGAGGCTAATAGCCCTAGGCCGGCCAATGTTTTGAATTTAAAAAATCTCATTTATATAGCTCCTTGTGAATAATCTTTGTCATATTTCAATAATGTATAGTGGGAAATTTTGCAATTTAAAATAGACTTTAATCAGAATTTTCGGTCATTTGATAGATTTCACGTTTAGGGACGCCCCGCAATTTGGCTGCCATTTTGATGGCTTCAAGATGCGATATTTGATAGGTTTTTTCGATCATCTTGACATGTTCTACAGGAGAAAGACTGCTCCAATCGGTTTTTAAAGGTTCGGAAATCCCTTTGATCATTAAAATGATCTCGCCCCTGCATTGTTCGTCATTTAAAGAATCTAAAATATCTTTTGCATTGCCATGCAAGATTTCTTCATGAATTTTGGTCAATTCACGGGCAATAGCAAGGGTTCGGGTGTTGTCTATTGCAGCCAATTGCTCCAAAGTTTTACGCAGGCGCTTGGGGGATTCATAGCAAATGGTTGTGCCTTCATAGTCTAAAATGTTTAGGAAAGCCTGTTTAAGCTCATTGTCTTTGCGGGGTAGAAATCCATAAAATTGAAAGCGGCTTGTCGGCAAGCCTGAGCTGGTCAGTGCCGCAATGGCAGCGCATGCCCCCGGAATAGATCTGACAGGTATGCCCGCCTGAATAACGCTGCAAGCCAGAAGTTCGCCCGGGTCTGAGATCCCCGGAGTGCCGGCATCAGTGATCAAAGCGATATGTTTGCCTTCTTTGAGATCGGCAATGACTTTGTCCACTTGGGAAGTTTCGTTGAACTTATGGAGGCTTTTGCAAGGCTTTTGAATGTTGTAATGGGAAAGAAGCCGCGCGCTATGGCGGGTATCTTCACAAAGGATGTAGTCGCATTCAGAGAGAGTTTTGATGGCTCTGAAAGTAATATCGGAGAGGTTTCCGATGGGTGTGGCGACCAGTGATAACATAAGGAATGATTTTTGTGAGAAAGACTGCTTTGAGATAAAAAAGGTGGCACCCAGATTCGAACTGGGGAATAGAAGCTTTGCAGGCTTCTGCCTTACCACTTGGCCATGCCACCACTGTGATATCTCTTGAAAGGGGAGTTTATAAGGGATTTTCAAAAGAACGTCAAGAAAATTCTGCCGGCAACTTAAAATATGTTGCCGGCAGCATAAGAATTATCTTCCCATGGCAAGAGTTTTACCCTTGAGGATGCTCTTTGAAAGGGATTTCCATTGGTTCCAATCGGCCTGGAGATTGGCCTGAATTTCTTTGATCCGCTTGCTTATCTGATCTAAAGTTGAAGGCTCTCCTTGCTCTTTTTCAGATTGATACTGGTCGCGGAGTTTGACGAATTCTGAAATGCTATTCAGAATGCGCTCAGAAAGATCCTGAACTTGCTTTTCAAGTTCATGTTTAGCATCGGAGATGTAATGCGCAAGGTTTTCGATAAGCAGCTCTTTATGCTCAAGGACCATTCTCTTTTTAATTGTCAGGGCGTCGGTGCGTTTAAGGTTGGTGGCCAAGCCGATCTTTGACAACGACCATATGAGCCATTTGGAAGGGTCGAACTGATACCAGCGGACGCCGTTGCGGTAATCATTGGCAAAAGTGTGGTGGTAATTGTGGTAGCCTTCGCCAAAGGTCAGTAGGGCTATCAGGTAATTGTCGACAGCTGAATGTTCAAGGCTGAAATGCTTTGAGCCCCAAGTGTGTGCAAGGGAATTGATGAACCAGGTGCAATGCTGAAGGCAGAAAATCCTTACCCATACCGCAATGAAAAAAGCTCCCCAGTAATCTTGAAAGATGTAGCCGACAGTAAAAAACACGATGGCATTTGTCAAGATCATCAGAACGATGTAATAGCGGTCTTGAAAGACTAAAAGTTTATTTTTGATAAGGTCCGGAACAACTTTCGGGTCGATGGGGTTTAGCTTTTCAAACATCCAAAGGATATGCGCGTACCAGAATCCTTTTTTGATAGAGTAGGGATCTTTGTCGGTGTCGACATGGGCATGGTGCAAGCGGTGCTCGTAGGCCCATCGTAAAACGCTCGCTTGAACGGCCATCGTCCCAAAAAAAACTAATATATATTCAATCACGGGATGCAGCTTATAGGCGCGATGCGAAAAACAGCGGTGGTAGCCGGCAGTAATACTGATGCCCGAAGCCCAGAAGAGGGCAAAAGCCGTCAGATAAGTCCCTGCATGAAAGTTGGCATACATGAAGTAGAAGGGCAGCGTTAATAAAAGGATGATGTGATAACCCACAATAAAGATTGTAGTTTTCCAGTTTATTCCATTTCCGCTGTTAGCTGTTGTCTCACTAATCATAATTTGCCACCTTTGTGCTAAAATTGATAAATATCAGTTTAATCTATATTACATTATATAGCGAGATATTTTTTAAATTTGGGGGAGGGGAAAGAGATTGAATAATTAGTTTCGTGCCCGTGCCCGTGCCCGAAGCAAATGATTCAGCCCTTCACCCAACTAAAGCATTGCTGTCCACGGCCAGCCCCATGACATTGATGCCATTATCGACATAGATTGTCGCGCCTGTGATCCCCGAGGCTAGAGGCGAAACTAAAAAGGCTGCAGTTGCGCCCACTTCTTTGCCGGCCAGATCTTTGAGCAGTGGTGCATTTGCCGCTGAATAGTTCAGCATTTTATCAGCAAATCCAATCGCTCTGGCTGCGCGACTGCCGAAGACTCCGGCGGAAATTGTTGTGACGCGGATGCCCCATTCTCTGCCGGCTTCCCATGCCAGGGTGCGGGTGTCGCTTTCAAGCGCCGCTTTGGCCGAGCTCATTCCGCCGCCGTAGCCGGGGATAACTTTCTCGGAGGCCAGGTATGTCAGAGAAAGGGCTGCTCCGCCAGCATTCATATAGGGGCCTAAATGCGCCAGGAGGCTGACCATCGAATAACTGGATGAACTTAGGGCGGCAAGATAGCCTTTTCTTGAAGTTTTTAGAAGAGGTTTTGTCACTTCAGGGGAGTTGCCGATCGCATGGATAAGGATATCGATTTTGCCATAATCTTTGGCGATCGCTTCGGCGACATCCTTAATTGCAAAAGAGGGGGTGTCCTTATAGCGTTTATTTTCAAGCAGATCTTGAGGCACATCTTCCATCGTGTCGAAAGCCGCATCCAGCGGATAAATTTTATCGATAGTCATCAGAGAGCCATCGGAAAGCTGACGCGATTGATCGTATTTCCCTGAAGATAAATTTGTCGTAAGAATTTTTAAAAGAGGAACCCATGTCCCTACAATAATTGTGGCTCCGGCTTCCGCGAGGCTTTTAGCGATCGCCCAGCCGTAACCTTGGTCATCGCCAATGCCGGCGATAAAAGCAATTTTACCTTTGAGATCGATTTTCAACATAGGGTTCTCCAATGTGATAATTACTGAGCATATTTTATACCGAGTGTATTAATATAAACGATTTGCAAGCAGAGACGCAAGGGCAAAACGTAGCTTGGCATTCCAATGCCGAGCGTAGCCTGCCCTATGAAAGGGCAAGTGTGCAAAACTCTGGACCTACAACGGCTACGCTCGGCATTGGAATGCCAAGCTACGTTTTGCACACGCTCATTTGGGGAGGCTTTTTGGTGGGTAGGACATGCCAAATATTTGTATTACATTGCTCGTAACTGTTGAATACCTGTAAATCGTTATGATAGCAAAAATGATAGCAGAGCGTAATCGTAAACTGCATTTGCCTGAAATAACGAATTAAGGTAAAATTCCTGCTTTAACTTATCGTTGGTGTATGAGTAAATTTTCTTTTCTTTCATTTTTTCGGCAAAGGACTCCGAAACTTTGCCTTCTGGGTTTTCTGTTGATTGCGCTCGTTTATGGTGGAGGCAGGCTGTATTATCGGGTGACCGATGGGTTTTTAGAAAGCAATATCGTTTACGATATGGGACTGGAGCCTAAGTGGAATACAGCGCCTTTGGCAGAGACAGCAAAACAATCTTTGAAAACAATACTCTCCCAGCCGTTTTATTATTTGGGCAAAGGATGCCAGTCTTATGTTTTTGCAAGTGAAGATAGGCAATATGTCATTAAATTTGTCAAATATCAACGCTTCCGTCCGCCAGAATGGTTAGATGCATTTGCATCTGTCCCTTATGTGAACGATTATCGTTTGAAGAAGATCGCTAAAAAGAAAAAGAAACTCGATAATTTATTTTCAAGTTGGAAGCTGGCCTATGAAGAGCTGCAGCCAGAAACCGGCATTATTTATGTTCATTTTAACAAAACCGATGACGTCGACCAAAGCCTTACTGTTTATGATAAGTTAGGGTTTAAGCATGAGTTACAGCTGAAAGGCATTGAATTTATGCTTCAAAAGAAAATCGATATGCTCTGTCCAGCGCTTTTGAAACAAAAGGAGAGAGGGGATTTAGCTGCCTCTAAAGCTCTAATTGACAGGCTTTTTGGGATGCTGCTCTCTGAATATGAGCGGGGGCTTGCGGATAACGACCATGCCCTCATGCAAAATACAGGGGTTGATCAGGGACAGCCGATCCATGTGGATGTCGGACAGTTCATCAAAAATCCTACAGTTTCTGACCCTTCAGTGTACAATCAAGAACTTATTAACAAGACTTGGAAGTTTAGGAAATGGCTGGAAATCAACTACCCTCAGCTTGCGGACTATACTTTGCAAAGCCTGAAAAGAATTATTGGCCCGCAGTTCGATAGAATGCAACCTGTGATCGATAAATCAAGCATGGGCCGCATTCAAAATGAAGGTTAATCTATTAAAAAACGTAGCTTGGCATTCCAATGCCGAGTGTGGAGTGCCCATAGAAAACGCCCTACAAACAAGCTTTGTAATCCATACACGCTGGGCCAAAAGGTTTATCTCATCACGTCCACACTCGGCATTGGAATGCCGAGCTGCGTTTTGGACATCCTTATTCCGGGGAAGGCCAAGTATTTGTCTAATTTGAAGGATTAAATTCTCCCTACCAATAAACTTCAAGCAGGGGATTAGTTTTTCTCAGAAAATAATCCCCTACATGAATTTCGCCTTCTTACCACACTTTCGGATTCCTATCACCTGCTCCCGATTTAGTACCTATTATTATCAGCACCAAAACAAAAACACCTGTAGCTACAGAAGCTACAGCAGCTGTTGCACCGAGCGCAGTGCCGGAATATGCAATGACATTTTCTAAAGGGGTGTTAGGATGCGTTACTCCATAAACTATTCCAGATGTTAATATTCCTGCTGGTATTCCAATGGCTTTGTTATAACAGTTAGAAACTGTAACGCCAACGCATAATCCTGTACCGCCGCTAATACCGAGTGTTCCTACTTCATAACCGAGTTTGCCTACTTCATAGCCGATGTTTCCAACGTACGGCATTATTGAGCCGATACTGCTTCCAATAGATCCAGCAATACTTGCAAAAGTTGTACTCATATAATTTTCCTATTTAAAGATTTTTTTTAAAAACGCAAAACCACTTTATCATAAGAGCAATAACTAATTCAAGTCAATAACAGTTAATATTGATTACACAGTCACTCGATGCATCACGTGAAAATATGATTGACGAAGGTGCTCATGTTATAGAATACTTGTAGATTATTCGTAATCGAGGATCAACATATCAAGATAACAGAGCTAATATGCTCATTTGGACAAATTCAATTTGTGGCCCCATTAAATTTGAAGGTTAATCTATAGTTGCAAAGGATGAAGGATGAAAATTAGTTGTTAAGCCAAACTCCTATCTTATTTCATCCTTCATCCTTCATACCTCATCCTTCCAAAGTGTGATACGGGTAAGCGGCAAGGCGCTGCCTTGAGAGTTCGGCTTTGGAGGGATGCGTCTCGTCGTACAGTTCGTAGAGAGTGGCATATTGTTCAAACTGCGGAAAGGCGGTAGGCAGCAGATTAAACAGCACGGTAGCCTTATTGAGATTTTCGCGGCCTAGGGTGATGGCCAAGCGCTCATTGGAAGGGCTGCTGATGATGCGATGCGGCAAAAAACTGTCTTCAGGAAAGCGCCAAAGGAGATCGTCGATATAGCCGGCAGCCTCTTGGGTCGGGACCATGATCAGCACCCTATCGCCAATCTGAAAATGAGCTTTGATGCGTTCACAGAGGCGCCCAACTTTTGTTTTGTTGTCAGCCGCTTTAATGAAAATGATGTCGGTTTGTTTCATTTTTCTACTTCACTGGTTTCTGTGAGTTTGATGTCTTTGAAAATTAGCCCGCAAGAGAGGATCGATTTTAAGGCGTCTTCGACTTTCATATCAATATGAACCAGCTGGTCTTTATGAAAAATCAGCATGAACCCGCCTGTAGGGTTGGGTGTTCCGGGAACAAAAACAGTGATATAGTCCGATTTTTTATCGGCATCATCTTTGCCCATAGTGACAGTTTCTTGTGTTACAAATCCAATGCAGTATGTGGGAGGATTAGGAAACGGCACAAGGACGACGCTTGAATAGGTACTGCTTTTAGGCTTCAAGAGAGCATTAACGGCATCTTTGATAGAGATGTAAATGCGATTGATGATTGGAATACGATAGGCAAGGTTATCTATTTGTAAAAAAAGATGCCTGATAAGAAATACTCGTCCAAAAAATCCGATGGCAATGATCACTGCCGGTAAAGCCAATAAAATCAGGAGTTTGACAACAGGTCCGTAAATCTCACGGTTGCTATTGTCTAAAAGCTTATCAAAAAAACCTAAGAAAGGGGTGGTCAGCAAATTCACCAAAAATTGGATGATGACAAATGTTAGAGCGAGCGGGATTAGAATGATAAGGCCGGTAAGGAAATTTTTTTTCATACTTTTATCCCTATTTATTCTTTATTGAGATCCGCCGCTTCGGTTTTAGAAATGACATTCAAGGTAGTGGGCAGAACTCCGCAGGAGATAATGTATTTAAAGGCATCTTCAACTTTCATATCCAGGTAGTTGAGATCCTTTTCAGAAAAGAACACTAAAAAACCAGAGGTTGGATTAGGCGTTGTCGGAATAAATACCGTCACAGTACGCTCTGAGCCCGGTAATAAGTTGGGCAGGTCATCGGCGGTCACAAAACCTATGCTTCTTGAATCCGGATGTGGAAAAGGTACAAGCACAACTTGCTTAAAAGAGCGGGTCTTTGAAGAAAAAATAGTGTCAATGACATCCTGGCAGGTTTTATAAACCACATTCACAAAGGGGATGCGATGAAGGATGTAATTCCAAATGCTGAGCAAATAATGGAAGAAATACCATCTGGCCACAGCACCTAAGAGGACAGTAAAAGAGATTAAGAAGATCACCGTGCAGATCTTACTTGCGTATTCCTGTATTTGCTCGGGAGTAAAAATCCAAAAGCCGCTTTCAAATAATTTGAAGTAGTGAAAGATCGACTGTACAAGACCGACAAAAGGGTTTGTGAGAAGGTTAAATACAAAGGCTACAAAAAAAAACGTTAATGTTAAGGGCAAAAGGATCACAAGCCCTGTAATAAAATGTTTTTTCATACCTTCCTGCGTTTACTTACAGACGGTTTAATTTTCTTGGAGGCCGGCTTGGTTTTAGGCGCTTTAATTGGCGCGGAGAGGACTTTCACAGCTTTACTTTTTTGGGCCTTAGGGGCAGCGGCTTGTTTCTTTTGTTTTACGGCCGGGAGCTTTGCACTTTTAGCGCGTTTTATTTCTGGCTTTGGTATTTTAGCCTTTGGGATAATTTTCTTTTCTTGAGGCTTTGGCTTAGCCCTGACCTGCTTTTTCCCTTTTTTAACAGTCTTTTCCGGTTCTTTAAGAGCTGTTTTAGCTTTTTTTGCCTGAGATTTAGTGCTCGATATCTTTGAGGGCCTTTCAGAAACTAACGACCACTTGGCTTCAAGACGCAATAAATCAACATCCCTGAGCATCACTGTAATACGTTCGCCGGCGGTATAGACCCTCCCGGTGTGGCGTCCTCGAAGTTTAACTCCGGCTTCTTCATAAACAAAATAATCATTATCGAGCTCAGAGACATGAAAGAAGCTTTCTAACATATAATCAATCACTTCAAATGAGAAGCCAAATTGTTTTACTCCTGTGACGACAGCATCATATTGTTTATATTTCTCTTGCTTATGCATCTCTCCAAGCAAGCGCAATTTTTTTAAAAGCACTACGCTGCTTTCCGCTTTCGCGCTGATCCTTTCCTGCTCAGAACATTCCTGGGTGATTAAATTGAGCAGCGAGCTCTCCTGGGCATCATCAAAAATTGCACGGTGGACAACCAGATCGACATATCTGCGGATAGGGCTGGTAAAATGGCAATAGTGGGTTAATCCAAGGCCGTAATGCCCAATATTTTCAGGGGAGTACAGAGCTTGCCGCATGCGCCTGATGTAACTTGTGGCAAGATATTCCCCATACGACGTCTGCAGGGCCTCATCAAAGAATTCCTGCAGCTCTTTGGCAGAAGGAGGATCATTTAAAGTAAATCCGAATGAGGAAGCAAGGGCGCAAAAATCTTTCATGTTGTCATCTGAAGGCTCATCATGCACCCGATAAGCAACCCCTTTGCCTGCATTGCTTAGATGGAAGGCGACAATTTCATTGGCTTTAAGCATAAACTCTTCAATCATCTGATGGGTGATGTCATAAGCGACATACTCAACCCCGAGAGGCATCCCGGCCTCATCAGTTTTGATAATCAGATCGGGGAGTGAAAATTCTATGCTTCCACGCTCATAGCGGATCGCTTTTAAATGTCCACAAAGCTCGACCATAAGGTGAAGGAGAGAGGCATGCTTGCTTTGTTTTGCGCCATCTAAAATTTCTTTGGCCTCACGGTAAGTGAACCGCTTGGCGCTTTTTATGACTGTGCGCGCAATGCGGTATTTCAGAAGCTTTCCTCTCGCGTCAAAATCCATAAACACCGAGACTGTCAATCGGTTGACATTAGGTTTTAAGCTGCAAAGATGTTCGGAAAGCATTGGGGGCAGCATCGGCAGGCAGGTGCCTGGAAAGTATGTGGAGTTGCAGCGGCTGCGCGCCTCTATATCCAGCTCAGAATTCTCTTGGACATAATAGGAAACATCGGCGATATGCACCCCGAGATGATAATGCCCTTTTTTATCTTTGCTCAGGGTAATGGCATCATCGAAATCTTTGGCTGTGTCAGGATCTATGGTCACACATTCTAAATCTCTAAGGTCTTCGCGCTGTGCAATTTCTTGCTGTGAGACAGTCTTGCCCCATTTTTCTGCTTCTTTTATGGTTTTTTGGGAAAATGCGGAGCGCAGACCGAATTCTTCGACCGATGCTGAAATATCGCAGGAAGGGTCGCTGATATGTCCGATATGGCTTGAGAACTGGCAGCGGGTGACTCCCTCTTTGGTTCCCCAATCCAGAACTTTCATCACAATGCGATCACCTCTCTTTAGAGGTGACTTTGACCCTGTTTCCACTAAGATCCGGCGGCTGATACCGAAAAGAGGGGAGTAAGCTTCGGCCTCTCCATGGGAACCTACGAAAAGGATGATCCCTGCCACATGAGTACGGCTTCGGGAGGTAATGGCAGTGACCTTGCCTTCAGGGCCTTTTTCTGAGATCTCAGGATTCACATCAACTTCAACCTTATCTCCATCGACGGCATTCATCGTGAATGGTTTGGGAATAAAAATATCTTCCGTATAAGGAGTCGGCGCATCAGGTTTGACAAAACCAAAACCGCGAAAATGGATGCGGATGACTCCGGTGATGTTGATTTTGAACGACACTTTTTTTGCTTCATAACGTCCGCGGTTGAGATGTAGAAGCCCTTCTTTTGTAATGTTCATTAAGGCTTCTTCAAAAATTTCCAGATGTTGAGGCGGCAGTTTCAATTTCTCCATCATTTCCCTGAGAGACATCGGGTGGTAATTTTTTCCGTTTACGAGCTGGATGATGATTTTGCGAAGATTTTCATAAAGGCGGGGTTGAAGAGTTGCGAAAGACTTCAAGCTGAGCGGTTGCGGGGAGTGATTTTTTTCTTCAATAATTTCTTCTGCTGTGGGACACAGCAGGCTACGTGTTTTTCCTGCTGTGGGACTCAGCAGGCTACGTGTTTTGGAAACCGAGTCTTTTGACGACTTTCGTTTAGAGGGCCTGGGTTTTTTAGTGGCAATTGCTGAAGTTAATTCTTTTTTTTTGCGGACGGTTTTTTGTTTTGGCATAGTACTTTTTGCTAAAGGCTGTTATGATTGTGCTTTAAGTTTAATTGTATCACAGCTATGGAGTTTAAATGAAATACGATCACAAGAAAATAGAAGTTAAATGGCAACGTTACTGGTTGGAAAATAAGACCTTCAAAGCTTCGGTAGATCTTAGCAAGCCAAAATATTATGTTTTAGATATGTTTCCTTATCCTTCCGGATCGGGACTTCATGTCGGGCATGTTGAAGGATACACGGCCACAGATATTGTTTCTCGCTATAAACGTCAAAAAGGATTTAATGTTCTTCATCCGATGGGATGGGACAGCTTTGGACTTCCGGCAGAGCAATATGCAATCCGCACAGGGACGCATCCCGCAGAAACCACAAAACTAAATATTGAAACGTTTAAAAGACAGTTGCGCTCTTTAGGTTTTAGTTACGATTGGGACAGAGAGATCGCCACCAGCGATCCGGCATATTACAAATGGACGCAATGGATATTTACAAAATTATATGAACGCGGTTTGGCCTATGAAGCGGAAATGTATGTCAACTATTGCCCCGCGTTAGGCACGGTGCTTGCCAATGAAGAGGTCGAGAATGGCCGGGCAAAAGAAGGGGGGCATCTTGTAGAAAGACGTCCTTTGCGCCAATGGGTCCTCAAAATTACTGCTTATGCCGACCGTTTAATTAAGGACTTGGACCTTGTCGACTGGCCGGAAAGTTTAAAAAAGCTGCAAATCAACTGGATCGGCCATAGTGAAGGCGCTCGTATCGATTTCGATATCCGCGACCATCCTGACAAGATCTCGGTTTTTACCACTCGGCCCGATACGCTTTTTGGCGCGACCTTTATTGTTTTAGCTCCGGAACATCCTCTTGTTGATCAATTGACGACTGTTGATAAACGTGAATCTGTCGAGGAATATAAGAGACAAGTCTCCGCAAAAAGCGATTTAGACCGCACAGACTTAAATAAAGATAAAACGGGCGTTTTTATTGGAGGTTATGCCATTAATCCGGTCAATGGAGCGCTGTTACCCATCTGGATTGCCGATTATGTTTTAGCCAGCTATGGCACCGGGGCAATTATGTCGGTCCCTTGCCATGATGAGAGGGATTATGACTTTGCCAAGGCATTTAATCTGCCGCTCATACCGGTATTTGATCCGGCCTTTGATGCCGATCAAACTTTGCCGAAAGGATCGACCCTTGAAAAGTACCGGCAAGATATCATAGAGGGGAAATGCTGCTGGTCAGGGGACGGCAGCTACATCAATAGTTCTTCGCCAACGTTTTCTTTGGATGGCCTCACAGACATCCCTGCCGCCAAGAAAAAAATCACTGAATGGCTGGAAAGCAGCGGCCATGGTCAAAAAGCTGTTAACTATAAACTTCGCGATTGGCTGTTTTCACGGCAGCGCTATTGGGGAGAGCCTTTTCCGATTTTACATTTTAAGGATGGCTCAAAGCGCACTCTGGACCTTGATGAACTGCCATTGTGCCCGCCTGAAGTCTCAAACTACGCTCCAATGGGCGATGGACGCAGCCCCTTAGAAAAGGTCCGCGAATGGGTTGAGGTGGCCGATTCAAAAACAGGCCAAAGCGCTTTGCGTGAAACAAATACAATGCCGCAGTGGGCAGGCTCCTGCTGGTATTACTTAAGGTTTTGCGATCCCTCGAACAGCGAAAAAGCATGGAGCGAAAAAGCGGAAAAGTATTGGATGAATGTCGACCTTTATGTTGGCGGTGTCGAGCATGCTGTGCTGCACCTGTTATATGCGCGGTTTTGGCACAAAGTCCTTTATGATTGCGGCCTTGTGAGTACTTTGGAACCCTTTCAAACTTTGCGCAACCAGGGGATGATCCTGAGCCGCTCTTACCAGGACTCTACCGGAAGCTACGTTGATCCTGAGTTTGTGACTGAAAAAAATGGCGTGTATGCGCACACAAAGACCGGCGAAACCTTGCGCAGTCAAATCGATAAGATGTCCAAGTCAAAGCTCAATGGCGTGACTCCCGATGAAATTATTCAAGAATTCGGCGCGGATTCTTTGCGCCTTTATGAGATGTTTATGGGGCCTTTGGAAAAGGAAAAAATTTGGAATACTGATGCTGTCACCGGCTGCAGTAGGTTTTTATCCCGGTTCCATGAATTGGTATTTTCTGATAAAGTCACCGACCAGGATTCTCCGGAAGCTTCAAAGCTGGGCCATCGCCTGGTCCATGGGGTGACCAATGATATTGAAGCTTTGCAATTTAATACAGCCATCGCCAAAATGATGGAATTTATCAATGATTTCACCAAACTGTCAGCCTATCCGAGATCTGTTTTAAAAATGGCGACACAGGCCCTTATGCCTTTTGCGCCGCACCTCGCCGAAGAGCTTTGGCAGCATCTCGGAGGGCAGCAGGTGCTTGCCTATGCTCCTTATCCCGAAGTTGACAAGCGTTTATTGGAAGATGATACTGTCACCTATGTGGTGCAAATCAACGGGAAGGTCAGAGGACGCTTTGAACTGCCCAAGGATCAGACTCAAGATGTGATCCTTGAAGCCGCTAAGGCCAATCCGAATATTGTCAAATATCTTGAGGGCAAACCGGTCCAGAAAGTGGTTTTTGTCCCCAATAAACTTTTGAGCCTGGTCATTTGAGTATGAAAAAAAAAGCCATTGTCATTCACTCCGGGGGGATGGATTCTTCAATTTGTTTGGCCCTGGCGATCAAGGAATTTGGAAAGGATGATGTCCTCAGCCTCTCCTTTTCCTATCAGCAGCGCCATTCCAATGAGCTAAAGCAAGCGGCATATATTTGCCGGGTTTGGGAAGTGGACCATGCGGTGATCCAAATTGATGCCTTAAAAGAGCTCACTGATAATGCCTTAATTAATAAAGGCATGCGCGTTGAACAGGCGGAAGGGAAACCTCCCAATACATTAGTTACAGGGCGCAACGGCCTGATGGCCAGGCTAGGAGCTATCCATGCCGATCATCTCGGTGCAAGCTGCATCTACATGGGCGTTTTGGGGCTTGAGGGGGCAAATTCGGGATATCGCGACTGTTCTCGAGAGTATATCGATCTGAAAGAACAGATCTTGCGCATCGACTTGGGGAATCCTTTATTTGAAATCCGAACACCATTGGTGCATATGACCAAGAGGGAAACTCTGGAGCTGGCCAATCAGCTTGGCGTTTTAGACTTCCTATTAGAAGAAACGATCACTTGTTATGAAGGCATCCCTAAACAGGGATGCAAAGTCTGCCCGGCTTGCATTTTGCGCAACCAAGGGGTCGAGGAGTATTACGCAGCTAAGTCTAAGTTTAAAATTTAACCACAGAGAGCACAGAGAGGTTGTGAGAGCATTGAGAGGCTTGAAAATTATAAAAAAATATTAAATATCATCATTTCTACTCAATGCTTTTTTATAATTTTCAAGCCTCTCAATGCTCTCACAACCTTTCTGTGATCTCTGTGCTCTCTGTGGTTAAATAATATACCAGGACTAAGGCAAACGCCCAAGTTTTTGAAGGCTTAAACGCAATTCATTGTTGTCAGGCTTGTCAAAGGCGCCGCTGCCGGCCAGCCAGCGAATATAATCTGCGGGGAGATCCTTAAGGGGCTTGCCCTGATGCTTGCCAAAAGGCATATGCTGGAGGTCCCGAGGCCGTTCCAGGAGGCTCATGGCATCCTCGATCGAAAGATCGTCGACCATGGCGATGAATATTTCATAGAGCACGACAACGTCATCCAAAGCTCTGTGGGCATTGTTGACGGCTATCCCATACATCTCTCGAAGGAATTGCAGAGTATGCCGAGGAAGATCAGGGCGGTAGCGCCTTGCCCATTTCAAACTATCAAAGAATTTCCAATGACCTGGCAAAGCCATCTGATGCCGTTCCAGTTCATTCCTAATAAAATGCACATCGAAGGCGTCATTGTTATGAGCAATAAGCACGACATCGCCATCGCAAAAATCAATGAATTCTTTGCCTATCTGGGCAAAAGAGGGGCAATTGGCAACCATTTCGTTCGTAATGTTATGGACTGAAGAAGCCTCGGAGGGGATCGGAATGCCCGGATTGATCAACTTTTCAAAGGTCAAATTGCGTTCAGGATCAAAAGCGGCAATTTCGACGATACGGTCAGTGGAAGTTCTGATGCCTGTGGTTTCGGTATCATAGAAAATGGGGCGCCGCTTCATAATTATCAGACCTTGTCTATCTAACCTTTCAATTGTTTGAGAATGGATTGATAGGTCGCTTTGCCCTGTGACACCATCATGATAGGACCGATAAAAGTGCGGCAAATTCTTTCTTGGGCCTCCAGGAAAGTCGTGATTAATTCACTTTGGACTTTCTTTTCGAAAGAAGGCAGCATCAGCCTGTAGTAGACGACCCCTGCGGTTTCATCCATGCCGAAGCCGGGGAGATCTACTTCTTTATTGATCAAGATAAGCAGGCGGGCAAGATCTGATTCGGTCCCGGATTTGATGCTTAAAGGAAAAAAGAGCAGCAGCTGAAGCAGCGTCTCTCGATCATAGACCCGCAAAAAAAGAGGGTATTCAAGCCCGCCATACTTGCGTATGCAGTAAAGCTGCTGAGAGTCATTTTGCAATGAAGTCTGAATATTTTCAGCAGCGAGGTACTTTTCAACATTCTCAAGAGATAGCGGGATCATTTTTTTCTCATATCGGCATTTGCGGCATGACAGATTCAGCTCTTTGCCTTGTCATTTCAGGATTATTCGTTGAAGGCAGCAATGAATAGTCATCATCTGTCGGCATAGGATAGCAGCTATTTAGGAGAACTGCAAGGATAAAAAGGGAGGCTATTGAGGCATATAATTTGAACATTTGCTGCTCCGGTAATGTTGTTGATAGCTTAATCTATATGCGCAGACCGTTTTCACGCAAGTTATTTTTAGGTGTTTTAATCTTGCAGCCAAAGGCGATACGGTTATCATATTTTTTTACCTAAGGTGTGAAAGTGTCAAAGTCACGACTATCGATGCCCTTAAAATATTTAACTTTTCTTTTCTTTTTCACTTGGCATCAAGCCCTTTATGCCTCTGAGATCTTGGAAGATCGTCTGCGAAAGTGCGATTTCGAACTTTTTGCTCCCTTTTCAGAATTTCCTGCACAAACGAGCGGCTATAGCCCGAGAGAAGGAATTTCTTATTTATCCATTTCCATCCCCAATAAACTCTCTATTCATTTGCTTGAAGTGGATCCTGAGTTCTTCGAAATTATTTCTGCAAGGCCTAAAGATGGAAAAGCGGCGACTGTGGCAGAGATTGCCACGGAGTATGGAGCGTTTGCAGCCATAAATGCAGGTTTCTTTCACATCAATCCTCCCCTGGATGGTTTTCCCTTAGGGATCTTGAAAATTGCCAATGAGTGGCAATCTACCCCAACAAACGTGAGAGGCGCAATAGGCTGGTCTAATTTGAAAAATATTGTTCTTTACGATCAAGTTTTGACTGAAGTGACTGTAGAGGCGAACAAGAAAGAGCTTTTAATTAATGGGATCAACATCCCCCGACCGCACGACCAGATCGTATTGTATAATCGCTTTTTTTATCCCACATCATTGACCAGTTCGGGGGGGATAGAATTTCCCGTCAGGAATAATCTATTTTCCAAATCCTATAAAATGAATACGCCCATACCCGAAAACGGATACCTTTTATCGTTTGGCGGACTTAAGAAAAATCGAAGTTCAATGATTAAACAGGGGGATAAATTTCGCTTTAATGTGAAGGTCATTCCGAAATCAACCCCTGCCTATACCAATTCTAAAGAATGGGATCATGCTGAATATATTTTGGGTGGGAAGCCAATGCTGATTCGAAATGGAACAGTTATCACTGATTACTCTTTAGAAAAGGTGCCTGCGGATTTCTTGTACGATTTACATCCCAGAACAGCTGTGGGATATTTACCTGATGGTCATTGGATATTTGTCGTTATCGATGGAAGGCAACCCAATATCTCAGATGGAATTTCTGTTCCAGACCTGGCAGTATTCATGCGTGAGATCGGATGTGTTGAAGCGTTAAATTTGGATGGGGGCGGGTCTGCAATCATGATCATTGAGGATAAAATCCTTAATAGCCCTTGCGGCTATGAACAGGATGAACAGAACCATTTGGTCCGAAAAATATCGGATGCTATTATTCTGAAGGTCCGCCTAAATGAATAAACTCACCTTACATGTCGGAAACAATCGAAATTCAGCCCCGAATGGGGCTTATTATGTAAAGCCCATAGTGTAGCCCCGATAGGGGCAAACTATGGGTAAGAATGAATTAGAATGCAAGCCCCAAAGGGGTGGCTTGTGCAGCTTGTACAGATTTTGTAGAAACGATTTTCGCAGCTTACACAAGCCGCCCCTTCGGGGCTTATATTTTAACTTATCCGTACCCATAGTTTGCCCCTATCGGGGCTACACTATGGGCTTTACACAATTTGCCCCATTCGGGGCTGAGCCACGATTTCTTCCCTGAGTATAAGGTGAGTGAATAAACCTTCGGAGTTTTCTAATGTTTGAATATCCTTGTAATGAAACTATAGATGTGACCCCTCAGATTGTCGAAGAACAGGTCATGGAAAGGGAAGCTTGGGATATCCCTTTATCCCTTATCGCGGAAAACCACTTAAGCTGCATGAGCAGTCAAGAACTGGATGACGATTGGAGGCTCAATGATTTTTTCGGGACAATTGCGGTGATCAACCTTCCCGCATCTGTAGAAAGGCTTCAAAAGATCACTCAGGAACTGCATGATATCGGCACCTATTCCTTCACAGTCTTTAAAGGGATCGATGGCCGCAGGGAGCTGGATGCATCCATTTGGAGCAAGCTGCACCATAATCGCGAGAACATTGATACAAGCACTATTGAAGGACAGCTTGCCCTGGATGAGATCCATAAAGGTGAAGCTGGATGTTATATGAGCCACTACACACTGATCCGGCAAATTAAAGAGGCTTTTGATGCGGCGATGATAGAGCTAAGATCCGCTCAGGCATCAGCAGAACCGGAAGCTATCCAAAATGCGGAACGAAAAGTGCGTCAATATAGCAGAGTGCTGATTTTAGAAGATGATGCCGCTTTCGGCATCCTCAAAAGTAAAACAGAGATCACAAAAAAGGGCTCCGGCCGTATCTTAAGAAAAGCCTTAAAAGAGCTCCCGATGAATTGGGATATGCTCTACTTTGTTGCCCGCCCAAAAGGATATGTGAGAAAAAAATCTTCGCATCTATTGATCCTTAGAAGATCAATTTCCGCTCTTGCCTATGCGGTAAATCACACTATGTATAATTTCCTTATCGAAACGCTCAGCAAAATTGAAGATCCTGAAGAGACGGAAATGTGCCCGGTAGATAATGCTATCAGCGCCATCCACTATCTTCATGAGGTATTTTTGATCACTCCTTCGATCGCCTTTCAACAGAAAGGAAAAAGCGACATCTCAGCATTATATAATGAGCACCCCCGGCAAGATAATCCTTTAGGGTATGCGCTTCAACAATAGTTCCGGAGCAGGCATGCCAAATATTAAAAAAGAAGAACCTTTACGTTAGGGCCAAAAGCGAAAGAGGACTTTCGCACTCCAAACGCTTCGCGATGCTATAGGTTCCACGAGTTTAGACATCTATTTCGCGAAGCGTTTGGAGTGCGAAAGTCCTCTTTCGCTTTTGGCCCTAACGTGAAGCATCCGATCATACTTTATCTAAAGAATCCGAACGAGAATGAAAGTCCGGAAGGTCGGTAAGCTGGGCGTACCTGAACGGTCCTGACAGGCCTTTGAGTAATATAAACACGTTCTGAAATAGTCCGTCCGTAAGGGTCTTGTTGAATGACGACACGTTCAGCAGGGTAGTAGTAATCTTCTACATATGTATAGCTGGGCTGAGGAAGATTGACTCCAAAGCCAAAATTGACATTTGATCCAGCCTCGCATTTTCCGATGGTTAACAATGCAAAAATGCCGAAACTAATTCCTAGTAATGCCGCTAATTTCATAATTTTTCTCCTGTTATTATTTAGCACTTACTCATTTTAGTAGTTTTCTGTATTTTTTGAGAACAGAAAGATTAATTAAAATAATTAGTAGTTAATAATGGTATTTATAACTGCCAGGAGATTAGCATCGACATTCTTTATTTCTTTTTGTATATGCAAAATAATAAAGTAGTTTAGACACTTCATTTTCGAAGGGTTTCCTTTGGCTTCCTGATCGATAGCTTCCAAAAGCAAATGAACAGCTGAAAACAAAATTCCCATCACATCAACACAATCTTTAATCTGAAGCGATTGCAAATCAGGCGGTGCCTTTTTTAATTCTTTGAGCTGCAGGTTTAATTGTTCGCACCTTTGCTGTAGAATTGATCTATACGGATTGCTTGTTGCTATCTCATGAAAAAGCGAATGCAGATAGTTCAGGAAAATATCATCGATTCCATACCGCAAAATATCTCTCAATATTTGCATTAATAAAACGTTATGCGTGCCCTCCCAATTTTCACAAATGATGCTATCGCGAAGGAGAAGGGGGATCGAAGAAAAAGTTTCGATAGTGCCGTTCCCGGCCAATACATCCAGACAGTGGTGGATATGCTCTACTGTCCATAGCGCCGATAAATATTTGTTTAAATTGGCAAGAAGCCTTAAGAGAAGTTTAGTCTGATCATTTTTACTGTCTTCAAGATCGAATTTGTCCTGCAGTTTCACTGTCGCAAAAATCGATGCCAGGAGAGCTGTATTTTCCACTTTGATGTTAGCCAGATTTACCTTGACCAATGGGTACTCGATTATCGGTCGTCCGAATGATTTACGATGGTTTGCGTAGGCATGAGCAATTTGGTAGGCCCTTCTTGCCATTCCCAGAACAGTGACGGTATTAAATATCCGCGAGGAGTGCAGCACATTTTCCATCAAAATTTTGAATCCCATTTCCGGCCTTTCAATAGGAATAGCATAGGCTTGATGGAAGTCTATCTCTGCCGTGGCCAGAGAGCGTGTTCCTAGTTTATCCTTAAGTCTGCGAAAGGTATATCTGTTACGTTGGCCTGAATTCAGCAGGGCCGGGACAAGAAACAGGCCAAGGCCTTTTGTGCCGGCAATTGTCGGGTTGTATCGGGCTGTGAGCAGGATCAGGTCGGCTTTTGCATTTGAGCAGAACCATTTTTCCCCCGACACTTTCCAATTTCCCTTTTCATCTATGGATGCCTCTACAGCATTGCTGCCGATATCAGAACCGCCTTGTATCTCTGTGATGAACTGCGCGCCGGTATAGTTGCTTTCATAAGAGGGTGCGGTGAGTTTTTCCAAATAAAAATCCCTAGAGGGAAAGTCTTGAATTTTTTGCAAAACCCGTATGATCCCATATGAGCAGGCAATGGGGCAGTTATGTCCGGCTTCTCCTGCTTGCGAGGAGAGAAAGAAAAACATTAATCCTTCTGTGAGACCGCCTTTTTTTGCCATTCGCTCCAGCAAACGGGAGCCGTAGATCAAATTTCCCGATGCGGCATACGTTGGATGATGGACGATAGCTTCTATCCAATTTCCAATGCCGTCATATCTGACAATTTTTGGGTAATTTTCTGGACGGTTATTTTCTGCGACAAGAGGTTCAACGTGATTGATGACCGTATGGGCAAATGCCTCCAGCTCTTTGTCAAGCCTCTCAAGTTGATCAGACAAATGGAACGCAACTGAATGCCTGAAGTCAGGATCATTTGTGTAGCTGTTATTTTTGATCTCGTTTTGCCATGCCGCAAGCTCCTCGCGGCTTTCTGTGTTTGCTCTTTTTTCGGCATCAACAAGCGATAACATTAATATGGGCGGGCAATTTTAATTTTCCAATCGCCGTCTTCCTTGACTAAAATAAAGACAGCATGGTCATTGAATGGGACAGCCTGCACACCAGAGATAGTCATTCCTGTAATTGTAAAATCCGCTTCTGTGAAAGCAGTCTCAGGATCAATAAGGCGCGGAGGGTCGATGGTCAGACTGATTGTTGAATTTTTCATTGTATTTTTAAATTCTTCGGCAAAGTACTTTTCAATTGCTTCTCTGCCTTTGATCAGATCGGTTTGCATCCAGGGCGAAAGAAAATCTCCATCAGCTGTCCAAAGGTCAGAGATTGCTTTGGGATCATGCAGATTCCATGCAGCGGTAAAATCTTCACCCACAGCTTTAACCCCATTTGTGTCATTTGTGTTATGTCCGCAAGAGCTGATCATCAGTACAGATAAGGAATAGAATAGAGTTTGAATCGTTTTATACACAGGCATCTCCATTTTAAAAAGGTCGACCGATCAAGATTTTCCATTGGCCCTCTCTTTTCACCAAGACAAAAACAACATGATGATGGAGGCGTGAAGTGTTTTTGTTAGAAGATTGAATCCCGGTGATGGTTGATTCTCCATCGATGAAAGCGATATCTGGCTTGACAAGTTGAATGGACTTGATCACACCCTCGACTTGGGCATCTTTCATATTTTGGGAATGCAGATCGACTAATACTTCTTCTATTTCTTTTTGATTTTTACCCTCTTTATTCCTTGTGGTGCGCAAATCTCCATCGCTGGCGTAAAGGAGGGCCATTTTTTTTGCGTCATGGTCGTTCCAGGCATCATAATGTGCTTCAAACACGTCCCTTATTGCCTTTTCGTCATCTTGAGAGAGGGCGGGGGCATCTCCAAACAAGGGGAGGGCTGCCAAATGCAGCATGAGATAAATGATGATATTGCGCATGGGTATTTCCTCTAGGTTGAACTTAAAGTAATCAAGGAAATTATTTATAGCAAGAGTTTTTGGGACATTACCCCTTAATTTTAACCGCAGAGCCGCAGAGAACGCAGAGGAAGCGCAGAGAGGACTTTGATCACTCAGTAAAAAATAAGCAAGCTCAGAGAAGGCTGCTATTATATTTCATAGTCTTAAAACAGTAAATAAAGAGATTTGTGAAGAAAAAAATCCTCTGCGCTTCCTCTGCGTCCTCTGCGGCTCTGCGGTTAAAATTATTAGGGAATTCCCTAAAATTAGTTTTATTAAGCTTATAATAATTAATTGACAAATTATTATTAATAGTATATAATTAATTATAAACATTGTTATAAATTAATAATTTAGGGGAAAAATGAAAAATTTAATTACTTGCCTTAAAGAACAAAGTCCAATGATCGGAAATGATTGTCAAAATCTAGGAAAGAAAGAAAATGGAAGTTTCTTCGGAAAAAAGGTATTAATGTCTTATGACACGAAAGAAGGATGGAGCTCTATAGAATTAAATTGCGCGGAGCTTTTTTTAAGAAAAGTTTTTGGATTTTATCGTTCGACTCATCTGGATACAGTAATAAAAAATTATAACGATAATACAGAATTCAAAAATGTTAAATTTAAACCAACTATATCACTTTTTAGGTCATTCGATAGCAAAATTCGCGAAATCTGGTCAAAATCCCACTCAACTCCATTGCCAGATAAAGTGGTGACTGAAGAGTTGCCGAAATTGGATTTAAAGCTAATGGGTAAGAAACCGCAGGTTAATCTATCTGAAACCAGTAAAAAACCGCAAATTGATATAACTCCGAGATTAGAAAGCAAAAAAATCATTGACCCTGGACTTAGCAATACCGATAAATTCTCACGAAAAAAGGATTTAGTCGATCCAAGATTAACAATTCCAGCCACTTTCATAGCTAAAAAACCACATACTAATATATTTGAAACCAGTAAAAAGCCGCAAATTGACCTAAGTCCGAGACTGGAAAACAAAAAAATCATTGACCTTGGGCTTAGCAATCGTGATAAGCCTTCTGTGAAAAAGGTTGAACCTGACTCAATACCGGGAAATCCAAGCATCTCAAGTCCAACGAAAATTAAATCTGAATATAAAAAAATTGAGAAAAAAGACTTAACCCTTAAAGTCGAAAAGGTCAAAGGGCAAAGTCAGCTTTTCACCAAATTATATAGTCAGGTTAAAAAACTCGGTAGTGGAAGCAATGGAGTTGCTTATCTTTATAATCCAGTGGATGTAAATGGCAATCGTATAGATGGTAAAGCCAAAGTCATTAAAGAGTCTATATTAGCACAACAATCAATAGAAGCAATGAATGCTGGATATGAAATTATGAAAGATCAATACGTAGATCCAAATGGCAAACCGGTAAGAAGTATTCCAGGACTAATTAAGCCCACAAAATATATAGATAAAATCAAACATATTATAATTATGAGTTCATATGATTTGGGAGATGCAAAAGTAAACCTACCTAGAAAACCGAAAGATCCTCAAGAATGTTTCAATTTTGTTGCGCAAACAGGTTTCGCAGTTAAACACCTGCATTCTTCAGCAGGTGGGAAGAAAAGTTTAGTCCACTATGATATCAAACCGGCGAATATATTTTGCCGCAACAATAGCAAAGGCGGCATTGATTATGCCCTGGCGGATTTTGATGGAACCCATTCCCCATTCGACTATTCGAAAGCGCATATCTATACTCCAGGCCATCGTTGTGAGGCGGATGCTAGGATGAACATGGATAAATTTGATCAGCCAACATTGTCGAAATTTAAGAAAAGTATGGATATTTATGCTCTGGGAATGACTTGGCGAGAGTTTATTTCTCAAATTCAAGAAGACAAAATATACGATGCGAGGACTAATAAGGGTATTGGAGGGATCAATCTTGTCCGTCCTATGAATCAAACAGATTTACCTTTTACGGATAAGCTTAGCGAGCCAGATCAAACAAAATTTGATGGTCTGATCAAACTCATTAATGAAATGACTGACAACAAATGGGAAACCCGTCCAACTGCTGACGAGTACATGTCAAGGATGCTTGCAATGGGCATAGAAGTCCCTGGGTATCCAGCTTAAGCAAAGAAAAATGTGGCCTGCTGCGTCTCGCAGCAGGAGTAACCAAGCGTCTGTTGCTGAATCCTGCGCAGCAGGCCACATTTCTTATTGTCCTTGTCCTTGATCACACACTTGCTGCTTAGGCTTTAGAAGGGGTTCCAGGTCGAGGATAAACTGTTTTTCATATTCTATATCAAAACCATGTATTAGAAATGCTTTTCCATGTTCGTCAAGTACCTTTTGCCTTTTCGCCTGAAACTCTTTTATAGATTCAACGGTTATCCATTTATTATGCATTTTGATTAAATCTCCAATATATTTGGCTTCACAATGATCCCTTGGCAAAGGAGATTTTCCTAATAAATTCTGCCACGCTACTAAAATTTGAATCTTGTCAAGTCTATCGAAGCAATCGAGATTCAGGGATTCCAAAACAATATCTCTTTTTAGGGGATTATATTTTTGCGGAAAACTGTGATTTAGAATTTCATACAATTTGACTTCAACAGTTTTCATATACTCAGTATAGGGAATTTCATTGTGTGAAACGTGAGTTTTTTCTTTCTCTAATCTATTATAAACATCTATTTCTAAGTCTAAACTTTTTCTATAGCTATTAATGTACATACTTTTTTCAAATAAGATTGTATCTTTGACCAACGTTCCGTAGTCTTTACTTAAAGATTTCTCCCAGACCTCAAGAAGCAATATAAACAACTGAATAAGATTGTTTCTAATATCTTTTGGAATCTGCTTTTGATTGAAACATCGTTTAACTAAGCGATCAACTGAAATACAAACTGGATCCAAGTCCAATTTAAAACTTGATCTGGACACGATTTTTTTGTGTAAGAACTGTTCTACTTTTTCTTTCAATTTTTTATCAAGATCAGCATTTCCTAATTCGACCATTTTAGTTGTCAGCGCCCTTGCCTCATCAAAAATACATTTTTGAGCACTAAATTTATCAATATCATAATTTTTGTTCTTGTTATCCTCACCTTCGAAAGATTTTTCAAGATAATTTCTAATATTTTCGCTTTCAATATTCTCTAGAAAACGCCACCACGAATATATAGCTTCTCCTAATTTTTCGGCCCATATATCTAATTTATCTTCCGAATTAATTGAAGACTTGGCAAGACACATTGGAGGATTTAAGTCATGAAGATACGAAATGATGTAATCGAATATGAGTACATTGTTTTTATCAAATAAAATTTGTGAATTTATCTTATGTAACGTTGCAAGGATCTCAAAATGTTCATCAATGTCTAACAGTTCAAAGTCATGGCAATCTTTAAGGATATTGAAAATGCCTCTATAATAATACATACTTTCATAGGTAAACTCATTGATCTTTTTTTTGTAAAACTCAATGACTTTGCGAGAAAAACTATGGTGTTCCTGGGTAATAATTGAATCGTCTTTTGCAAAAGTTCTCACAAACATTTTGAATAGCTTAAAAATGTGAGTTTCGATCTCTTCAATTTCTGTATTAATAAAACTATCCAAAAACATATGGAAAGTATGGACAATTCTTTTTCCTTGGTCTTGATTTGTAATTTCTGGAAGTTTATCAAACTTTCTTAACAATAAATGTGGTTGCAATTTATGATTTATATAGAATTCTATGATTTTAAGAAAAATAGGTGTAAATAGGAGTTTTTGCTGCGAGGTCTTATAATTATTTGAATGAATATTTATGAGGTCATAAAGATAGCCGAACACACAGAATGATATTGTCTTTTCGTTAGACCAATTGATTAAAATTAATTCTTCTATTAAGGCATCCATGAACAGTGCATAGGGTTCTATACCTATCCATTTAGAATCATCAATTTGATTTGGACCCAAACCCATAATAGAGTTAATCCATTGTTTAAATGAATTGAAATCATGTTGATCAAGTTTCTGGAGTTTTTTGTCATTGAAGGAATTTGTAGATAAAATCCTGGAGATTTTTTTCCATGGCAACTTCTTTAAGAGATTTTCTGAGTTAATATGTTCAGATGTTAATTCAGAGATCCTGAGCAAGGTAGCATTTTGTTCGAGTTCTCCCGATTTGCAAGCGGTGTCGATCTCTTTCTCTAAAATGTCCAGGCCATACTTAAACGATTGGGCATTTCCTTTTAGTAGAAAGGCGATGATACTCGTCGGCAGAGTGTCTGTTAAATAGAGATCAGCGATGGAAACAATATTTGTATAAAGAGCATTTTTAGGGGTCTTTTTCGAGATCGTTTCAAAAAAACTTAAGGTTTTTGTCTTCATGATGCTGTGATCATTATGATAAATCTGTTGAAAAGCAGAATTATCGCATAAAATTGGAATGAGTAATTCTGCTGTCTCAGGTGATTTAAGGCAGATATCGATGATTTTTTGCCATAGATGGATCGTATGCTCATTGATTCCATGAGTTTTAAGATGACTTAGGAAAGCGGAAATTGTTGCGGAGTTTTCTGGAGAGGTTATGTCATCATTGGAAGAGAATTTATCAATAATTGTTTCCATTAGGTCCAAGGGAAGAGATTTAAGTTTACAGATGGTCTGAGAAAGTCTAACCCTTTCATCTTTTGATGAAATATCAATTTTAGTGAGATAAGTTTTAAGGGCAAATTGATAGGCAGGGGAGTCAGTATTCTGTAAATTTTTAGAAAGCTCAAATAGTAAAGAGGATGGCAAGAGTTGAATGGCCTCTTTCTTTTTTTCGTAAAGCGCTTGTAGAAGGCCTTGTGTGTTGATTTGGGGAATAAGAAAAAGGGCATTTAAGATCGTGCGAAGGTCTGAAGAGGATAGATTGATAACAGTATCCAGTATTTTGACGGCCCATTGGTGTATTTCGTCTTTAGATAAGGTGCTGATCGATTTGATTGCTAGAGAGTTGAAATGATCCGCCTGATCTTTCATCTCATATTTTAAAGCTTCCTGAAAAAGTAGAAAACAGGTTGAGCATAGTCGAGGATCAGGGTTGAATCGGTACAGGTGATAAAGTTTTATTAATTCCAAAAATTCTTCCTTGCCAGAAGTTGGAATTCTACTTTCAATGGTTTTTAAAATATTGAGCTTAACTTCTTCATCTTGCTTGCAGGAAACATCGTAGGAGCTTAAGATCGCAACAAATTCTAAAAGCCCTTTCACATCTTGTTGCTGCTTTAAAAAATCAAGATGCTTTGCATCAAGCATAGCGGCCATTTTAATTTTCGATTCTTTAGGTTTGGAAAATTTCCTAAGGTTTATGAGGAATAACTGTAAAAGTTTGGAGTTATCTTTGTAGTAGGCCTTATTAAATATTTTCTCCAGAACAGAGAGTTTCAATCTATGCTCTTTAAACACATCTGTGGAGGGCAAAGTTGTGAAAGCGGAGAGATAATTGATCAGTACGGGAATAATAAAATCGTTTCTCGATGAGGCATTGGCGCTCCAAACATCATCCCAAAACAGATCTAACTGTTTATAGTTCGGGCTTGTAAAAAACAGCTTCTGAGCTAAAAGTAGAAGCTCGATATCCGAAGATTCTGAAAAAATGCACTTTTGTATTGCACTATAGATGAGACTAGAGAGTTTTTCTGTCGGAGGAGATATTCTTGGATAAATCTTATCCAAGAAAGTGATTGAAGACCGAGTTGACAGCCGATTTAGCAATAGGATGACAAGCGCTTCTAAATCCGGAATTTTCTTATCTTCGCACTCGATAATCTTTTGAGAGATCTCTTCAACAATGTGTTGGCCCGTTTTTGGATTTTCCAGCAATATCCTGAAAATGGTCCATTTGTCAGATGTGTTTAACGACTCTTCAATGTTTGCATATGTGTTGTTCGGGAAATCGGAACCGCACATAAAGGAATGCATTTCCCGAGTGGCCTTTGGAGCAACGTCATCTTTAAGCTTTTTTTTTAAAGTATTCCACAGCAAGAGGCCATCTTTGAAAGATTTTGAATAGAAGGCTTTGATCCAGTCCACGTCTGAGTATTGACCATTTGACAAACTTGGAAGCCATGGCGATAGCTGATTTGCCAGCCATTGCCTCTGCTTTTGGTCATCGGAATGCAATAAAAAATCAAAGAGGCTTTCTTTAAGCTCTATTGAAAGAGGAACCAGATGCAGGGCTTGATTGTTTTGAAGGGCAAGCAAAACAAGCACGCGTTCAAATTTGCCGGTAATCGCGTGCTTGTCGATCATTTGATAGGCTAGCTGTATTGTGCGGGGGGGTAAATTATAAAAACCTTTTGGAGAAAAAGTCTTAAGAGATAGCAAGAGAGTGAGCCCGGAGGACAGCTTTTCTTTTTTAGCGATCGGCAAGCCTTTCGGCAAATAAATCCTAAAGCCTCTTATACAAAGACTGATCCGGCCTTTATTTGAGACATCCCATTCGGCATGAAATTTCCCGGATTTGTCATTGAATAACAATAGAAGCAAAGCAAACTGATAATTGTCCTCGACATCTTCCAGGAAAGGGATTAAGTCTAGTCTAATTTCTTTGGAAATAGCGGTGAACCAATCGGCAGGCAATTTAAGGTCTAAGCTTGAAGCTGCTGCCTGAAAGTGTAAATAGCAGGTGATCAGAAATCCTGACGGATCCTCTAAATGCCATTTAGCACGGTCTAAAATGGCTTTGAGGATCTCTTCATACAGTTTGTCAGGTTCTTCAGAGCCTTTAACGATCATTAGTGTCTGGGTGACAATGGCCTCAATCGTCAGTTTGTTATCAAAGACAGTGTGATCTTGATACATCCGCTGAATCGCTGCCAGGGCTGACCTGAAATCGTCAATATGCCAGGGCTCCAATCTTACTAATTTCAGGTTTTTGTCGATGATCATTTGCCAGAAATTAGTGTGTGAGGACTTCGGTATTACAGTGAACCCATTTTCCGGGAAGGGCAGCAAATGGTCATCAAGTGAAAACAGGGAGCATTGTGTGAGATGCCCTAGGGCTATATCGGTCTTAATTGATTTTTCATCTTTAGGGTTGCCGATTGATGAAATGAGATATCCCTTTTGAAGCGGAAAAAGTGGTGTAGGTTCAGCGATCTTTAAATTTACAAAACCATTTAATCTTATAAAGTGAGTTTTTTCTTTCGATACACTTGCCAGGAATTCAATTTGTAAATCGCGCGCTTTTTGAAGATCGATATTTTCTTCAGAGATCAAAAGCCAATCCACATCCCTAATGAGCTTTTTTTGTCCGTTCTCATTGATTTTTTGTAGCAGCTGATGAATTTCCGCCATTATATTTTCAGTCTGCTGTTCAGAAAAGCCGTTTTTATTTAGGAAGTCTATGATGAGCGTTAACAAGTAATCTAAAGGGTTGAGAATATCGCCTGCGCAGGAACCTCTCAAAAAAGGTTCAATTTTTTTACCGGTTTCTTTAGAGTAAAAATCTACAAATTGCCGAATATATTCTGCTTGCGTGAGATCTAATAATTTATTGCCAAAGGCATCATGGCAATTGATATCGTTACTTAGTCGTAGATGATATTTTTTTGCAGCGTCTTCGCTGATACAAGGAATGTCCTCAGAAGCAGTAAAGGCGAGGAGATATTCATCCTTATCGATCATCCCCAGATCAACAAGCTTAAGAACCAGTGACTTTAGGAGGCAAACTGTCTCTATGTTAGATTGTACAACTGGCGAATTGTTAATAGGGGTTTGCGGGCTAGGCGTTGGTGCAAAAGATATTTTATTAAGGGATGGAATCATATTGACCGGAAAGTTAATCTATACAGATTAACTGCTTAGAGATAATCTGTCTATAAGAATTTAATAGTTCATATTGGAATGTCTCAAAAATTCGCGTTACTCTGTACTTGAGATATAATTTCATCTATGCTATACTTAACCCCTTTTAATAATCGTGAAAACTGACAATTAAAAATTCATAGGGAGCTCATGAATTCCACATCTATACAGTCGGCAACTGGTTCTTCATTATCTTTAATCGAAAGTAATGCGGCTTGCAAATTACAAATACAACAAGAACTCAATAACGGCTTGAAAGTCAAGCACGCAAGCATCAGTCAAGATATTCTTAATCCTAAAGATTATTTTTCCGATTCGGAATTCTGGAATTATGCCGCTCAAAATGTCGATAAAGACTGGCACTATTGCATCTCGAAGCTGCAAACTAAAACACAAGTCATCTCGCAGATCTATGTAGGAACGCTTGCCGGCGCACTTGTGGATGAACTCTGCCGCGGAGACTATAGCGTAAAATCAAATGAATACTATGCTAAGCATAACAACTCGTTGCATCTTGAAATTAAAGATGAACAATACAAATTTGTATTTCAGCATATCAGCGATGTGCTAGGTCTTGAGCATAAAAAAATCCCTTTTACAAGAGTCATTTCTGTCGTTAAAAATGCTGGGGACGAAAAAGCATTGCGAGCTAAACTGCAGAATGCAAAGGAAGGCTGCCAGTATTTGCAGGTGAAAAAACACTTCTTCGTACAACTCCTGGACCTTCCCCAAGATAATAGAGAGATAGAAGAGCAGCAACTTCAGTGGGAAATTCTTGTCAGCAATTTTCCCGAAATATTCGAGATGATTGATGATGCCAGAAGAGAAAATGAGCCTATCCTCATCCATTGTACAGCTGGAAGGCATCGCAGTGTTGCCATCCTGGTCGCCTATTTTGTTTCAAGGTTTGGATTAACCGTCCCAGAAGCTTTTGATTTCATTCTAAGCAAAAGAGGGTGCGCCATTCACTTCGATCTTTCAGAATTCTCTCAAAGGCTCTCTGACTGGGCCCAAGACCTTCTTTTATGTAGCTAAGGACGAAAAAGGTAATCAGGCCGTCTCGGCCTGATATCAACAAGAGTCTAAATATTGTCGGTTTTCATTAGAATCAGGCCGAGACGGCCTGAATACCATTCATTTTTCGTCCTTTGTCGTTTCCGTCGTTTCTGTCGTTACCGTCGTTCGTCGTTGTTGGTATCAAAATTTTTTGTTTAGATATCTGCTTAGAAATTATAAGTCTATAAAAAGTGCAACTGGAGTAGCCAGGCCGTCTCGGCCTGGCCCAGGGCGAGACGCCCTGGTTACCAAAGGAGTAGCCAGGTAAGATAATAATTGACATCTATCCATTAATATAATAAAATTTCATTTTATCCTATAAAATAGTTATTTAGATTAGGAAATAATATGATAACAATCAACGCTGATTCTTCTTCTTTACCGGCATTATTTAATCTTAATGATAATCCGGTAATTAAGTTTGGTAGTGAAATCCTTCAAAGGATCGCCGCAATAGCAAGAGCATTTTTTTCTGCTATCGCTGAATTCTTCAATGCTTGCCGGAGTAAATTTCAACCTTCCTCCGTAAAGACAATTAAAATTGCTGATCCGGTTACACAAAAATCTGAAAGTCCGCAAAAGGACACAGGCACAGACTCTATTTATAATAAATTGATGAGCTGTGCTGTGATTATATTTCCCCTATACGAATTTATAGGGAAACTCAAAACTGTAAACCCTGTCGAGAGAGATCCTGTTCCAGAAGGGATCTGCCTAATTGCTGATGAGTTCAATCATTCAATCATGGCCAATTCATTAAAAAATAGGCTCGCCGAATGTGTGTTTTATCTTACAGAGCAAGCCAGAAGGTCTTCTTACGGTGCTACTTATGACGGCTGTAAAGCTGGAATGGAAGGATTTCGCTATGGAATAAGTAAAGGGGCGCAATGTTTGCGAAGAGAATGGTTTGATTGGGGTTCCCGTTTTGATAACGTAATAAACATTAAAAATGGCTTTCGTTTTTCCCGTACATTTGAAAGGATAGCCAAAGAAAACCTAATCATTGGTATCGATTGCATCGCGGAAAATGGCGGTATGATGTGCAATACACCTAATGCAGGTTCAGCTTTGATTGGAGATAAACTTATTTCTTCGATTACATACCAGGCGAATGAAAGTTCAGGGTCTCTCTGGGAAAGTCTTTGCATTGAACAACAGCCTTGTCAAATATTGCAGACTGAAAATTCAAACTCGACACCCTTGCTAGACCAGCTGCTGGATGGTCATTTGGAAATGGGCAGTGCTCAACTGTTCCCTCAATACGTTATATTAGCTTTTTCCGGTGTGGCTGCGGCCTTTAGCGCTTATAAAGCCTATGGTTCATTTAGAGCCTATTGGCAATCAACTTCAGAAACCCCTTCCGCAAACAAAGTATCAAATGCCGCCCAGTCAATATTTTGGGGAGGGCTTTTTACAAAATTTGCCTACTCCGGCACGCTTTTAGTCTTAAAGTCGATTTCAAATTGAGCCTGCAGTTTTTTTACCAGGTCTTTGCACTTTAGAATCAAACCGGCTTCTCTATTGAAGGTAGAGGAGTCCGGTGATAGGCTGATCGACCCTAAATAGGCATATTTGCCGTCGGCGATAGCCGTGCGCGCATGCATATAGGGGTATTTTGCGCTTGCAGGCGCGAGCGTCACATGGATATGTACGCCCGCCTCTTTTAGGTTTTGTAAAGAGACGTTTTGCTGCTGTTGTTCTTCTGAAGAGGCTCCGTTGACAATTTGCGGAGCAATCAGGCGGACTCTGACCCCTTTGGCTGCAGCCGCGTAGAGTTCGCTTTCTAATGTTGGATTTCCTAACAATTCCGAGGTGACGTCCAGAGTTCTTTTGGCCTTCTGGATGAAGGAGACAAGTTTTTCCGCCGAGTTTACCGGCGCAATAATCACGTTTGGTTGCGTAATTATCGGTGTAGGATTGAAAGTAGGGGTTGAATGGCCGGGTCTTGCGGAATAGTGCCAGTCGTTTTCAAATAGCTGAGACATTTGATCAATGAGTCCACAATCATCTGAGACATAGACATAGTCGCGGTATTCCATAAACGTGGTTGTATCCAGGCAGGCAGAGCCGATCATCACATAACCATCGTCAATAAGGATGATTTTGGGAAAGCTGCGGGGGAAGATGGGATTGCTAAGATGCAACTGGCCGCCGGCGCTGGTCAAATATTCCGCGAGATTATCCCGTTCGTCGGCAAGCTCTTCATATTTGCCACGGTCCACATTGACCTTGACGTGAACGCCGCGGTTTATTGCTTGGTTAAGGCTCTGTAGAATAAGCGGATCTTCAAGAACGCAAATTTCTATCCTGATTGTTTTTTTGGCTGCGGCAAAAGCCTCAAAGAAGATGGTTCGGCCATCTTGAGGCAATATCGCTAAAGAACCAGGGTAGAAGAGTTTTTGAGGGTTTTTGTTTTCCGGTAAGTCCCCATATGTGTAGCCAAAACAAATTAGGCAAAAGAGGATCAGGTAAACAAAGTTTTTTTTCATAGCTGTTACCCTTGATCGGTAAAAGTTCGGATGGTTCACGTTAGGGCCAAAGCGAAAGAGGACTTTCGCACTCCAAACGCTTCGCGAAATAGATGTCTAAACTAGTTGAACCTTTAGCATCGCGAAGCGTTTGGAGTGCGAAAGTCCTCTTTCGCTTTTGGCCCTAACGTACGATTGGACTTTTGCAATTGTCTCTTATCGTCGTTCGTCGTTGTTAGAGATCTTTCTTTGGACTTGCCTCTAACTTTGGAAATTGGCCAGATTTATTGAGCTTGTCTAAGATCCATTGAGTAATTTCCGGTTTTCGAGAGAGCGCCCACAATCCACCCATAACGGTTAATCCTGCAGTAAGATGTGTTGAATTTCCGTAAAGAACTTCTACGGTCGATTTGAAAAGGGTAGATGCTACATAGAGAGCGCCAAGTTTGGACACTCCATTGAAAGCTTCGTGTGCGTAATAAGTATACCTTTGATTCGCTGAAACTTTACATTCATGAGCTTGCTCCCAATCGCTAAAGGGCATCTTACTATAATCATTATAAAATGATTGTAATGCAGGCTTGACTTTATCTGAATAAAGTAATTGTAATGAAGGCATGACATTATTTGAAATAGTATTAGAACCTATTGTTTGACTTTGCATGGTGACCTCTTGATTTTCAAAATTAAAATAGTTTTCAATTGACGAGGTCTCTTTATGACCTCCCATTTACTGTATCACCTCTTAATATTGAAAGCAAGGATAGGATGAAGAGATTGCAGACCTCTTTAGAAACTAAATTTCCGTGCCTCTGCCTGCCCCTTCCCCCTCAGCGCTAATCAGGAAAGGGGCAGGCACAGGCACAGGCACGGGCACGGAAATTTAGTTTCTAAAGGTTTAGTATCAGGGCCAATGGCCAAAAAAGGAAGGGTCCTTGACTAAGTTGATCTGCGTTTCTAAATTAGCCGCCAAGCTTAGCATGCGTTTGCGCCGGACCTCAGGGCAAATTCCCCTTTGGTAATGCTTAGCAGTAATAATGATGTTTTCTAATGACTGAGAATGTAGTCCAATATTGATGCCGGCTTGTACCGTACTCTGGAAGAATTCCGAATTCAGAGCATAGGCATCAGCAAGTAATGGGTACATAGATTTCATCAAATTAAAGTACGTCGGCTGGCATTGTTGACACAACATTTGTTTAAAACCGCCCATTTTACGCGGGTTTGCCAGCATAAATTTTTTTTCTTTATTAAGTTGCGCGAAGAGTTCATCCCTCCGTATCGATGTAAATGGGGATGTAGGATTGAGAATAAATCTCTCCATTTGGGTGAAAAGTTCCTCTCCTTTGAATTTGGATTCACTCAGGGCCATATAATTATTAAGATAGTCCTTTCGGCGTGTTTGTCTTTCCATTAAGGCATCTTGTTGACGAGCAGTAATTCGAGGAAATAACTGTGAGGCAATCTTTGCCCTTTTTCTTACTGCTTCAAAAGAAAATGATGTCAGATCAAAATCAATTTTAACTTTCTCGCCTACTTTCAGTCCTTCAGGGTTCATATGCTTCAATGCATCTACGTGTTGACGATGACGCTTGGCAATTGATTCCCAGGTATCATTTGGGTAAACAGTGACATTTGATAAGTCATTTTCGATCTTCTTCCATATTTTTAAAGTTTTCAATGGATCAATGTGCGAGAAGTGTCTCACAAAGTGATTTTGCAACTGTTTTATTGTGGCGGTTTGATGATTTTTGCGTGGTTCGCTAAGTGTATACTGTTTGATAATCGGCGCAATTTCCTTCTTGATACCCTCTCTTACATTAGGTGAGAGCTGTTTATAAATTTGGGCATCTTCTTTTTGGACCCAATTTCTCACCCGAAGATCTCGTTCATCGCTTGCCAACAATCTGTCAATAGTCTCTTTGCTTAACGGTTTGTTTTTCCAATCGGTCTCTAGCAATACTGATCGTAAAGGGATTAGATGTCCAGGAACTCCAGAGGAGGTCTGCAAAGACAATCGGTTATCTTCCGATAGCGATAAATCAGTATCGAAAATCACAAGCTTCCACTTCCCCTTAAAGACTTCTAGTAAATCCGGTAAATCTTTTAATGGCTTTGAGATGATACTACCACCTTCGTTAAAGGTGATGAAACTGTCCAAGGGAATTTTACCTTCGGCATAAGCTAACATCAATTGCGCCAAATTTTCTTCTTTCGAGGGATCTAAACTTGTTGTAAATTTCAATTTTTTGAAACGCTCATAGGCAGCATTAGGTTCGGGAGCAATCCCTAAATTTTTACTGTGCATATCGAGCAATTGGATTTCTCCGGTTAAAATCGCATGGAATTCTGAGGCGGGAGTTAGACGATTCAAAAGGATTTCCCTTTGAGCAGGATCCAAATTGCTCATCAATAACATATCACTGATGTAAGGCTTGGCTTGAACATTCCTTACTGGAAACGCGCCCGTCTTTTCGATTTTCATTAACTCCGGCACCAATGCCTTCCAATTTACTGTTATAGCTTTATTAAAATCCTCCTCAGCAGCTGTTTTCCCGTCTTTGTCAGGAATACAGGTGATAGAGGACATCTTTAAATTTTTAAGATGATTTGCATGCAAAGTTTTAAAATCAGTTTCCCTTTTATTGTTAATGCTATCGATATAAGACCATTTAAATTGCTCACAATATTCGTAAGCCTTTTTTATAGCCGGGTCTTTCAAATCGGGAGCAAGATAAAGAGTTTTTTCTTCCTGAAGAGTAGGGGAATAATTCAGAGCCTGAAAAAAAGGATCCTCCTCAAGTATATGCGTTTTCATTGGTACAGGACTTGATGTATCTAATCCGATGAGTGTCTCGGGCAATAACTTTTCCTCAAAATAGAGTTTTTGCAAGGTACTGAAAGAGACACTTTCCCACATTTTATCTGGCTGTTTGAGCGCTAATTGCATGTCTTTCAAACCGATATAGGCTGAATAATTGGGATTAATTCGCTCGTTTTTTTGCCTATCATGATTTTCAATTAATTTACGATATTCAAGCGGGACATGACGCAATATCCCATTTTTTAAATTGCCATCGAGTTCCGTTAGTGAATACCCTCTTCCTTTGACTTGTTCGGGAGTTTGAATCCCAAAGTTTCCCCTTGAAGCAGTTTTTATATTAAAGGTCCCTACATAAGCTTCTTCAGACATTAAATCTAATAGACTATTGGCTACGCGTTCCTCTTCTTCTGCTCGTTCATTCATTTGCTTGAATACGGCGTTTTGTTCGGGAAGTAAAAAAACATCTTGACTCGAGACTTTGCTACTTGAAATGAAGCGTTGGCCCTCTGTCAATTCAGTGATTGCCTGTAAGCCTGCTTGAAGAGCGTTTCCCTTGGAAGCGGCGGCTCGAAAAGTAATCTGATTCGAATTTTGAATCAGTAAATGTTTCATCTGAGTCAATAGTGGTATGACACGTTGATCAAAAATTTCCTGGAATTTTTGTTTTTCCGGGAAATCTTTATTTAAAGATTTCCTCATTTCACTTTCAATTCTAAATATTTCAATTTGGTTTTCGTATGGAGTTAAAGTATGGCTTAAAGTTGCAATGATTTCTTTTAAGTCGTGTATTTTTTTTCTCATTTTTCTAACTTCTTCAATATCATGGTTCGATTGAGTTTTTTTCTGAAGAATTTGATCCATATCTCTAATTGTTTCATTCATTATGTTATTGGCGAGACCGATTTTTTTACTGAATAAAACGTGATTATCCAATTCGTCAAGGATAGGGATATATTTTGATAATAATATAGATTCCTTTGGATCTATTTTTATATCATTTTCGATATTAACGGGTGGATTTAAAGGGGCTATAGGATCCATAATTATGCCTATAATTCACGTTTATTCTTTATAAACTAATTATAGCATATATTATTTATTGTACAATTCAAGTTTTTTAACTTTTATTTTCAAAAAAATTTCAGATTTGTTCATATAACGCAGAGTCGCGGGAGCAAAACGTAGCTTGGCATTCCAATGCCGAGTTTGGAGTGTCTTAAGAAAAGGCCATGCAAACTAACATTGCAACTTTCACGCGGACAGTCAGGAGGTTACGCTTGCCACGTCCAAACTCGGCATTGGAATGCCAAGCTACGTTTTGTACACTCTTTTCTGGGAAAGGTCATTCAACACTCGCAGGACCGGACATGACAGTGCGGCCATTTTTTGAATGGATCAAAATTGTTCCCCCTTTGAGCAAGACTTTAATTTTGTCATTCTTTTCAATGCGTCCCATCGCTTGTGCCAGCATGACACAGCTTGTCGCACCTGTGCCGCAGGCTGCGGTGATCCTATTTACTCCTCTTTCAAAAGTCATCACGGACAAGCAATTATCCGACATGATCTCTACCCTGTTGAGGTTGATGCCCTGCGGGAAAAAATTGCGCTGTTGATGATTGAGGTAGAGGCCTAAATCGCGCAGCTCCTTTTCTTCAATATTATCGAATGTCACAAGATGCGGCTCCAAAGTTTCAGTCCAATAAAAAGTGAACTGCCTCATCCCTAGACCTAAATGAAAGGTTTCCAGGTTTGGGTTTAAAAATTTGCTGCGGCTGGAACGCAGTTGTGTCTTCCCCATTTCCACATGATACATGCCATTTTGTCCCCAAATTCTGCGCATCCCCCGGGAGGTTTTCAGATAGAAACACTTTTGACCTAACTTCCGGTGTAAATAGCAGCTGACAACACGTGCGCCATTGCCGCAAAATTCTGCGATACTTCCGTCAGGCTCCAGTACAATCATCGTCAGCACTAATTTCTGGTCGTCCTCATATTCTTTTTTGAGGATTAGAGCATCATCCCGGTCTTCTTTAACCAGTATTTGATGAGTTTTTCTGGTCACATTTTCGATGTCAAAGAGGTCGTCTTCAAGGTAATCAAAAATGAGAAATGTATTTCCACAGCCTTCGCCCCGCAAAGGAGAAAGGGAGGGCGCTTGAAGCGCCCTCCCGTTATCTGACTGTGATTGTCGTAATTTCTTTATCGTCATTATGGTAACTAACCTCTGATATGTTTTTAATTATGTTGTAATATTCACTCTTGTTGGAATACGTTTCCTTGTAGACTTTTGGATAGTAAGTCTGTAAAACCGGACTTACCGGCAAATTCTTTTTGTCTATGACAAGGCTGCTCACAGAACTACTCAAACTAACGATATAATCGTTTGGCAGGTATTGATAGCTATCAACGACAACTTCCTGCCCTTGTTTAAAGGCGTTCATCATTAGTTCACAGAGTTGGCAAAATAGAGCGTAATTTTTCTGCTTTTGAAAAAAAGCTCTCTGCTGATCCTTGAACGTATTTTTCAAGAGATCAGCCTTTAAAGTGCCTTCATTAATAATAAAATTAATGCGGCTGCTTTCTCTGATGACCCTGTGCGCGGCAGCCTGTGCTGGACTAGCTTTTTTCGAGAGCGGCTCTTTCAAGAATTTCGCAAACGAAGCTTCGTTTTCTGAAATTTCATCGCGATCGCTATAAGTTATGCTGCTGTCCTTAAAGTCAATGACCATTAAACGCACAAATTCCCTTTTGTCATCTTTGCCATTGAGCTTTTCAAAGGCGTTAAGCCTTTCAAAAAGATCAAGCTTCTCAAAATGATCAAGTGTTTCAAAAGCGCTAAGCTTTTCAGTGTCGTCAAGTTTTTCAAAAGCGTTTAGCGCCTTAAGCCCATTGAGCCTTTCAACTTCACCGAGCTTTTCAAACGCATTTAGCTTCTCCAAGGCATTGAGCTTATGAATGTTCGCCTCTATTTCGTTGCGGTGGTGCTCTCTGACAAAATTTTTCATATTGAAGGGCTCTTTTTTAATCACGCCGTTCAATGGAAAGACATCCGCGATCTGATAGACATTCATGTCCATGATCTCTTGGAAAAATGCTGTCATATTTCCCCCCGAAGGTCTTGTCACAGGCCTCATTTCAAAATTGACTTTTGACAGTTCGACCCTGCCTTTATCCAAGAAAGAGATCGACATAGCGATCCCGTCCGAGAGCTTCTCCAAATGTATCGAGGCGCTTTTTGGCTTTGGCAAAGCCGTTGTTGATGATGTAATAGATGTAATATGCATATTATATGGCTCCTATTTCACTGGGAGTTGTCATAGTTAGGCCTGAAGCAGGTTCACCCCGGGCGTAAATGACCTCATGCCTTAACTTGTATATTCCAGTGATGTTGATGATTAATAATAATGCCCCTGCAAAGCGCATGGCCAAAAGGGGAACGGTCTGGTCAAAATAGGAAAAGAAAAGCAAAGCGCAGATCGTATAGACGATGTAGCACAAGGCTCCTCTTCCGGGATGCAGAAAACGCGCGCACTTGATCCCTACAATAAGAATGGAAATCATGGTGGTATATCCAAGGATAAAGATGAAGCCTGGCATGATCAGCTGCATCAAAGGAAAATGGCGTGCAAGGGCCAATTGGACAAGGGGAGCACCTTCAGAGCCAAAAGGGGTTTGCCATAGGCCTGTGACCAGCACCACTAAAATGCTTAGCGTACAGATTAGGTTGTCAAGGCACACCCCAAAAAATGCAATGCGCGCCTGACGCTCGGGATTGACAGACCTGGTCTCACTTTGAATTGTGGAGTCATACCCAATCCCAATATCCGCAGCATAGCAAGCACTTGCCATTCCATTTTGGATGGCAAGCATCACCGTGCTTCCGGCAAAGCCCCCAACAGCTGGATGGCCGGTAAATGCGGAATTAATGACCATCATGAAGATTGAAGGCAGATCCGCGTAATGATTTCCGATCACCCAAAAGCACATGGCGATATACACAAAGATAAACCCCGGCATGATCGCCGAGCAGACTCTGGCCACACGCGGCATACCTCCGATGATCGCATACATGATCAAGCCGAGAAAACTCATGATCACAAATAGGCGGTTAAATCCCCATGAGTAGGTCAAGGTATCGACGACCACATTGAACTGATAGATTTCAGCGCTGTAGAAGCAAAGCAGCACACAGACAACGCAAGATACCCATTTTACCCCAAAGGCTTTTTGAAGAAAGTACATCGGCCCGCCGTCATAGCTATTGCAGCTATTTTTTACCCGATGTCTTATCCCAAGAAAGATCTCGGCATACTTGATCAATGTTCCGGCAAAACCTGCAACCCATAGCCAGAATAAGGCTCCAGGGCCTCCCATTTGGACAGCTGTGACTATGCCGACAACATTGCCGACTCCCAGCATGCCGCCCACGGAGGCGAAAAATGCCCTGAGCGGATGCAAGCCGCGTTCACCTGGCGCGGGGCGCACAATTTCCTGTAAAAATGTTCCGACAACAGCCGGAAAGGCGCGAAATTGAAAAAATCGCGTAGTTATGGTGAGATAACAACCCAGGCAGATAATCAGCGTAAAGCCAAAATATCCCCATAAGATTGCATCCAGTTCCATAAAAAAATCAAATAGTGAAAACGACATATCAAGTCCTTTGAGGAGTTTTGAAAAGGTTTTAAAAACTCTCTCGGTAAAATTATTAAAAAAATAATGGGATTAGCTGATCTGCAGAAGATATGCGAATAGAAGCAAAGCCGCTGTATAACTAGGAAGGTTAATGGACGTTCATAAACGACCTCAAAATGATCCGACAAAGCGATAGCTAAGTAATCATCATGAAACCCGGATAGTCAGGTATACCTGCTAATAATTCGGTTAAAACTGTATGCAAAAAAACTAATCAACAATTAAGGCCAATGGCCAAAGACAAAAGGGGATTATTTTCGTTTAGAAGAAACGAAGGAAGGTTTGCGTTTCAAAGACGCAAGAGGGGAGAGAGAAGAAATAGACAAATTCAATATTTGTGCCGCCTGGAAACTTGGCTCACGAGGCGGTCTTATACATGCACGATGCATGACTGGCTCCTTTTAGTTTAAATTTTCTCAGGGAAAAATACACCCTACTATTATTCTATAGATATGCGGATAGTTTGTCAATAAACAAAATTGACTCTATAATGCTACTTGTAGGTTGAGTCCAACAGCGAAGGTGTGCTTTATATGTGGCCTGCTGCGTCTCGCAGCAGGTGTCAGTTAAGCGGTTATCTACATCAACACGATACCTTAATAGTTACGAATTGGGTTTTTAAAACATCATGACAGAAAAACCATTCCTTCCAGACAATCTCATTGTCGACTGCTTAAAAAGCGATTATGGGATCGATGCAATTGCGGTGACATTTCTTCCCATTGGGGCAGATATAAATGCGTCGGTCTACCGAGCTGACTCGTCCGGCCAATCCTCTTATTTCGTAAAGTTAAAACGCGGCCATCATAATGATCTGAGTGTTGAGATAGTCGAGCTATTGCATGATGCCGGAATTCAACAGGTCATTCCGCCCCTGAAAACAATCTCTGGCCAATCCACCGCGCGTATTAAGGATTTTATCCTCATTGTCTACCCATTTGTCAAAGGACAGGATGGATTTACCCGCAGTCTAACGGACATCCAATGGGTTGAACTTGGCAACGCCTTAAAGCAAATTCACGAAATTGTGGTGCCTCCATCAACCCAAAATCATCTTCGAAAGGAAGTCTATTCACCTAAATGGCGAAAGTCCGTGCGGGAGCTTTACGATTGTATCGACGCTTCTACGCCAGCTAGCGATGAAATCGGTTTTAAATTGTCTAAATTTATGAAGGAAAATAGGGGAGTCATTCAACGGCTTGTAGATCGCTCTGAGCAATTATGCCAAAAACTTCAAGACGAATCGCCTGAATTCGTCCTTTGTCATTCCGATATTCATGGCGGCAATGTATTGATCGATGGGAAAGGCGCCATCTACATAGTGGATTGGGATGATCCTATCATGGCGCCAAAAGAACGCGATCTCATGTTTATTGGTGGAGGAGTCGCAAATGTCTGGAATAAGCCGCATGAGGAAAAAGCCTTTTATAAAGGTTATGGGAAGACTGAAATTAATATGACAATCCTCGCTTACTACAGGCATGAACGAATCGTGGAAGATATTGCCGTTTATGGACAGGCGTTAATTTTGACAATGAGCGGCGGAGAAAATCGTTCAGTGATGTACAAGGACTTCATGGGCATGTTTGAGCCGCGAGGTGTGGTTGAGATTGCATTTGAGAGTGATGTTCCGTTTGTCGAAAAAAATGAAAGTGTCGAATGATTGGCCTTCCTGGAGCCTCCTGCTGTGGGACACAGCAGGCCACATGCAGATATCCATTTATTGTTGAAGGTAGGGGGCATGTAGCCTGCTGTGTCCCACAGCAGGCCACATGCAGATATCCATTTATTGTTGAAGGTAGGGGGCATGTGGGTGTCCCACAGCAGGAGGCTCCAGGAAGTCCAATCATATATCGTCCATAAATAAGGTGTTTTCCGAATGAACGTAATTGTCTTCCGGATAAATGTAACTCTCTTCCGAATGAATGTGAAATAGCTTTTCATATGGATTCATATCTTCAGGAAACAGATTTGTTTCATCCGCATTAATCGGATCGGATGATATGGAAAAGATGTCGAGGTTTAAAGCTTGATTTTGGAGAGTTGGAACGGTTTCATCAACATAAATCTGATTGTTTGGCACTGAAGAGTTGTTGAAGTTTAATTGAGCTTGATTTTGGGGAGGTAGAACAGTTTCATCAACAGACATCTTATTGGATAGCGCAGGGGGGTTATTGAAGTTTAAATTGAGCTTTTGGGGGGGCCGAAGAGTCCCATCAACATAAGTCTGGTTAATCGGCAGTAAAGGGTTGTTGAAGCTTAAATTATGCTGAGATGAAATATCATTTGAATTCAATCTTCTATCATACAATTGTTGTTGTACAGGTAAAACGTCTCCCAGCTTAAACAATATATCATATAAAATCTTAACTTCTGTGATATCATTGGTATATTTTTTCCCAAAGCCAGTTCTGATAGTTTGCGCGCTTAATCGCACGACTGGAAGATCATGAATCTCATCACCAATTGTCACCCTTAAATAACCAAGTCTGTTTGTTATTAGTGAGAGTGTTTTAAATTGATCCTTACCAAAATTCCAAGGATTCGTTGTCTTGCAACTAATAAAATTTTTGGTTGGATGTTCTAGTATGAATAGAGTCATAATATTATTAACCATTTTATGGTAGATAAATTTATTGTCAAGTGTCGCTATTCTAATTCTATTTTTTTCCAATAAAGATATTGTTATAGATGCAGGAAGCGGATTCACAATTTTTACATTTGAAATTCTGATGTTAAACTTATCGAAATGTAATCCCTCGTTCCTTTTTGACTTATTTTCTTCATAGAGTACGATATTAGGAAAATAAAAGAGCGTGTGATCTTCATCAAAATAAGTACAAGGTTTAGAATCATCATTTAAGAAATCGGACCTTAATTCCTTTAAAGATATGCTGTAATTTTTTCTAAATTCTTCGGGTGATATAGAATTTGAATCAGTTTCCAGATCTATTGTGACTACTGTTGAGTCAACCTTTGCTTTTTTTGTTTTAACGTTTTGTGGGGATTGGACTGCTTGGCGTTTTAATGATTTAGAGGGATCACTGTTATCGATCTCAATATTCGGTGCAGTCTGCTTAGGGATATTTGAGTTTGTCTGAAATTTGCTTTGATTTTTGTTAAATTCTACTTGACATAAGCTTTTTTGTAGTTCATTTTGTTGGAGCAAAAGATCGAGAATTTTTTGGTTTTTCTGTTTCATTTCTTCGTATATCTTACGAAATCCATCCCTTTTTAAATTAAATTCTTCTTTCAATAAATTGATCTCTCTTTGATAAAAATGACTTTGGGAAAGATAGATATTTTTTAGCATTTCACGATCGGTTGATTCTATTGTCTCTTTTTCAAGGATTTGGTTAAGAAGTTCAGATTGTATTTTCTTTTGACTTTGCAATTCATTGTGTTTTTTCCGCGATTCAAGACTAGAGAGCATCAATTGCATATTCAATGGCTGTGAAGTCTTATCAATTTGGCTTTGGTAATCTTTTGATTGATTTTGACTAGCGTTAGAATAAGGTGTTTGCCCAATGGGGGCAGGGGAAGGATTCCCTTGAAAAGGGTTTATTGGATATACTCCATTACCTGAAGGTAAGAATGGAGACCGATTTTGAACATAAGTCATTTTTTTACCAGTAAAAATTTTATGGACAAATAGCACAACGTGAAATTTATAATGTATCAAAAACCCTGAATTTTGAATACATACATTCTGAAGCACTAATTAATTTATGGCAAGCGTGAAATAATAATTCAACACAAAGACTCAAAGGCGCTAAGGCACAAAAAGTGATTAAATCTTTGTGCCTTAGCGCCTTTGAGTCTTTGTGTTGAATTATTAAGTTATACGGTTTTCTTTTTCTTTCTTAGCAAGATACTTTTTGATAATTAGAGGATATACCGAAAGTTGACATGATATTATAATTATTAATATACTATTATTAGTATTTGGCAATAATCCTTATTAATACTTTTTTCTAGAAATATTAAAGGAGCCAGAATATGGATCCATTATTAAATAAATCCCAAGATTTTGAATATCGGCCAGATGTAAGCATCGGGAAGAATAAAAAAAAGCGGAAGGAATCGGAAGTTGGTCAGATCTCCAAAGAACAGCTTATACATGAAAATCAAAAAATTGACACTTCAGATAAAAAAATTTCTAAGAAAATTAAGCTGGGGTCCTCGGATACCGATATTTCAAAAAAAATCAAAGCATCAAGGCCGCATGAGTTTGAGGAAATTACCTCTAAGAAGCATAAAACGGCCAAACCCATCCTTAAAAGAACCCTTTCTACTCCAAACCTTCGTGAAACTCAACTTGAACACACCAGACAAGAAAAGATCGATGCAAAATCTAGTCATATATGGAAATGTATCGACTTCGCAAATGACAAATATGGGGGGGAAATCTATACGTTTAAGTTGAAGCCGGAATTTGATAAATCAAATCCAATGCAAGGTGATAATTTTATGGAAGAAGTCCCAAAAATTTTTCCTGCAGTAGAGCAACCCGCTATATATCTTGATATTATGCTCAATCTTAGCTCCACAAAAGAACTTAGGAGCCGTATATTTAGAGATTTCCCTGATATTTTTCCGTTCGGTCAAGGAATTGATGAGTTAATTGAAAAACATAAATCTATATCCAAATATGCTAAAGAACTAAATTCTCTTGGATATGGTTATATAAGTGACCAATCGGGATGTTATTTCAAAGCGCCCAATAGGGAAGCTTTGATAGCCCGATGGGAAAAATTAAGATCTAAAAATCCGGAATTACCGGAATTAGATATCGTTTCCTCTTCGGGGATTGCAGATGATATCTCTTTTGTTGAAGCTTATTTTATACATGATGCGCTTCTTTCAACCGGAAAAGAATTTATCCATGATCATCAAATTCATTTGATCCCCACGCTTTGTATGATTTTGTCTCTAAAAAATGCAGAAAATTATCAACGGGGAAAGTTTGGACTCTATAAAATTATTCAGGATAGTTACCGGAAAATTATCATCGCAAAAAATATGCTGGACGCCGGCATTCCAAATATGGCTCCTGAAGAATTTTCAAAAGCAAAGAAAAGCATTAACCAAATGGAAGCTGCATTAGGGGCTTTTGTGGATGAATTATCCGCTGGCCCTAGTATAAAAGAAAATAAAAAACTGATTATCGATAAGGATTCTTGGGAAAAACACATATCTCGTCTTTTAGCTGATGATGCGGGTCTATGGGATGGCTATTGGGAGAGACGCTTTGGTAAGGAAGCTTTGAATGCTGAACAGCTAAAGAGTTTGTCAAACTGTGTCAACAATATTGCCGTCATGTTTACAGAACTTCGTAAAAAAACCACGTAGAATTTTTATTATTCAGCCTGTTCCAGCGACTTGCCAAAACTGTGGTAGACCTTTATCTCAGATGGAAATATTATCGACGTAGCACAATAATCAATACCATAGAGAGCTTAAAATGTTAGAGCGTAGCCTTTACAAGCGCCTTGAAGAACTTTATCCCGAAATTGTAAAATTGCGGCGCTCCTTGCATCAGAATCCGGAATTGTCATTCCAGGAAAAGCAAACTCCCGAATTCATCAGCAATTATCTTGAAAAGCTTGGGATTGAAGTTAAACGAAATGTTGGCGGCAGGGGTGTCCTGGGATATATTAAAGGTTCTCAAAAAGGGAAAACTGTCGCTTTGCGCGCAGACTTTGACGCCCTGCCCATCCAGGAAGAAACCGGCGTTGAGTACGCCTCGAAAAATCACGGTGTGATGCATGCTTGCGGCCATGATGGCCATACCGCAACTTTGCTGGCGCTTGCCAAAGCCCTAGTGGAGCAAAAAGAAAAATTGCCCGGCAATATTGTCCTTGTGCATCAATTTGCCGAAGAATGTGCTCCGGGTGGTGCCATCTCTATGATCGAAGATGGCTGTCTCAAAGGTGTCGACGTTATTTATGGCGTCCATCTTTGGGCTACATTGCCCTATGGTGAAATAGGCTATTGCCATGGGCCTGCTATGGCTGCGGCAGATAAGTTTGAGATCATCATAACCGGAAAAGGGGGGCATGCCGCATCTCCTCATCAGACTGTGGACTCCGTTCTGGTTGCCAGCAATGTCGTTGTCCTCCTTCAGAATCTCGTCAGCAGAAATATCAACCCTCTTGAATCGGCTGTCGTAACTATAGGGGCTTTTAATGCAGGCAGCGCTTTCAATATCATTGCCGATAAGGCGACTTTAATTGGGACTGTCCGTACATTTAATCCGGCGGTACAGGATTTTATCATTGAAAAAATGGAATCTATAATAAAAGGGGTTTGCGATGGAGCCGGAGCGACATACATCTTCAAGTACGAGAGGGGGTATCCGGCCCTTATAAACCACCCTTTGGAAACTGAAAGATTCGCGAATGCGGCTAAAGGGTTTATGGGAAACGAAAATGTAAAAACTATGGCCCCTGTTATGGGTGGAGAGGATTTTGCCTATTATCTACAAAAAGTCCCCGGAGCATTTGTTTTTATCGGCGCCGGCAATGCAGCTGAAGGCATCACTTATCCCCATCATCATCCAAAATTCAATATTGATGAAAGGTCGATGCTGATAGCAGCCAAAGCCCTTGCAAGTGCTTCTTGCAGTTATCTTGAGGAGGCAGGGCAACTGACTCATAACGATCGCCCCGCCTAATCTCAAAATTTAGGCTTTTAGAATTTTATCGCTTATTTTCCCACACATGATTTTGCTGTTGCTGCGGAACTGGCTGCATCTGTGTGATGTTTTGATATTGTTGATTTAGTAGTTGATAATGGTAATTTAATTTCTGATATTGCTGGTATTGATATTGTAGCTGATTTTGTAAATTCAATATCTGTTGTTGTTGCTGCTGAATCAATTGTTCTTGTTGCCACAATAATTGTTGATTCTGAGACTGTACAAGAAGCTCTTTCTGCTCTTCCTGCGCAGGGTATCTTTTTTCTTTAATAGTAAAAAGTGGGTTCATAGTCTTAATCCTACTTTCTACGCTCGTTGGACAATTATTGCCTCCGAAATATTTCTTTTCTGTCATTTCATTTTGAGTATTAACTTTGGCGAGAAACATTTCAGAATATTCTTTGAGCTCGCCCGCTGAACTGGTCTTTAAAAGCGTGTTCAACATTTTGCGTCTGGTGCTGATATCAGTTGCTTCTTCTGCAGACTCGTCCGAAGAGTCTTCAACTCTTTTTATTTCAGCTGAGGCTTTGTTAAGGACGATGGAGGAATTTTCCCTATGTTTAATTAGCGGCTTAGGCGTTATACCAGAGGAGCTAATTGTTGCTGGGAGGTGATACTTTTGAATAGGGGGGTGAGAGCCCTTTTTTTTTGAACTGGCGTTTGAAATATTGATCTGATCAAAATTTGTTATAATTCGCGACGGCTCATTATTTAAACTGTTAGTCTTATAGTTGGTATTAAATTGCATTAAATACTCCTTTTTTTATATCAAATGATAACTGCCTTTGACATTAAACGCTAGAAAAACTTTACTAATACCGAACATCTTCGATAACTATCTTCAAACACTTTTTAAAAACCTTGTAATGGGAAATCAAGATCATCCAAAGCAAGATTATCCTGATCATTCTTTTGCTTGCAGGAAGAATTTAGAGAGCCTTAACGGCTCTCTCTCACTTTCCTTTGAGGGGTATTTTTCGGAACAGCTGATAATAGAGCCTGTGTGTAGGGGTGTTTAGGATTGTTTAAAAGTTCTTCTGTAGGCCCCTCTTCGACAATTTTTCCCAAATAAAGGACCGCAACGTAATCAGAAATATAACGAATGACAGAGACATCATGCGAGATAAAAAAATAGCTGAAATGAAGGGTTTCCTTAAGCTCCACAAGCAGATTTAAAATTTGCGCTTGCAAGGAGACGTCCAGAGAAGAGACGGCTTCATCGCAAACGATTAATTTTGGACTAAGCGCGATGGCCCTTCCAATACAGATGCGTTGTTGTTGACCACCTGAAAATGCGTGGGGGTAGTTTCGCATTGCGTCCGGTGATAGGCCTACTTTCTTTAAGATCATGGCCACATGGTCCATTTGTTCTTCCCTATTTTTAACGATGCCATGATAGAGCAATGCCTCTCCAATGTTTTCTCGGACAGTTTTGCGCGGGTTCAATGAGGTCAACGGGTCTTGAAAGACAATTTGCATCTCTTTACGCAATCCTCTGAGCTCTTCAAGAGGCAGATTTGTCAGGGACTTTCCCTCAAAAATAATTTCTCCGGCAGTCGGTTCAATCAGGCGTATGGCTGCTCTGCCGGCTGTGCTTTTCCCGGAGCCTGATTCGCCTAACATGCCGAGCACCCCTCTTTTGGGGATCGCAAAATCGATGCCATCAACAGCCTTAATGCAGCCTACTTGGCGTCTAAAAATGCCTGAATAGATAGGGAAATATTTCTTAAGGCCTTTCACTTCTAATATATTTTCTTTCATAAGACAAAATCCGGTGAAGTTAAGCGTTGCCGGCTTTCTTCAGACCCGTCATTAAGCAAACATTTTGCATGATGTTTAGGATCATGATGGATAGGGAAGTCTGGAATGGATTCTTTTTTGCATTTTTCCATGACATATGGGCAGCGGGGATGAAAACGGCATCCGGAAGGGACATGTTGCAACGAAGGGACGTTTCCTGGAATAGAAGGAAGTTTTTTATTTTTTGGCTGCAGGGCAGGACGGCAATCCAAAAGGCCCTTTGTATAGGGGTGGCCAGGGTGGTCGAAGACATTATGCACAGATCCATGTTCGACCCCTTGGGCCATATACATCACAATGAGTTCATCAGCCATTTCTGCGACAACTCCCATGTCATGAGTAATCAGCAAAATGGCCATACCTCGTTTTTCCTGCAGGTCCCGCATAAGCTTCAAAACTTGTGCTTGAATCGTGGTATCTAAAGCTGTTGTAGGTTCATCTGCAATCAAGATGTCCGGTTCGCACATCAAGGCCATGGCGATCATGACCCGCTGTTTCATCCCTCCGGACAGTTGGTGGGGATAGCTGTTTAAGCGTTCAGCAGGGGAGTTGATACCGACTTCATCTAAAGCCTTTGCTGCTCTGGCCCAGGCTTCATCGCCATAGATGTTTAGATGGATTTCAGCCACTTCGACCAGCTGATTTCCGATAGTATAGACCGGATTGAGCGCGCTGAGAGGATCTTGAAAAATCATGGCGATTTTAGCGCCGCGGATTTTTCGCATTTCTCCTTCTGACAACTCTAAAAGGTTGTTTTCCTTATATAGGACTTTTCCTGTGGATGTTAGAGAAGATGATTTAGGAAGAATGCCCATGATAGAAAGGGCAGTCATCGATTTTCCGCAACCGGATTCACCGACCAGGGCAAGCGTGTTGCCATGGTATAAATCAAAATTTAGGTGATCGACAATTGTCCAAATATCATTTCCGATTTGAAGCCGAGTTGTTAAATCCCGCACCGATAGAATGGAATTCATTTTCGGACTCATTATTACTTATTTCCTTATATGGCAGTAAAATTCCCGAGAACATTTCGGGCTCATCGCACAAATGAGTACCTGCTCGCTTCGCACAAGCCAGTATAGCCCCGAAGGGGCTAATTGTGTAAAGCCCATAGTGTAGCCCCAATAGGGGCAAACTATGGGTAAGGAATTGAATTAGAACGCAAGCCCCAACGGGGCAGCTTGTGTAAGCTGCAAAAATTTATACCGGCCCACACAAGCCGCCCCGTTGGGGCTTATATTTTTATTTATTCGTACCCATAGTTTACCCCTATCGGGGCTACACTATGGGCTTTACACAATTAGCCCCATTCGGGGCTATAACTAGCGAGCGATGAGCCACGTTTCGTACGCAATTTAATCCATAATGAAGTAGCATATTTTTCGATATATGTCTAATTTTAAAGAAGGCAAATCGAAGCTGACAACCAACCAATGAAACTCAGATGACTGTTATTTCAAATCAACTTGCCCTTGAAATAGAATACCTAATAAACTCCATGATATTCTCATGCTAAAAAAAATTGCCAACACCATACGATCTTTGACTATGGATTCCGTTGAACGGGCGGGATCAGGTCATCCTGGACTTCCCATGGGATGCGCAGAGCTAGGCGCGTTTCTGTTTGCTGAATTTTTACGGTATAATCCAGATTTTCCACAATGGCAAGACCGAGATAGATTAATTCTGTCAGCAGGCCACGGGTCATTATGGCTCTATAGCTGCCTCCACTTGGCTGGCTTCCCCATCTCCATCGATGACTTAAAGCAATTCCGCCAATTTGGTTCTAAAACACCTAGCCACCCGGATATTACAAAAACAGAAGGTATTGAATCTTCCACTGGAGTTGATGGGCAAGGGATTGGATTTGCCGTTGGGCAAGCGCTTGCGTTAAAAATAGCAGCCCTTACCAGCAAAGTGGTTGTATTGGCGGGTGATGGATGTTTGATGGAAGGAATTTCTTACGAGTCTTGCTCTCTTGCCGGGCATCTTAATTTAAATAACCTCATCTTGATTTATGACTGCAACCAAACCACATTAGATGGCTATGTGGAGGAGAGCTTCTCAGAGGATATCAAGTTACGTTTTCGTTCCCAAGCCTGGGGCGTTCATGAAATTGACGGTCATGATATTGATCAAATAAGAAAAGTATTTATGCCTCTACGAGAAACTCAGAAGAGGCCTGTGATTATTATTGCTCATACAAAAATAGGCAAGGGCTCTCCAACCAAGGAAGGCACCCCTGAGATCCACGGGCGCCCCTTGGGTTCCGTAGAGATCGCGAAAGCAAAAGATTATCTTGCCATATGCAAAGACCCTTTTTATGTGGACCCATCAATTTATGCCTACTTCAACGAAAGACCCAAGTTCTGCCCAAACACTTCCTCCGATGCCAAAAAAGTGGATAGCTCTTCTATACTTGAGAAACTTACTTTATCATCTCAGGTCGCTACTCGTTGGTCATCCCATGAAGTTCTTAACACTTTAGGCGAATACATTCCACAAATGGTTGTAGGCTCTGCGGACCTCTCTTCTTCGGATGGGACATTTTTACGAAAGTACGGGTTTATCTCCAAAAACAAATTCGAAGGAAGAAACATTAAATACGGCGTTCGGGAGTTTGCAATGGCGGACATGGCCGCAGGAATGGCTCAAACTGGAATTATTTTGCCTGTGATTGGAACCTTTCTTGCATTTGCTGATTACATGAGGAGTGCCATACGGATGACTGCGCTCATGCGTTTAAAAGTTATTTACCATTTAACTCATGATTCCATTTTTGTAGGCCAAGATGGACCCACACATCAGCCTATAGAGCAATTAAGCTCCCTTAGAGGGATGCCTGGATTGCTTGTGATTAGACCCGCAGATGGCAATGAAGTCAAAGCCGCTTGGATTGCGGCCATTGAATATCAAGGTCCTACAGCCCTCATATTGTCCAGACAACCCCTTGCCGAATTAAATCGTGAAAGCTCTGTTGAAAACGCCTTAAAAGGTGCTTATATCCTTCAAGCTGAAGAGACATCTCATGTTGAATATCTGCTTATTGCTACGGGTTCAGAGGTTCAACTAGCTTTGGAGGTTGCCGAGGAACTGGGCCCTTCTACACGCGTCGTCTCTATGCCTTCCTGGGAACTTTTTGAAAAACAACCCGAGGAATACAAGCAAGCCCTTTTACAAGGAGAGCTAAAAGTGAGTATCGAAGCTGGTATTGAGCAAGGATGGCACAAATATATTGGCAGGAATGGGATAGCCATTGCCATTTCAAAGTTTGGAGAGTGCGGTTCTATTCAAGCCCTTAAAGAGCACTTTGGTTTTACGAAATCTCAAATTGTTAAGAGAATTCATCAACGAAAAGGAAGCTTATGCGCATTAGTGTAGAGTTAAGCCTATATCCGCTTAATGAAGATTATGTCCCTGAGATTAGAGATTTTATTTTGAGGATAAAAAAGTATGAAAATCTAGAAATCATTACCAACGCTATAAGCACCCAAATCGTCGGTGAACATGCCCATGTTTTTGAGATGCTATCAAAAGAAACAGCTATTACCTTTGAATCGGGACAAAGTGTCTTTATCATGAAGGTTTTGGGTTTTGAAAGAGATATTAAAGGGTATAAAATTAGAGCAGGAGCACCCATTCCTCCTATATAGAACACACCAATCACTATAGCAAACTTAGTCTTATTGTCGTAAATAAGATAATAAGATATAATGAAGGTGTACCCAAAATTAGGAGGTGATTATGAGTGCACACAAAGATGTTATTCGCTTTACATTTGATTGCCCTATCGATTTGCATACCGTTGCAAAAATGAAAGCCTCTGCTCTGCATCAAAGCATGAAAGATTATTTAATTGGACTTTTAGCTAAAGACGCTGTAGAGAATCCACCGAAATATTTGGATAATAAATCTTTCAAAAAAGAACTTAAAAATATTCTTCAAGATGATGCTGAATTCATGCAAAAGTTATCCGATCGATGATTTACCTATCTCTTGAACAAATTATTGAACTGCATGATGCTCTTGTTGAAAAATTTGGCGGGCTCCTTGGAATAAGAGAGAGAGGCTTATTGGAATCTGCTGTAGCAGCGCCTATGATGGCCGTATTTGGAGAAGAATTGCATAAAACAATTTACAATAAAGCTGCCGCATATCTTTTCTATATAGCTAAAAATCACGCATTTCTTGATGGAAACAAAAGAACTGCGTCAGCGGCCGCTTTAGCATTCCTTAGAGCTAATGGAAAGTCTATTCAATATGATGTGGATGAATTTCTTGAGTTTGTAGTGTCGGTTGCTGAAGGTCAAGCCGATTTGGATGCTATTAGTAATTACTTTAGGAAAATTTGTTCTTAAAGATGCTTTTCACATCCTATCAAATGTCTTTAGGATGAGGGGTTTTTATCGTGAATATAAATTAGTCCCGCCGCTAGTGGAACAATTTAACGAACTTGAACACCTTTGCGTCCTTACTTATTCCCTGGAGCCATAACTTCATTTTAATGGAAAACTCAACTTTATGAGAAGTTGCAAAATAGCTTGCTTTTAGAAATGAGTTTTAGTATAAGTTTTGTATAATTGTTTTATTAAATACACTTTATGCAACATAGTTGTAGAAAATCACAGGAGAATTTATGAAAGTAGAAGGAACAAATAGCTCCCTATCTTTATGGGATTACGGGTCTATGTCAATAGTGGGTTCAGGTGTAGGATTTTGTTTAGGGAAGGGATTGCTTTTTGCAGCTAAGTTTGCCTATGAAAATTGTCCTCCTCACTTGGCAGAGAAAACAGTCACTTTTATTGCTGAACATGTGGAATGGATCCCTATTGTTTTTGCTACAATAGGAGGCGCCGTCGCCCTGAAAAGGCTAGGTCAGCACACGCCTACCAATGTACAGAGTGTAGTGGATAAAGAAGAAAAAATACGCAATTCCTCCGAAATGCCTTCGTCAGCTAAAGCTAATGTTTTAGGAAAAGAGGCCTGGAGGGCCTGGGGAATAGAAATTTTAGATAAAGTTCCTGAGCCTCAAAATGATGCAGGCGATAACGAGAACTATATTGATATCTATTTTCCAGAAAAAATCCGTTGTGAGGGAAAAGAAATTAAACTAAGTAACCTGAGCTTTTTAATTCTTGCAATGATCAGTGGAAAAAGCACCAAAATTATTTTTGGTGGTGATGATAGGAAGGGATTTATGAAATGCCTCGAAGAGAAAGGGATTACACCTGGATGGAAAAGGATGAGCAAGAAAGCTACAGGTAGCTATGTGTTAACGGATTCTGATGCTGTAGTTAGCCGAAATGAAACGAAAAAGAAATTAGGGCATGAGGTGCCGCGCGCACTTGAGGCTGCTGTGCTAGCTTTGCTTGTAGAGGCCAAAACGGGGACGTATATTGGTCCTGTAGGATGTACAGAGATGTGGGAGGAAAAGAGCGGAAATCGTGGGGATCCATATAATAGGTGGCCAGTCTTTGTTAAATTCGATAAGAATAACGCCCTTGAGGTTTTTGCCTATACAACTCTTGGCCGCGATTACGGCGGTGATAAAGGCTTTAACTCTATGAAGAGTTTTTCTTAATAGGGAGACCTGTCGTCCCATTCGGGACTGATTTTGTAATTATTCTACCCATAGCTTGCCCTTTCAGGGCTACGCTATGGGCTATAGACCTATCGTCCCATTCGGGACTGGAAGGGTTAAATATTAATGATTCCTTTTCCTATAGCTGCGTCTGTCTTCGCTCCGCTAGCAAGCCTTGCTATGGGCTACACAATGAGATTCACTATCGTGGATAAGGGGGCAGGCAGCCTAATCCCTGAAGAATCCTGGTGTTGTTGTTTCGCGATTAATAAAATTCCGGCGCAGTATGTCAATGCCTGTATTATTTTTCACGTCTTCTGGAGATATTTGCGTGCGCTCTCTAGTCTTACCTCTGAGAACATTGCCGAAAGTCGTTTCGCCTAATTTGCCTTTTATGGTAAAAAAGACAGAGTCACACTCGTAAGTATTTAAATTTTCAATTACTCTTTGAAAGCAGTTATTAAGATCTTTGCTTGTAAAAGGTCCATTTGCATTTTCAGGGATATGTTTAAATTTAAAAGTATTCACTTTTTCTTTTTTGAATCGCACGTTAATTCTTATCCCTTTGTAATCATCGACGCCTGTCGTAAAATCAAATGGTATTGCTGAATTAATCATAAAATATCTCCTTGTTTTATCATTTACAATAAAAATATCAGATCATTTTATTACAATAAAGCTGAAAATGAGGTCAAGTGTAAGGTGTCAGGTCTGCAATCCTGCAATTTAAACATTGCAGGCTGATGCCGCGCAATCTAAATCATTGCGCATTAACCCATGAGATCTTAACGTTTCAGTTTTTGTAAAAATGTGTTTCATTTATACCTCGCTGTTTGGTTTCAACGAGATAAGGTTACTCCTCAGCGAGTTCCTGTCATCAAATTATTTTTTTTCCAGTACAGAGGGAATTTTCATATACCCACAACTCATCTAAGTTTGATTGAAGAACTTGAAATTCCTTTCCCTAAGGGCAAAGACTTAAGAAGCTTTTAAAAAATCTTGCAAAAACTGGACCTGCTGCTCGTCGCGATAAAAAACACGTAAATTTTTTTGTTCCTTATCCTTAAAGTGCTTCTCCATAACTTCACTTTCCTCATCACTGAATGCTATTTTATTTTCCAACTTTGTTATTATCTTTTCCATTAAGTGAGTAGACTCATTATATTTACGACCAAGACCAAGATTAAGACCAAGAGTTTTTTGCACATCATTTCTAAACTCATCCAATTGATGTTTTTTCAAAGTATCTATCCTCGGGGCTTCTTCTATCATTTTCAACACAGCAGAAAGACAAGTTTTAAAACCTATAGCCTCTTTATACTTAGGGCTGTCGCTTAGTGCTTGAGATATTAGATCGAACGCCTCTTGGACTTCTACTTTTTCCAGGGAGGTCTTGGCCTTTTGATAAAGCTTTTCTGCTTCTTCAGTATGATCTTTATTTTCAATTTCTAATACTCTATTCGCTACAATTGGCGTAGTGTTTTGTGTACTTAAATCACTAATCTTAGTAGTAGGTTCACTTGGGGTCTTGGCATCATTTTTTACATTGCCAAACCTCATTTTTAATTGGTTTTGTATTGCTTCATTATGATTGGGAAACACAGGCTGCATAATTTCTCCTTTATATCAGCTCACTAAATAAAAGTCTATAATTGTTTGCAACTGCTCATAAAATTGAGGGAAGTTGCGTAAAGGCGCGCCTTTCTCGCCAAATATAAATCGATGTTATCAAATAGTGTTATGCAAAGTCAATAAAAAATACAATAAAGTCAAAATAGAAATGACCCCTTAACCCCACATTAATTAATTTTAGCGAAATGCTTTTATAAAGAGGATTCGCGTCTGTTGCAAAACTTGGCATGCATAACGTCTGATAATTTAGGTTATGTAGCATTAGGCGGTAAGGACGAACGACGATAACGACATTAAGGACGATAAGGACATTATGGACAGTAACGACGAACAAAAACTTTCAGGGATTGTCCTTATCGTCCATAATGTCGTTATCGTCCTTAATGTCATTATCGTCGTTCGTCCTTAATGTCGTTCGTCGTTATTGTAGTTTATATAGCCATACGCTTAAACCTCAGTATTTTCTGACCGACAGTCATCGATCGCCTGAATGACACATAACCTTATTTCAGTGTCATTTATGCTGTTTGCAAATTCCATAGCCTCTACAAATTGACCAGCCTCGGCCAATACGATAGCTTTTTCTCCCAAGGCAAAGTTCACCGAGCTAAAGGCAAGGCCTCTCAGATTCTCGGTTTGAATATTATTGGCTATTTCGCGAGCCTTTTGATATTCACCCATTGCTATTTGGGATCGAGAAAGATTTTCGAGGGTAAGGTCTTGCTGAGACTCATCTATCCTTTCTGCCATTAAAAGAGTCATATCATAACTATCTTCACTTTCCGATTCTTCAGAAAGAGTTTCAGGATTTTCACATTCAAGCTTTGTATCAACCAAGGCTTCCGTTTGCAATCTATTCCTCAATAGGTGTTGGATACTTACTGTTTCTATTGTTGCTTTGTTCCAAATCTTGCTGACGAATCTCGCATTTTGAATGTCTTGAGGCTGAATATATGAAAGAATGTGAATAAAAAGGTTATAAATATGTTTCGATGTATCGTTCCATGATTTTTTTTGACTATTTTCTGGATGAAAGTAACTGTTTCCAGTAATTAATAATTGCAGTGCATTCATAAACTCTCCTCTTATAATTGAATTTTCTGCAAATCTAGTATAGTAAAATTAGAAAAAAAGTCAATATGGGAACATGATCGGGGTCAGGCCTGACCCCGATCATTCAAGATGTTTTCCTATCCTTACATTTACTTAACCTTTTTTTTCTTTTTTTTTAAAAAAAAATTATTTAGAGTCCAGAGCTTGAAGAAGTATTTATTCAGACGCAATTTAAATTCGATTTAGCAAAAAAATTCAGGAGGAAAACATGATAAAAGGTCAAAGATTTTTGATAGGATTGATTTTAAGTACCGCAAATCTATTTTATTTGGGGGCAGATTACAATCAGAAGGCAGAAAAAGATGAGAGGCTCAAACCACAGGCTGCAATCGTTGCAGAAGAAGGCTTGACCTATGAGCTAGGAGAGGATATTCAGGAAAAATCCTGTAAAGATGAGTATGATTATATTATTGTGGGAACGGGTACAGCCGGATGTGTATTGGCTCGGCAACTTTCTGACAATCACCGGAATATTCAGAGGATTCAGCACCGTAGGATCACCAATGCCAGATCGCTCTAAAATAGCGGGAGTGTTAATAGACCCTGCTGAAAGAATGATTTTTTTTCCAAATACTTGGACAATATGCTCTTGACCATCTTTGCTAAGGATATATTCGACTCCAATCGCTTTCTTGCCTTTAAAAAGAAGGCGATTCACTAAAGCATGAAAGACAACTTGTAATTTTCTGCCATGTAAACCTTTTCCATTGGCGTTGATGATTTCGCCAACAGGCAGAAACGCTGTAGCTGCATCACTTCTTTGGGAATTTGGGGGTGGTGTAATGTAACCTTGAATTGACGAAATCCCTAAAACTCCTTGGTTAGGATCGTTATAATCGGTC
>Ga0207062_1005_pt1 | contig 64745 bp, 56 predicted proteins | sample Alteio_BWMinCont_28_FD_153266 | JGI IMG/M metagenome (GOLD analysis project Ga0207062, IMG submission 153266) | Enriched cells from forest soil in Barre Woods Harvard Forest LTER site, Petersham, Massachusetts, United States -... | ecosystem: Environmental > Terrestrial > Soil > Temperate forest >... | reverse complement strand
CGGCCGGAAATAAGATTTCACGGTTTTTAAAGAATATTTCAAAAGCTTCCTGTGCAGGTGCGATTTCGGTAAGATTTATCATATCGTCAGCATGAGGCTTATATATCCCTTTGCCGAGACAAATTGCAAGATTTTTACAATTCATTTTTGTTACTTCACAGTTAGCTTCAAGGAATACACATACTCTTAAAAATGATTTTAGTACCTTCCTTTTTTCTGGGTTAATAATTCTAAATGACTGTGTAAGATTATTTATATAATCTTCTTCGGTCCTATCAGATCTTGATGGTACTGCTAAATATGCTGTCTTTACGTCGCCATCTATAATTTCCAATCCAGTAATGATATTTTTACAAGCCGAGCAAATATCGTTAAATGCGTATTTTGAATCAAAACTGCCAAAATTATCAAAAACTTGATAATCAGGGTTTTTTAATTCTTCGAGAAGCATGTCAATTTTTCCCTTTTCTCCTACTTGACGGAAGGGACCTTCTGGAAGTTCATTTTTATCCTTAGCCTCAGAAAGCTGGGTATAAATTTTCTCCAATAGTTTTATCGCATTATCCGTAGTAATATATTTGGGTTTTTCTAGAGCATTTGTCTCTTCAATTTCACTTGAGACATTTCTCATTCTATTACTATTTACTTTTGATGTTTGACGAGGACTTTTTCCATAAGACTTCTTTTCTTCATCTATCATATCATCCTCTGTTTTTTCTTTCTTACCAGGTATGAATTTATCTAAACCATACCAACTACGTCTGCGTTGTACTTTTGTTGTGTTTTCCCCAGAATCGTTTGCAATACCAGTACCCTTAGAGCTAGTTTCGGACAGCTGCCTGTCGTCGGATAAAGAAGATCTCTTTATTATTTCGGTTGAAGAAGATCTCTCAGATGAATAATTTCTAGGACTGGTGACAGGGTTGTTATTTGTTGTCGGAGTATAGATGATGGTGGGGGGGGTGATTTCACTAAATGTAGTCGTCTTTTGATCTCCGTTGTTTCTGGTAAGAGACACAGAAGATTTTAATTTCTCGAGACTACCATACAAACTAGATCTACGTTTTAGTTTTGGTGTTTCTTCCCCAGAAACGTTCGCAATAGAAGTACCCTTAGAGCTTTCAGTTTCGGGCAGCTGTCTGTCGGATGAAGAAGATCTCTTTATTTCGGATCTCGTTCTTTCGGGTGAAGATCTTTCGGATGAAGAGTTTCTAGGACTGGTGACAGGGATATTATCTGTTGTCTGAATATTAATGGAGGGGGGGGTGATTTCACTAAATGTAGTCGTCTTTTGATTTTCGTTGTGATTGGTAACTGAACAATTTTTCGTAGATTGCGAAAGATCAGAGGTAGAAGAATGCTTTCTCGTGATATCATTATTGGTTTCGCTCTGGCTATCTGTATGGATTAACGGCGGTATACCGACGCTATACGCTCTTGATTTCGGTTTAATTCTAGAAGTTGATTCTACATTCTTAAACGTATTAAAGTGTTTTTTGCTATATGCATTAATTGCGGTTGCTAAAATACTTTTTTGATAGTTTAAATCCTCCTCGTCATCCACCATTCCTTGACAATTTTCAAAAAAAATAGACGTAATTATTTTAGCATTCGAACTTATCTCGTTAAGATTATAGTTGGGATCGGTAATGTTGCTGCTTCGAGTCCTTAAAACAAAGTTTGGTTCGTTCAGTTCCTCACTTATATATCTAAACAATTGTTGCTGCTCTGAATCTGATAGATTAGGTAAAGGCGCTGCACGGTTTGCCTCTATGGCTATTAATACATATTTATTTCCCTCTTTCTCAAGTGAGAGGTATTTTTTTGTTTTCGGATCGAGATCTACGCGACCACATTTATTTATTCTTTCAACCGAAGTTTCTAAACGATTTTGGGTAGGTTGCATTTGTATCCTCCTTTTAAGATTTTTATGAACGTCATGCTTGAAGTTAGCATATGTTATGTTGGGAGAACTATAGCAATTATGTAATTTAAGTGCAACAATAAAATATTCAGTTACTTATAACAATTTCATAAACTAATTTTGCAAGGGCTAACAGCCTTGAGGTGCAACGGAATTAGAATTTGTGAAGAAACTCAAATTAAGGATAGGAATTTCAAAGCTTTTTTTTATTTTATAGAGGGTGGAGATAGTGCTATTTTAGAGATTTTGTAACTATTCATGTCCTCATTTGTCATGATTAAAAGGTGTGCGCTGTACGCCTTTTAATCATGACAAATGAGGATGTGAATAGTGAAAATTTAGACAGCCTGGAATGAAGGCTCTCTCTTAGTGATCCTTATTGAGAACTGCCTTTATGTATTTTTTTGAATGTTCAACCGCTCTCTAAAATGTGTACAAATCTATACACGGCTTAGTTCCTGCTTCTGCCAAGCTGGTTGTTGTAATGATTTTAACATTATAACAGAGCCGTCTTGTCCACAGGCGTTAATTTCGGTAGAGCTTACCGTATTGATCAATTCTTCTAAGTTAAGGGCTGCATTTAGATCCCTGTCAATCTCAAGACCGCATTGTGAACAGCAATAAATACGTTCTGATAATGACAGTTGACCTTTGATATGTTTACAACCGGAACATCTTTTCGATGAAGCATACCATTTGTCAGCGATAAATATTTTATTTCCTCTCAAAGCTGCTTTATAAACCAATTGTCTACGAAATTCATACCAGGCACCATCGGCAATTTGCCGTGATAATCGCTTTTGTTTTAACATTTGCGAAACATCAAGATCTTCGATAACTATTAATCTATAATTTTCTGCGAGGTTGGTCGTAAGTTTGTGTAATTGGTCGTTCCTTGCGCAGGACACTTTATAGTGCTGTCTTGCGAGACTTTTTTTGCATTTATTGCGATTTTGTGATCCTTTTTGTTTTCTGGATAATTGCCGCTGTAATCTTTTTAATTTCTTTAGTCGTTTAGCCAATGGCTTATGATTTGGAATTTTTGTTCCATCAGACAATGTTGCTAAAGTGCAAATTCCTAAATCCACGCCAACTTTTGCTTGGTTTTCGCACGGTGTTGGTTTGTGATTGGTCTCCACACAAATACTGATCATCCAGTGATCGGCAATTCTTGAAACGGTAGCCCCATTGATTTTCCCTTTGTATCGCAATAATTCCTTTAGCCGGACCCACCCAAGATTTGGAATTTTTACTTTTATGCCGCTAACTATAAGTTGGTCACCTCCTATATAAAAACTATCGCGAATCCCTTTTTTTTTGAATTTCGGATATCTTGCTTGTTTGGAAAAAAAGGCCTGAAAGGCCTTTTGAAGGTAGAAAAAGGCTGCTGGCAAGCATATTTGGTCACTTCATAAACCCAAGGGAATTCTTTCTCTTTCAGAGAATTGAATTCTTTCTTGAGCTCAAATGAGGAAGTCTTTTCTTTTGCTTTATATTTTTCATTCCATCTTGCCAAAGCCCAGTTCCAGGCAAAACGGGCAACGCCGCAAGCCTTTTTAAAATATCTTTCTTGTTTGCAAGTAGGCTCTAATCGTATTTTATGAGCAAGAGTCGCCATCGCCTATCAAAACCTTAGCAGCTTCCACTAGTTTTTTATTCTTATGACTGCGAGCCCCATAGAGCCTTGCAGAAAATACTGTGATAATTTCTAACACATCTTTGGCCAGCTCTTCTTCAAAAGAGGCTTCTTCACCTTGATTGACTATGACAACTTCAATCTGTCTTGCTTGGCACAAAGAAAAAACCAACTCCGCACCAAAACGAAGAAGGCGATCCTTATGGGTTATAACAAGCCGTGTAATTTTTTTCTCTAAAATTAATTCTAGAAGTCTTTTTAGACCTTTTTTATAGTAATTCATTCCAGAGCCAAGATCTTCAATAATCTCATAATTCCATCCTCGTGAAATGCAAAATGAGGCAAGTAACTGGGATTGGCGTTTAAGATCTTCTTTTTGATCATGACTTGATACTCGGGCATAGGCAATCGTTAAGTCAGTAGAAGATTTTTGTATTCCAAATAACTTGTCTACATTATAGTAACGAGTACCTGCTGATTTCCGATCTGGAAGCAGGGTCTTTTGTAATTCCCAACGACGGAGTGTTTGAATGGACACTCCAAGCAATTCTGCCGCTTTTCCAATTTTGACAAATCTACTCATATGAGTAGATATTATCAGATATGTACAGATTTTGTCAAGCAGTTACGAACCCCAGTGTCCTAAAAAGCCGGGATCTTTGATTGAGGTGATCTGTTTTTGTAAATTAATCGCTAAAATTAGCATGCGCTCTTGTCGTTCAGTACGAGAAGCCTGATATTTAAGAGCGTCAATGCTATCGATTATTTTACAAGTATCTAATCCAATATAGTGGCCTGCACACACCTTATCCTGGTAGTATTCCGTATTCAGAGCATAGGCGTCAGCGAGCAAAGGGTACATCGCCGTCATCAAATTAAAGTAGGTCGGCTGGCATTCTTTACACAACGCTTGTTTAAAACCGTCCATTTTGTCCGGATCGGCCAGCAAAATTTGTTTGTCTTTATTCAGAGGAGCCAAGAGTTCATTCCTCCGTATAGATGTAAAGGGAGATGTTGGATTGAGAATATATCTCTCCATTTGGTTGAAAAGGTCTTCACCATAGAATGTGGAGTTCCTCAGGGCCATATAATTATCAAGATAATCCTTTCGGCGAGTTTGTCTTGCGATTAAGGCTTGTTGTTGGCGAATAGTCATACGAGGAAATAATTGTGAGGCAATTTTTGTCCTTTTTTCTTTCGCTTCGAGAGATAATGATGTCAGATCATAATCGATTTTAACTTTCCCCCAAACTTTTAATCCTTCAGGATTCATCTGTTTCAAAAAAGTTACATTCTGACGATGACGCTCGGCAATCGATTCCCAGGTATCATCTGGATGAACAGTGAGATTTGACAAGTCATCTTCGATCCCTTTCCATATTTTTAAGGTTGTCGATGGATCGATATCCGAGAGGATGTTCACAAAGGTGTTCTCTAAAACTTTTATTGTGACAGCCGGATATTTTATGCGCAATTGGCCAAGTGTCCATTGTTCGATTTTTGGCGCAATGGCCTTTTTAATAAGATCTCTTACGTTAGGTGAGAGACGTTTATAAATTGGAGCATCTTCTTTTTGGATCCAATTCCTGACTCGAAGATCCCTTTCATCGCTTCTCAGCAGTCTGAGAAATGTTTCCTCGCTTAAAGGCTTATCTTTCCAATCAGTTTCCAGCAATACTGAACGAAGGGGGATTATGAACTCAGTATCTCCAGGTCTGGTCTGAAGCAACAATCGGTTATCCTCCGATAGCGACAAATCTGTATCAAAAATTACGAACTTCCACATTCCATTAAATACTTCTTGTAACTCGGGTAAATCCTTTAATGACTTTGAAACGATACTCCCGCCTTCATTAAAGGTGATCAAAGTATCCAAAGGAATTTTACCTTCCCCATGGGCTAACATCAGTTGCGCCAAATTTACTTCCTTTGAGGGATCTAAACTTGTTGAGAATTTCAGCATTTTGAAACGGTCGTAGGCAGCATTAGGTTCGGGGGCAACGCCTAAATTTTCGCCGTGCATATCGAGCAACTGGATTTCGCCGGTTAAAATCGCGTGAAATTCCGCTTCGGGTGTTAAACGGCCCAAAAGAATTTCCCTTTGTTCAGGAGTCAAATTCCTCATCAGCAACATATCACTGATGTAGGGCTTGGCCTGGATATTCTTTACCGGGAAAGGTTTTGCATTCTCAATTTTCTTTAACTCCGGGACGACTGCTTTCCATTTTACTGTTATAGCTTCAATAAAATCTTCGAGAGAAACTGTTTTCTCTTTGTTTGGAATACAAGTAACAAAGGACATTTTTATATTTCTAAGAACATTTGCATGTAATGTTTTAAAATCGGTTTCTCTTTTTTTATTATTGCTGTCGATATATGACCATTTAAACTGCTCACAATGTTCATAAGCCTCTTTTATCTGAAGGTTTTCCAAGTCAGGAGTAAGATAGAGAGTTGGATCATTTCGTTGTGTTTTATGCGCAGCATGTTCTTTAATTAGTCCAAGAGATGAAGAAGGCATATGCTTCAAGATCCCTTTTTTTAAATTGGGATCGATCCCGGTCAGCGGATATCCTCTTTGTCTGACTTCTTCCGGAGCTTGAATTCCAAAGTTTCCTCTCGTAGCAGTTTTGATATTAAAGGTGCCTACATAAGCTTCTTCAGACATTAAATCTAATAAACTATTGGCTATTCGCTCCTCTTCTTCCGCACGTTCGTTCATCTGTTTGAATACGGCGTTTTGCCCGGGAAGCAAAAAAACCTCCTGACGAGAGATTTTGCTGTTGGAAATGCACTGAGGGTCTTTTTCTGTGAATTCACTGATCACCCGCAAGCCTGCTTGAAGGGCACTTCCCTTGGCGGCGGCTGCTTGAAAAGTGACCTGGTTGGAATTTTGAATCAATAAATGCTTCATTTTGGCCAATAGTGGTAAGACGCGCTGATCATAGATTTCCTGGAATTTCTGTTTTTCCGGGAAATCCCTTTCCAATGATTCCCTCATTTCACTCTCAACTCTAAATATTTCGATTTGGTTTTCATATGGCAATAAATGATCACTTAAAAATCGAATTTTTTCTTTTAAGTCTTGAATTGTTTTTCTTTTTTTTGCGACTTCTTTAATATCATGATCAGACTGCGTTTTTTTCTGCAGAATTTGATCGATATCTCTATTTGTGTCATTTATGATATTATTGGCTAGGCAGATGTTTTGGCTATATAAAACGTGCATATCCAATTCGTCGAGAATAGGGATATATTCTGAAACTGCCCCTCTTCCAACAACTTGAATGGGATCATTTTCATATTTCTCCTTCAAAGCCTTTTTCCATAATTCTTCACTTATTTGGAATCTCTGCTCAGAAAATATGAGACCTGCCCTTTCAAATTGCTTATTATTTTCAAATAGCGATTTAACTAATCTAGAATAACAATTTTCGGGCTTTTCAATAAAGGGAATGCTTTGCGTTCCTACCTTGAGTGTATCAAAATATACGGGACTTGTATTCATGCTAGAACCTATCTATCGTGTATTTAAAGATATTAAAAACTTTATTATATCATATTTCCAGTTAAATAGCAAGTAGAAAAAACAGCATTCCATCATTTTGATCTTTTTTTATGGTTAGCTGTCTTATAAATTAAATTTATTCAGTTTAATCCATTTTAAATCAATTTCATGGGATAGTGAAAGGTGAAAGGTTTCAGGTCTGTTGAAAGGTGTCTGAAAGGTGTCAGGCCTGCAGAACTGCAGAACCTATAAGCACATTTGAATAATTGCTTAAGTTTTGCAGTTCTGCAGGCCTGACACCAATCGTTTTACACGATTTGAATTTTGCGATTCAAGGGTGAAGAAATATGAAACCATGAACACATGAAAAATGCTTATTGGGTACGCAAACCTACATAAAAGTTATAAACATTTAATATAGCCATTTTTCTCAAAAAAATTTTCCCGGTAAGCTGGATTTAATTTTTAGTCACAAATTCCCAAAGATCAATTTTTTAAATCCCCAAGTATGCAAGTATCAATGGACTGCCGCGCAAAAGCGACGCCTCTCCGTTCGTCGGCTGTATCATCGTCGATGTCGACATGGAGGCAGCCATAGGGCTCGAAGCCCAATGATACCCTCCAACGATTATTATCAATCAACTTTTTTGTGCGCACCATAGAATAATCACGATTAGCCGAATCACGTAGAAAGCACATCTCCCCTGTCTCGATATAATGCATAAACACTGCAAAAACAGTCTCGTCCAAATCGATCACATCCGTCCCTTTCCCCAGCTTCTCCGCCTTAGATGACTGCAATGAATAGACCATGTCTTTGTGCAAGTTGGCCTTATAGGTCACCACCCATTTATCCCCCTTAATGTCTCTAATTTCTTTGTTAAGGTGAAACAAAACCAACTTGTTTGGGGTAAAACCGGTTTTATTTCCTTTCTTTGGATTTTGGACAAGCTCTCCCATGACCCCGGGTCCAGGAGCCACCTTCAAAACCACCTCTATTTTTTCATTCCTGACAGGAACTGCCGAAGGGAACCAAGTTACCATGCAAAGATCATTTTTGAGATCATCATATACCTTGTAAGGAAGATGCGGCACTACTTCAGGTCCTAGGTCTTGTCCGTATGTGTGCATGTACTCTTCATATTTCCTTTTGCCAAAAACAAGGTGTTGAATTTCTAAAAACATGTTTGCATATACTACGTCTGTAACACCCTTCCATTTTTTATTAAGCAATTGCAAAGTCGGAAGGTCAGTTTTGGCATTCTCACCAATAGCAAATATTACCTCATCCAGAAGAAAGGGATTAAACGGACAGGAAGGTAAGGAAGTCGCATTGCTAACAATTAAATTTTTATCTTGATCCATAGATGGAACAAATTCCAAAGTTTTTTTTTCACACAATTCTTCGGCTTTAAAATAATAACTATATAATTCATTGATACCGCAATAAAGAACGGTTGGCACTAAACAAAACATTTGACTCCATTAAACTAATTTATTACTAATAATAAACTATATTATAATTTAATTCAATGAGTTTTTACAATCTTTCACTTTCAACAGAACCTTGCCAATTGTCTGTATTAAAAAAACAAATTAATGTTTAGTTTTGTCAAATAATTATTAGAGTTCCATTAATGCAAGCTTAACCAAAGTGTGCGGCAACTCAAAATGATAATGAGAAGACCCTTTTTGTAGTAGTAAATCGATTTTTCAAGTGGTTAGAGAAGGTAAAATACTCAGCAGAAACTCTTGTACTGGAACGCAGTAGATTTCGTCCTGTATCAAGCGTCTTTGACCTCGATAGAGAAGAAAAAGTTTCGCTTCAGGATAATCCTCTCTAAAGGCTTTCAAACTAGAAAGATCATTTCTAGACACGGCATCGCCATTTTTGACTTCGACGGCTATAAAACAATCTTTCCCGTAGAGCACAAAATCGACCTCTGATCCTCCACGTGTACGCCAAAAAGTTAATTCATAGTCGGCCTGCTGATCGTCTATCCACGCTTTAAAATGTTGGGCTACCAACCCTTCCAAAGCAGCTCCATGAATCTCTTCTGGTCTATCCAATGGACCTTTTGGACGAAGTGCTCGAAATACTCCCGCATCAAATAGATAGAATTTTGGATGAGAGGTCAAAGCTCTCTTTGCGCGTTTAGTAAAAACATTCAAGGTATAACCAAGGAGCATATCCTCTAAAATTTGTAGATAATTAGACACTGACGATCGACTGACATTGCACTCAGAGGAAATATTATTCAAATTGAGTAAAGACCCATGAGAAAAGCTCATGACCTCCAAAAATCGAGCGAAATCTCCTACATTTCTTACCAATCCTTCAGCCTGGATTTCCTCTTTTAGATACAATGCTGTGTAGGCGGTTAATACTGCCTCAGGAGAGGTGTTATCCCAAACCAATGGAAGCATGCCAATTTCTAAAGCTTTTTCTAAGGAAAATAACGATCCCATTTCAGCGGCAACGAAAGGATTCATAAATTTAAGAAGAGCTCTACCTGCCAACAGATCAACGCCAGATCGCTTAAGTTTTCTTGCAGAAGACCCAGTTAAGATAAATTGATAGCCTTTCTTTTGTTCAATAAGGTGATGCACAACAGAAAGTAGCTCAGGAATTTTTTGAATTTCATCGATGACAATAGTCTTTATATCTCCAGCTCCCTCAGCTGTGCTGATAAGACGCTCCGGCTTGGCTGCATAAAAGCTAACTTCATTAGGCAAAAGGAGATCAATCCAAACTGCATTTGTATAGTGATCTTTTATCCATGTCGTTTTTCCAGTGCCTCGCGGTCCTAAAAGAAAAAAGCTTTGTGTGGGAGCTTTCAATAAGCGTTTTACATGTCGCATTTTTACAACTCAATTGTGATTTTGAGCCTCATTCTTACAATTTCATTGTAAAATTGCAAGAAAAACTTTTAACGCAAGCTTATCCAAAGCGTGCGGCAGCTCAAAATGATGATGAGGAGGCCTGCCAAAGATAGTAAGACTCTAGTAGGAATATGTTTGCATAGCCAGGCTCCTAAAGGGGCAGATAAGGCTCCTCCAAATGCCAATGCAAGAACTATTTGCCATCCGATGATCACATTGCTAAGAAGAAAAGCAATGAATACCGTCAATTTTATAAAAGCCTGCGTGGCTGTAACGCTGCCTATGGTAGTACGTGCGTCATAGCCCCTGGAAAGCAAAGTTGAAGTGACAATGGCTCCCCAGCCCCCGCCTCCGATAGCATCCAGAAGCCCTCCAAAAAATCCTAAAGGCGATAAGTGAGTGATGGCAGTTTGAGGCCGAAAAACCATAAAAGCCTTGCTAAGGATCATTAACCCCATGATCAAAAGATATACCGCAATGTAAGGCCGTATCTCATTGCCTGCAACATGCGTCAGGATAAAAATTCCGATGAGAGCACCAAAAATTCCAGGGAGCAGCAAACCGAAGAAAAATTTTGGATTGATATTGCCAAAGCGCTGATGTGCCAAAGCTGAAAATGCTGTTGTAATGCATTCAGAAGCATGTGAAGCCGCGCTGGCCGATACAGGGGGCAATCCAAAGTTCAAAAGAAACGTGATGGTAGTAAGCCCATAGGCCATTCCCAATGCGCCGTCGATTAACTGTGCGATAAATCCTATCGCTATAAAGATCAAATATTCTTCCATTGCGTCTCCACTTGAGCAACAAAATTCTAACCACAGAGAGCACAGAGAACACCGCTCTCTGTGTTCTCTGTGCTCTCTGTGGTTAATTCTGTTCCCAAGCCACCCTTAATGATGCAACTCCAGAAACGAAAGATGGGTTTCCCGAAATGGAGATTCAGAGGCACTGGGAGTCAGGTCCGGATCCACCACCTTTTGAAGGAACCTGCGATCCTCCTTATTGGGATGATATCAGAGATCCTCCTCATTGCACTGACTACAGTGATCCTCTTCACCGGAATGATTAACATTCATCACTATCGCTCGAAAGGTAAATACTGCCAAGCAGCGATACGGCACCTTCTTGTCTCATTTCTCAGGATTTCGCTCCATTTTCATCACCAATTGCTTTAAAATATCGACGATCGGCAAAAATGATTCCTTTATAACTGGAATTGATGGAAAAAATCTCTAAAAGAGCACCCCTTCAACCCAATATAAAATAAAAAAAGCTTTGAAATTCCTATTCTTCAGTACGGAGCAACAATGATCGGGGTGATCCGAATCAGGCCTATGGGGAAACTCGGCCCCGTTAAAGGATAGGAAAAACCAAGCATTTTTTTAAATATATCCCGATATTCGATGTCAAAATTTCCGTTGCCAAAGTCTACTTTTTGCTTTCTTTAACATAAAGTAGATGGTTACAAAATAAGTCGTCCTTTTCAAAACCCGGAAATTCAAAAGTTTTAATAAAATTCATCTCTAGACGTTTCATAACTTTTTCCGAAGCAGTGTTGTTCCATGTTGTGCAAGCAAATATTTTTGGAAGATTGAGGAATTCAAAGCCATATTTTATCAAAGCTCGAGCCGCTTCTGTTGCATAGCCTTTTCCCCAACAATCTTTTCCAAATATCCAGCTTATGGTGTAGCAAGGAAAATGTTCGGCATCGATATTAACATGGTTCAAACCTACCATACCAATGACCTTGCCTGTATCTCTACTCTCACAAATGAAATAACCATAGCCGTGTTTTAAAATGTTCTCTTGCGACTTCTTAGCTATTAATTGGATCTGGGATAACTGATCGAGTTTATGCTTTTGAAGATAATAGTTTACTTCGGGATCCTGCATGATAGAATGAATTGTGAAAATATCTTCATCACTCCACGATCTTAAATGTAATCTTTCGGTTTGTATACTTTTAAAACTTGTATTTGCTTCAAACTCAATTTTAAAGATAGGAAAATCACATTGTTGAGGTTGACTTGAGCTTTCTAAGATGACTCGAAATTCTGAATTCATGATCTACTCGCTTTATTTTAGAGCATTTAGGATTTCACCAAAGATATCTTACTAATGAAATTAATTTCAACTAAATTCCTGAAAAAGGCTCCTTTTTGGCACTTGCCTTTATTCAGAAATGCTAGAAAGTACCTTAATTAAGAGAGGCCTCGAATTTTTGTGCATATTCTTAGCATGTCCAATTGGATAGTGTTACCTATGCCCTTGGATAGAATGTTACCCATGTCCTTGATCGCACAGCCCTGCCGCCCCATTCGGGGCTGAAAAGGAGTCGAAGAAAGTTATTTCCTGAACAGGATGCCACCAGGGGTAAGGAACCTTTGCGGTAAATCGGGGGTACTGCGTGTGGCTCTTCATTATAGATATGGTTTCAAAACTTATGGTTTTTGATAAACGCATTCATGAAGATTTTATTTATAGGACATCTTTGTTTTGAAGTTCAAACTGACGATATTCTTCTTCAATAATCCTCTGTTTCTGATCTTTATCCACAATTTTTATTTTGTCGTTTGGCAAAAATGCTTTCTGGCTATGCAAACAAACCCATCGATCATCATAATCCCGTGGCGTGACTTTATCCCGATCCTCCTTATTGGGATGATATCAGAGATCCTCCTCATTGCACTGACTACAGTGATCCTCTTCACCGGAATGATTAACATTCATCACTATCGCTCGAAAGGTAAATACTGCCAAGCAGCGATACGGCACCTTCTTGTCTCATTTCTCAGGATTTCGCTCCATTTTCATCACCAATTGCTTTAAAATATCGACGATCGGCAAAAATGATTCCTTTATAACTGGAATTGATGGAAAAAATCTCTAAAAGAGCACCCCTTCAACCCAATATAAAATAAAAAAAGCTTTGAAATTCCTATTCTTAAAATTGGAATCAGGCCGAGACGGCCTGATTACCTTTTTGTGGCTTTGCGTCAAAGCTGGTGTTTAAGTTAATGCGTAATACACTGTGATTTAGACGTTTAGGTCATTCAAGTTGAGTCCTCTTTCGCTTTTGGACTAAACGTTAGATCGCATAAACCTCTAAATAGCAAAAGCTTACGCCTTAAGTTAATGACATTGCCCTCTACCCTCCTTTCTTTTAATTAAACTTCCAGAATAAGGTAATTAGAATAAAAAATAGTGGAATTACTAGCTAATCTCTTGTTAAAGTATTAATTTGTGTAACAAAGTAACAAAGTCATATAATTATTAGTAGAGGTAATTGTGAAAATAATTGGAGTATTTTATATCTAAAGTGAGGTTGATATGCAACCTGCTAATTTTAGAATGCCACAAAATATTAAGCAAAGTACTGATGATGTATTATATGTTTTTAAAGAAGTAAATAAAAAAGCAACTACTGATGGGCGTGTCTATGTAATGATTAATGAAAAAAGAGGTTTGGTTACATTTACTGAAAATAAAACAATGGCAAGCAATATTAGTGATGTTAAAAAATATACGAATGCTAAGATCAATGAATTGAAATCAAGTGGTAATTTTAAAGCAGCAAAAGAGTTGAATGAACATTTAATTCAAATTGAAAAGCAAGGGTTATACCATAAGGAAAAATGGGGGGACTGGATAGACCGGAGATCAGCTGTTAAAGAGAGTAAAAAAACGGGAAAAGAATTGAATGAGATGAGGGTTCCAACTCCGGAATCTGCTGAGCACTCAATATCAGGAACTTCATCTGATTCCGCTGCAGTGATATCGGAGCCGACGCCTATTTCAAAAATCACTCCAATTGACATTTTGACAGTAAAAACTATAGATGAAAAAATTAATTTGTTAAAACAGTTTTCGTTAGATATTATAAAACAATCGCATGATACTCTAAATTATACAAATTTTGAACAATTGAAAAACAATAAAAAGTTAGCTAAAGTGTTGATGAAAAGTGATTTAACAATAGAACAAAGAGGGAGTCTTGATAAAATAGTTAAAGAATATTATACCATTGCCGAAGCACACACCGTTCTTAAGGAATTACGAGCTTTTAGTCGCACCCTTAAGCAAACTGAAGATACCGAAGAGGGGCACGATGTTATTCATGTATTTAAAAAAATGCTTAAATCTGAAGGCCTAAACGAAAATGAAATCAATAATTTTATCTATAATGAAGATACTATAAAGGATATTAATGCTTTAAGGAAGCGATATTTTGAAGCAGCTCAACCGACACAGAAATTTCTTAAGAGTGGACTTAATCCCACTTTTGTCACCGGAAGTACCTCTGCTTCCTTAGTTGGGATTATACAAGTGATGGGATCGGCTTTAAGTGACCAACCAGCCTTAGTTCCAACCGGATTATTACTTAAACATAGTTTTGTACCTTTGACCGGTGAATTGGATATGGGAATAAGCCCTAGGGGTATTAACCAGGATTTTCTTTCTGGAATGGCCTTTTCGGGTATGGAAACGGCGATGTCCTATGCAACACGAAAAGCCTTTATATTTGATCCAAAAAAAGAGATCGATATAATTATGCGCATAAATTTAAATACAAATGAAAGAGATATGGGCAAGTTAGATCGTCTGAATATTGCATTGCTAAGACTTGCTTATATGGATTGCAATTATGATAAGGCAAAGATTAAAGAGCATATTCGGACTAATGTTTTAACTCCCTTGGCAAACCGTAAAAAACTTGATCAGCAAGCCAACAATTTAAGTATTGACACCCATTGGAAGCAACGGGCAAGTTTGTTAGGAAAAAGTTTAGATGAAGATAGGATAGATATCATAGATAAATGTAAAGACACTCCAGATTATGATGCACCTTTCCAAAGAGGACAATTAGTCAGAGTGAAAACATCTTCAGGAAAGGATACATTTGGTATTATTATAGGTTTAGATCCTCATAATATTGTGATCGATCAAGGACAAATTCTACGTCATGAAGATCGAGGTTTCAGTCAAAATTCATCCTATTCAGAAATAGAGGCTCTTCCAGAATCCTTTATTGAAGAAGAGGTGCGCCACTTTGCCCCTGCAAATGAAGGCAAATTGAATGGTATTCAGAAAGCCATAGTGAAGGAAGAAATTGAAAGAAGGACTCCAGAGGAGAAGATTGCGCAAGCTCTTAATCAAGAGCCTCTGAATTTAAATGTTGAGAGTAAAAAGCTGATCACCGATTCATTTCCTTTGATTTGGGCTTCCTGCTCACTTTCGCCTCAACCTTTTCATGGAGGAGTTTCAAGGGAGGGTGTTGTAGAAGGTAAGGCAGAGTTAGGAAAGGATATTCAAATGGTATTTACTGATCAAGAGCATGTTGAAACGCTTACAAATGCAGTCAAAGAATATGGAGTTACAGTTTATAGCTTTTCTAGTGCACAGTATATGCTGAGACACCACTTAGGAAAAAAACAGTTTGAACGAACTTAGGAAAAGATAAACTATACTGTTGTAAAGGGCGTTGCCTATCGTAGCTCGCCATTCCGATCTACATTTCAATTAAGGTCGACAAAACTTTTGGCGGAGCCTTAGGAATTGCACACTTTTTATCTGTTAGCAAGCTTATTGTGCGGCCGGGATGAATGCTTTTTAGGCGTTCTGTTTTATCGTATGGCAGATCAATAATTTTCTTGTTTCCTAACTTAATGACCAAATCTATATCGGCCTTAGAAAACGGTTTATTATCGGGCTTAAGAGCATAGGATAGAGCGTCAATGATTTCAGCCTCAGCTTGGTTTGTGATCGGGGTCAGGCCTGCAGATCTGCAAAACGCGTTCTAAGTAAGCTAGAGGGAAGATTCACCGATCACATTGCAGGTTTGCAGGCCTGACCCCGTTCATTAACAAATGTTGCAAAACCACTTACAGTCATTTTAAAATTGCCTCATAATAATTTACTGCATTACAGATAATGAATAATACAGCAATTAGCAATTTTAAAATACTAAATAAATAATTACGTAACACACAATACGCTCACTACATGTATTAATTAATTAAAATTAATCCTTCCTCTACAAATCTTATTAATCCTGAATCAAAGAACGCTTATTTAAACGACGTATTGTGTTTACACAAAGTGAATGTTTTCGTGGTTTTAGCTTAGGAGTAATTTTCACAATCGCAAAAAATTACCGTGACCCTATGAATTGGCGACTTCACGCCATTTAATGATCCCCTTTTCTAGGTAATCTGCCCAATCATCTAATGTGCTTACACTTGAAAAATAAGGTTTATCTAGGATTGGAGGGTTCAATCCATTTTCAGCTAATAATTTTGACAACAGAATCAGATCTGTTCTCCCTTGACCATCTTTAAAAGGATGTGTCCATTCAAGTACTTGAAAAACATCTGCAATACAACGAATTTTCTCTTTATCAGTCCTGCATTCAGAAATTTTTTTAGAATATTCTGCAAATAAACGTTCAACAATATGCGAAAGATTGATTCCTTTATACCCAATCTGAATTTTTTCATGATGCCTTGTAAGATAGGCAATACGACTTACGCCAAGTGGTTTGCTTCTTTTTGTAATATATTGATTGATACTGTCAATTTTTGCGTCTAAACTGTCGGAAAAATCACGATATTTTTGAACTTTTCCAGGGCAATTATACTTTTTTTCATAAATTTCAATTTCTTCGCGGGAGCTTACAAATGGAAAGATTTCATAATTAAAATTATCATTTAATTGATTATTGAAATTTTTCTTCTCCTCTGGGGACCAATTTGATAACCAAAATAAGGAATCTACGGCAAAATGTGCATCTTCAGCGGGATCAAATATTCCGAGATGATGACTTTTTGCTTTAGTAAAAATTTTTCCATCAAAATGAGCACAGGCTTTTTTATGCAACTCTTTATAAAAAGATACATCCAGATCTACACCTAATTTGTCGCAAGCAAAATCACAGGCATTTTTGACATTTGCATAATACCCTGGTTCTTTCATACCATCAATATCATGAAGACCTTCATCAAATACCATGCAGCCATATTTATGATATTCGCCATCAAAAATTTGCATCCACCATTTGTCTTGTAGTCCGAAAAAAACATCCTTGCTCCTCTGAACTTTAGATTTTTTGATTAATTTAAAAATTTCTTCGTTATCCGAAACCATTAGTGCCGTTTCACCCTTTACATTTTGCAAATCAGGATTAGCGTGGTTTTTCAATAATAATTTGATGATATTTTTACAGTTATTTTTTGAGGCCCATATTAAAGCAGTATCTCCATTTTTATCTGGAAGATTGACATCCACGTGTTTTTCAAGGCATAATTTTACAAGGTTTATCAATCCGAATTTTGTCACTTCAATGAGAGTAAGAGAAGGGTTGCTTTCAAAAATTTTGTCGAATATTACAGGTATCAATACTTTTGAATCTTTGTCATTTGAAAGTGAAAGAGAATATAACATATTTATGCCTACCATCAATTCTTGATCGGTTAGATCTTCCAAATTCAAGAATTCATCAGACATAGAAACAACCGCCTCATTAAGTTCATTTATTTTTTTAAGTGTGAACTCTGGTTGCATGTCCTCGTCAAAATTAGGATTAGCTTTTGGTAATTTTTGCTTTTCAAAAATATCCCTTATTTTTTCGTCTGTTGCTAGCTTAATGGCGGTTTTCCCTTTATAATTTTTTAAATTAGGATTCGCTTCATTTTCCAATAGTAGTTTTACTATTTTTTTGCAGCCATACATAGAAGCGCACATTAGAGCAGTATTCCCTTCTTGATCACGAGCGTTCACATCGACATTTTTTTTAAGACATGCTTTTACAAGTTCAATCATTCCAAATTTTGTTCCTACAATGAGAGTATTAATAGGATCGCTTTTAAAAATTTTATCAAACAAAAGATTTTTTAAATCCTTTTCTCCGGTAACTGAAAGTAGCACCAACATTTTTATACAAAATTCAAAGTTTTCGGAAATTTGAGATTCCATTTTATTTTCATCATTTAATAGATGATTTGCCATTGAGACGACTTGATTATGAACTTCATCTTTATTTTCCTCATCTACATGAGGCTGGAAATTTTTCTCAAAATTAGGATTATTATAATCGGAAGTTATCATTAAAGCCTCCCTTAAGTTAAAAAAATACTATTTTCCTATATTTCTTATTATAAAGAGTAAGGATAGGAAAAGGAAGCAAAAATAGCCTATGAACGGGCAAGCTTATTGTGTAAATTCAAGTAAACTGTTTTTACATTTATACACGTTAAGTTAAGTTATAAGTATTTGTGATTTATAGGTTTAGCTTTTGTGAATAAGCTTGTTCTAGCCGCATTCGCGGCTTAGTCCCGGTAGGGACGGCACTACAAGGTGTGGGAAGCAACCATGAAGGCGACAGCAATCATGTTTCTAATGGTATTTTTAATAGTGTCTTAAACATAGTTATCGTTGCTTCGTGAGCTATCTTGTCTTCTCGAGCATATTTTTTATTAAGCTCATCGCTCGCATTTATGAGGCCAATCCGCTCATTTGTGGGGATTGCGGGAGAAAAATTAAAATCGTTGCTTTTGTCACGCATACTGCAGAAATTTGGCGTATACTTAAAAGAATAGGTTGGCCGACTGAATCTCACAGTTTTGATCCTGCTTATGACCTATTGAGATGGGAATTTTGCCAGTTAACTCCAGAAACGAAAGATGGGTTTCCCGAAATGGAGATTCAGAGGCACTGGGAGTCAGGTCCGGATCCACCACCTTTTGAAGGAACCTGCGATCCTCCTTATTGGGATGATATCAGAGATCCTCCTCATTGCACTGACTACAGTGATCCTCTTCACCGGAATGATTAACATTCATCACTATCGCTCGAAAGGTAAATACTGCCAAGCAGCGATACGGCACCTTCTTGTCTCATTTCTCAGGATTTCGCTCCATTTTCATCACCAATTGCTTTAAAATATCGACGATCGGCAAAAATGATTCTTTTATAACTGGAATTGATGGAAAAAATCTCTAAAAGAGCACCCCTTCAACCCAATATAAAATAAAAAAAGCTTTGAAATTCCTATTCTTTATACGGAATGTCATGTTATTTAATTTAAAAGGAAAAATATGGTTCATCCAATTATCGTTTGGTTAAAGAATGATTTAAGGATTGCCGATAACCCTGCATTGCATGCAGCGGCCGCAACGGGACATCCCCTGGTCATCCTTTATATCCTCGATGATGCAATCGCGGGGAAATGGAAAATCGGCGGCGCTTCGCGCTGGTGGCTCCACAATAGTTTAAAGGCGCTGAATGATGATTTAAAGGCCATGGGCGGGCTGTTGACACTGCGTTTAGGAGATGCCTTGACGATTATCCCTGATATGGTAACTAAGCTAAAAGCTCAGGCCGTATATTGGAACCGAAGTTATGAACCGTATGCTCTTAGGCAAGCGGAGCAGCTTTCCAGGGTACTGGAAAAACTCCAAGTTGAAGCAAAGACGTTTCAGGGAAATTTACTTATTGAGCCTTGGGAAATTTCAAACAAGCAGGGCGGTTACTATAAAGTTTTCACGCAGTATTGGCAATCCTGTTTAAAGACCTTAGAGGTTCCAAATCCTCTCCCAAGACCCTTAAAGATCGCTTTTCATCGCGAAGATATCGTTTCAGATCTGTTAGGGGATTGGAAACTGCTTCCGGTAAAACCCAACTGGGCAAAAGGGTTTGAAGAGTTGTGGCGCCCGGGAGAAAAGCATGCGATCAGAAATTTGGAGCGGTTTTTGGAAAACAGTATTGCGGATTATGATCGAAAACGCGATTTTCCCGCTGAAGTTGGAACATCTCAACTTTCTCCCTACTTGCATTTTGGAGAGATCAGTCCAAGGATCATATGGAAGTCTCTCATCCCTTTTTTAGAGGCCTCTAAAGAACGTTATTTGACCGAAATCGGCTGGCGCGAGTTTTCATATTACTTGCTTTACCATTTTCCAAAACTTCCTGATGAACCGTTCAATAACCGTTTTAAGGAGTTTCCTTGGGAAGATAATGACAACCGGTTGCATGCCTGGCAAAAGGGCCTGACCGGCTATCCCTTTGTCGACGCAGGCATGCGGCAGCTTTGGCATACCGGCTGGATGCATAACAGGGTAAGGATGATCGTGGCTTCATTTTTAACGAAGGATTTGCTGATCCCTTGGCAAAAAGGAGAAAGCTGGTTTTGGGATACATTAGTGGATGCCGACCTGGCCAATAATTCTGCAAGCTGGCAGTGGGTTGCAGGCTGCGGCGCTGATGCCGCCCCATATTTTAGGATTTTTAATCCGGTGCTGCAGGGCAGAAAATTCGATCCAGATGGCGAGTACATCAAAAAATGGGTGCCAGAGCTAGGACAATTGCCCGAAAAGTATTTGCATTGCCCTTGGGAGGCTCCCGAAGTTCTCCTTTCCAGCTTCGGAGTCAAGTTAGGATATACATATCCCTATCCTATTGTCGATCATGCTGAAGCTAGAATTGCTGCATTAGAAGCTTTTAAATATTGAATTCAAATTCAATGTTCTTATAAAGAGACTTGTTTGTAAAAATTCAATAAAATCTTATATTATCCATTAAGCTATAATTTCCAAAAACATGACGCACTATACAATTTTTAAAATAGGTTGACTTTTTAATAAACAAATTGGTACAATAAATTTTTTGTATGTCGTTATTTTAAACTTTAATTAAATTACAGGGATATTTTTATATGCATAATGTAACTTCAAAATCATTAGATCAAAATTTACCAACCGAGGTAACTTTAAAGGATGAAAATCCTAGCCCTTGTCAATTCCTTTGCTGCTCAAAAATTTTTAGCGCTATCTTCGGATTATTTTCTAGTAAAAGCCAGGAAAGTACTGCAGATCTGAAAGATCCACAAAATGTCACCGTTAAAGATTCAGATGATGAGGATTCAAAAATATCAACTGTTTCTCAAGAGACATTACCTAACAAAACAGATGGTGATGGGGAAATCGATGATGATCCAAATAGCATGGCAAGTCAACTACGTCGAAGAAGAACAAACCTAAATAAGGTTTCCAACGACCAAGAAAAACCCTCGTCCGATAATGCTCAGAAGTCAGCCAACACCTTTAAAAACAATACGCCAGATGTTACAGAACCAAAACCTTTTTCCACGAAGCCATCCCCTACAAATACAAACAACGCAAATGGAGCTTTACTTAGTGAGCTAACAACAAGACTTGCAAGCCGCACGGTGATAGGTGAATCATCCCCGAGCAGTAATTCTCAAGAGCTTCCCCCACCAATCACTTCCAATCTAGATCTTCCACCGCCAATTAATTCGAATCAAGGTCTTCAACAGCCAAATTTCTCTTCAATCACTTCCCATCAAGATCTTCCTCCGCCAATTAATTCGAATCAAGGTCTTCAACAGCCAAATTTCTCTTCAATCACTTCCCATCAAGATCTTCCTCCGCCAAATTTTCCAAAACAGAACCCCCCTTCACCAAATAATTCAAATTCTTCCAAAATAACTTCGGGTCGAAAACTCCCAGGCCTTCCCAATGAACCCAAACCTGAAACAACAAAGAATAATACCAACAATAAACCTGAGCTAAAACCTGAGGATATTTTAAAAAGACAAGCAGAATTGGCGCAAAAGCGTCAAGAAAGACAACAAGCTGAAGAAAAGAAACTAGCAGAGAAAAAACCAGAAGAACCTACGACTGATTCGATTGATACACCCTCAAAGAGTGTACAAAATTTGCGAAGTATGTTTGAAAAGAAATAAGAAGCAAAGGGAACGATTTAATCCAAAAGCAGTCCCGATAGGGACGACAGGTCTAAAGCCCATAGCGTAGCCCGTAGGACAAGCTATGGGTAAGATGCAAAAATTTAATCTGAGTCCCGATAGGGACTACAGGTCTCTCCAATTAGGGCAAGAGACCTGTCGTCCCTATCGGGACTCGTTATTGTTTATTATTTTCCCATAGCTTGCCCTACGGGCTACGCTATGGGCTATATACCTGCCGTCCCTATCGGGACTATTTTTAGCTTGATGAGTATGCGCCCCTTCTGGGACTTTGCTTATGATCGGGGTCAGGCCTGCAGATCTGCAAAACGCCTTCTAAGTCAGGTAGAGGGAAGAGTGCTCATACATTCCATGGATATGTCATCTTCTGCCTTGTTCATGGTTTTGCAGATTTGCAGGCCTGCCCCCATCACAAGATCCTGAAATGAAGAATTCCAAATGGTGAACAGAAATTTGACTACGAACCTATCACACTAAAATGATTGACAATTTCATTTTTTTTAAGGAAGATTTGAAAATTAGACCCCACATCATTATGAGGGGGTTGCATCCTACGCTTAAACTATCTGGAGAAAAAAAATGAACCCAATGAAACCTACGCTTTTTGGATGCTATAATATTGGACAAGGCTTTGATTTTCATAATCTTGTTATACGAAATGGATCAAAAGCCTCTGATGAGTGCATTTCATCTTCGTATCCTGAAATAATGAAAAACTATGACCATGCAGTTGAAGACTTCAACAAACCCTCTGAACATGGAAACGCAAAAGATTGGTGGACGCATCCAGATTTTGCGCCACCGCAATCATCTAGCCAAATGCTCGACCCATTAAGGAAAGAAAAGCTTAAAAGTGTCTTTGAGCTTATGCGTAATAATTGTGATATTATTCTTTTACAAGAAATCGTAGAAGATGTCGAATTTGTAAAAACTTCTATTGGTGAAAACTTTGGCTTTTCATATAAAATGAGCTCTGAAGATAATCGTGGGAGGATTGGCGATGCTCTTGTTTGCTGGAATAAAGAAAAATTTGAAAAAATTAAAATTATCGGCAAAAAAGAAACATCCCAAGAAAGTGATGAACGTTGCAGGACAAGATCAGCGATAGTAAGGTTGAGAGAAAAATCTACTAATAAAATTTTTGATGTCGCTTCAGTTCATGTCCCTGGGTATTACATTAAGGAGCCAACAGAAAAAAATGTAGTCAACGGTGAGAATGCAGTTAAACTGCTTAACAAGGTCTTACTTCTCAACAAAGACAATCCTGCCGATATTTCGATAGTCGCGGGCGATTTTAATTCGGATGCTAATCCTACGTATTACGATTCAGAAGATAAACTTGCACTTTCGCAGAGACGATTTAAATTACTTACAGATAAAGGATTTAAGCGAGTCGTCAATAATCAAACTACTGCATATAACCCAGATATTGCAAAATTAAAAATAGGAAATGGAGAATGTGTTTTGGACCATATTTTTGTAAAATCTGGAAAAAATATAGCTTCTGAACCGCAATTACTATTAGAAGGAGATTTTCATTTTTCGCTAGAAGATCCATCTAAAAACCCTAGCGACCACCTTCCGCTGTTCTTTAAAGTCTAAATTTTAGGGATCGGGGGCAGGCCTGGGCTCAAAAATCGCTGTTTTTTTACCATAATTTTTGAATCCATATCTATAACGTAGAACAAGCCGCGAATGCGGCAAAAGCATGTAGCCACATGCGTAAGCATGTGGTAAATAAAGTCAATAAATGAGCCGTGATAACGGCGACAGCAGCTAACGTTTTCTGCCGCCGTTATCACGGCTCACGAAAATTTGATATTGAACCACATGCTTGCGCATGTGGCTACATGCTTTTGCGGCATTCGCCGCTTGTTCTTGGAACCTAAATATGGATTCAAAAATTATGGCCAAAAATCAGCGATTTTTGACAGCCCAGGCCTGACCCCGATCTTTAATCTTTCCAAAATGCCCGGCAATTTCAGCGGAAATTGCCGGGCAAAAGTTCAAGAATGCATGTACCTCAGTGTAGGTATTATCAGATTTTCGATTGCATGTACGTATATTGGCAGAGTGAGCCCTCCTGAAATCTCTCTTGCAGCACCATAAATCAGTCCCGCCATTAATTGGGGCATAACACCTGATTTTTTATTCCAATTGGAAATGTGAGCAGTAGCGAATATTATGCTTGATAAAGCCACTCGCGTGACGGGATGGGCTAGGATATTTCCAACTTTTTCCGGCAGGACTTTGGCCACTCTAGGCAGAATTTGATTTTGAATAATTTCTCTGCAAATGATTTCCTCGGCAGCTGCATGGTATAAAAGTTTTGTAACCATTATCTCATTATTGTCACCCACTGTTCTCGAAAATATAGTTTCGCAAACATTCGTGATTTTATTAGCAGATCCAAGAAGTAAAGTCTGATATACCGGAGCTACCCAATTAGGCATATAGCTGCCAATTGACCAATCCAATGCATTGCCATTATATTTAACTTCAGGAAGAAATGGAAAGCCAGAAAATAGACCAATTAATGAAATGGCAACTCCTTTGACAGGAGTGCTAGTGGCGCACGACCATGTAAGATTGACCGGCGCTTTCGCACACGACCACGCAAACTGTGAAGCTCTTTCAAAATAGGATGTTTGCGGCGCTTGTATTGTTGAATCTAACATTACTACTCCATTAATTTTATCATTTAATATATATATTATAAACCTATGGCCATAAAATCCCGTTGGATTTTGATGAACATAGTCGGCAAGACTTTTTGTTTTTAAGAATAGAAATAGTATCAAAATAGAAAATAAATAACAATAAAATACTCAAAAATTAACAAAAAATTGATTACAGTGATCGGGGTCAGGCCTGCAGATCTGCAAAACGTATGTCTAAGCTATCTGAAGCACTCAAAGTTATGCAGGTTTGCAGGCCTGACCCCGATCATTGTTTCTTTGCCCCCTAAAAGGGGCCACGCCTGGCATTCTGGCTTTCTTAATTTTTTCTTGTTCGTCACTATACTTTTTTGAAAAGAATTTGTGATTAAAATCTACTGGATTTTAATGAATTTTGATGAAAGAATATGTTGGTCGTTGCACTGCTAGTGCACCACGCATATATTATTTATCTAGCAGTGATAGAAAATTTTGAAATGCTCTAATAAGATTTATTTTAATTTAAAGGAAATTTATGAATGCTACAGAGAGTAAATATACAGTAAATTGCCATTCTTGCGTTCCTCCAGAGAAAGACGCTAAAAGAATGGTATTACATACAGAATTTTGCATAGGTGTTTTAAGAACAGACCAGCATGGGGCCAGAGGATGGCTTGGAAGAGCTGTTTACTATGTAATCGGACATCTCAATCCAGAAGAAGTTTTAATGATTGCTGGGGATAGAATGAGGTGTGAAATGATTCATTTTATGGCTTGCCAGCGTTTATTAGGAGCGACAAGAGGCAATTATGCTGAAGCTGGAAATAAAAATATAGATGAAGAAGGCAAACCAACTTCTGAACAATTGTATCATCATCCGCACAGACACATTCTTCCTCGCTATCAAAATGTAGCTGAATGGAGGGGTAAAAAATTTATGGATCACACATTTTATGAACCTATGGAGTTAAATCCAACACCTTCAGAAAAAGAAAAAAAATTAAATGAAGAAAAAGAAGTTAATATTCCTTTAGCTTCAGAGGAAATTGCTTTTTTGAAATCTGATATTCAGAAAGAATTTGTGAGAATGATCTTTGATGAAAAAGTTTCAAAAGTATTTAAGCCAAAATGGGAAGAAATAGCAAGAGCTTATCCATCAGAAGAAGTAAATGAGTTATACAATTCTTTACTTACTGTACAATGATCGGGGGGCAGGCCTGCAGATCTGCAAAACGCCTTCTAAGCCAGCTAGAGGGAAGAGTGCCCAAACATTCCATGGATATGTCATCTTCTGCCTTGTTCAGGGTTTTGCAGGTTTGCAGGCCTGACCCCGATCATTAACTCATTTAACTTCGTTTTTACAAAATTTCAATGCCCACTCTGAGAGTTTATGCAGGTTATTTCTCACCTTTGGCTCCTTTATGTGAGGGATCCATGTCTTATCTGTAAGAGTGTCGCTTATCACGAACAAGGAAAGGGTTTGCACGCCTTTTTCTTGCCCAATAGCATATAGTGTGGCGGCTTCCATTTCTACTACATCATAGCCTTCCTTTGTCACGCGGATGACATCAGCTGGTGTTTCTCTAAAAATCGCAGAGAAACTCCAAGCCCCTGCCGCTTGAAAACTTGGAAGTGCATGATTCTTTGAAAATTCATTCCAAATAGAAAATAACTTTGCATCGGCATTGGCATATGGCTTTCCATTTAGGTAAAGATGAGCCACCCCATCTTCTGCAAGAGCTTTTTGAGCAATGATAAATTCCCCGATCTGGTGCTTGTCCATCAAGCTTCCTGCTGTACCAACAGCAATGAATTTCGTAACACCAAGAGCAATCAGCTCTTCTATTTTTATAGACAAAGCCGGAGCACCCATACCCCATCCGCCAAGAACGCCTACACGGCCGCCTTCAATTAAGTAGAGATGAGTAAATGAGTTAGACAATTTCATATCAGGATTGCTCTCCAAAAGATGCTGAAGAGTGCTTTGTTGGTAGCACACAAGAACAATTTTTGGGGGAATAAACTCGTTGAGGTGACCATTCTTCTTCTTGTATTCCATGTATTTTTCAGCGGTAACAATTGGCGCAGTTGATGGGTTGGCAAATATCGCGGAACACACACATAGCAACAATAAGTTTAAAGCACAGATAACTTTCATTTTTCACCTCAAAATAATTGAATGATTGGGGTCAGGCCTGCAGATCTGCAAAACATATGTTCAAGCTATCTGCAACATAGATTTTACCTGTAAAAAAACGATCAGATATCTTTGGTTTGCTTCAAAACCGGATCATCTAGGACTTCAGTATAACGCTCGGTAAGCAATTTATAAGTGACGTTTTGATTATCCCAGGATCGCTTTTCCCACGAATTCAAGGATTCGCATTGAGAAGTAATTCTGATTAGATTTCTCAAATGATAACCTAGTTCATATTCCAATCCATTAGCTTGTTTATATTTTATATATCCCTTAACATATTTGCCATAATCGATGAAGGTCAATTTATAATTGAGATCAATTAAAATATTTCGACCATTCAGGTCGCGCGGGCAGATATTTTGATTTAAAGCATAGATTATCCCAGAAAATAGCTGGATCACTATCTTTTTAAAATCTTCTTTTGTTATTTTAGTTACATTATGCTTTTCAATAAAATCTGTGATGGTCAGCCCATTTTCAATGTATTCCATAATTAAGTAATGAGATATAACCTCATTGGTCTTACTAATGTAGCTCTTAAAAGTTTTGGCAAAATTTTCATGATTTAATTTTTTTCCGATTTCAATTTCATTTTGTATATGCCATCTAGTTATATAAATGCTTTTTTCAGAAATTTCTTTAATCACATAGCATTTTGATTTTCCCATATGGTTTCTAACAGAAACATGATTGCGTCCGCCCTCAAGGACTTTGATCAATTTATATTTTTCTTCTGGGAATGGTTTTATATTCTCTATAGGATTCAAGTTAATCTCCGAATTTTAAAATAGAAATATAGCATTTTATTACTATGTTGTAAATACGAATGTTTAATTTATTAAGAGGGTTAAAAGATCGCAAAGGGTCAATGTAGACTTTAATCGACCCATTTGGGAACGGGGTCAGACCTGGGCTGTCAAAAATCACTGTTTTTTGACCATAATTTTTGAATCCATATTTAGGCTCCAAGAATAAGCCGCGAATGCGGCAAAAGCATGTAGCCATATGCGTAAGCATATGGTTCGATATCAAATTCACGTGAGCCGTGATAACGGCGGCAGAAAACGTTAGCTGCTGTCGCCGTTATCACGGCTCATTTATTGACTTTATTTACCACATGCTTACGCATGTGGCTACATGCTTTTGCCGCATTCGCGGCTTGTTCTTCGTTATAAATATGGATTCAAAAATGATCGGGGTCAGGCCTGCAGATCTGCAAAACAGATGTTCAAGCTATCTGCAGCATAGTCTATACTCAAAATTTTGCAGATTTGCAGGCCTGAACCCGATCAGACCCCGATCACTGACCCCGATCACTTAAATTCTGAAGTAAAGCCAATCCGGCATCAGTTTCATCAACCATCCTATTAACCACCAACGATGAGTAATATAAGCGTGTTTCTTTTTTGCTTTAATGGCATCATAGATTTGCTCCGCTGCCTTTTGTGGGGATGCTACCCAGAACTTTCCTTCACCTTTTGCCATATCAGTATCCACAAATCCCGGCTTAATGTCCGTTACCGTTATTGGAATTTTATCGTGATAAGCTTTCTTTCGAAGTCCTTCAAGATAGTTGGACATAAATGCTTTTGAAGCATTGTACGCCGGTGCAAGATGATTACCTCTCAAAGCACCAATAGATGAAATTCCAACAACGTGACCATGCCCTTGATGAGCAAAATACTTGTAGCCCAACCCAACTAAAGCACAGAATCCTTGTACATTCACGTCAATAGTTTGTTTTTCTTTAGACCAGTCGAGTTCTGAATTCAGGAAACCAGTCCCTGCATTTAAAATTATCAAATCTAAACCACCCATCTTATCAACCATTTCTTGAGTTTTCTCAATCGCATCTGATGGATTAGCAATGTCAACATAACCAATATGGGTTCTCGATTGAATTTCGTTCTGTAAGATTTCGAGATTTTTAATCCGTCTTGCCATTAAGCCGATTTCATATCCTTTTTTAGCAAGGATTATTGCTAGCTCTCTTCCGATCCCGGATGATGCTCCTATAATAAGTACTTTCCTCATGAGCGACTTCCAAGTTGATTGATAAAATCAGAGATATTGTCATCAACATCTCTGGGATAGCTATAACCGATTAGCTGGGCGGTTTCGCAGCTGAGATGCCGAAAAAGAGCCATTATATTTTTTAGTGCATTCCAGCTGACTTCTTCATCGAAATGGGCAAAAGATCGATGTAAAGCATCCCTGGTTTTTGGAGAGACCCATAACTGCATCCGCTTGCCAAATGCAGGAAGAGAATCTTTCCAATCGATCTTTGATAGCTCATTCCATTCGATCATCTTCAAAAGAAATTGATGATGCAGGCCACTCAATCTGAAATGGGCGGACCACAAATCGCCACGCTTAAGATATACTGCAACGTGGTAAGCCTCAAACCAAAATTCATTTACAACGGTCAAGAACTCTTGCTGATTCGGTTTTACCTCATGGCGAAACTTAGGATTCGGGGCGGGCATAGTTGTAGTTAACTGATCTTTATCAAGTAAGACCTTATACCCTCTATTGTATTCAGCAACAAGAGATGGCGCGCTAGCGATCTCTTTAAGGGCCTCGACAGGATAAAATGCAAAGTCAATCTTAACACCCTTATCAAATATCACGAGTCGACTGGGAAAATCTTTGCCATGATGGCGCACTTTTTCATGAACACATACCCAGATCTTGCCAATTTTAGAAAGCCATGCATCGTTGCGAGTAAGGGCATCTATATTATCGCAAAAAAGCTGCAAATCATAGTCTGAAAGAGCATCATGCTTGTTTTGAGCTCGTGATCCCACTAAAATAACTGCACGCACGGGTTTTTCTTTCTCAGCCCATTGTAGAACTTCATTAATCATGGTTCTCTTCCCTATGTGGATAGGCATACTTCAGTTTTTTGATATCATTGAGCATAACTTCACTAGGAACCTTTACTCTTAATCATGGCACTATAATACAAAGCTTTACGTATTGAGGTCAATTGATGATCGGTGACAGTCCTGCAGATCTGCAAAACGCCTTCTAAGTAAGCTAGAGGGAAGAGTGCCCATATATTCCATGGATATGTCATCTTCTCCCTTGTTCAGGGTTTTGCAGGTTTGCAGGCCTGACCCCGATCACTCAAATCCTTAAAATCGATGATTGACATATGCTGTCATGTTGTGTCATAAATTGTCAATAAAAAGAAAGGATGATAAGATGCTGCTTACACTCGATCAACTAGCCACTCATTTAAAGCTGTCACCTAGAACAATTCACAGATTGCTGGAGAAAAATGCTTTGCCTTTTGCAATGAAAATTCAAGGTTCATGGCGCTTTCGAGAGGAGGACGTTCAAAATTGGCTAAAAGACAACAAGGTTGCCGAATGTTTTAACATGGAAGACATTGATCAGTTATTTGAAGGATGTACCGTTTTTAATGAGAGAATTGGTGTATTAATGTCTTTGCTAGAACCGTTATCAAAGCTGCCTCTTTCCCTTAATTCTCAAAAATCGTTACTTGAATTGCTCTTTGAGTTTTTTGACAACATTCAGGGAAATATTTACCTCCACCACCCAAATATCAAAAGACTATATGAATATGTTCTACTACATCTAAACGATGAAACCGTTGAACATGCATGTTTAACTTATCACAAATTGCGTTCATTATATCGAAAGACACTTTACAACAAAAAGCTCGCACGAGATGTATTAATTTTACTAGAAAGACGTTTTCCTGATTTCAAAAAAGACCATGAAAACAGCCTTAAAGAGATAACCAGAAAAACTATTGATGCTAATTTTGGTGATTTTTTGAATGATTGCAAGGTTTCAATAGATGAGTTTGAAAAACGTTTTCCTAAAACCTATGCAGTTTTTATCCACCCGTTAAGGAGCAATAGCGCATATCATACCATCCCTTTATATATTTTCTATTGCAATCCAGTGTTTTTTGGGTGGTTTTGTTCCTACTTGAGCGATCTCGATAAGAATGGCAGAGCAAGAGGGTTTATTGAAAGATTAGAGGGATTTTTGCAAATGTTGCCAGAAGTGTTAGATGAGGATAATCATCGGGTATTTTTACAAAAAATTGATGAAGTTGTTAGATCTAATGAAAAAAGCTCTCTTAATGAGATTTCAGATAAAGCATATGGGGCATATGCTGAAATTCTCTATTTAGAAAAATTAGTTCAAGAAATGGTTGAAGATAGCTTTTCGGTAGAACAAATTAAGATTCCTTCTCAATCAATTCAAAAAAAAATGAAAATATGCGATTTTAGATTATTTGGAGATAACAAGACCTGCAGGATTATAGAAATAAAAGGAAAATTTCCAGGTCATGGGGTAGATGGCTCTTTGGGAATCTTAAATGATTTTTTTATCAATTATTCTCCTGGCTTAGTGACGTTTTTACATTATATCTGTCCTGATATTAGTTTATTTGAGATATTTCCATCTTTAACCTATTATGAACCAGCTGAGTATGAGGTCCCCACGAGAATCACTAAATTTATCTTTCGACAAAGGGTAATTGATCGAAACCTCTCTAGAAAAAAGATGAAAAGACCTCAAGAACAGGAATTGATAAATGATATTTTGTTTTCATTATTTGATACCCATATACCCTTATCAATGGGGGAATAAATTGGAGATGACGAAGAAAGACTTCAAGAAAAAAAAGCTATAGCGGAGTCTTTGTTTGAAAAAGAATTCATAAAAAATACGATTTCAAATGCTTTTGAAAAATTTCGTATAGAAAAAGTACTGGCACAACAATCCTCACTTACTGTGAATAAGTATGCACTTCATTGGTTCCTTTCAATTCCTTCTAGTTTGATTATAGATTCTTATTCTGAAGATCCTGGATTAACCCTTACATTACGAGAACATATTCAACAAAGAATTATTACAGATTGTTTTAAAGAAGTTCGTTCAAAACTATTTCCTGATTTTGAAAACGAATGTGTAGAACTTGTATTTCTCGATTGAAATTGTGAAAAGATTCGAACGGCTTGAAAGTTCCGATGAAAAAATATTTAAGTGATGGGGGTCAGTCCTGCAAATCTGCAGAAAAAACGTTTTACAGAAATGCAGGACTGACCCCGATCACCGATCTGCAGGACTGACCCTTACGTTTTGTAGGTTTGCAGGCCTGAACCCGATCACTCAAAACATCAGTATATACTGCCCTCTTTGCGATAGGCTTCCGCATCTTCATCAAACAATTTTTTTACGATTTTACTCAGCTCTTTTGCATCATCGTTGTTTAAGGGCAAACTTTTAAAACATGAATGAAAAGCTGAAAAACAAGTTATTAAATCGGACCTAAAAAATATGGCCAATTCTAATAGCTTTCTTTGATACCGTATAGGACCACATTCTAACTTTTCAATTACGACTTTGCCATCAACAATCTTGAATTTGGTAATTTCTCGAATAGAACGAAAAGTTTGATGCGTAAGCTTTGATTTTTTGCCATAAAGTTCCTCCATGAGTCCAAAGTGATTTTCTTTAGTAAAATCGGAGTTAGCAGCAGCGTATGATGTAGCAAGCGCATCGCGACAAACCAAATCTTTAGGCGCATAGTTTTGACGAAACCATTTGTGCAGATATTCTTTCCCCTTAGGAGAATCTCCCTCAGTGATGAAATATTCAGCTAGACATATCCCTTCATTTGCCTCTCTAAGCAACGCGGTCCAATGCCAATAATCATGTTCCTGACACAGGCAAGACATTTTTAATGTCGAAATAACTCGTGAAAAGAGCAGGTATGCGGCCATTGTTTTCGAACCATACCCACAAGCATTCACTGACTGAAGACATTTAGAGTGAATAATTTCAAGGCTAACGATTGCAGAATAACAGCTTTTTAATATCTGTAGTTTTTCTTCTTTCCATTTTTGATTACTTTGTGGGTCATCTGGCCCCATCGCATGATTTTCGAAAAAAAGTGCCTTAGGCAGCGCTTTTAAGTAGTCTGCAGAATCGCTGTATTGTTTAAGAAGCTTGAGCGGCACTGTAGGACGCTCCATATGATCTTGAGACATATTTGGCGCGTCTCTTTTTATCCATTCGCAAACATCTTCATCGGCTAATCCCAAGTGGTAGCTCAAATCTTCAATACTTATCCATTTAGATGAAGACTGCTTTTCTTTCTCTGACATTTAGACCCACTAATTTATTCTTATGACAGTACCTTCTGCTTAATTCTTTGCAGAAGAATTCTCTTCTATTTTTTGGCCAATAATCGGGGTCAGGCAGATCTGCAAAACGTATGATTGGGGTCATGTGATTGGGGTCAGGCCCCGCAAATCTGCAAAACGCCTTCTAAGCTAGCTAGAGAACGGGGTCAGGCCTGCAAAACTGCAAAACCCGAACTGAAGGTTAAGGAAATCTTTGCTTTGGTTCGACTGAGCATGCATTTTGCAGATCTGCAAAACGTATGTCCAAGCTATCTGAAGCACTCAAAGTTATGCAGATTTGCAGGCCAGACCCCGATCACAGGCCTGACCCCGATCAGTTTAGATGAAAAACCTTATTGTCTGTCACGAATGTCTAAAATTTTAATTGCGTTTTCGTTTCCCGCCATAGCCTCTCGGAGAATCTTCTCATCAAGTTTCCAGGGCTTTTCATATTTGACGAGGATTTGAATGGCGATTGGATTACCATTAAGGGCCTGTACGGTAAGCTCATTGTTGATGGAGTATTCTTTCCAGGCAAAATAGCTGGCTGGACATAAAACTAAAATGAATATGAGAACTGGAACAGAAAAATATTTTAAGAGATGTCTTTTTTCAATCATAGGGAAATCCTTTAACATTGCAATAGTTTTATCGGCATTTGGCACATGTTTGAGATACTCATTCGATCCAAATGGGTTAAGTATAAGGCATTTTATATATAAACCATATATGTAAAGAATTTTAGATTTTCTGGATGAAAAATGGGCGGGGTCAGGACTGCAAATCAGCAGAAAAACGTTTTCCAGATCTGCAGGCCTGACCCCGATTACCAATCCTTAAATTGCTTTGAGCATAATCATAAGCGAGATGTGTTTTGATTGCTATTTTTTTGCCGGTTGGGTGTTAGCGGATTTGATGTACCTGTGCACCTGGTTACACCGTTGCCGTATTGCGAAGAAACTCATCTGAACTGTAATTAAATAGATAGTTGATATTAAACTAATTATTTGAATTGATCGAGCCTGATTTTACTGTACTTATATTTTTTGCGTGCGTATTATGTAACAAAAAGAAAAGTAATGTCAGTCGAATAACACAATGCCTAAGTAGATTGTCGAGTGGCTTAAATCCGTCAAAATCGTGTCTCTGAATATTAGTTTCCAGATTCAATGATTGTGACGAGTCATGATACGGTAAAATAAATAACGATACACAAAACTGCAATGCCGAAGATCAATGCGGTATTCAAAGCTGATAATGGATCATATAACGAAAACAGAGCGTAGTGCGCTCATGTCAAAGATCAGAAGCAAGGATACAAAACCGGAAATGGCTGTTCGCCGCTTGATTTGGGCAGCTGGATTTCGCTATCGTCTACATGGAAAAATGTTGCCCGGGTGTCCCGATTTAGTCTTTGCGAGAATGAAGAAAGTCTTATTCGTTCATGGCTGTTTTTGGCACGGACATAAATGTCGCTTGCAGAAGCTTCCCAAAACCAGAACAGAATTTTGGAAACAAAAAATTGATAAAAACAAGAGGCGAGATTTGGCCAGCGTAAGGATACTAATTAAAGAAGGCTGGAAATCGCTAACGATCTGGGAATGTGAAATAAAAAAAACTCAGACTAAGCAAAAAATCTTGAAATTTCTTGAGGGATAGCTGGTTCTATGTTTACATGTAAACAAAAACACTTGTTTTGTTCTAAATACATATACATAGGATCCCTTATGCCACACTCTAGAAAACAAAAATCAGCCCCCGCTTCCACTGACCGTACAGAAGCCATCCGTCTTTTTCAGGCCGCTCGCCGCAAACGGCTGGACGTTAAGACAATAACTGTCGAAGTCGACAAGGTAACTCATAGTAAAATTAAAGAGTTGGCTGTAAGCCTGCAAACAACTCTACAAGACCTTTTGTCTGGTGCCATGAAGTCCATGGCATGCCCAGTCTCGAACGATAGGCCCTGGAGTGTGTTCGGTGATTGCTTAGGTTCCGAAGACAAGTGCGAATATACGCATGTAAGTCTATTCTCTGGCTGCGGAGGATTTGATCTTGGCTTTAGACAAGCGGGATTTAAGACCGTTTTTGCGAACGATATAGATCCTGATGCTTGCCGAACCTACAGACTCAATTTTGGCGAAATTGTAGAAGGCGACCTTAGAACTATAAAGTTGCCCAAGCTGAAATACAACCCTGATGTTCTTACCGCTGGCTTTCCTTGTCAGCCGTTTTCCAATGCAGGATCGCGCAAGGGTGTTAAGGATTGTAGGGGGACTCTCTTTCAGACAGCAATAGGCGTTGTAGAAAAAATGAAACCTCGAGTGGTGGTATTCGAGAACGTTCGCGGTCTTCTGTCATTCAAAAACGGGGAAAAGCTCCTGATCGAAGAGATTTGCTCTCAGCTTGATAAACTCGGATACGATGTTGTGTTTAGTTTGATTGATGCCTCTCGTCATCACGTTGCCCAAAAAAGACTGCGTGTGTTTATCGTGGGTGTGGCGAGGCTCGAAAAGAATGGTGTATTCGCTTTCCCGCAACCCATTGATAGGAGAGACCTTTCCGTGGGTCAAACAATCTTGGACCTAACAGCTGAAGCGCCCAACCAAAACGAGTTGTTGCAGCTGAACCCACAGGCCATCCATATCGGAAGCATGGTTCCGGAAGGTGGATCGTGGAAGGATATCCCATACGAAAAGTTGCCCCCGCGACTTCAAAAGATATGGGACAATATAGAACGCTATCGGTGGCCAAATTTTTATCGTCGTTACCACAGGGATGAAATAGCCGGTACTGTTACTGCGGCATTCAAGCCAGAAAACGCCGGTGTGTGGCATCCAACTGAAAAGCGCGTTTTCTCCGTGAGAGAAATTGGTCGTATCCAGTCATTCCCTGATTGGTTTCAGTTCGATGGAAGAACAGTCAAATCAAAATATCAGCAGATCGGAAATGCTGTATCACCACGCCTTGCCTACGAAATTGCCAACCAGATTGTCCATGTATTGAATGGCAAAGATTTGCGTAGCTTCGGAACTTATCTAACCTTTGACCAATTTATTGGAGCGGGGAAGCCTCTTCGTGTTTCCGACCGCGATGTCATTTTTTCTTCAAAAAAAAATTTTCAAATTAAACCCCAAAAGTGCTGAAACAAAATTATGTATTTCTGTTCAAAGCAAGTATTCGCCTCCTTTAAAAGGTTAGCATCCAGGAAAGACAAGGGAAAGACCCATCTTGAGCGTACGTCATGTCTCATGTACTTTTTTGCATTTGATGCCACATGCAAGAAAATGAATCATAGTCTTCTCGATTTAAATCCTGACACGACCGAGGGGAAAAAGAACAGAAAGGCCATCGAATTGGAGTTCACCAAGCTGGTCCTGTTGGAGCGCAGTCCTCAAAAAATTATTCAAGTCACAGAGCTTGGTAAGATCGACTACACAGGTCAGGCTCCAGAGAAGCGAATTTCATCAAACTTTCTAACTGTACCCTTGAAGAAAGCTACAGAACAGATGGAACCGTACTTTTACCCAAGACGTCCCCCAACTCCCATGATTAAGCTTGGAAATGTTGCAACTGGTCTGAAATGGGGCATTGAACTACATCAAGACTGGTCAGATAGTCTCCCAAAACTACTTTCCGAGATTAAAGATTCAACTCCATTCACGGACTTGGCTATATACGTTATGCGGGATACACCCTTAAACAACAAGGCCGAAGACTACATCGATGCCCTCTCAACTGCGCTAAATGAAAGATTTAATCCGCAATTGGCAAAATTTTGGATTCAACGCATCGAAAGGGAAAAGGTTTTGGCGCATCATCATATTCTTTCCATCCCGTTCTCTGCAACATATCAAGCTTTTGCCAAGTCTGTATCGGATTATTCAGTCAATCGTTTCGAATCTCTGAATAGAGGCGTCCTTATAAATTATATTGATCACCTCGAAAGTACATTAAAAGCAAACCAAATAAAATTTACAGAATTAACATAAAGAAGCATCTTATGAAAGCCCCATCATTTTTTATAGACAAAAAGGAACCTATCATTAAGCAACGCCTCTACAATGGCAGAAAGCTGGCTGTATGGGAAGGTAAGGTGAAGATTACAGCCATTAAGGGGTGGGTGGAGAACCCTCGAATTGAGCTTGCCAGGAAAACCTTAACACGAAAAGTGGGTGACCGGCAATTGACTCAAGAAGAGATCGCCGATCTAATGAAAAACGATCCAGAAGTAAAGTTGATGGACCTGAGGGATGACATAATCAAAAACGGATTGAGGGAACCGCTGACAATGTCATTCCATGGGAAGCTACTGGATGGAAACAGGCGTTTTTTTGCAATCAAATACGCTTTGGAAACAATGCCTATTACAGATCCGAACAGACAGGATTTAGAGATCGTCGATGCCTACGTCCTAACTCAGGATGCCACCGAGAAGGACGAACAGAACGTTCTCGTGGAGGAGAACTTTTCCGCATCGTTCAAAATCGAATGGCCAGACTATATCAAAGCGATGATGGTCGTTGATGCTTTTGAGAATGGCTTGACATTGGAAGACATATCCGTAAAATTCAATTGGAGAAAAAACAAAGTCAAGGAAACATTAAAAATTAATGAGATCATCTCTGAATTCATTATGTATGCTACTTCGATGCCTGATCCGAATGACGAGAGTGGAGGTGGTTTAGGGCTGTCGGAGCAAGAGGCTGAAAACGTAGCGGCCAAAAATTACCAATATTTCAACGAAGCACAAAAATCCTTTTTCGAGCAAATCAAAACGGACTTTGACTTCAAGATACAGTTCTTCAAATGGATATACGAGGGAAAGTTTTCAAGCTTTCCCGAGGTACGTATAGCATACAAGGCGTGGAAGAACCCCGAAGCCAAATCAGTCTTGATGCAACCTGATCCTACTGCGGCGAAGTCGGCGAAGGCCATCTTAGAATATAACACACGTATTGTCCACAGTACGGATGAGGCGGCTGGGCGTATCGACAGTTTCGTCAAGTTCCTTAATGAAATGACGTCAGCGGAAATGAACCTTCTACCCAACAGGTCGAAGGAAAACCTAGAAATGGCTCTTGAAATTGTCATAAAGATGAGTCGGGCGGTAACAGAGAAGACGGCATGAAAATAAATATTGATGCCGGTGAAGCTACGATTACTGCTTCGGGAATGGAATTTCTCAAGTTAAAATCGGAGATCGGAAGGCGCCTCGGCACCCTTCAAAAGTCAGGGAAAAACACAATCATCATTCCTGCCTCCACCCTCCCTCTAATTCAAGACCTGCTGGACGAAGAAGCAAAGAACGACAACTGCGTAAGAAGTTGCTTGGAGGCATCGGAAAGACACTGTGCAGCCAGAGAAAAGGCGTTGCGGCTCGTTGAGGAAGGTTGCGACAAAGGTATACCTGCGAAATGGCTTGAAATCCTGGATCCGGCCCAGGCGACCGCAGTTACAGCTATGACTTTACCCGACATATTGGGATTGTGTCAGTTTGACGAACAAGGTAGTGGCAAGACCGTCATGTCGATTGCTTCCTTTGACGTATTAAAGGAGGCTGATACTGTCGATGCGCTGATTGTCATCTGCCCGAAAAGTATGGTGAGCGAGTGGCCTAAAGATATCCACAGGTTTATTGGGAATAAATATAAGACGGTTTTGGCGGAAGGTCATAAAAGGCAGAAATATGAGGCCGCACTCAAGGAGTTCGATGTCTTGGTTACTAATTACGAAGGTGTTGACGTTATGTTGACCTCGCTTATAGCGTCTTCTGCAACGAGACGGTATTTGCTGGTGGTCGACGAATCGTATTATCTAAAGAACAGTGATTCGATCCGTTCGGAGAATGCAGAGAAGTTGCGCATGCATTGCAAGCGTTGTTTCGTTCTTTGCGGGACGCCTGCCCCTAATTCCGCGCATGATCTCATAAACCAGTTCGATTTAGCGGACTTAGGTTACACCTTTGGAGGATTTACGAAGTCCAAAACCCCCGCAGAGGATTGGGACGAGATTTTACGTATAGTGGATACACGGGGATTGTTTATCCGACGGCTCAAACCGGAAATATTGCAGCACGTTCCCGACAAGAACTTTCATGTGATAAAGGTTCATCTAAAGGGCAAGCAAGCCCTCATGTACGACACAGCTCGTTCGGAGCTAGAGCTTGAACTTAGAACGTTAAACAACCAAACGTTCAAAAAAAGGCTAGCAACTTACTTTCAACGTCGAGCCGCATTGCTGCAAATCTGTACATGCCCAGGCGCGCTCGATCCCACGCTTTCGGAGACCCCTGTCAAATATGAAGCATTAGATGAGCTTTTAGAAGGTCTTATCTCCCAGAACCGCAAGGTAATCGTTTGGTCTTTCTTTAAGCGTAGCTTGGATGAAATCATGGAGCGCTATCATCGCTTTAACCCCGTGCGCTTAGACGGGTCGATAACATCTACAGCCTCCAGAAAAACTGCCGTGAAATCCTTCCAGGAGGATCCAAATACGATGCTGTTTTTGGGAAACCCGGCCGCCGCCGGAGCGGGAATCACACTTCATGCGTCCTACGATGCTATTTATGTCTCCTATTCAAACCAAGCCGCACATTATTTACAATCACTCGATCGCATACATCGACGCGGTCAGATGTCGGATCAGGTCAATTATTATTTGTTGGTGTGCAGTGGCACTGTGGAAGAGACAGAAATCATAAGATTACGGGCAAAGGAGATTAGACAACACGAATTATTGGGCGACCATATTCCTTGGCCCACATCTCTCGACGATGCACTAGAAGAGCTTTCAGGCCATGTCTGATTTTGTCTGGATCATACCTGCAGAAAAGCAGTTATCGCTTGGTGAAGGGGGAGTTTCTCCCAATTACATAATTCCGCAGGGGCAGATGCATGGCGAAGAAAGAAACCTGCGAGGAAATAGGCTTTGGATCATACTACGCGGCCTTGAGGATAGATGCATAGCTGTCATCAATGTTAAAAAGGTGGAAAAGTTCAGCGAAGGCTACTACGCGAATGACTTCTTGATATCATGCGATATGGCGGCCTCCTTTCGTCTCAGTTCAACTTTTGAGGAGGCGAAGCCATATTCGTTGTCGGATTTTCAAAGTCAGGGACCTGGAATTCTACAGATAGCCGAAGGTTCGATGAATAGGTTGAAGAGCCTGGTCGCCAGAACGATTCAAGTCAAATTCACCGCCCCCACGGACGCCATTCTGAAACGAGTGAAATTTGATGCTCTGTTCATAAAAGGGGAGGGGTTGGCGAAGGCGGCTTTGTCGCAAATTGTACAGGCATTTCCTCTCGATAGGATCTGGGCTATAGGAACTGGGGCAAAATTGGGGCCATTCGGTAATTTTGCCTCCCATTTATTGACCCTTCATGAATATGATTCATCTGTCGTAACAGACTTTTTAAGAAAAGTCGATCCCGTCTACGTTTTAGCCCGGGCAGTGCGTAGTCCTGAAACATCAGTGGAAGATACAGTACTCCCCACCGTTACGAAGAACATAGATCTCGACTTCACCGAAATAGATCCCGAAACGGTATACGCGAGGGAGTTCGTATCGTCCAATGGCATGTTGTCTGATTTGGAAAGTGCATTGAGTAAGACCGAAGCGGCTGAAAAACTCCATCAGGCCATGTTGCGCGATATCGCCTCCTATTTAAAGGAACAGGGATTGTCACCGTATGAATCTGCTTCGGTCGACCTCATGATATCCTTGAACGGGCGGAGGAAGATATTCGAGATCAAAAGTTCTACATCCCTGAACATAATCGCCCAAGCAGCCAAGGGAGCATTTCAGATAGCATGTTATGCCAACGCGATGGCAATCGACTTCGAGCCTTTGGATACTTCCTTGATCATGCATAAAATCCAAGACGCTGCTTTAGAGAAGTTCGTTTATGAAGCGTTAGATCGCTTGGGGATTAAATACCTGTTGTACGATCCTGACACAGGATGGCCAAATAGGGTTAATGGTTTATTGAACTAACGGTGACAATCCGCCGTGACGGTTTGATGTTTTTTCCAAAACAAACCCATTCCTAAGATGCCCCCTGCAGTTTTTTCAGCATAATGATCGGGGTCAGGCTTATCTGTAAAACGCTTTCTAAGTAAATTAGAGGGAAGAGTGCCGAAACATTCCATGGATATGTCATCTTCTGCCTTGTTCAGGGTTTAGCAGATTTGCAGGCCTGCCCCCGATCACTGCTTTAACTCATTTCTCTTTCCTTAAAATAAGCAGCTTGAATATACTTCTTTTTACCCAAAATCTATCAATATGGAAATAGAAAAAAACTATGGCAGCTCCAAATGTATACAATGAAGTAATACGAATTCAGCAAGAGGTACATCAGCTACAGCAGCAAGCTCAATTCCATTTAACTGCTTCTTTAGACAAACTTCGGGCAAGGTGTCTAGAATTAATTACTGAAAGTACAAAAAGACCTGTAATAGCTTATTATAGCGGTTGGCTTACTCAGCCACAAAAAAGTGGCATAGCTGTTGAAGAGGCTGATGTTCAAGGTTTTCATCATGCTGTTAGAGACCTTGATACAAATGCTGGTTTAGATTTAATTCTACACACCCCTGGAGGAGATCCATTTGTTGCCGAATCAATAATGACTTTTTTGTTAAAAAAATTTAATAACAATATAAGAGTGATTGTACCACAAATTGCTATGTCGGCAGGTACTCTTATGGCATGTGCGTCAAGAGAAATTTTAATGGGTGCTCATGCAAGTTTAGGTCCAATTGATCCGCAATTTAACGGCATCCCAGCTCAAGGAGTTCTAGAAGAATTCGCTCGTGCTACGAAAGAAATAGAACAAAATTCTTCTAGGATACATGTATGGCAGCCAATACTTGCTAAATATCCCATTGCCTTTTTGGGAATGTGTGAAAGTGCACTGAACTATACAAGAGAAACCGCGGAATCATGGCTAAAGCAAATACATTTGGGACAACAAGCTTCCATAACAACAGACCCTAAAAGAATAGTTGATGAGTTAATAAAGCTTGGTTCAACCTCTTCACATAGCAGAAGGCTGAGTGTCTCTATGTGTATTGATTTAGGGCTTAATGCGAAATGTCTTGCAACTGACAAAGCAGATCTTGATCCCTTTTACATGGCAGCGCATGATGCCTTCATGGCCACCTTTCAGAAATCGCAAATTGTTAAAATAATACAGAATAATAAGGGTTGTACTTATGCTCAGCTATCATCAAATCCATTATAAGTAATCTTTGAAATTAAAATGTAATGTTTGGGATCATGATTGGACTGTCAAAAATCCCTGATTTTTGATAGCGCAATCATGACCCCAATCGTTTTTGCACCTCTATGTGAGAATTTAGATTGGTTTAATTTATCATTTTGTAAAATTCTCGTGTCAATTCTTTGATTTTTTGGAATGCAATCATTAAAAGAGGATAAACCTCGATGTTTGTACCTTTGAAGTTAAAATAGACCCAAGTGATAACCTGGACTTCTAGACCTGGAGCCATCTGAGGAATCCCTGTATTCGGATCAAATGTAATTGAAATACCATTTACATCAATAGCTCCTGGAGGTGCTTCGATTCCTCCAGCTGGTGCGGATATTACAGCAGATTGTCCAGATGGCGCAATACTGTAGGTCTTCTTGGATATTTTCGTTTGAGGTGATAGTGAATCATGCTTATTTTCATTCAGGATCTTGCAGAAATCATATAACCAAGAATCACCGCATGCATGAGGCTGTATTTTTTCAAATAATGAATATATGCCATGGCTAATAACTTCTAATGATGGAAAACATTTCTTAACGTTTAATTCATAAGTTTGTTTGTCCTTTCCGTATGGAAAATAAATATCTTTGGATGCGCGTGCTTGATTTTTTAGGTTCGGCAGGATTATGTTTTCATGCACATCCTGAGCCATGTAATCGAGGGCTGATCTCAAGTTTTCCATAACATTTTTTACTTGAATACGCAGAGAAGGAGATGTTTCTTTTAGTTCTAGCGATTGATCATAGGCTTTCTTAAGATTGTCAAGGCTATTACACACATATTCCAAGAGAGCCTTAACATCATTACTACGCATCTTAGATTCCCTCATTGTTGATAGGTTTGCTATTCATTTCATTTTTATGCTTCTTAAGATCGAAGAAAATTATAGCAGAAATTGACATCAATTTCACTCAGTTTTGACATGAGATAACTTTGATTAAGCAAAATGGACAGCAAAAGCTCTGAAAGGAGTGGATTCCTGATAAAAGTTCTGACAGAATACTATTTTTTGTTGTGGGAATGGAATTTAAGCATATGTCTAGGCAAGACGTGAAAAAGTGGGGCAAGCTGGACTTGAACCAGCGACCAGCGGGTTATGAGTCCGCTGCTCTAACCGACTGAGCTATTGCCCCATAAAGCAGATTCCGTAGCTTAGCAGCTGCAAGGGGTGTTTTGCAAGCAAAAAGTAGGGGCCGCCTTACTTTTTGATGTTGGTGGGCTTGGCGGCGCGGTCCAACACCTGGTTGACATAGGCATGCAGGTCGCGGCTAAGTTTGGGCAACACTGCCATATCGGTAAACATCATATGGCCTGCCTCATATTGCGCCATGGTAATGTTTTGATTCAGAGATGGATCCAAGCCTAAATGGTTAAAGGTATACTCTGCCGCAAATTGTGGGGTCGCGAGGTCGTAAAGTCCGCACGCTACAAAGACTTCCAGAAGGGGATTTTTGCTCATGGCCTTCCGTAGGGAGGTTCCGGCATTCAAATACTGATTACTTGACTTGCCATAATCCCAAGGAAAAACATCGGTCAGGGTCTTATACTCTTCATTGCTTATCCACTTGAGATCTGTACGCACATACTGATTAAAAGCTGCTGTAAATAGTCCAAGGAGGTCTTCCAAAGAAGGATCGTACTCAGACATACCGGAGGTGAGGTCGACATCAATTCCGGTTAACCGTGAATCAAATCTTCCAATCACCCGTCCCTGATCCCTTAGCAGCTCTTTGATAAATGTGTAAACTCCAATACGCAGATCCATCCTATCGACAAATTTTGGAGGAAGGCCGCTAAAGCCGGAAACCTTTTCTACGATCTCTTTTCGTTTCTCCGGCGGCAGCTTATTCCCTTTGAGCAGCGCCAAAGAATACTCTTCAACGGCAAAGGTCTTGGAATCCTGGATCACTTGCTTTAAGGTTTTCTTCTGGTGGATTTCAGGCAGCATTTTATGATACCAAGCGGCTGCTGTATAGGTGGGCAGGTAAAGCAGGTAGGTCAGGTCATTGCTGCGCTCCATCTTATCTAAGGTCTGAAAATCAAGTATCGAGGATACGAGGATCAATCCATTAAAATACATGTAAAACTCTTCCTGCATATGCTCGGCTAGCAAAGCGGCCCTTGTGGTCCCATAACTTTCTCCGATCAAAAATTTCGGAGATTCCCATCGTCCGTTCTGTGTGGTAAACAGGCGTATGAACTCGGCAACGGATTTAATATCCTCTTCAACTCCATGATATTGCTTAGCATCATCGGTCGCAACTGTCCGGCTATAACCTGTAGAAACGGGATCGATAAACACTAGATCAACAAGATCCAAAAGGGAATACTCATTATCGAGGTAATTGTAAGGGGGGACTGTGATGGTATCCTGCGATATCTGGACTCGCTTTGGCCCAAGCAATCCCATGTGCAGCCACACGGATGCGGCTCCAGGGCCTCCATTAAAGCAAAAGGCTATTGGCCGTTTGTTGATGGCATCGCCATCTGTGCGCGTATAAGCGACATAAAAAAGCGATGCTTTATGCTCGCCTTTATCATTCTTTTGCTGGAGGGCTCCCGCAGTGGCCTTATAGTTGATCTGGACTCCCTTTATTGTGGCGACATGGTCTGTGATGGACACTATCTCATGCAGGGGATCGAGGAGGCTTTTTTCGCTGGAAGTTTTTTCTGCGCTCGTTGTCTTTTCGGCAGGGATGGTTTCAGGGGATGCTGCCGAAAGTGTAGGGGAGGGGAGCAGGCTAAAAAGGGTAAGCGTAAGTGAGAGGCAGATGGCAATTATCGAAGGTGTGGGCTTTATCATGTCGCTGTCCTTATTGGATTATTCAAAGTGTCTTTAGTTGAAGGGATGTTCCTTCGTGTACTATGATTTTTAACAAAATTAGCACAAATTAGCAAGTTTCTATGTCTTCTCCAAGATGTTAATTAATTTGATGAATCAATTAGCAGCGTGGATTACGGGTAGTTGTTTGCATTTTTAACTATTTTCTTGAAAAATCTGATATAGAAGAATAGTCTGATTATGTATACGGTTGTGCCCGGGTTTTTTTGGATTCGGTCTCGGCAATAGGAACAGGAAGGCGCAGGCGGTAACAAGCAGGCGGCATTGCGGGGTGTAGCGCAGCTTGGCTAGCGTGCTTGGTTCGGGACCAAGAGGTCGCGGGTTCAAATCCCGCCACCCCGATGTATATTTTGAAGCAAAAAGAAGAAAGGAGTGTCGTATGAAAAATACCCCCGAAGTGATCGCAGGTGTTCTTTTTGGAATCGGTGCCTTAATTCATTTGGGAAGGCTCCTATGTCCCTTCGATGTAAATATTGGAGATTTCCATTTGCCAATGTGGACGAGTGCGGTGGTATTTGTCCTTGCAGGGCTTTTATCAGCCTGGTTGTTTAGAAGCCGTCGGGAAGTTTAAGACCTTTACAATTTGGGCAAGAGACCTGTCGCCCTTTCACCCCCACCCATAGCTTGCCCTTGCAGGGCTACGCTATGGGCTATAGACCCGTCGCCCTCATCAGGGCTATATTTGTTATTATCATTTTCCCATAGCATGCCCTTTGGGCTCTCTATTACCTATATTTTCTGCAAATTGTAGCTTGGCATTCCAATCATTCTTTTCACCTAACCATCTTTTGAATTCACGTTAGGGCCAAAAGCGAAAGAGGACTTTCGCACTCCAAACGCTTCGCGAAATATTCGTCTTAACTAATCATCCCTTTGGCATCGCGAAGCGTTTGGAGTGCGAAAGTCCTCTTTCGCTTTTGGCCCTAACGTGAGTTCAAAAAAAAAGATTAAGTGAAGAGCGTGATTGGAATGCGGAGGTACAATTGGCCAGGGCTCTATTTGTTTTTGAACAAAAAATGGCGAATCTTTAACATCTATACGCGATCTGTCAAGATGTGGCGCTTTTTTTTGAATCATTGAAAAAACAATTTGGAGTTTCAAATGCTAAGTTTAAAGGATGTTTACAAGCAGTCTTATGCCCCTGAAGTCTATACCCCACCTGAACCTAAAACCGATCTGCATGTTCCCCCGAAAGCTTATTATGATACTGCACTTAGGCTGGCAATAATGATCAAAGAAAGCGGTTTTGAATTTGATCAGATCCTTTGCCCTGCACGCGGCGGTGTGCCTCTCGCTGATTTCCTGTCCCGCGTCTTCAAAAAGCCTGTCGCAATCCTGGTGACTAGTTCTTATGATGACGCAAGTTGCAAACGAACTAAAATAAAAATCTCTGAGCACATCGCAATGATCGATAATACCTTAGGGAAAAAGGTTTTATTAGTCGACGACATGTCAGACTCAGGAGCGACATTTGAGGCTCTCTTGCCCCATTTACAAGCTAAATATCCCGATACGGAATTTCGGACGGCTGTACTATGGGTTAAAAATGGTTCTTCTTTCATCCCGAATCATTATGTTCAAATTGTTGGTAAACATACCTGGATCCATCAGTATTTTGAAGAGTTTTCTCCGGAAACGTTGAAAAATGCGATGGCAAAAAAGAATGCTCAGGCAATATGGGCCCCAAGCGCTATGGCTAAGCTATAATGCTCTATAGCTCATCAGAAGTGATGAGATGCGCGCCCTCTTCCTGCATTTCCGCGAGGGCTTCCTGGCTGTCTTGCGGGGCGAGGTTAATGCCCCGACAGGCGTCTGTGACGACGTAAACAATAAACCCAAGATTAAGGGCGTCGAGTACGCTGTATTTGACGCAATAGTCTGTAGCAAGGCCGGCGATGTATATTTCGCTGGCTTTAATCTTTTTTAAAAAGGCAGCCAGGCCGGTAGATTTTTGCATTGCATTATCATAGAAGGCGCTGTAGCTGTCGATAAGTTTATCGGTGCCTTTAAAAAAGACCTCATCGATTTGACCAGTGTTCCATCCGGGTGCAAATTCTGATCCGTGCGTATTTTGCACGCAATGCGTCGGCCACAATATCTGCTCAAGGCCATTTAACATGATTTTTTCGCCGACTGCCTTGTGATGGTTTGCCGCAAAGCTTCCATGGTCCGGCGGATGCCAATCTTTGGTCGCGAGGATGATGTCAAAAGGATATTTCAGGAGTTTGTTGATCGCTGGGAAGATCTCATTTCCGGTCTCTATGGGGAAGCTCCCGCCAGGCAAAAAGTCGTTTTGAAGGTCGACAAGAAGGAGGACTTTCATGATTTACGCCTTTAGGTTGTCGTTGCTGGTCTCATGAGGAAAATGATCATCTGTTTTGTTGCGAATTTCATTGATCAGTTTGACTTTAAGGTCGTAAAGGGATGTTTCCATGCCCACAACATATTGATGGGGATTTAGAAAGCGCTTGATGCCTACTTGGAAGCCATCGAGTTCGGTTTTAGTCTTTTTACGGATATCCGCTAAGCCGGGCAAGCTGTAGACGAGCTTGCCCTTTCTGTAAATGGGCTGCAATAGGTCGTAGCTTTCAAGATTAGGGGACATGAGGTTTTTTTTGCGTGTGGGGTCCAAGGGGTCGACTATGGAGCATCCCTTGCTGACATCGGTGTGTACATCATAAATCGCATCGGCGATATTCGACTTATTGGTATAGAACCGGCGCACTTGATGGATGCCGGGATTCGAAATTTTGATCATTTGTTCAGAAAGCTTGAGCTTATACTTCCATGGTTCGCCAGGGGAACGCAGGGCTGAAAGTTTATAGACTCCATCAAGCGCAGGTTGATCGCGGGCGGTGACGAGATTTGTGCCTACGCCCCACATAGTGATTTTGGCGCCTTGATTTTTTAATTCGGAGATAAGGGTTTCATCCAGCTCGTTGCTGGCAAAAATTTGAGCTTTCTGAAAGCCTTCCGCATCCAGCATATTTCTGGCTCTAATGCTTAAATAAGCCAGGTCGCCTGAGTCCAGGCGGATGCCAAGCATTTCCTTGCCTTGGCTGCGCAGCCATTTGCCCACTTCGATCGCTTTTTTTACTCCTTCAATGGTGTCATAGGTGTCCACAAGAAAGATGGAGTTGTTTGGAAAGCATTCGGCAAAAGCCTGGAAGGACTCTTTTTCATCATCAAAGGCCATGACCCAGCTATGTGAGTGGGTGCCTTTTACCGGGATTCCAAAAATTTTCCCTGCCAAGACGTTGGAGGTTGAGTCGCAGCCGCCGATATAGGCCGACCGGCTGGCTGTAAGCGCTCCGTCAACACCCTGTGCCCGGCGCACGCCAAATTCCACGACCGGTTCATCCTTTGCGGCGATGCACATGCGGGCTGCTTTGGTGGCAATCAGACTGGGAAAATTGATCAGGTTGAGCATGGGACTTTCAAGGATTTGACAAAGGATCAGAGGCCCTTGGATGCGCATAAGCGGTTCATAGGGAAAAACGACTGTTCCTTCGGGGACAGCATCGATATCTCCGGTAAAGGATAATGTGGAGAGGTAATCGAAAAATGCAGGCTCAAACAGCGGCTCATTTTTGGCATCGCGAAGTGTGGAGAGGTAGGCGAGATCGGACGCGTCAAAATGAAAGTTTTCAAGAAAATCGATGGCGTATTCCAGGCCTGCAGCAATTGTGAATCCGCCATGAAAGGGGAGTCTGCGGAAGAAAAGGTGAAAAACGGCTTCTTTGTCGGCGAGCCCCTTTTTCCAATATCCATAGGACATGGTCAATTGATAAAGGTCGGTCAATAATGACAGCGAATGGCCATAGAGATGATAGATAGAGCGAGCCATATTATGACCTTGAAGGAGACAGCAATGCCGCTGCCTCATCATTAAGTTGCAGGATCCGGGCGTCGATACCGCGCAATGTATGCCGGTCTTCTTTCTCCAGAGTCTCATATTTTTGAGCTTCGTTCAATTCAGAAATGAATTTTGACCAGCGATTATCGCGCATATTCTGCATGCCCCTCACTTCGTCATTGACTTCTGTATGGCGTGCGACAGAGAGGTTATTGATCAGGCGATTTCTTTTTGCAGCCAGGTAGGAAATTTCCAGTTGGATGTCGATCAGCTTTTGGACAGGAAGGGGCTGGGAAGCGATCAAAGATGTCGAAAGGAGGAATATTAAACACAATTTTTTCATGTTACCCTTATCAATTATTGCAACCGCTCATATGGTTGAGGACTAGGAACTAGGGCGTTTCGCCCTGTTTCAGGCCGAGACGGCCTGGTTACTCTTCAGGCCGAGACGGCCTGGTTACTCCGAGACGGCCTGGTTACTCCGAGACGGCCTGGTTACTCATGCCGCAAAGCGGAGATAGGATTTAAGGAAGCCGCTTTCCAGGCAGGATATAGCCCTGAGCAAGTTCCGACACCAGCGGCCATTAAGAGAGAAAGGCCTATAGACCAGAAGGTGACTATCGTATTCCATCCTGCCCAAAAACCGATTAAAAAGGAAAAAATAATTCCGACCAACACACCCCCGGCAGTGCCAATAAAAGTGATCAGAATACTCTCGAGCAAGAATTGGCGCGCAATGTGGAGGCGGTTAGCGCCGACAGCCCTACGGATCCCAATTTCGCGGATCCTTTCTGAAACGCTGGCCAGCATAATGTTCATGATCCCGATGCCGCCGACGAGGAGTGAGATCGCAGCCACGCTGCCTAGGACAAGGTTGAATGTATATTGTGTGCGGTCCGCCTGGTCCAAAAGTTCCTGCGGCACAATAATCTGATAATCGTCCACACCCGCGTGCATTTTGGCTATTAGGTGCTTGACCAGAGGGATAATTTGGGCGATTTGGGAGCCGTGGTCCATCTGGATGACGATCTCTGTAAGAGTATTGTCTTGAGATGAGTTGCGTGCCAGGCCTTGCTGAGTGCCTAAAGGGATGAGGATCGTGTGGTTGAGATTGCGACTGGTCATGGCGGTTGTTTTGCCGGGCTTCCAGGCTTTATGGCTGAGCACTCCAATGACCTTAAATTGCACCTTGCCGATACTGATGGTGCTGCCGACATGGCCATCTTTCCCTAAAAGCTTGGCGATGTCACTGCCCAGGACACACACTTGATGCTTTTGAGAGATGTCCAGATCGGTGATAAAGCGACCTTCAGAGGTTTCCAGTCCCTGGATCTCGACAAAACTTCTGGTGACCGCCAGGATTTCTGGGGAAAATTCACTGAGCGTCGCATTCAACGAGGCTTTCACAACTTTCACTTCGGCCATGTTCGCCATGCCGGGGAGCGCTTTTTCAAATGTTATTGCGTCTTGAGAGGTCAATCCTTGAGAACCTTGATGGATGGCTTTGATCTGCTGTTCTTCAGAGAGGGCGCTTTGACGGATGATAATATTGCGGATGCCAAGCTGTTCGATCTGCATCAATGTTTCCTGCTTTGCCCCTTCGCCTATTGAAAGCATTGTGATCACAGCCACGATGCCAAATAGTATTCCCAGAGTGCTTAGCAAAGTCCGCAGACGGTGCAAAAGGATCGAGCGCCAACCCTGCATGAGAAGTTCAGTAATGATCATGGCGTATTTCCATTTACAATGTTGCCATCTTGCATGCGGATGATCTTTTGGCAATGATTGCCCACAAATGGGTCATGCGTGACAATCAGTAAGGTCACGCCTTGTCCGTTGAGCTCCTGAAATAGCGTTAAAATCGATTCGCCGGTCTTGAAATCAAGATTGCCTGTCGGTTCATCCGCCAAAATAAGGATCGGATCGATGGCGAGGGCACGTGCTATCGCCACGCGTTGGATCTCACCTCCGGAGAGTTCATTTGGACGATGGAGGACGCGGTGGCTAAGGCCTACGCGATCGATCGCTTCCAGAATCTTTTCACGAATATCGCCTCTGACATTATGATAGAGAAAGGGGAGTTCGACATTTTCATAGACATTCAGTTGCGGGATGAGGTTGAAAGATTGAAAGACAAAACCGATCCGGGTAGCCCTGATGAGCGAAAGGGAGGTGTCATCTAATTGCGAGACATTGTTTCCATTGAGGAAATATTCGCCTGCAGTGGGCCTGTCCAGACAGCCCAACAAGTGCATGAGAGTCGATTTCCCTGATCCTGACGGTCCCATAAGGGCGATATGTTCGCCGGAAAAAATTTCTAGATCGATCGATCTAAGCGCATGGACAGTCCCATGCCCCAATTGATAAGCTTTAGATAGTCCTTTAGCTTTGATCAGGGGAAGAGAGGGTTTCATTTGCTTTTACCATTGGAAATGATCAGGCTTTTTGGAGGCATGCTCAGGCAGACGTCGTCACCTTTTTCTAATCCTGATTCAACTTGCGTCCAATACTCATTGCCGGTGCCAAGTTTTATTGGTGTTAAATAGTATTTTTCGCCTTTTTTGATATAGCAGTAGTGCGTTTTATCCTTTTCAAATACGGAATGGATAGGGATGCTCAGCTTATTGTTCACTTGACCGGCTAAAATCACAGCGCGAGCAGTCATACCGGGGCGCAGTTGTGGATCGCTCTGGTCTAGGCTTATGCGCACATCGAAGTATTTTTCATCGCCCATCTTGCTGGCATCCGACAACGCCAGTACGCCGATCGACTGCACCTTTCCAGTTAAATTCAGTTTCGGGTAGGCGTCGAGCGAGATGACTGCCGATTTACCCACTTGAATTTTATAGAGGTCCGCTTCGCGGACTTTGGTTTTTACAATCATTGAGTCCAGGTCAGGCAGGTCTAAGATAGGTTGGTTCCGAATCACCTGGTCGCCAACCCTGGGCTTGCGCCTTAGGCCATTGCGGAACTCTTCTTTAAGGACCACAATGCCGGGGGCCGGAGCGCGGATGTCAGTGAGCAAAAGAACAGCTTCCGCATTTTTAAGCTGCTGATGCAAGTCAAGCAGTTCTCCTTGAGCGTGGTCCAGCAGGGCGCGATCGCGGACGATTTTGATAGCGCCGATACGGGTCGTTTCTTCCAACTTTGAAATCGCGCGTTTTAAGGTCGTATTGGCCTTTTCAATGCGTATGGGGTGCACATAGTTGATGAAACTTTCATATTCAAGTTTTGCAATTTCAAAAGCTTCTTCTTCATCCATTAGCTTTTTTCTGGCTTGATGCAGCTCGCTGGTGCTTAGGAAACCTTCACTTTCAAGCTCCTGAAGCTCTTTTGAATAGCCCTGGATCTCTTCAAAACGGACCGTGGCTTTTTGCATTGCCGACTTAAGCTTGGCCGTCTCTTGGGGCCCGTCGCCATTAAGGATTTTCTCAAGTTCAAGGGTGGCCGTGCGCACTTCATATTCGCCCGTCTTGATCTCATGTTCGTTTTGGCAAATTTCGCTAGCAATCGCTTGTTGAAGCGCTTTGACTTTGGATTCCTGTTCACGGATGGACGATTGCAGATCGGTGATCAGCTCTTCAAAAGGAGTCGGATCCAATTTGACGAGAAGATCATCAGGCTTGACATAAGTTCCATCGGCGATGAGATCGATAATTTTACCGTTGTCGCCACGTATGGGCGACATGATCATGGTCGAACGGGATGCTTCAAGTTCGCCCACAGCGCGCACTTCAATATCGAAAGTCCGAAAGGTTGCGGGTTCAGTGATCACAGTTTCGCCATTGGAAGTCGAAGTCCCTTTCCCGGAGAATAATAGCAGCAAAAGCAGCAGCAATAGGAGGACTGCAGCAATCCAGGGGAGTTTCAGTTTGATCTTATTCATAGGCAACTCTTTGGTTTATCAACGAGGAGGCCGATAGCCGACAAAAATCGGAATTCGCCGATTTTATGATCGATGATCGCACCTAGATGGGCAGTCCTGGCATTGCGGAGGGCTTTTTCAGCCTGGATGACATCAAAATTATTCGCCAGGCCACGGTCAAATTTCAATTTCGCCAATTTTAGACCGCCTTCAGAGCTATGGATCTGGTCAAGCTGAATATCAATCCTTTGGCTTGCCCGGCGCAAAGCTCTGATGGCGCGTTTGACATCAAGAACGACAGTATCTTCAGCTTGATTATAGGACCTTTCGGCATTGGTGACATTAAAAATACTCTGCTGGTAGGCGACTTGTTGGGCGGTGCGGTCCCAATCGGTCGAAGTCATAAACCCCACACCCCAACGACTATCGCGCCGGCTGGTAAATGTGTTCGTAAAGACTTCATCATAGCCAATATTAGTAAAGTCCATGACCATGTCGAGGTCAGGCAAAAGGTTCGTTTTGGCCAGGCGTGAAAGGCGATGATTTTCTTTCCAACGGTCTTCGGCTTGTTCGATTTCAATGCGGTTGGCCAACGCTGATTTGATGGCTTCATCAACATCAGGATCGAGAGGGGAGTATTCCATGGAAAGTTCGATGATAAACTCTCTGTCAAGCGGCAGGGCCAGAAGTTCGCGCACACGGTCTTTGGCATCTTGCAGCCCCTCTTGGGAATTGTTAAGGCTATCCTCTTGAGCTTTTATTTCAATCTCAGTCCGATAGACATCCAACGAATCGGCCATTCCGATGCGCTCTTTGACCTTTATCGCGCTGTAAAAATGGTCCAGACGGTCCAAAGCTTCCTTATCAAGCTTAAGAAGCGCCTCAAGCCGTACGACTGAATACATGGCATTGATGAGTCTGAAGATCATATCGACGCCCGAAGCATAGGCGCCGCGGAAGGCTGTGCGGTAGGCAAACTGGGCGGCATAAACCGGAGCTAAAGTATATTCCTTTCCAAATCCCTTTAAAAGGGGTTGAGTAATTTTTGCCTGGACGCCTGTATGGAAATGCTGCGCGTCAACTGCCGCATAAGGCCTGATTGATACCTGTGTTCCAAAAGAGAATTTTTTGCAAAGTTCAAGGCTTCCGCCTACTGTGCAGCCGGTGCCTGCATCGCCGCCGCCAATAAAACCGACGTCTGCACTGGGGATTACCTTTATGTCAAAAGCCGAAAGGCTAAGATCGACATTGAGCTGCGATTTTTGTATGTTGTCGAGGGAGTTTGCAAAATTGCGGTTTGAAGCAATAGCGATATTAATCGCCGTAGGGAGGTCTAAAACCAGCGGGCAATTGTCTTCGACGTCTGCAATTTCCAGAGTATAAATCGTTTGCGGCAAAATGGCCATCCAAAAGCAGCAGGCGGCAAAGACTGTGAATTTAATGCAGCTTTTCATGGGAAACGCTTACGGGTGAAAGATAAGCTACATTAATACACTAAAAGGGATGTTTTTTCAAGATTGAAGTGAAGTGGACTGGGTGGACTGAGTGGACTGAGTGGACGAAATGGACAGAAATGGACGCAAATGGACACAAATGGACATGATATAGAAGCTATCCATATCCATTTTGTCCATTTCCCTGTTCAAATAAAACGTGCTTATGGTAACATAATAATAGAGTTGCTGCATAGATTAGATGTCAGAGTAAAAGACTTTCTAAAAAATTCTTTGATGCAAGTAGATTGCCTAGCGGTAGTTATTTGATAATAAGAGTTTTGAAGTTTTGTCTTAAATAGATTCTGTCTGTGCTGCAACATTTATCTATCAATCTATTCTCGGGGGTGTCCTGGTTTCGACTTGGGAATGAAGTACTGATTGCATGCAGAGGTTTATCGGTTGGCCTCTTTAAAAGCCGATAAAAAAAACAAATGCAAACGACAAAATCGTTCGCGGCAACTTTGCTCCAGCAGCTTATGCTCCTGAAGCAGAACTTGCTTATGCTGCTTAAGACCTAATAGTCTTTCGCAACACGTCAGCCCGGATCTAGACTAAGGGATTCGGAATCTGTCGATAAGGTTCTTGGTATGGTTAATGTCCCCATTGGTCTCTCGGGAACTTTAACCAAGATTAATTGAGTCCAGCCGGTCTCAGTGGGGTGCTCAACAACGAGTCCGGAAATTTACAGAGCACTAAGCATGTAGTGGTCAATATGTAGTTTGCTAAGGACGAGAGTTCGATTCTCTCCACCTCCATTTAGGGGGCTCTGCCCCCTAAAAACCCCCGCCAAAGGGTCGAAGACCCTCTGGACTCCCCACTTAGTATTTTGCAGTCACACGTTAATGCTGGGTTAACTTTGTCGCTTGTGAGAAGGGAAAGAAATAAACATCTTATCCGTTTAGGGGCTCTGCCCCCTAAAAACCCCCGCCAAAGGGTCGAAGACCCTCTGGACTCCCCACTTAGTATTTTGCAGTCACACGTTAATGCTGGGTTAACTTTGTCGCTTGTGAGAAGGGAAAGAAATAAACATCTTATCCGTTTAGGGGCTCTGCCCCCTAAAAACCCCCGCCAAAGGGTCGAAGACCCTCTGGACTCCCCACTTAGTATTTTGCAGTCACACGTTAATGCTGGGTTAACTTTGTCGCTTGTGAGAAGGGAAAGAAATAAACATCTTATCCGTTTAGGGGCTCTGCCCCCTAAAAACCCCCGCCAAAGGGTCGAAGACCCTCTGGACTCCCCATTAATTAAGCACAAAGAATCATCTATCGACTCCTTGAGATCCATACGGATATCTTTAGACTTTGATGAAGCAGCAAAAAAATTATTTCGTTTTTAGCTCTTTCTTGCTACACTCCCCGACTTACACCAAGAGAGCAAAATGCCAGCTAATACAATCGAAAAAATGCAACCTACAGCCCTAAAAGAATACAAAGCTTTCTTTAAAGAGATTAAAGAAAAAATCTTAGCATCTCAGGTAAAGGCTGCTTTGGCAGTCAATCAAGAACTCATTCACTTGTACTGGGAAATAGGGTGTAAAATTCATCTCAAACAAAAAGACGAAGGCTGGGGTGCTAAGACCATCGAAAATCTAGCCAAGGACCTCAAATCTACTTTTCCAGAGATGAAAGGCTTCTCTCTAACAAATATCAAATATATGGTTCAATTTGCGAAGGAATACCCGGAATTTACAATTAGCCAACAGGTTGTTGGCCAAATTCCGTGGGGCCATAATATTCTTCTCCTTCAAAAACTTGAAGCGCTCCAAGACAGACTCTGGTATGCCCATAAAACGATTGAACATGGATGGAGTCGAAATGTCTTAATGCATTGGCTAGATAGCGGCCTTCATAAACGAGAAGGAAAAGCCATTACTAAGTTTCAAATAACCCTTACTTCTCCGCAATCTGATCTAGCTCATCAAACATTAAAAGACCCCTACTGCTTTGATTTTTTAACTTTAAGAGATAAGCATGATGAGCAAGAGTTGGAATCAGGGCTATTAGATCACGTCCAAAGATTTTTACTTGAACTTGGCGCAGGTTTTTCTTTTGTAGGGCGCCAGGTTCATCTGGAAGTGGGAGGACAAGACTTCTATATTGATCTGCTCTTCTATCATTACAAGCTTCGGTGTTTTATTGTGGTTGAGCTAAAGGCAATGGATTTCAAGCCCGAATTTGTTGGGAAGATGAATTTCTACCTCTCTGCTGTAGACGACAAAATGAGGCATCCTGACGACAAATCCACTATAGGACTTTTGCTTTGTAAGGGCAAAAACAAAGTCGTCGCTGAGTATGCTCTTAGGGATATCAACAAGCCTATTGGCATCTCTCAATATGAAGCTACCATCTTAGAGTCTCTGCCTGCGGAATTGAAAGGATCACTACCAAGTATTGAAGAAATCGAACAGGAATTAGAGGAGATCGAGCTATAACAAAAAAAGCAAACGACTTTCTTTCTGCTCTTTCAATATCCCAAAGCAGGAAGCTGTCAAATGGACTATGGAAGGCAAATTACATGCTACTATCGTGCACATGAAAAATGGAAATCATTATCTGCGTCCTGAATATGGCCAACACAGTTTCGTTATTATTACCTAAAAAATTGTCTGTTTTATGAGAATAACTTACCTTTTTTTACTGCTCATTTCTTGGGATAAGGACAATTGGATCAGCGATGTCCAAGAAGATCATTCGATTGCATATCAAAAGGAGGCACAGATGCAACAAGAAACATTTAAACAACACTCTTCAATCCCCAAAAAATAAAAAAACATAGGCAAACAAATTTCACAAAAAACAGTATCTTTTTGTGAAATTTATGTTTTTTTATTGTTACTTTCACTAATTAGGGGGCTCTGCCCCCTAAAAACCCCCGCCAAAGGGTCGAAGACCCTCTGGACTCCCATATTAGTATTTTGCTGTCACGCGTTGATGTTGTCTAACTTTGCATCTTAATCTCGATCTTGATCTTAGTCTTGTTTTTTTTCAACTTTTCTATGTTCGAAAACTCTGCACATTGCTAAATGTATTCATTCAGAAGGGGCCCTGCGCCTAAAAACTACCGCCGGATGAGATATCCATAATATAAAAAGCCATATCATGACTTTGTAATTGTATTGAGCCGTCAGGCTGAAGAGTATGCCATGATTGGTTTAGCATTTCAACACCCGAATGTCTAAATCCTGGAATAATTGTTCCATAGGGCTCAGGAGATTCCTGCATTCGCGACTCGTCACAGAGAACTTGAATATAACAAATGTGCCTTTTGCCCCATTTTTTAGCTGCAGCAATAAGTTGATCAAAAATCCCTAAAACAGCTCCCGTATTTTGTTTATGATTTTCTGCCATGAGAAAATATGCAATATACAAGACCTCGTTGGGCTGAAAGTCTTTTTCTTTGAATTGTTCGATCAGTTGGGGAGAAAAAACTACCACGTTATAGTCAAGGAAATACGAACCTAGAGATATTCCGGAAGCGATTCCTATCACTTCATTTTTCTCTTTTGCAATGACAATAAGCGCTTCATCTTCATTGACAAAAACAGTATCAAACGGGTGAATTAGTTGCTCTTTTGGAGGGGCATAGTAATATGGAAATCCAAGAAGGTGTTTTGCACACCATCCATGAAGCAGAGGCAATAGAGGAAGAACTTTTTCTCTGGAGAATGTTTGAACTTGTATAAATTCCTTATCGACATCGATTTCGAAATTTGTTGATAATAAGGAATGGCAATAAAACTGAAAAACCAATGTTAGCACCATTAACGCTCTAAACATAAATATTCCTTCCTTTGTAATCTTTTAACGTCATGACCCGAAAAGCTTGTCTATCTACGTCCATACTCTGCATCGGAATGCCGAGCTACGTTTTGCTGAAGCTTTGATGTTGGGATTTTAACGGCTAATTTTTTCTGCTTGTTTCTGAAGCTCTTCCCATCTTTCGTTTGGCAATTTTGTCCCATCTTGCTGGATGACATAGCTTGCGGCTAGAGTTGCTATTTTGATGCTTGATTCGATATCTTTTTTAGCTAGAAATCCCGCTAAAAATCCTGCAGTGAAGAAATCGCCGGCCCCGGTTGTATCAATGACATTTTTTGTTTCAATAGCGTTAAATTCAACGACTTTTGTTGTGTTCTTGTCTTTGAACCAGCCTCCTTTGGCACCATTAGTAATGACAACAATTTGTTCTTTGCTAAAATAATCACAAATGCTTTTTTCTTCTTTACAACCCGTAAAAGTTATCATTTCTTCAAGATTTCCAAAAATGATGTCCACTTTGGCTGCACATTCTTTTAATTGATCTCCACAATCTTCGATGAGCTTGGTTGAAGATAAGTCCAGAGAAGTCGTAGCACCTTTTTCTTTGGCGGTAAGCGCGCTGAAGTTCAAAACATCTTTGAGATAAGCTAAGTAACCTTCCAGATGAACGTGGGAGACTTTTTCAAAATGATCCGGGTGTATATGCTCTTTTGATAACTCATCACTAACCCCAACATAGGCTTGCATGGTTCGTTCAGAGTCGGGAGTTACAAAACAATTAACAATTCCGTTGTCTGCATTTCCTTCAACAAGACGGCTTTCAATAGGGAAATTCTTTAGTTGTGATGCGACTTCTTCTTTTTTATCTTTACCGACCATTCCAAATAGGGCACAAGATGACTCTTTGACAAAGCAATTAATGAGGCAAGATAATGCCATAACCACATTTGTGCCACTACCTCCTAAAGACCATTTGAAATCTTCATTGGTATTATATTTTTTCCAGAGATACTCAACTTCTTCTTTAACAAAGGTAGCACTACTTGCACCTTTTTCTAAATAAGCAGTGCCATCTTTTTTTAGGTCTTTTGGTATCTCAGCTATATGTAATGTTCGATCCAAAAAAGGATTTGCAATTCCTAAAATTCTCATTTTCTTTCTCCATTTATGGGGTTCTACCCCCTAAAATTTATGGGGCTCTGCCCCCCTAAAACCCCCCGTCAAAGGGTCGATGACCCTCTGAACTCCCCAATAATAAAGAACAAACGATCAACTATACTAATGCACCCTTTGAGGCTGATACGGATTTGTGTTAGCATTCTGTCTTTTTTTACAGTATACACCGATGAGAATGCCTACGCCTATGCAGCTAATCAGTAATGTATTAAATGTGCATAATGTTGGAACAATTTTGCCAACCAAAGTATAGTCCGCGGGAACTGTTGCAGTGCCAGCAAAAGTATATCCCATATTTATATAAAGTGGATTCGCTGGAACGCGTTGGGCAAATATGCAGGCAATAATACCCCCGTTAGGTGATTGCCAGAGTTGAAAATTCTGTAGGAGCACTGAAACCACTGCTCCACCCGCTGCACCAATTACTGTATTGAAAGCATATTGTTTGACTGCTGAAAGGCACATATAAATCCTTAAAGTTATAAATGTTAATGGCAAACATCGTAATTTAAAGACATCAAAAATTCAAGGTAAACGAAATACCCATGAATTTTATTTGGATTTGTCAAACACTTGCTGTTCAAGATCAGCCAATTCTTTATCTGTAAGTTTTGTCTCAACTAGTTCAATGGGAACACCTTGTTCTTCAATCATAGCCACTCGATACCCTGGCAATGGACTATAAGGCCCAAAAAGAATTTGAGCATTTTGAATCTCTTTATCCAAATCATCTACTTGAAAAGCGATATGAGGAACCTGCGTAATTAAATCTGGAAATCCATGTCCTTCAGGGAACCGATGCCACTGAATATGCCATTTATTTGCTTCAAAAGGTGTGGAGTAAAATTTAAATCCCTGCGTTTCCACAAGAGTTTCATCTGGCCGTTTTTCCTTAGTTGGAATCCCATAATGATGGTATTTACGCACAATTTTTTCCGTTTCTAAATTTTTTATGATTTAGGCCAACATCCCTCATAAGAATAATCAAATTCATCAGTAAAACCTAAACCATGTTCCTCTTTTAATCTGAAACGTTTGCCATTCAATGCTCTTTGATCAATGTAACCTTGAACTTTAGGCTGTTCCAAGATAATTTGCAATCCCATTAATCCCAGCTGGGGAACCCTGCTGTGGGACACAGCAGGCTACATGTCCTTACTACCTTCCACAGCTCACGGGTAAATCTGCATGTAGCCTGAAACTAGGGCAAGAGACCTGCCGTCCCATTCGGGGCTGTTATTTTGTGTATGTATTTATTCCCGAGTGTCTTTATATGGAAAGGCTGGGAGTGGAACGTCAAAGTATAAGCACGGATATAGTAATATGAAGTTCACATTCAAACGATTGGTATCGCTTTTTTTTGTTGGGATTTTGTTATATTGTTCTTTGGCGGTATTTACCTGGGAAGAAATGAGCATGGCGAATAATTCAATTACACGTGAGCTGGGATCAACGGGTATAAAAATTAGGCCTATAGGTTTTGGAGCGGGTCAATTATCTATTGGCGAGTATACCGATGAATCGCAGGCAATAGCGATCATCAACGAAGCAATGAATGTCTATGACATGATCGATACAGCCGACTCTTATTGCCTAAATTCTAGTGATACAGGGCACAATGAACGATTGATCGCAAAAGTTTTTCACAACCATCCCAGAAAAAATCAAGTCATCATTGCTACCAAAGGGGGGCTGATCCGCCAGGATCTCTATAATGTAGACTTTGATATTTCTCCTCAGCACCTTCGGGATGCTGTGGAGGGGAGTTTGCCACGATTGGGGATAAGTTCGATCACTTTATATTATCTCCATGCCCCTGATTTAAGACCTAACCCAAAGCCTAATTCTTTCGAAACGGCTATTCAAACATTGGCTGAACTGCGTAAAGAAGGGAAAATTAAACACGTTGGAATTTCCAATGTTACTTTAGAGCAAATCAAAGTTGCTCAGAATATTGTGCCTATCACGGCTGTTCAAAATAGTTTAAGCTTTTTTGATCGAAAGGATCTGGAAAATGGCGTTGTAGAGTATTGTCAAAAATGTGGTATCAGTTATGTAGCGTATAGTCCTCTTAGAGGACGCGATGGGCATGCTGGTATATCTCAAGATGAAAACTTGTTGCGATATGCAAAAGAGCAAAATATAGACGACCCTTACCAGGCGGCCCTGTTTTGGCTATTGCAACAGGTTCCGAATATTATTCCAATACCGGCTGCACGCAAAATGGAAAACCTTATTTCAAGTTCAAGTGTTTTAGGGATATGGGAGAGGTTTTGTAATAATCGTTAGTAATATACTTTATTGTTCAATTGGAGTGAATTATAATTATGATGATTCAGTTATTGCCTCCAGAATTAATACTCAAAATTACACTACATTTAGATGCCAATGACCGCTCCAGCTTGGCCGAGGTTTGCAAAGTGTGTTACCAAAAAATCAATAATGGGGCTATCTGGCAAACTTTAGGTCTTGGAGATTTTGTCAAAGGAGATCAATTTTGGACGATGCGGGAAATTTTCCGTATAACTCCTGATATCTCTCCAATAGTGATCAATGCTGCAATGATCAAATTTGCTATGACGATCCCCACCGAAACAAATCATAGACCTGCAAAGACAAATTTAGATGAGACGAATCCCGCCAAAACAAATCAAACTCCTTTTACAGAAACTTTCGTGGTGCGCCATTTGAATGCCACAACAGGTGAATGGTGTATCTTATTGGAATTGCTTAAAAGAGGTGCTTCAATTCCCAAGGAGAAAAAGTTTGGAAGTTTTTATTCATTAGTCGAAAATAATGCGAGATCCAAAGGAGTATCCGATATTTATATCGTCATGCATCGAAAAGGGTTACTTTCTAATCCGCTTGGCGCCTATCAGGGATATATGACCGCTGCGGAGCAGGGACATGATGAGAGTCTCAAAGTGATGCTAAGAGATTTTGGCTATCCTTCTATAGGTGACGGACTCTACTATGCCGCACGCAAAGGTCAATTGAGCACATTGAAGATTCTTACATGTCAGAAAGGGATTAGTTCGCCTGATTACGCAAAAGCCTTAATCTTTTCTGCTGAAAATGGCAATTTGCCTATTGTGGAACATTTGCTTCAAAAAGGGAGTGTTTCCGAAACCTGTAAATTAGAAGTTATAAATAAAGCAAAGGTTAATGGGCATATCAAAGTAGTTGATGCAGTGTTTCAAAGCATAATTCATCAGACTGATGTTACTGAATGTAGCCTTATCATGGCATTAGATATCGCGCTTAAAGATGGAAAAACCGAAATCGTGAAGGGGTTGCTGCAAAATCCAAATGCTAAATCAAAGACGTGGGACATTGCTTTCAAGGAAGCTGCTGAACTGGGCCTGACAGCACTTGTGGAATACATGGAGCCTTATGCCCGATCCCCTTATGACTATATTTCAAAGGAGGCTTATCATAGAGCAATGCAAATCGCCCAAGACCATCATCCGCAAATGATTCATCTCTTTTCGCGAAAAACCTACTGGTCAACAATGTTAAAAGTTACAGCCAGTATCGCTCTCATCCTAGGCTGTTTGAATATCTTAGTCAAAAGATAGCAGTCGCCGTTGCAATAGTAAAAAATTTTCTTGTCAATAGAAGGTCTAAGCTTCAAGATCAAAATAGACCTTGCTTTAACACAGGGAGATTGCCATGCGGATTGCAAATGATATCACAGAGTTGATCGGAAATACCCCTTTGGTAAGGCTAAATCGACTTGCCAAGGGGATTCCAGCTGAGATCCTCCTAAAATTGGAATATTATAATCCTTGCCATAGCGTTAAAGATCGAATTGGTCTGGCAATGATCGAGGCAGCGGAAAAAGAAGGGAAGATCCATCCAGATACAATCATTATTGAGCCGACAAGCGGCAATACGGGAATAGCTCTGGCTTTTGTCGCGGCGGTCAAGGGCTACAAATGCTTATTGACGATGCCCGATACAATGAGCAAAGAGAGGAGGATTCTTTTAAAAGCATTTGGAGCAGATCTGGTGCTTACTCCTGGTAGCGAGGGTATGCCCGGGGCCATAAAAAAAGCTGAGGAAATAGTTGCCGGCGACCCCTCAAAATATTTTATGCCTGCACAATTCGATAATCCCGCCAATCCGGAAATTCATCGCAAAACCACTGCAGAAGAAATTTGGAGGGATACCGACGGGAAGATCGATATTTTGATTTCGGGAGTCGGCACAGGAGGAACAATTACAGGTGTTGGAGAAGTCCTCAAAGCACGGAAACCTTCTGTCAAAGTCATTGCCGTCGAACCCGATGCTTCTCCGGTGCTTTCCGGAGGGCAGCGTGGACCTCATCCTATTCAAGGAATAGGGGCGGGGTTTATCCCAAAAATCCTTAATGTTAAAATTTACGATGAGGTCATCCGTATAAAGAATGAGGATGCCTTTCACTATGCAAGGGAAGTCGCGCTTACCGACGGCCTGCTTGTCGGAATTTCTTCCGGTGCAGCCCTATGCGCCGGATTGGAAGTCGCCAAAAGGCCTGAGAATAAGGGCAAGATGATGGTCATCATCATTCCTTCATTTGGAGAGAGATATCTTAGTACAGCCTTATACAAAGACCTGCTGGATTGAATAAATGTTTAATTCTTTGAAAAGTTACTTACAGTTCATACGTGAACATGATCCCGCCGCCAGAAATGCATTTGAAATACTCCTGACATATCCGGGTTTGCATGCCCTTTGCGGCTATCGCATGGCGCATAGTCTATGGAATATCCGTTTGAAGATGCTTGCCCGCCTGATTTCATATCTTTTTCGGATCTTTACAGGCATAGAAATTCATCCTGCGGCTAAAATTGGGAAGAGGCTGTTTATTGATCATGGCATGGGCGTCGTGATAGGGGAGACAGCTGAAGTGGGTGATGATGTCATCATCTATCAAGGGGTGACTTTAGGAGGGACAAGTCATGAAAAGGGAAAAAGGCATCCGACAATAGAAGGTCAGACAATTATTGGGGCTGGCGCTAAAATTTTGGGCCCTATCACAATCGGAAGCCATTGCCGCATTGGGGCCAATGCTGTTGTATTGAAATCTACGCCTCCAAATTCTATTGTTGTAGGTGTTCCCGGACAAATTATTGTCAGAAGCAAAAAAGTAAAAATGGCTGATGACAATGCCCAAATGCCCGATGCAATTGGGCTGACATTGGCTTCAGCGCTAAAGAGACTGGAAAAAATAGAAGCCCATTTAGAGATGACCCCTGTGGAAAAGTGCGCAGAAACGCGATGTCCGGAAAGCGGTGTTTGGAATGGCGAAGACTTTTCTATTTAGGAGTTTGGCGAAACGTAGCTTGGCATTCCAATGCCGAGTATGGAGTTGTCTGACACACCCACATCCTTTACAGTTTAAGAAGAAACACTCCCGGATGGGGGTGTGGGCCAGTAGCCCAGGGCAAGCGAAGCGCAGCCCTGGGTAAATTGATATTAAATTGCACCCCTGAAAGGGGTGCGGGCTAATTTTGCCAGAATATGATCTCCTAATAAGCTTAGTCCTTGCCCGCACCCCTTTCAGGGGTGCAATTTTGATCACAATTTACCCAGGGCTGCGCTATGCTTGCCCTGGGCTACTGGCCCACACCCCCATCCGGGGGTGTTTCGAGGAAACTCGATTACAGACTTGCATAAATGACTTTTCCGGGATGGAAGAGGTAGGTCCATTCGGGGACTTCTGCTTTGAGCTTATC
>Ga0207062_1003_pt2 | contig 65342 bp, 51 predicted proteins | sample Alteio_BWMinCont_28_FD_153266 | JGI IMG/M metagenome (GOLD analysis project Ga0207062, IMG submission 153266) | Enriched cells from forest soil in Barre Woods Harvard Forest LTER site, Petersham, Massachusetts, United States -... | ecosystem: Environmental > Terrestrial > Soil > Temperate forest >... | reverse complement strand
TAACTATTTATTGTACCAGCATGGTATTCCTCTTATTGGACCTGACTTTAAAAATTTGATCAAACCTATTGATATTATTGAAGTCCAAAAGGCTTGTATTCGCGATCTATTTCAAGAGTGGGAGCCTAAAATAACCGATTATGAATGGTTAAATAACAGTCATTATCAATCTTATCTCGTCATGAATCTATGTCGAATTTTGTATACTGTGATGTGCGGTACCGCAGGATCAAAAAAAACTGCTGCGGCATGGGTTAAATATAAATTTAAATTACCCTGGATAAATAATTTGATTGACGTTGCTGAGAGCTGGAATTACAATAAAGAAATGCATTTAAAAAATGAAACTATTGATTACATTAAGTTTGCAATTAATGAAATTAAGAAAACAACTCTTTATCAAGACATGATTAACAACAGTTCGCAAAAATAAGGAATATATGAACAAAATTAAATGGAGATCGATTGCCCATTGCTAGGGGACGACGCCAAAGAATCAAAGTCAGATCCGTAGAAAAAAAGAAGAACCCTTTCAGGGTTAATGGGAACTACTTGCATAACCCGTAGCTGCGGCTGTCTTCGCTACGCTCGCAAGCCTTGCTGACGGGCTACAAAAAGAGGACCCACTACGTAGGTTTTGTTGCAGAGGTTTCTCTGATTGGGTTTTTTATTGAACATTGAGGCAAATCTTTGCAGCTAAACCCACGTAGTGGGTCCTCTTTTTGTAGCCCGTCAGCAAGGCTTGCGAGCGCAGCGAAGACAGCCGCAGCTACGGGTAAGACATACAATCTATATTAACCCTGTAAGGGTTCTTCTTTTTTTCTACTGCTCGGATTTTTCAACTGCCTCTTCAAAACAATAAGGTGTCAAATAGATTAATTTGACCCTTGCAATTGAGATTGAACAATTTTAACTGCCTCGTCATAACTTTCTTCTTCTTCTGTGAAATATCCATATTTATTTTTCAATTCTGGGGTATCTGTTTTATACATTACTTTTCCATTCCGAACTGTAAAAATGGAAATATTAGGATATAAAGCCTCTTTCCCATCAGGATGATAAATAAAAAGAGTCATTTCAATATTTGTAATGCTAAATGGTGATGGAAGTAAGTAAGGAAGCAATTGTTCGTTAGAATTAATCGCTTTTAATAATTCTTCGGCGCAACGGATCAACATCTTTCTGCCTTCATTTTTACTTAGAACTCTCAGAACAATAAAACTCAAACTTATGCTTTTATAAAATTTTTTATCCCCACCTTCACCGAAACCCATTTTTTGAATCTGATAACGATTTTCCAATGTTTTTACAACATTTTCGACCGTATTATGCATTATTTTAACATCTTCCGTACGTGAATCACAACCACATAGAGCAACTAATAATAGTAAAATACAAAAATTTAAAGAATATTTTTTTTTCATAGTTTTCTACCATATTTATCAATAAAAGAACCGATTTCTAATTTTAAAATTGGTTCATAAGTCTTACTGTTCCGTGCGTGATCGATCAAACCAGCTTCAGGATGTGGTTTTAATACTATGACAGGTTCCATATTCTCTGGTAATCGTTGATTCCATAACATGCCAACTAATGGAACAATGTCTCTGCTGATATAATGTTTAGCCTCTCGAACCATTCCTTTAGGAATTAGATCCGCGGGAGCAATGGCTAGAATAAGAAGCCTTTGCCTTAATTCTTCATCAAGAGACGGAAGAGCATTTCTAGTATGAATTCCTCCTTGACTATGCGGTGATAACATGATTTCTGATTTTTTGTCGCATTCGTTTAATGTTTGAACCAATAAATCAACTGGCCGGGTAGATACTCCCATTAATCCAAGTGCACATTCAAATAGATCAAGTACCCCATAAGTCTGATTATGCACACCATGCACTAAATGCCCTCCAGCCATATCCGACATTATTTGTGCAGACTCCTTTGCATCTTTTAAGTCATTTAACATTCCATTTATTGAGACCAATTCCACACCAGAATACATTGGCGTTCCAACTGTGAATGTGGATGAATATTGATAATGAGTCCCTATTTGATACATGTTAGGATCATCCTCCCACTCAGCAGCATGATAACAACATTGCTGAATAGTATTTGCCCACCATTCATAATTGCAACCTGTCTCAAAAATATCAGATTCCGCTCTTCCATCGGGATCAATATATTTCAAGGGTCGATTACGAACAAAACAGTAAACATTAGAGCTATCAATATAACCAAGAGGGTCTGGTGAGGTCCATTTCCCGACTTCAGAATCGTAGTATCTTCTCCCGAAATAGACCCAACCTGTTTCTGGATCAATCCGCTTACTGCTAAATCTCCAAGGAGAAAGGGCAGATGTTTGAGCATTTCCATTGCTATCAAAAACCTGATTTTCTCCATAAGCGGTATAACGATAGGATTCGACGATTTTACCATCAAGGGCACTAATGAGGGCAGATACATTCCCTCTAAAGTCATGCAATGGGTAGAAAATTTGATCCTGTATTTCAAGAACGACTGCAGCGCCAATTTCTCCATCAATTCCTAAACCTAGTGTACGCATTTCAATCACTTGGCTATTTTTATCCAAAACACCAATTTCTTTATCCCCTTGATACAAAAATGTTTGAGTATCTGTTTCAATCCAATTATCATTGTGTAGTTGAAAAGATGTTTTTTTTAGCCGGCGATGAAAACAATCATAAAGATATTCTGTTTTAACCCCTTCCGAAATAATTGCTGTCAAACGGTCTAAAGCATCATATCGATATTCAGTTTTTTCGAACAAAGTTGATTTTCCCGACTGATTCCCATTAAGGTCATAAGTATAACTCTTATCATCCTGTTTTGTGAGCTGGTTTAACGAATTGACAATATTAAGGATCCCATTTTTTCTGATGCGATTGTGTAAAGAATCAAATTCATACGAATTACTGCCTGATCCACTTTCCGATATCAAATGGTAAAGAGTATCGTATGTATAATTTGAAGTGAACTCGCCTACTGTATCATTCTGAATAACTTTTAAAACACTACCGCATGGGTCATAGCCCCCATCTGGAATAGTCTGTGACCAATACTTACTTGTAATGCCTATTGGACGCAAGCAGCTATCATAAGCATAATCAATACTACCACAAGGATTTGGCAAGTCGATTTTTGTTATTTTACCGGTATTATTAAAATGGTAGTTAAAAGAATAACTGCTATCGCCTTTCTTACGAAGTATTGTCTGCAAATTCACTGCGTTATAAAGATATTCAATCGAACTCATATCGGGCAAAATTACCTGTGTCACTCGGCTCCTAGGATCATATTGGTATAAGAATTTTAACCCTGTTCCAAGTTCCTCATAAGTCATTCGATTATTCTCATCAATTATACGATAAGTCTCTAGACCAGATATAAGGTCACTGACTTGGATGACATTATTGTTCTGATCATATTTATAAATATAATGGACAGAATCGTCAGATGAATGCATTTCAACAAGTCTGCCAAGATCATCATATTTATGGGATATTTCAATACCATCAGGTTTGATGATTTTTGACAATTCACCACTAGTATAATATTTATTGCGTGTAATTTTTTGAAATGGGTCTCCTGCAGCTTCTACAACAGATACCACTCTATTTTGAGAATCATAGCTATAATCTATATTTATGCTCTTAGCCGCTATCCCATCTTTTACAATACAATCTTCTCGTCGTGTTAAATTACCTTCTCCATCATACTTATAGGTACTCCTTTGTAATAAAACACCTAGAGAGTCCTTTTTATCTTGAATTGTTTTCCTGCCACAGGAATCCATAACAATAATTGTTTGGTTGCCATTGGCATCGGTTTCCTTTTCAAATCCTACAATCTGCCCATGGGCATTTTTATAGTTATAGTCATAAGTATAGTTTGTTGCAGTACCATCTGGAAGTATGACTTGGAGAGGTTTTTTATCGCTATCATATTTTATTTCAGTGCAGGAGATTGTCATATCATCATCTAAGATAATATGAGTACGGTTCCCATCTTGATCAAATTTATAGCTTTTTTTTGTGAATGTATTGCCGCATTCATCAATTATTGTTTCATGGACAATTCTATCAAGATGATCAAATTCATAAATTGACTTACGGAATTTTTCATAACCATATGACTCCCAAACTTCAGATTGACGCCCTAACTTATCATACATATATTGAGTTTCCGCATCTCCTTTTTGAACTTTCGAAAGTCTTCCAGCATGATCATAACTGTAAACTGTTTTCATCCCTGCAGGGTTAAATTCCTCTATCAAATGGAAAGAATTATAAATCCATTGCTGAAGAGAAAGGGTTACTCCTTCAGCAGAGATTTTTTCTTCACTTATTTTCCGACCCTTATAATCATGTGTGAAGACCGTTGTAACAGCTTTCGAATCTATTGTTTTTACCAAAGTTCCATCTAAATCATAAATACACTTTTCGACCATACCATCAGGGTATTCTATGATATAGGGTTTTCCCCATGCAGTATATTTTCTTTTTAGTGAATGTCCGTTCGAGTCAGTTTTTACACAAGGATTATTTAAGCAGTCGTAAGAAACGATATCTCTAGCATTAAAAAAATGACCTTTGACATTCAGAGTTGACGGATAAATTCTCTCAATTAGCCTTGAAAACTCATCATAAATGTAATTTATAGTGTTGTGATATTTATCTGTTTTAGCGATGCAATTGCCCATGTAATCATACGAATAGGCATTGACAAGGAAGGAACCATTCTCTCCGTAATTGAAGACCTTATCTTCTCTTATTAGGCGATTAACAAAGTCGTAGGTATACTCTGTATGGAACTCGAGGTTAGAGGTCTGTTGATATATCAGATTATTATTTTTATCGTATTTATAGGTTGTTATCTGGCCTAGAGGGTCAATTTCTTGAACGACATTTCCAAATGAGTCATAACTCCATTCTTTTAAGTAGCTAAAATCGCCATTACAATCATAAGTCTTTTGGCAAAGTAAATGACCTTGTCTTGAGTACTTATTTTCAATTCTGCTTAATAACTCTTCTTGATTTGTGTTAAGGTTAAAAAAATATTCTTCGATCACACCTGGTAAGCCTATAGGCCTATGTTTGGTAGGACTTATCTTTTTTATCAGTCTAACAGTCACTGCCGACAGATCATTGAAATCCTCCGAGCTTCCGTCATCACAAATTTCCTTTATTAAAGTACCATTCACATCATAAGTATACTGATAGCGCTCACGGATGCCGCTGTTATCAGATACCAATTTTAATCCAAGAAGATTTGTGCCTTTAATATATTTATAGTGAGAATGCTTTCTGCCATCATCTTCAGTCCTAAGGAGCCCTTTTTGATTATATGTAAAGGTTTTGGCATAACATTCCCCTTTCCTATAAGAATCCCACGTTATATCATCTTCATTAGAACCAGAAAGGTTTCCATACATGGATTCCTTTAACACATTACCTCGTTCATCGTAAGTGTAATTTCTTCGCATAAGTAAAGAACCCTGATCATCGATCAAACCTCTGGCTTGTAGAAAAGTGTTTTCCTTGCCTGTTTCCTCCCAAATCAATATTTCTTTACGATAAGGTTGCCCATCATCAAGAAAATGAGTCACAGAAGTTAATCTCTGTTCATCGGAGAAGCGATAAATTTTCTTGCGGCCTAACGCATCAATGACTTCTGTGGTACCTCCAAAAGGATGCCGACTATGGTGATCTTTGTGTAGATTATATCTGAAAGACCAAATTCTCACAGGGCTTGAGTCAGCACCCGCCGGAGCAAAAAGAGAGGAGACTCTGCCGACCCTTGAATCATCCTTATGATAAACGTTAATTATGTTCCCTAGAACATTATTATCCCCTTTTTCATAATACTCAATAGATCGATAACGATCATCAGGAAGAGATTTTTTCAATAAACGTTCCGGTTTATGCTTTGCTGGGTCGCTGTATTTGTAGGTGACTTTTGGGGCATGATCGCTTTGAACAGACTTTAATAAATAATGACGATCATCGGAATGCCTATGTTTCTCGATGAATTTATATTCTACCTTTCTTTCATCAGAGCTGATGAGAGTTAGATCAGGTTTCGATTCATAATTTTTAGAATAAGAGCATGTGACAGAGCTTAATGTTTTTTTGTTTCGCCCCCTTGCAACTATACGTTCTATTCGATCTTCTTTGTTCTCAACATGCTTATAATCATAAGTCAATGAGCACCCATTAGGCAAAATTATTTCGCTAATCGCATATGAGGGAACAGCAGTAGATTCCGTCGTGCGTTTATAAAGAAGGATTTCTCCTGATTCGTCATGCAATTCACAGTGCCGTGCTTTATCCCGATAATAGAGCCTTTTGTTTTTAATGTTGTTAAGGCTGCTCAGGACACCTGAAGAACAATTTGTAACTCCGTATCGTAGTTGTTTTTTTCTAATCCTCATTCTGTCTTTATCGGGAGAATGTTTAAACATGAACGTTGCGCCTCTATCATGAACAGTTGCGGATATTTTCTTTTCCGGACTCTCATGAATTTGAACATCACTCGGCAAATTAAGGTTCCAACCATGACAGAGAGAGCCTTCTTTCATGCACCCGCTATTAAAGAGTCTTTGAACTTGAAGAGAGTTTGCTCCAGGAATAGTAAGATCACAATGGCTTTCCACATAGTTTCCAGTGATGACGTTAACTGCTCCTCCGACAATAGCACTAGGTACCGCACAGATATCCTGCAATGATGTGTTTAGCTCCGCATCATCAATATATTTTTCAATTACATTGTACTCTGAACTACATCCATAAATGAGATTTGATAGGGCCCAAAGGCTTCCTGTGAGCAGCAATATTATTCTGTTCATGACGATCCCCGTATGCTCAGGTTTATTTGAAAAAAAATTCAATCTATTGGAATGGAAGTCTTTTTACAAGAAATTCTTTCTATTGATAGAATTTTTATAGAAGAAATGTCCTCCTCCAAAAATTGGAAAAAATGTGATTAAACTGAGCCGGGAAATCTAGGAAAATGAAAAGTCAGCAGAAATAAAGAAGAACCCTTACACGCATCAAGCTAAGAAAAGGACGAACGACGATAACGACGTAAACGACGATAACGACAAAGGACAGTTGTCGTTTACGTCGTTATTGTCGTTCGTCCTTTTCTTAGCTCTATAAATACCAGGCAACGATACCAGCCAACTCTTATCCCCTTGACGATCTCGTCATTTGGTTCAAAAAGGACTTAGTCCAAAAAATCGATCTTAGTTATAGGCTCGAAGGCACATGGTAGCGACGCCCGGGAGCCTGGCTGACCCAGTTATCGATCTTTTTCTTCAAAACCAGCCCCACATAACGTGGAGGATGATAAAATAACTTTTCAGGATCAAAGAGATCCTTAAAAGAAGACAATTGGGGCTTGATCGTAATAGGCTTGCCCCTTGAGAGCAGCTGTCGATCGGTGCTCGAGGCTCCTAATAGCCACAGGATCATATTGCCAAAGACGGCAGCAACAACGTGGCATATTTTCTGGACGAGTTGCGGCAGATAACTGAGAACAGTATCAACTGCCTTTTGTAGTAGAATTGGGGAAAGTTGCCTTATCACATTTAATCGGGTGGGCAATCGAATTCCTGCAATAGCTGCTTTGGCATTGACATATTCCTGACAATTTCCATTAAAAAGTTGAAAGCAAAGAGAATCCTCGTTTTGCTTATCTCTTTCGATCGATCGCTTAATATCATGGAATTGTTCTTTTGAAATTTCTACAGGAATACGATAAATGGGCATGGGCCAAAAGATGCTCACATCTGGCGACATCAAATACCCTTTTTTGACGCGCATTGGAAGTTGAACTGTCTCTGATTTGCCGGCTTTTCCTGGACGGTATAACCCGGCGCTATAGATTTGGCCTGCAGGCGTTTTTAATTCAATCCAGCTATGGTCTCCGGATAATTGAAAAGAATCTCCGCAGCAGACACAATACTCAAACAGGTATCTTTCCCCCCATTCATGGTTTGCAACAACTTTATAGGGTTCCAGGCTTTTCCAGGCATACATATCTTTCTTTTGGATGCCTTCATTACCATAAAACCAAAGCAAGCGGGGATTGTCGGGAAAGTTTTTTTCTGGCTCGGGCCATTCATTAAGGAGATGTTTAATTTGGCTCCAGGGCATGTACTTCCCTGTGCACATCAAAGACAGTTCTCCGCTTTGCCGATTCCATTCAATCTTATGTCCATAATCCAATAAATATCTTTCGAGATGGCTTTTGAAGGCAAATTCTTCAAAGCCTGGATTTTTGTCAAAGGCCTCTAAGGTTAACCCGAGCTTGGTGGCCAAGAGTTGCCGGCTGCATCTGTTAATGCTGCCGGATTGCTTTTGTGAAAAGTCAAATTGACGCAAAAACTTCCTAGTGACATTTACGGCAGGATTTTTTAACGCTTCATGAATCGGAAGCGAAGGAGTTCTCTGTAGCGTCTCGAAGAGCGCTTTACTAATAAGATCAACCCGATTTTGGTGATATCCGTGATTGCCCCAATCAAGTATTCTCTTCCATGGAGGCATTTTTTCCAGAGACCATTTTCCTTTTTGATCTTTACAAACTGAGAAAGGAACATTTTGAGCAAGGCTAGTTTGAACCTGAGAAATAAATGGCATTTTTTAATTGGGGAATATGATGTTATTTGGATCTGGGTTTAGGAGGTATTGAAGCAAAGCTTAAAATCTCCAAAGTTTTTCTTAAATACGCTCTCGACAATTAAATTAAGTAAAATTCATAACTTATTTCAGGATTACCTTCAATAGATAAGATTTTTCCAAAATTAAGCCAGCCTGAATCAACCTCAGAGGCCAAATATTCTGCAGTGGAAAAGAGAAAACCTCTTACAGGGTAACATAGGTATATACTTTATTCATAGCTTCGGCTGCCTCCGCTGCAAACAGCCACAATAGGCCTCTAGATACTAATTTATTGTTTTACATGCTCAACATAAATAGAATTGATTTTAAATGACGCCTAAACTATCTTATTTAGCAAATATGAAAAATCTTGAAGGAGATAGTCATGGATAACCTGAGTACTTACTATATCGATCAGTCAAAATCAACTTATCTCACTAGTCGAATGCCTTATCCAAACTTTAAGTTTGGCTTGGCTATGATAGATGGGAAAACAATTAGTAATCAACAAGTTAATGATTATATAGCACAGAGATTCATAGAGCAGTTTTTAGAACTTAAAAAAGCTATCGAAACAAAAGATGAAATTAAATACAAAAATTATGCCACACAAATTTATGATATCAATGCGATGATCCATTATAAAGGAAAGAACGGGATGAAAAGCCGTACTTTGCTTCATATTGCTTCTAAGTCCATGAATATCGATGCCGTGAAAACTCTTCTAGAATGTGGTGCTGATACCAATATTAAAACTGAAAAAGGCAAAATTGCTTTTCAATTGGCTGCAAAAAAACCTAAGGACTATGATGGAATATTATCTTTGTTGGCAACGCCCATCGAAGGGCATTCTGATCAAAAAGGTTTGATACTTCAAACGAAATTTTAGCTGCTTGAAAGCAGTTATACAGGTCTGTAGGCAAGTGTCCGTTACATTGGGAACTATTCGTGAATTGTTGCCCTAATCCTCGCAGTGGATCTCAATTTGTAGCCCACACTGCAGCGAAGCGAAGGCTGCGTTACCCCATCAAATTAATTAACCCCTTGGGGCATACGCATCAAGCTAAGCTAACCCAGCCCCGAATGGGGCGATAGGTCTATAGCCCATAGCGTAGCCCTGAAGGGGCAAGCTATGGGTAAGACAAAATCAAATCCGAGTCCCGAATGGGACGACAGGTCTATAGCTGACCCCTGATTAGCCCTGCAAGGCTGCAATTGGGGCAAGAGACCTGTCGTCCCATTCGGGACTGATTTCCAAAAAAGGGATTCAAACCATTACCTAAATTCTGTTAGAATATTATTGCATCATTGTAATACCGTATTGTAGTGATATGGGGTAATGGTTTTTTTATTGCTCTGAAAGTAGAGCAGATTCACAGCATGAAGAATTAACCTCATTTGCAAAAGAATTAAAGGAATTTCTTGATTATGACAGATGAATATCTTGATTTGGTTAATAGCCGAGATGAAATCATTGGCAAGAAATTGCGTTCCGTAGTTTATGCTGAAGGACTTTCTAATTTTCGCGTAGTTAATGCATTTTTAGTAAATATGCAAGGGCAACTTTGGATTCCAAGACGATCGCTTAATAAACGGCTATTCCCAGGATGTCTTGATATGAGCATGGGAGGACACGTTGAGAGTGGTGAAATGTATGAACAAGCATTCAAAAGAGAATTAGTGGAGGAGTTGAATATTAACGCGGATGAGATTTTCTGGAAACTGCTTGGACACTTGACTCCACAAGATGGCGTATCAGCTTTTATGAAGGTTTATGAGATATCTGCTAATACAACTCCTCAATATAACTGCAACGACTTTTCTGAAAGCTTTTGGCTTTCACCTGTGGAATTGATTAAGAGAATCGAAGCAGGCGAATCTTCAAAAAGCGATCTACCGATTCTGGTTCGAAAATTCTATGCTTTATAGAAGCTCCTTCGGAGACATAATATGAGCAAATACGGGAAGTATAAACATTTTTCGTCCTTGTGTTGCTTTCCGGCACATATCCCATTATAGTCGGTTACATGTTGTAACCGACTCATTTCCCTCTTTGCAAGCCTGTTTTTTAAGACTTTCCAGTAATTTCTAGCCAATTGAAAATCAACTTGTTGTGGTAATACTTGAATGATATCAACAACCAAAAAATGTTCATAAAATATACGCGCGCTTATAAAATTACGGGCGCCCGCAAAATATGGGCGCGCCCGTAAGTTGTATGTCAGATTGCGTTAATAGAATGGTTTGCTTTAACCTAAAATCCTATGACTGAACAGGAATGATTATGATTAGGGCCACGCCTGTCATTCTGGCTTTCTTTTTTCTGGTTATTTTTTTCTGATAGGTTCTTCTGATTATGGAAAGACGTATCAGATTTCAAACACTCGCTTCAAAAAGCATTCCAGATACTTCTATTGCGAAGCATATGGTTACAATTAGTAAAAGAAAGCCAGAATGCCAGGCCTGGCCCCAATCATAAAAATTTTGGGATTACGTGTAAGAAGTTCGTTGTCTAAGAAAGGAAGAATTCTGATTTGGTCAATCCCGCCAATTGTCGCAATGATGCCTTTAGTAGATGAATCTGAAAAAGCCTCTTTAATGTCTTTTGCGCGAGCTTGCGGGTTTTGAGAGAGGTAATCTGGACTTTGACAAGCAGTCGGAAATTCTATAGGAACAAGTTCAAAAATTCCTCTAATTCGATTTAATCCCTGCTTGTATACCCATGGAAAAAGAAAAGGCATTCCTGAAGACGGGATATAATAGCGACTTTATCACCTGGTTTTAACGGCAAAGGTCTTTGGAATTTCATCTGTTTTCCTATACAGGTTATTATTCTTTGTTAAATTCGTTCTCGAATTCTCCGATTGTTTTTAAGATCAATTCCCATTCAGGAACGTCTCTGAAAAGCATGGACTCCATCAGTTCGTAATCCTTTTGAAGTTCTTTCAATACACGGAATGGGGGAATTAGCTTTAAAGTTCCTTTTCTGGCGGTACCATAGCTTGCCCAGCCAGATACAAAATAAATGCTTTTATGATTGGCTACTCTTTCAAGTAAAGATACTTCTTCAATGGCTTTTTTCTTTGCCAAAGAGTTTAGCAATCGAAAAAAGTCATAATAGTGCCTTGAAATACGTGGTGGAAGCTTTTTATCTTCAGGTAGGTGCACGTATTGGTGAAGGATGGTTGCCTTTTCCCAGAAAGTCCGCTCAGCATTCAGTACACGAACGACTATTTCAGATTCGTGAATTTTTTCTTTTAATGCTTCTTTAACATAGCTCTGTATTTTGTGTTCACTAACAGGCCAGTGCTCCGATCTTGCGCCAATTTCGATTTTTACAAGAGGACGAATGTATCCAGCTTTTGAGGTTTCACTCGGATATTCAAATAATAATGTTTGGGCATCGGTATCTTCTGAATCAAGGAAAATTTGCCATCCAACTGTTGTTCCAAGTTTTACAGCAAAAGCGTCTTTAAGATCAGCAAGCATCTGAGTTTGAACATAAGCAGAGCATGCTTTTGAAAGATTATCGATGATAACATTTTGTTTTTTCTTGGACGGTGCATTTTCGGGATCATGTGGGCCGCCAAAGCCAAAGAAGTCTCTTTCAATTGAAAGATCAATATCTTCTGAAAAACGATCAATTAACCCATATATTTTTGAAAGAGACGTGCCTCCCTTGAAGGTGAGGTGAGGCTTCAGCTTCTCAAGTGAAAATAACCTTTCTAAAACCCATACGACCCAATAGTCTTTCTCTATAATTTCAAAAGGCATATTTTTGATATCAGTTGCTATTCTAAAGAAAAGTTCGCGTTCGCTTTTAGATAGGAGATGGATTTCATTCATGATTTGAGCTCCATAATTTCAAAAACAATGGTTCGTATCCAAGCCGGAGCAAATTTCAAATTTTGTCTAATTTCAGTTTCATTAGAACCTTTCAGAAATTTAGCAATTTTAGCGCAAGCAATCTGGTCAATGTGGTCTTTCCCTAAATTTTTTAAGGCTTGAATTAGAAGACCTTCTCTCATTCCAGCAGAAGACATGATTTTCTTTGTGGTCTTTTTAAAAATAATTTCTTGGTTACCTATTTTGACTTTTCTGGATGGGCCTTCAGTTAAAAATACAATCCGCCCTGGAACTTGGTTAGAAAGACCAACTAAATTGGCAGCATGGGCTCCGGCAGGTTGAATTTGGACTCCATTTTTTTCCGCTATAGCTTTAGCGACTTCGTTCAAATCGGGGGGAATTATGCCTAAGAGATCATGCATTTTAGGGTAATCATAAACCCCCTGGGCAAGTCGTCGAATAATGTTTTGTTTTTGAAGCAGAGAAAGAGCTTTTCGAATCGAGGGATCACTGCCAAGATCAGAAAAATGCATAGGAGTAAAGCACCATCCTCGACCATGATCGATGATTCTATTTTTTACTGCAATTTCAACACTGTGCCGCATTTTTATTGCTCCATTTTTCACAAAAGTAGCATATTTTTGTGAAAACCAGCAACTGAATTGTCGCTTATTTCACAAAAATAGCACCTTTTTGTGAAATTTTTTCTGATCCCACCAATGGATTCTCTTCAAAGCAAACCTAATTATCGGTGCTTAACTAATAATTTGAACTGAGAACATTTGATTGCGAACTCCGAACATTTGAACAGCAGAAGCTGCGAACATTTGGAAAAATCTGTAATTTATGAGCGATGAGCATAAAATACGTACGCGCACGTATTTTACCTGCGACGCTATACAAAAAAACCGAAAAATGTTCATAAAATATACGCGCGCTCATAAAATTACGGGCGCGCCCGTAAGTTGTATGTCAGATTGCGCTAATAGAATGGTTTGCTTTAACCTAGAATCGTATGAACGAACAGGAATGTATGTCTAAAACTAAAAAAAGGACCATATTCATTACGGGAGGTGGGCAAGGGATTGGTCAGGCCATTGCTTTTCGATTTGCTGCAGATGGATCAAACATTGTCATTGCCTCAAAAGATAGTCAACACCAAATAAGATCGCAGAAAGTGGTTCCCAACCAGACGAGTGGGAAAAAGTGATTAAACTTAGCCGAGAAGGCTAGAAAATGAAAAAAAATATGCAAATGAAAATAGAGGTTCTTCAAGATGAAGATTTGAATGATCTTATAAGGACATTCTGCTTTCCTTGGACATCGCCTGAAGCTACAAAAGCAAAATGGAACTCTTATCTAGCTGAGCAGAAAGCAGGTAGTCGTATTGTATGCCTTGCGAAATATCAAGATAGCTTGGTTGGTTATGGGTCCCTGTTGAAAAATTCTGAATATCTTAATTTTCAAGCATGTAAGATTCCGGAAATCCAAGATGTATGGATTTCAGAAGGGCATAGGGGTCGTGGTTTTGGCAAACAACTGATTTGCCATTTGGAATGGCTAGCTCAAAAGGAAAACTATCAATCGATTGGAATCGGTGTAGGACTTTATAGAGACTATGGGAGGGCGCAAAGACTCTACATTCAACTAGGATACGTTCCAGATGGTGAAGGGGTCACTTATAAATATCAGACGACTACTCCAGGAAATTCTTATCCACTCGATGATGACCTTGTCATTTGGCTTAAGAAAAAAATGCCAAATCTTTCTACGCTGAGGAAGGACCTATGAAGGCTGACGCTTTCGAACCAAAAAAGAATGTCGCCGCATCATACAAAATCCGACAAAATAAGCTTCAGGACGAAATCAAAGAGAAGATTTTTGATGGCTTCGGTATGCAGGCTATAGAAGCTACAGGTATCAATGGCTTAGATGAAGAGCCTATATCTTTCGAAATCTTCAACGATCAAGAATTTATTGGAGCGATTGTCGTACAGCCCTTTTGGGGGCAGCTACATATCAAATACCTTTTTGTAGAAAAGCCTTATAGAGGACAAGGAATAGCTCAAGAGCTAATGAAGCATGCTTGTGAATTTGGAAAACTACGAGGATGTCATTTTGCGTTTGTAGAAACAATGAGTTTTCAAGCTCCGGAATTCTATCAAAAGATGGGCTTTAAGATCGAGTTTTCCAGGCCTGGATATGCCAAAAATAGCTCTTTTCACTATCTCAAGAAAAATTTAAATACTGAAATTGATGGAACAACCGGAAAACATGTTACAAGATTGGGTACTTACGGGGTTTCAATGAAAGATGGAAATATATTGCTGATCCGCCAAACGAATGGCCCTTATGCAGGCAAGCTAGATTTTCCGGGTGGGGGCATAGAATTTGGAGAGTCTCCAGAGCAGGCGTTGCGCCGAGAATTTTTGGAAGAAGTCGCCATGGAATTTGATTCTTTGCAATTGATCGACAACCTCACAGCAACGATCAACGTTCCTGCAACCATGTCTAGGGAGTCCTACATATTTTTTCAAGTTGGAATGATTTATAGGATAGATGGCTGTCGATCAGCTGGAGAGCAAGCGCAACAAGAATTTCAACCTATTTGGATAGATCCTAAAACCCTTTCTAAAGATCAATGTTCAGGCTTGCTGTGGAAATATAAGCAGATACACATAAATGCATAAAAAAAAGATGACCATAGATTTAACGAACAATGAATTTTACAATACCTTTGCAGATAGTTTTGATAAAATTCCGTTTGAAGATGTTCTCATTCCTTTAATTTTAAAATATCTACCTGCAACTCGCTGCGATATTCTTGAAATTGGTTCAGGAGCAGGGGCTTTGGCCTTATGGATGTCAAAGCTTGGGCATAATGTCACATGCATAGAACCCGCAGAGGAGCCCGCTAAAAAAGCCACAGAAAAGGGGTTAAATGTCTGTCAAATGCGGTTTCAGGATTTTCCTGTAAGCCAAGAATTTGATAGCATCATCGCAATTTCATCGTTAATTCATATCCCCAGATCAGAGATGCCTTCACAGATACAGAAAATGTCGCAATTGCTAAAAGCCGACGGGATAGCTTTTGTAAGTTTTATTGAAGGTGATTGTGAGGGGTATGAAGACCCTACAGGGAAGGGTAAGAATCGATTTTTTTCTAAATTTACACTTGATGAATTGAATACATTGTTATCACCTTTTTTTTCAGTCATCGACATTCACAAAATTGGAGGGAAAAGAATAAATCAACCATTCCATTTAATGGTCTTAAAGTCCGTTAAATTCCTAAGAAAGAATTTTTAGAAATCTTCAATAGTGTTATCCGCAATGGAAAGCTCTTCGCCTTTCATGATATCTCTTAAGGCAATATTTGCCTGTTTTTCGAAATCTGGTGCAACGTTTGGATGTCTAAATCTGTTGACATGGCGTTCTGGATCAGGATATAGCCAGCGAATGTCATTGCGTTGGTGGCAAAAATTATCTTTTTCATATTGAGGAAGTTTTTCATATTCCTCTTCAGAAAGAGCTTTGAGGTTCCATTTTATCACAACTTCCCCTTTCTTAAAGTCGCAACTTGCAAAAGCTCCGATTCGATCATCAAATTGACCTATCTTTGACTCTTTGAGCAGAATATGTCCAAAATCTTTGATAATCTTTTCTTGTAGAAGAGCTTGATTTCTTCCTCGCTTAATCTGTTCGATAAATTTGTCTTTCATGAATCCCCCATGTACTTGTAGTTGTGGGGTTGCTTTTTTATTTATTTCACTAAGATGTACATCTGGATTACTGCCGTTTTCATGAGGAGCGCCATAAAGAACTTGCGAAATTCCAGATTTAATAATAGCCGTAGAACACATTCCACAGGATTCAGCGTTTGCATAGAGAATGCAACCATCGAGTTTTTTCTTTCCAAGAATTTTACAGGCTAATTGGATCGCTTCAATTTCCGCGTGAGCAATCGCAAGCTGCTTTGTATTTGCCTGGTTGTGAGAAATAGCTAGAATGTTGTTGTTTGCATCGGTAATGATGGCAGCAAATGGAGGGTTTCCTTCTTGGATAGCGATTTCCACTTCTTCATAAACCAAGTTCATGATCCTTTCTCGTGCTGGCGATAAGGTGAAGCTTGATTCAGCATTATTAGATGAGAGAAGAAGATCGTCAACAACTTCCATACAAAGATCTGGAATTTTCCGATCAGGATCTAAACAATCCTTGATTGTGAGAACTGCATTGCGAATTTCAAGTGGCAGCTCTTCTGAAGGGGCGTTTTCTCCAGGCCAAGAGTTATCCCGAGTTTTTTTGTCGGGCCACCGAGAATACGCCACCCATAGCCCATCAGAAGTCCTATGTAAACAGGAACCGATAGCCCCACGGTATCCAATAAAATATTGTGCAACTTTATTCCATGCTTCTTGATATTCGTTTTCTCTGCTTGGTTTGAGATATCCTTGATAAATGACTGCGAACATTTTTTAGGGAAATTCCTTTTCAGAAAGTTGTAGGTCAAGATCAACATTCAATAATTTTACTAAGATGAGATGCCTAATGCAAATTCACCCACAGCTCCTTCTTCCAATATATTGATGCCCAATGCCTCTCCAAATAAAGAAGAGTCTCCTGATCCCACAATACATGACGCAAGATCCATTGATGTTGCCACTAATGACATTGTTTGGAAGATTGTTCCCACCGAAATTAATGTACATCGATAGGACATTTTTTCATATTTCCAGGCTATTTTCTTAAAGCGAGATGTAAGGACAAAAACAATCTGAGGAGCGGTTGAATTGACTCCCATCCCTGCTTGCGCATTCGAAGTTATTTTTTCGATATATTGCATATCTACATTTTTTCTACACAATGCATGATTCACTGGCTGATAATAGTATATGCCTGGATTCATGCCTTCACAAGCATTGACGACTAAATAAAAATCGATTTCATGAATCGCTCCCGCACCCGGATAAGGCCTAAATATAGCATCTTGGTTAGGGGTTTTTATAACTTCTCGTATTCCAATTGATCTATACAAAAATTCTCCCAACTCCTCGATATTTATCAGTTTGCTTTTGTTATAATTCCTGATAGACCTTCGATTTTCTAATACTTTAGAGAAGGGTGTGTCACTGATTGCCAATTCATCAAGATTCGGTTTATAGAGTTTCACTGCCTGATCAAAATCTGTATCTTTAAAGGTTTGGGGAGGTTCCAATTGTTCTTGGAATCTGTAAGTTGCGCCGAAACGGGCATTATCATCAAATTCCCCTCGTCGGCTATGTGAATGAAATATCAGATCATGAAATTCCCAAAATCGCAGATGTTCTGTTTCAATTTCGTGAGTAGGATGAATAATGCCGGACTCAATTAATAGGTTGAGAAATATACTCTCAGCTTTCTCTTCTTGAAGGGCCCCATATTCATAATTGATCAAATCATTTTCGCCGGTAATAAAGGGTAAAAGACGATTAAAAAATTCTGTATTTAAAGCAGCTCGGAACGTTGCTAAAGGACATTCCAAAATCATTTTATCATGTTCTCTTCGAAAATAGGCAAATCTCGACAGCACGTAGGGACCTTGTTTTAGTATAATGTTTACTGGTTTCAAAAACGAATCTTTAAATTTATGAGACTTGGGATAGACAATGACATGTTCAGAATTATTAAATTGAAAATGATAGTCTACGAACCCATTTTTCTTTAGGTTGTCTATAAATAAAAAAAATCTGAAAAGCGAAGGGTCATCAAAGTCTAGATTTCGCAATTCATCCAATGATTTCCCTTCACACACAAAAGCTAATAACGTCATGTGAATTTTTGGAGTTTGTGTCTGAAAAGTCGCCGTTCTATTGTCATCGATGACGAATGTCAAAGAGTCTTTGTTGCAAGATTTCAGCTTCATTCTGGAATTGATCTTAATGAATAAAGACATAAAAAAATTATAGAAAATATGGTATAGGATTCATTTCAAATTCACTCAATGGCTTTTGTAGCCATCCTAAATAAACAGGTACGTCATATAATCTGCCTGACCCTAATCTCGACCAAAAATGTCTTAAACCAGGAATAACAACTCTAGCAGTGTGAAATCGGATATTGGGGTTGGTTAAATCGAAGAAAAGCACTTCTAAATCCAAATTTTTGAAAATTTGGATACATAGGTTGATGTCTGTCAAAAAATCATCTGACTGAGTATGCAACTTTTTAGGATTACAAATGCCTTCAGGCACTAAATAAGGGTGGTTATCAATTATTTCGCTGATGGACCATTTCACCAAATCTCTTTCCACGGGGGCTATGGATTTCAAATCGACATTTTTTGGTGTGTTTGCTCTAATCATGATTTGATTTAGCTCACTAATAGCACGAACGACACCTATACGAGGTTCTAAGTGAGAACTGGTCCCAAAAAATATTTGACTGCCATCTGATTTCCAGGAAACAGCGGCATAGCATGGAATTTGCAAATCAGTAGTGATATCTAAAACAAACAACTCTCGATTATCTTTTTTAAATTTAGCCTGGATTTGATTTAACAAAGAATCATTGAAGTTATCGAGATTCACACAGGGTCTTTTGATTCGATTATACCACCAAATCGCAACAGCATCTCTTTCGGCAAGTTCTAAAATAGCATACAAAAAAGCCTCTTCTAAGGAATTCCCACTTGCACAACCGTTGCTATTTCCAGGACACATTCTTACATCATTTTCGTAGGGATAAGACAGATAGCAGTAAGACGAAGGGATATAACGAACGCGATTATGTGTCATTGAATATAGGGCTGTCCAACCGATTTCAGACCCATCATAACGTTCAGGGATTTTGTTAAATCCTGACCGATGATCATTAATTTCTTCGCGATTATCGTATTGCATTTCGCTAAAATTGAGCAGTGTATATGGGTGAATGGCCTCATGTTTGATATCGTCATATGAGCATCGAAGCTCTTCCTGTGTTGTAAATGTGCAATTATATCGTTCAATAGCTTCTGCAATGCATCCAACGGTTGCCTGCAATTTTGTTTTACCCTTTCCTGTTGCCACATCAGGGACTCTAAGATATCTTTCATGACCCATATCTTTAGCCTGAAGAGGAAGGGTCCTAACTGTATAGCAAATATGTTCATCATTTACTATCGAGTGGCGTATCGAAGAAATCACCCCTGTGATAGGACTGATATGGTCAGTTAGATTTTGTAAGGTATCATCCAATGAGCAGGAACGTTCACCTTCATCAAAAAAATACTTTTTCTGAGACGATTGTAGATTTAGAAATGGCTTTTTCGTGAATTTGTTGACTGGTTGACATGTTGTACAGGTTACTAGAGATTTGAATGGGTGTAATCGCGTCTCCATATTTCCCAAATCGAGTGTCAGCAGATTGCTATAAAGCTGATGCGATTGAGGGGATTTTTCCCATTTGGCAATCTCGATTGCCGCCATATTCATGGCTATAATCTGTGTAGTCGGTAAATGGGAAAGAGAAGGAATATTTAGACTGCTATTATTTAGTCCGAAGAGATCGATTTCTACACGCCTATTTTCTTTCAGTTTTTCTGCTAAACAATTCCAACATCCTGTATGACCTGGTTCAAATATGGGACCAATCCAAATGATACGACCGGATGGTTTAAGCAACAACCAAGGCTTTTTATCTTCCAATCGTACTTTGTTGAATGCTTCGAGTTCGTCTGAAATATAGTTATCAACAATGACGACAAAAAAGTCACCGGACTTACCCACCTTTAAAGATAAATTTTCCAAGGCATTAGTGAGATCTGAAGAACTATGTTGACTAAAGTTTTTGATACCAATCGATGTTTTAGCCCGCACATCCATATCTAAAGCCAAATCGGACCAAAAAGCTAAAACATTCTTTGGCGTTTTATTGCAAAACTTTGAGACAAAGCCCTTTTTTTTAAGTCGTATTAGGGCTTCTTGAATGCATCCAAGAGGGAATTTTGGTAACAGACTTTCAGTGATAATTTCTTCAGACATAGGACGAGAAAGAATCAGCCTGGCTATTTCGACATAAATCGACCCTCGCAACCAGTGCCGTTTGTCCTCAGAAAATAAAACTAACTGCTCGCAATCAATGATCTCTACGTGAAAATGTGGTTTAAATTGCATTAACTGCATATTATTTACAAATCTTCAAGCTTTCAAATCTGTCAATATCTAAAAGTTCTTCTAAAACTTCTCGTCCTTCACAATATTTTCTCCAGCATTCTTTATGGTAAAGATCGATCGCCAAGGTTGACTTGCTGAAGACCTCATATACGTGAGAGATATTTTCTGCTTTCATATAATAAATGAGATAAAGATCATTTCCTTGCTTGTCTAAAAAAGCCGATTCGACAAAAACGCCCTCATTTTCTAAAGTCTCTAAAGTTTCGTTCATTCGATTTTTGAGTGTTTGAAACCAAATTCGTATCTCTTCTATCAATTCTTTTTTTAATCTAGTTTTAATGCATATTGTTTTCATGAATTTCTCCTTATAATCTATAATGAACAGAATGCTTAAAGAGGCTTCCTTACAAGCTACAACCAACTTTTAGATAGCTGATAAAAAGGGACTCAAACTAATTTTGCACTCAACTTCCTGTTCTCATTAATTTGTAGAATGGTATCGAAAGATCGTTGGATTGTCAATTTGATTGTTGCAAAATATCTCATTATCTTTGATAAATGGGCTGTGAAATTTTCAAAAAGGAGAAAGTTATGTTGTTCGATATTCCCATGGACAATGTTCAAATCGTTCAAGAATATGTAGTGAATGAGTCAAAAACGTCTCAAGTATCTAATGAAGCCCTATACCAAATGTCCGAAGTTGATCTCTCATTTTGCGATGCTTTAGCCGGCTTGTGTTCTGACGATGCAAGCTCGGGACCCGTTAATCGCCCAACAACAAAGCAAGTAAAAAAAACAACTGCTTAAAATTAAGAACGGCAAGAGTCAAGTAAGGCTCTTGCCGTGGTCACAAAACACATTCCTGCAACCCTCTTATGACTGACATCAGTAAATTCTTTTGAGTTAAGATAAAAAGCTACAAAGAGAAAAGCCTCTGCGAGACTTTAGTAGCAAAGGTTTAAAGGATAAGCCAATTAAGAAAAGACCGGCGAATTTTGCAGCTAAAGCCACACAGTGACTTCTTTATTTGTAGCCCATTGCAAGGTCTGCGAGCACAGCGAAGACAGCCGCAGCTATGGGTAAAGCATACCATCTACATTAACCCTGGAAGGGTTCTTCTCTTTTCTAGCGTAACTGACAATCACTTCTACCGTATTTAATGTCTCAACAGATGTGCCTGGAGAACTATACGTAGTCGCAGCTAACTTCAAAGAAGCTAAAAAGATGCCTATTGAGCCTAATTTTATATTCAATAGGTTCAACAATATCTCCAAAGCAAAATATCTATCACGACTTTAAGTCTAGTACGCCCTAAATAAGCCACCATAAAACTTCGACGCCAAGGTAGCCGATGTGAACATGTGCCAATTTGCTAGCCTTAGCTTTATCCTAATGTCCATAGCACGATCAATGATTAAAAAGCCCCAAAAGGCTCTTACATAATGAGTTAGGTATAATTATTGTCAATGCAGTTTTTTGCTTACTGCGAAATTTCTTTGTTTAAATTCTCCCTTTTGATAAGTTCGGGCATTCAACAACGTTTAGGGACAATTGAAATGCAAGTCAAATTGGAACAGATCGCCGACATTAGAACAGGATATACCATTCGCGAGAGGTTAGTTAAGTCAATCCCTGGCGACAAATTCCTAGTGCAAATGTGTGACTTTGAATCCCTTAACCAAGGCGTCGTCGACAAAGTCAAAACAACCAATATGAAGGTACGCTCTCTTGATTGGACGCTTCAAGAAAGGGATCTTCTAATGAAAGCGAGAGGAACTGACTTCACTCCAGTCGTTGTCCAAAAAATGTTTCATGGCGCTGTGTTCACACACCCTTTATTGAGAATACGCATTGATAGAGAATTCGCCGTACCTGAATTCATTGCATGGCTTTTAAGCCGGCCAAATATTCAGGCACAACTGCAACGTCTTACTGCCGGAACATTACTGCAAATGCTAAAGCTTGAAGACCTTAAAAGTTTGGAATTGTATCTTCCCTCTTTGGAGCGTCAACAAAAGGTTCGACAGCTTGTTCAGCTTATGAATCAGGAACAAAAGTTATTAGGTCACCTAAAGACGAAAAGAAAGCAGCTTATCGGCTGTTCAATCGAAAAATTACTACTTGAAGAGCCGATGGGCTCCGCTAAAATTATTGAGGTATAGAAATGGATGCTAAGATTAGTCAAAGTCAAATTAATTCTGCTGCATGGGCTGCCTGTGATACCTTCAGAGGGGTTGTTGATCCCTCTCAGTACAAAGACTATATTTTGGTCATCCTCTTCCTTAAATACATTTCAGATGTCTGGAGAGACCATTATGAAACTTACAGCAAGCAGTATGGAGATGACGAAGAAAGAATTCGCCGTAAGTTAGATAGAGAGCGGTTCGTGTTGCCTAAAGGCGCCAGCTTCTATGATCTTTACACTAATAGAGAGGCTGATGATCTTGGGGATTTGATCAATAAAGCTTTGGATGCCGTCGAAACACAAAATAAAGCCAAGCTTGATGGCGTCTTCCGGAACATTGATTTCAATTCTGAAGCAAATCTTGGGAGAACCAAAGATCGTAACCGGCGCTTAAAACTTCTTCTGGAAGATTTTGCAAAGCCAGAATTGGACATGAGGCCGAGCAGAGTTTCAGAGGATGTGATTGGAAACACTTACATCTTCCTCATTGAGAAATTTGCTTCGGATGCCGGAAAAAAAGCTGGTGAGTTTTATACCCCTTATGCTGTTTCGACTCTTCTTGCCAAAGTGGCAAAGCCAAAAGATGGGGATAAAATTTGCGATCCTGCTTGTGGCTCTGCTGGTCTTCTAGTAGAGGCTGCGCGTGAAGTTGGCAGCCGTAATTATGCCCTGTTTGGAATGGAAGTGAATGGAAGCACTTGGGCATTAGCGAGAATGAACATGTTCTTGCATGGCTGCGATAGCGCAAGGATTGAATGGTGCAATACCCTCACAAATCCTGAACTAAAAGAGCAAAACCGATTAATGAAGTTCAATGTCGTTGTTGCTAATCCTCCCTTTTCCCTCGATAAATGGGGTGCTGAAGATGCCGATGGAGATAAGTTTAATCGTTTTTGGCGAGGTATTCCCCCTAAAAGCAAAGGTGACTATGCCTTTATCAGCCACATGATTGAAGTGGCCTTAGCTAAAGAAGGCCGTGTGGCCGTCGTTGTGCCGCACGGGGTTCTTTTCCGTGGAGGAGCGGAGGGGAAAATTCGCCAGAAACTCATCGAGGAAAATCTATTAGATACTGTTATCGGCCTACCAGAAAAGCTTTTTCCAACAACTGGTATTCCGGTGGCTATTTTAGTTTTTGATCGTTCTCGTGAGCCTGGAGGCAAGAATCAAAATCGGAAGGATATCCTATTTATCGATGCCAGCCAGGAGTATGAGTCAGAGAAAAATCAAAACGTTCTATCTGAAACTCAAATCGAAAAAATCATGAAGGTTTTTGATGGAAGAGAAGAAATTTCCAAATTTTCTCATTTAGCCTCTTTCGAAGCAGTGAAAGATAATGATTTTAATCTCAATATTCCCCGCTATGTGGACACTTTCGAAGAAGAGGAAGAAATCGATGTCATGGCACTCCAAGACGAAATTGAATCTTTAGAGGCAGAGCTCATCCAAGTCCGATCTAAAATGACCGCAATACTTCAGGAGATAAAGCAATGAGTAAAGATTTAGCAGAAATCACTCATCATCAAACTTTTGAATCCATTCGACAAGAAGAGGATGGCTGTGAATTCTGGAGTGCCCGTAAATTAGCTAAGGCATTGGAATACAATGAGTACCGTAATTTTCTTAACGTCATTGATAAAGCAAAAGAAGCATGTGTAAACAGCCGACACGATATTGTCGATCATTTCGTTGATGTCACCGATATGATCGATATTGGTAAGGGAGGGCAACGACAAGCTGCGGACGTAAGATTGTCTCGCTATGCCTGCTATCTGGTCGTACAGAATGGCGATCCAGCAAAGCCTGTGATTGCCAATGGCCAAACCTATTTCGCAATTCAAACTCGTCGGCAAGAGCTAGCTGATAACCAAGCTTTCCAACAACTCAAGGAAGATAAACAACGTCTTTATCTCAGGAATGATCTTCGCCAACACAACAAACAACTTGTTGAAACTGCTCAACAAGCTGGTGTAGAAACAACTCTTGATTTTGCCATATTCCAAAACCATGGTTATAAAGGTCTCTATGGAGGACTTGATGCAAAGAATATCCATGAAAGAAAGGGGCTGAAAAAGAATCAGAAGATTTTAGATCATATGGGGAGCACTGAGCTTGCGGCAAATCTCTTTAGAGCTACTCAAGCGGAAGACAAACTTCGCCGGGAGAACATTCAAGGCAAATCCAAAGCCAACCAAACTCACTATGAAGTAGGTACGGTAGTACGCCAAACTATAGAAAAATTAGGCGGTACTATGCCAGAAGACTTACCCGTTGCTGAAAAGAGTGTTAGCCAACTGGAAAAAGAAATCAATAAAAGATCCCTAGAAGCCGTTGAGGATAGAACATGAAAACGCTTCCTGGATGGAAAAAAGAGATTTTGAACAATGTAGCTGTAATCCAGACGGGTTTAGCAAAAGGAAAAAACGGGATTACCTCATCTCGCTGGCTTCCGTATTTAAGGGTTGCGAATGTCCAGGATGGGTTTTTAAACTTAAGTGAGATTAAAGAAATTGAAGTAGAGGAATCTCAAATTGAAAGATATAGGGTTAAAACTGGAGATATCCTCCTTACAGAGGGAGGCGATAGAGACAAACTAGGACGAGGAACCATTTGGCGAGGACAAATCCCTCTTTGTTTGCATCAAAATCATATTTTTGTCGTTCGTTCAAATCAAGACATTCATTTTAATGAATTTTTAGCCTATTTGTTTTCAAGCCCTTTAGGGAAAAAGTATTTTCTTTCTTGTGCTAAGCAAAGCACTAACTTGGCTAGCATCAATTCCACTCAGTTGAGGAATTTTCCATTAGTTTTTCCGGCTATTGAAGAGCAAAAAGCCATTGCTGCCATTCTCTCAACATGGGATGAAGCAATAGAAAAAATTGAGCGATTGATTGACTTAAAAGAAATCTCATTTCAAAAGCTGCTCGCATTAAAAATATTTAATAATAATTTTAAAGGAAAAAAACTTGGGGAAGCAATTCAAGAAGTTTCCCAAAAGAATCAAACAGGAATATTAAGAGTTCTGAGTGTAACCAATCATAGTGGTTTTGTTCTTCCAGAAGATCAATCCTCACGTCGAGTTGCTAGTCAAAACCTGGATAATTACAAAGTTGTTTGCAAAGGACAATATGCTTACAATCCTTCAAGAATAAACGTTGGGTCTATTGCAAGATTAGACCAATGGGACATTGGTGTTTTAAGTCCTATGTATGTTGTTTTTGAAATCGATGAAACTGTCATTCATTCAGATTTTTTTTATTATTGGCTTCAGACGAAAGAGACTCGAAAACGAATTTGCGCATCTACTCAAGGCAGCGTGCGAGAAAGTGTTAATTTTAATGACTTTGTCAATTTAACCATTCCTTTACTGAATTGAAAGTTCAACAAGAAATTATCTATGAGCTGAGTTTAGTTGAAGAAGAATTAAACATTTTAAATAAAATTAAAGAAAAAACGATCTTACAAAAACAAGCACTAATGCAAAAGCTTCTCACAGGAATGTGGAGAGTCAATTTCAAGGAAGAGAAAGCATAATGAGTGGTTTTAGATTTAACGAAAAATATTTGAGTCAAATTCCAGCCCTCCAGGCGCTCATTAAGCTTGGATATAAATATATCCCCCCTTCGTTGGCCTTTAAGTATCGGAAAGGAAGTTTGATCAATGTACTTTTAGAAGATATTTTGGATGTGCAGCTGCGCAAACAGAATCAGATTTCTTATCGGAAAAAAGAATATGCGTTTAGTGACGAAAACATTTCTATAGCCATCAACAAACTCCGCCGACCCTCTTTAGACTACGTCATCCACGCTAATCAAGAAATTTATGATATCATTACCTTGCCTCAATCCCTAACACAAACTATTGAGGGGAATACTCGCAGTTTTGATCTTTTTTATATTGATTGGAAGAATTGGCAAAATAACGTCTATCACTGTACTGCTGAGTACACAGTAGAACGCAGCCGATGTACTGAAACTGCAAGGCCGGATATCGTTCTCTTTGTTAACGGTATTCCTCTTGCAATAATTGAGTGTAAGTCCCCTAAAGAAGAAGTAGATCAAGCAGTATCTCAGCAACTGAGAAATCAAGGACGTGAATATTTACCCCATTTTTTTGCTTATGGACAGCTGCTCTTAGCTTTAAATAAAAATCAGTGTAAATATGCCACTATAGGCACACCAGCAAAGTATTGGGCACTTTGGAAAGAAAAAAATGATAAAGAAGTTGATATTCAATCTTGTTTAGGTCGGCCGCTGTCAAACAAAGAAAAAGACGCGCTGTATACCGAAGAATTTGCATTCACCCGTGCTTTCTTTGATGGCTTAGAGCAGGAGTCAATCAAAACTCTTACGGCGCAAGACCTTGCCTTGTTTAGCTTGTGTCGTCCCGATCGTCTAATGGATCTGAGCTATCGCTTTACTGTTTTTGATGGTCCAGATAAGAAGATCGCCCGCTATCATCAATACTTTGTGGTGAAATCAACCCTTGAGCGTGTTAAGCAATATGCTGCCGATGGTCGCCGAGAAGGGGGTATCATTTGGCAAACCCAAGGTTCGGGAAAATCCCTTACAATGGTGATGCTGGCCAGAAATATGGCTCTGGATCCTGCAATTCAAAATCCCCGCATTATCTTAGTTACTGACCGTGATGATCTCGATAAACAATTAAAAAATACATTTTTGGCTTGTGGACTGGAGCCTCAAAGAGCTACGACAGGACGCCATCTTCGCGAGCTGATAGCTTCCAAGAAATCCGGTATCATTACTACGTTAATTCATAAGTTTGACAAAGCTTTAAATGGAAAAAATCTTGTAGATGACTCCCCTGATATTTTTGTCCTTGTTGATGAAAGTCATCGTACAAATTTCGGCTCTTTTGCCGCACGTATGCGCCAGATGTTACCCAATGCTTGCTATATCGGCTTTACAGGCACTCCTTTAACAAAGAAAGACAAGAATAATTTTGCCCGCTTTGGACAGCTCATCGAGCCACACTATTCCATTAAACAGGCAGTTGAGGATGAGGTTGTCGTCCCCCTTCTCTATGAGGGAAGGCATGTAGAACTTTCTCAAAATCAAGATGCTATCGACCTATGGTTTGAAAGGCATACACAAGGGCTGTCGGATCAACAAAGAGCGGACCTCAAACGAAAGTATGCAAGAGCGGAGATGCTCAATAAATCAGAGCGAGTCATTTATGAACGGGCTTTTGACATTAGCGAGCATTATCGTGCTAATTGGCAAGGAACAGGTTTTAAAGCACAGCTAGTGGCACCCAGCAAGGAAGCGGCTATTCGTTATCATCACTATCTTGAGGAATTTGGATATGTGTCTTCCGATGTCATCATTTCTCCACCGGATATGAGGGAAGGACACGAAGAGGTTGATGAAGGATCTTCTTCAATCGTGCAGCGTTTTTGGGAGAAAATGATCAAGCATTACAGATCGGAAGACGAGTACAATCGCATCATTATTGAACGGTTTAAATCTTCTGAGGCTCCCGAAATCCTCATCGTCGTGGATAAGCTTTTAACAGGCTTTGACGCCCCAAGAAATACAGTTCTTTATCTTTGCCGCATGTTGCGAGAGCATACCTTGCTACAGGCTATTGCACGCGTGAATCGCTTGTTTGAAGAAAAGGAATCAGACGTAGAAGAGCAAGGGCCGAAAAAGGATTTTGGTTTCATTATTGATTATGCCAGCGTTTTGGGGGAATTGGATAAGGCAATGTCCATGTATGCTGAAGCCGGCTTGGAAGGATTTGATCCTTCAGACTTGGAAGGCACTCTTTCAGCTATTCGTGAAGAAATAGACAAGTTGCCACAACGCCATTCCAATCTTTGGGATGTTTTCAAACAAGTAGGCAGTCGTTCAGACGAAGAAGCTTACGAACTTCTATTGGCTGATGAAGCCATTAGAGAAGAGTTTTATGAGCGCTTGAAAGAATATGGGAAAAATTTAGCGATCGCCATCTCTAGTGAAAAATTTGTTTCAGAAGTGTCTTCAGAAAAACTTCAAATGTATCGGCAGGACCTGCGACGGTTTGAAAATCTTAAAGCATCAGTTAGGCAACGCTATGCCGAATCCATTCGCTTTGGAGATTATGAGCCAAAGATCCGGAAGCTATTAGATACCCACGTTCAAGCTAACGGAGTAACTAAGTTAAACGAACCTGTCAACATTTTCGATGAAACGACCTTTAAAGACGTTAAGGATGGACAGGGCGTTAACAGCAAAAAGACGACCGCGGCTAGGGCTGATATGATCGCTCACGCGACAAAAAAAGTGATCACAGAAAAGCTCGATGAAGATCCCATTTTCTATGAAAAGTTTTCTCGACTCATCCAGAAAGCTATCGACGATTTCCGGGCAAAGCGAATCAGTGATCTTGAGTACTTGTCAACAGTATCGCAATACAGGGAAGAAGTTGTTCAAAAGCGACGTGATAATGTCCCTGATGCTTTAGCGGGAAATGATGAAGCTTTATCCTACTATGAAATGGCTAAAGATTTGATTGCTACAAACAATCAAAATCTAATGGTATGTGAGGAAGCAAGTGTGTACATCGCTGAAGCAACGCAGGACAGCCTCAAGCAGCATTGGAAAGTTAACTTTTGGCAGGATACTGATGCTCAGAACCATGTAAGAAATGAAATAGATGATCATCTTTTTGATAAAGTACGTGGAGAATTAGGAGTTAACCTGCATGAAAATCAAATGGATGCCCTGATTGAAAATCTAATGAAAATTGCCAAATCGAGGACGGACTGTTGAAACAAACACAACACCAAGTTGAGTATGGCCATAGTGTTATCGATTTTTCCTTACAATTTAGCGATCGTATGACGGTTGCTATATCCGTACAACCAGATTGTCAGGTAATTGTTGCAGCACCCAACGGCGCGGATCTTTCCCGAGTCCAAGAGCTGGTGCATAAACGAGCCCGTTGGATTCAAAAGCAACAGCAATACTTTCAGCAATTTCTTCCGCGAACACCTGCTAGAAGTTATGTAAGTGGAGAAACGCATCTTTATCTCGGTCGTCAATATCGCATAAAACTGGTTACAGCAGATAAACCTTTATTCAAGCTTTCTGGTGGACACTTAATCATACATCATCCAGCCCCCTCGTTAACTAGTAATGTAGAAGAGGTTTTATATGGTTGGTACAGGCAACGCGCGGAGCAAAAGTTTAGAGAGCGCTTCAAAATTTGCCTCTCAAAATTTCCTACAAAACCTTCTATAATTATGCCAGAGGATCAAGAACTGCATATCCGTAAAATGAAATCTAGATGGGGAAGCTATGCCCCGTCAGGTCGCTTAACGCTCAACCTTGAGCTTATCAAAGCGCCCATAGAATGTATTGACTATGTTATTGCTCACGAGCTTTGTCATGCGGTTTATCCACACCATGGGCCTAAATTTTATAGACTTCTTGAAAAAGTGATGCCCGACTACTTAACAAGAAAATCGAAACTTGAATTGACACTGTCTTAATAAATTTTTTTAAGGAATATCATGCCCAATAATTATCTTATCAATCGACTCGAATGTTTACTCGACATTTCTAGAAGTATTCATCAGGCCGGTAATAAACTTTCATCCGCAACTATAGGGATTGAAAGAGAATTTTTTATTGAAAATATTTTGAAAATGGTTATAGCTCCTCCTTTTCGTTTAGGCACTGGAGACATTACTGATTCGACAGGAAAAAGATCTGGCCAAATGGATTTGGTGGTAGAATATGGCAATTCAATAAGCTTTCCTATGATATCTTCTGAAGCTCCACGACTATATCTTGCTGAAGGAGTATGTGCTGTAATAGAAATAAAATCCAATCTTCCGAATCAATGGAGTCAAGTGGTTGAATCATACAACAATGTAGTCAAACTGAAGAAAAATGAGAGTCACAAGATTATAATAGGAGGTATCCCCCAAAAAAATATCCCTTACATTGTAGTTGGATATGAAGGGTGGAAAACGGACAACACCTTAAAGGAGAAAATTGTTGAATTAGGTATTGATGGGATTTTAGTCCTTGATTCTGGTCTTTATCAAAGTAAGGAAAGCTATCATGGGCAAGGAGCGGCCGCTCTTTTTGCATTTCTTGCGCATTTGCAACAGTGTCTAGGAAGTATAATTAACGCTACAACAAATTTTGAGTCTTATTTTAAATAACCCAAAAAGATGGGTGAAATTGCCATGGTCGACCGAAGCCTATGTATTTATTTTGATTAGCCTATGTTTTGGATGAATGTATTGATGAAAGATACTATATGGGACTTGTTTACGACAAATACCGTTTTATTGTGAGATCCTTTGAATCGCGTATCATCACTTATACGAGTACCCCAAGCTGGCTGACCAATATGTTCAAGTGTTTTTTCATAGTGAGGGCCCCACCTAAGAATTTCAGAATGGTTGAAGGCGGCGCTAACGATCGGCTTCAGGGTTATTTTCGTTAAATCTGCTTGGGTGTTGATGTCTATAGGACTGTAACTACCGGAGAATAACGAGGCATTGGTCACAATAATAGGAATAAAAATCCGATGCCCTTGTCCCTTCCAGCTTCCTTCCCTTAATTGATGATGAATGAGGATTTCCGTATTGAAGAGTGTTTGCCGAACGGCAGAGCGCACCAAATCTTCTCTTGTACTACGCATGGGTAAATCTAGATTTGTAGGTTTGTTGTTTCCACACTGTTTGCGTAAAGTGGTTTTATTCTCTACCGGCAATACCTCGAGCACCTGCTTGCTAACAAAATCAATGCAATTGAGGCGTCTATTATGTACTGAAACGGTTTTTTCTGGCCCAGTAATTAAATGGACGTCATATGGCATATCTTGGTTTTGAAGAAAAATCCAATCAAAAGCTGATTTTTTTGATTCGATCAAAAAAACAAAACCGCCGCTTTGTGCCCATAGATCGATTTCAGGCCTAATATTTTCCCTATGGGGTGCTTTCTCAAAGACTTCACCGCGATGAATAGTTAGATCATGCGAATACCTAGATAGAACTTCATCGATAGCATCTTCTAAAATGAAACCTTCAGTATTGATGAGATTAAGAAGTATTTGTTGCTCGGTATCGTTTTCGTGCCACGGGACGAAAGACTCATGAGAAGTTGAATCTGATTGAGGCTGAGAACGCTTTGATTTACTCATAGTACATTACCTGTCATATACCTGGCACGAGAGATAAAAATAAGGACTTATGAAAGACGGTCAAGCCTTCGTAAGTCCTTTAGAGAAAAGAATCTGAGTGAGAAGATTTGAACTTCCTACCCCTTGCACCCCATGCAAGTATACCACAAAGATAAATGGCGTAGCAAGCAAAGGACCAGATAAGGGTGTGCAAAACGTAGCTTGGCATTCCAATGCCGAGTTTGGACGTAGCAAGCGTAACCTCCTGACTGTCCGCGTGAAAGTTCCAAAGTTAGTTTGCATGGCCTTTTCTCAAGACACTCCACACTCGGCATTGGAATGCCAAGCTACGTTTTAAACACCTTGGCTTTAGCGTGTCTGGCAGTCCCTGCCATTGTATTCTATGTCCCTTCCGGAGTAGCGGCAGGACTCGACATCGACGCAGCGCTCATCGGGACGTCCAAAGAGGAGCTTCATTGTTCCGGCAAGAACTTCTTCACGCTCACGCTTTTGGGCTTCGGCTAAAGCGCACATAAAGCCGGGAATGTCCCCAGGACGCCTGCACATCTCTTCACATCTAATCCTGTCCAGCTCTTCCGAAGGCTCCGAAACAATCTTAGGGGTCATAAAAATAAACATCTCTGTCGACCGGTCTACCATCGTTGTGGTACTAAATAGTTTTCCTATTCCAGGCAACTCACCGATAAAGGGGATGGAATGCACGATGTCGGCAGTATTCTTTCTGCGCAAACCGCCAATAATAACTGTCTGCCCATCCGCTATACGCGCCTCATTCTTAAGCACTCTACGGGTAACCCCCGGGGTTGAAGGCGTGTTAAGTGCGGCAACCGGCTCATTGATCGTTTCAAATTTGATATCCGAAAGCAATGTCACATAGTTGGGAACATCATCTTCACCTTCAGTGAAAGGATCATCAGTCTCACGCATATGAATCGTTGGCGTGATGTCAATTTTAATCCCATATCGCGCACGCGCAAAGGCATTGCTCAATGTCTGCGTACCTGCCGTCGGGATCACAAATGTCCCGGTCTGGACAGAAATTTCCTCTTCGATCTCAATGGATCCTTCAGTTTCATTCATGATCAATAACGACGGGCTGGCATTGATCCTGATGTCATCACGCGTCACTAAAAAACGATAGATGGCATCATAAGCCGGCGTGGTGCAAGAGCCGGGACGGCTTAGGATAAAATCAGTGATTCCGGCAACGGCATTTTTGGGGGAGTTAAAGAGCAATGATGTTGCAGTGGTATGCATTGCATCGGTTCCTATCTGCAACAGGTTCAAGCCGATACTGTCATTACATAATCTCAACTGCTCGACAAGCATGACTTCTATTTGCACCATCTTTTTGGGCACATCAAGCTTCTTGATCAATTCTTTTAGACGTCCAAGAATATCGACTTCCACTACCATGACAAGCAAGCCTGTCTTAGGATCGACAATAAAATTATTACGGCCCATATTTGGCGGAGGCCTCCTTGGCCTTCTTCTATCAGGGTTGACGATAAACCTGTCGGTCAAATAATAGCCCTGATCATATAACCCCAGCTGTATTTCGGGAGCGCGGAACTCTTCAGGAGGTATTGGCGGAGGTTCCATCGGCGGCGGCATAGGAGGCGGAGCATTCAGCTCATCTTCAATGCCAGGGCCTGATTCAACCATTAAGGAATAGATCTGCTCAAGGATTTGCCCCAGCTCATCAGCATCTGAATGCCTCACACGGTATGAGAAAATCACCTTTTTACGCGACTCCCCAAGCTGGCTTTCCACTTGCTCAATGATCTCTTCAGCCTTACTAATTTCTTCTTTTGTCCCTACAAGGAAGAGCGCTTGGGCGACATTTTTTAACGGAATGATCTTTAAGCTGCTGCCATAAACCTCTTGAGAACCTTTTGAACCCCTTTCAGGCGTTCCGCTGGCCCCTATGTTTTCACGGCCGGGTGAACCAGGCTTGCCCCCTCTCATGTCGCCTGTGGACGAAGAAGCCTCGACATTCTTCAAGGGCTCGCTGATCAAATCAAAAATAGAACCAAGGACGCGCGCCATTTCGTCCACATCGATCTTATCGATTGGAACAGCTTTATACTCCCTGTCTCCCTTATGGCTGGCGACAAAATCATACACCCTTAATAGATCCTGGATCTCATCCACTTTAGCGATGATCAATATGTCGCGGCCGATCATATGCAAAACTGTAGATGCGGGATTGACAAACTTATTGAGGAAAAACCATATGCGCTTGCCCTCGGCGGGTTCAGGGGTTAATACAAAAACTACCCGGGCATCTCCAGGGTAAAGCTCCAATTCTTCGCGTCTGTCTGTGATCAATTGAGGAGCCGTAGAATTTTTTTGCAATAAATAGAGTTCCCGGAGAAAAGGGCTAAGCTGCCTAACCCCAATGCCGCTTTGATTCAAAATCAACTGCAGCATTTCATCCCAAGAGCTGCGAGGGATGGGCAAGCTTGAATCAATGCTGATTTTAATTTTTGAAATTTCCGGCTGAGAGACATAGACATAGTCCTGGGAGCCATAATCGTTTACCAGCTGTCCGATAGTGGTCTCTGGCTGATGCCAAAGCGCATAAGTTTCTGAATCAGTGGCTGCGGCTTTATCACGCCAGGAGATTTCCAGATCCTCAAAATGCCCCCTAAGGACTCGAATCCTTAAAAGCAGAGGCTCAAACTCTTCTAAAGGGGCCCCGCGCTGATAAAGCAGTTGTACTTTTTGATAAAGCTCGTCGATCTCATCCAAGGTGTCTGCCATATCGCTGTTCACTTCCGCAAGCAGCTTTTGGATATCTGGGCTCAAGCCACTTGTCCCCCCAGAGACAATGCCAGCCTTCTTCTCAGCTATGGTCTGTCCTTCGATCAGAGGAAATGATAGTAAAAATGTAAGGAACGCACCTATCAAAAAATTCATCAGCGTGGCCTATTATTTAATCTTCGAGGTCCATTTTTCTTTTCCTTCTTCGCGCCTGCGCGTTGGGGTCGGAAGCTTCTGATTCACTGTCTTCATAAGAAGAGGCATGGGAATTCTCAGAACCTTTTCCACCCTTAATGCCTTGATCCTGAGAGCCAGGGGGCTCTCTAGACCTGCCATTCTCCTCAGATCTTGGAACATAAGGCGCCATTCCGGTACCGGACTGCTGCATCACCAATTCTACACTCTGAGAGTCACTACGGGCACGATTAAATAGCGTCCCGACCATTACTTGCTTGTCATCGCGTTTTTCAACAGCGTCAAATACAAAAAGATATCCCAAAGTCTTACGGTCAACATAAGCATCAATTTCTTCGGGCGTGGTCAATTTGCGCCATCCCTTATCAATATAGAGAAGCCAATCCTGCGGAGTTAGCGTCATGCGCTCTTTATTTATCTCAAAGACAAACTGCGAGAGAGTCTTTGCTCCTAAAAAGTGGAAGCTAGCCATCAGTGTTGGGGGGACGACAGATTCATTACTTTTTAATAAGTTCAAGACAACCTTATTTTTCCCTTCAGCATCCCATAATTCAAAGTTCATCAGTTTATCATCGATTTTTTTAATGACCAAAATCGGTTTACCTATACTTTCAGGGCCAGGGGGAACCACCTTCCACTGGTTTCCATCCCAGAGAAGGATTGAATCTTTATCGATAAAGACTGAATAAGCCTCTTCGGTTTCGCCAAAATCTATACGCTGTTTGCCGACTATATGTTGATATTCCGGACCGCCATGCTTTTCTAAAAATTTATCCGACCCAAACCAGCGCGCTTTTTGCCGGGCAAGCAAAGTGCCATCAACGCGAAGCTTGCCGATCTCCCAATTAGTTGTAGGTGCTCCAGTCTGAGGCTTCTCTGTCAATGAAAACTGGGCATTTGAAGGAGGGTCCTGGACGATCTCGCCCTTTTCATCTTTCATGCGTACTTTGACAGTGGCCTGATTGCCGCTGGATGAAACTTCTATCCAGAGAGGCGTCTCGGCATTGCCCGGGCTTAAGACATAGCGCGGAGGGGTTTGCTTACGGTCATAAAAAATGTAATAGCGTTCGTTAGGGAGTAAAGATACAGGTGACTTTTCTCCTGAAAAGCTGATGTGCAGAACATTGTTTGCGGGATCAGCATCCGGGCGGTTATTCTTTCCAGTAAAAGTCAGGACAGCTTTAAGGTCCGGTAATTGAAGGCTGATTTTGCCTGCTTTAAGATGGAGGACAGGCTCATCGATTGAATCATAAGCTTCTTTGGACTGGACAAAGGCGGATTCAGGCAAAGATGATTTGGCCCTTGGGACCTCCAGGACAGGGAATTCTGACGACCGCGATAATAGGATGACCAGGCCAGCTAAAAGCAATAGCACAGCTGCCAAAGCTATAGAACCATTAATCCAATTAAACCACTCTTTTATCATGAAGCTCACTCACGATCCCGATACCGAAATCTTAAAATGTTGATTGCATGAAACTATTGTATTGATGCGTGCACATCTAGAGATACCTCAAAAAGAAGTCTCTTTTTCCAAAGGAATATTTCGTCTCTTTAAATGGGGAACTATAACACAGCAACCATTAAAATTGAATTTTTTGAATGATTTTTCCCTGTCAGGATGCAATTAAATTTGGGAGGTTCCTACAAAAGGGAAATTTTAACTAGATGGTGATATAAGTTCATGTAGCATTTTTTGCATTTTGGGATCTTGTGTCTCATGAGTGATCACGCCGCTATTCACTAGCTTTAAAAATTGTTCGTAGGGATCGTTTTTGGATCCTTCTTTGCGTAAGTGTTTTTCATCATTGATATACAAATAGATGATGATTGGCGGAGACTGGGAAAATGTGAAAAACAGCCTATATCTTTTTAAGCCTTGCTTGTACTGCCTGAATTTTTTTAATTGTCCCTTTAAAAAGTACTCTGGACAGCTTGGATCTTCAGGAATAATATCAAATGTTGCTTTGTAAAGCCTCGAGGCCATTTTTACAATTTCATGTTGTTTATAGACTTCAGGAGGAAGTGACACCTTTAGCTTTTTTAATTGTTCTTTCAGAGACTGAATTCTTAAATTGTAAAGTGGGTGGGCAAGAAGCAGATATTTAACTTTAGTCATCATCGACATCGACAAGCAGATTTTTCCATTCTTCATCCCACACTTCTTCAAGCTGCACTAATTTTGAAGGATTGGCTAGGGCATCAGCATAAATACAATCGATAAAATGTAAGAAATTTGGATCGGATTCCATGGATGAAAGTTCATCCATAGATCGAATGATTAAAGCACCATTCTTTTCTTCAATAGTTACATAATCTGTTTGCAAATTCTTGACAAAACTCGCAGGCAAATCAATAGCTTTACTTCCGCCGTGCCGGTGAAGACGTTTTCGAATTCCAGAGCGCATATGTTATCCTTCTCATTTTTAATTTTAGTATACATTATATGTCTATATTTGTCAAATTACTGAGCGCTCTTAGCACACCGGAAACCTAGGTGATTCAAGCTTGTATCCGGGCAAGTTTTCATGCGTGCAGTGATCCGGTAGCCTTTACAATAACTCTGATGGCACAAAAATGAACCGCCCCGGTGCACTCTTTTAACGGCGAAAGGTTCATCCGGATCCAGGCTATAGCTGGCTCCTCTGGGGTTAATAGAGAGTCCATTTTTGGCAGCATCCTGGTAATATTGGCTGTGATAATAATCGGAGCACCATTGCCAGACGTTGCCGGCCATATCATAGAGACCATAAGAATTGGGCTTAAATGCTTTTACCGTAGAAGTCCCATAGTAGCCATCGGGCTTTGTGCTCTTGTAAGGGAACTCGCCATGCCAAATATTGGCTTGTGGAGTATCCTCCGAGAACTCTTCATTGCCCCAGAAGTATAGAATATCTTTTTGGCCCCCATAAGCGGCATATTCCCACTCGGCTTCGGTTGGCAACCTCTTTCCGGCCCACTCTGCATAGGCCACAGCATCAAACCAAGAGACTTGCACAACAGGGTGGTCATCTTTGCCCTCGATAGAACTTTCCTTTCCAAGCGGATGCTTCCAATTTGCGCCCGCTTTCCACTCCCACCATGCCCTATTGCTTTTAAGAGATACCTGCCCCTTTGTCGGCTTGAAAACCAAAGAGGCAGCAACAAGCAGCTCCGGCGAGGGAGGTGGAGTCCCCGGAGGCACCTGGCTCATGATTTCCTCGAGAGTGGGCGCCTTTTCCGCTGTGGTCACATACCCTGTCGCCTCAACAAACTCTTTAAATTGCTTATTGGTGACCAAAGTGGAGTCCAACCAAAAGCCATCGACCTTTACCCGATGGGGAGGTTTTTCATCTTTTCTGGAGTAATCATTATTTGAGCCCATTGTGAACTCTCCACCGGGAATCCACACCATTCCCGGGGGAGCCCGGCCTGGCAAATCGGCAGCTATATTACTGAAGAAGATTAAAGAAATGAAAAGACAGGAAATTTTTGAAAGCATGGTTGACTCCGGCAGAGAAAATCACTTCATGCCAGAATCAAACATAAATCTCTATGTCAAAGGAAACTCACACAAACATTAGCTGCTAAAAAGCTAAACATTTCTGATAGACAGGTTAGAAATTTATTAAATAATGTAATTTGCTTATCGCAACAGATTGCTGATTGTACTGATTTTTTGTGAGGAAGTGCACCGCTAGTGCACCATTTTCTATTGATTATATCTTCTCCTTCTCTCAAGAGTGAAGGGAAAAGTTATCCACAAAAAAACTCAAAGTTTAAACTTTAGAATCCGCTCCAAAAATTGGTACATGTTCACGAGCACTTCCGCGAACATGTATGGTTATTTTACTAGTTAGCTTTCATTTGATACACATTGAAGGTATATTTGTCTTGAGCCTATTGCATTATTCATCATATGACATCCAATACTTCCCATTAATCCTAAATGAGATTCTTTTATTGCTCCAAAAATAAATCCTATGGCTAACGCGTGAAAAGCCTGAAACTTGATACCTAAAGGAACTTCTTCTGTAAGGGTTATAAGATGCCCTCCTGCAAATAAAGCAGATGTAATTGCAATACGAAAAATTTTAGCTGTTTTTGTATCTACCCATGAGGCATTACTAGGGGAAATTTTTTTAATTGCTTTACCAAGAAGTTTCGTAAGTAACAGGTCTTGCACCACGCCGCGAAAAACCAATTCTTCACCAATTCCTCCAATGAGAACGGCAGTAGGAGCAACATATTTCCAAGCGTCCAATGGAGACATAACAATGCCAGTAATTTTTTGTATAGTATCTTGAAAATCGTTCCAAAAATAACAGGGATTTTGAGGGATAAACTTAAAATATTTTGCCAGAGATACAAGACTATAACTCGTAGAGCCCGCTAGGGAAACGGAGGCAACTCCTCCAATAAATTGTTTAGTCTTTGTTGTAATAGAATTTAAAGAAAACCAACTGGAAACTTCGTTTTTCTTTTCACTGGAAACTTCGTTTTTCTTTTCAATTGTTACTTTTATATTATTTGATTTTTTTAAATCCAACAGTTTAACAATTGTTAATTCAAAAAGAGCTATTATTTGACCAACAACAGGCGGAAATTCCAGCAGCGCCATGAAAGCATGATAAGTTCGAAATACTCGGCTGTTGGCAGGGTTGGAGGTCTCTTTGCAATGTCCAAGAAACATCTGGTAATTCAACGCGTTTTTTAATGTATAATAACTTGTATCTAACATTTATATCCCCCATTTAAATTATAAAAATAATAAATAAACTGTAATTATACTTTACTAAGAAATTAAAAACAATATAAAAAAACAGCGGCTTAACGAACAAAATGTAAGCTGGAAAAGTGAGTTTAAATAGAACATAGACGGAGCAATTCTTTGTGTCTTTGAGTCTTCGTGTCTTTGTGTTGAATAATTATTTTGACGTCTGTTCAACTAACGCTTAATGATAATTAAACACAAAGACACGAAGACTCAAAGACACAAAGAATTACTCGGTCAGTACAGCTCCTTAAAAAAATGCTAACGTCGAGACAGAGCGGGAGGGTCGAATTCAACATTTGATATTGGAACAGACCACATTTTGAGCTAGCTAGGAATTGCCAACCAACGTATATTTTCTTTCCATGATGCTTTGTAAAATACGAGGTTGACAATGCTGCGATCTATCAGGTCTTTATTTATTGCTTTGACAGCTTTTCTTATTCCAGGGCATTTGCAATGCCAAGATGATACCGAGCCGATGCTCGTGCATTTGACCACAGAGCAGCAGCTATGGCCTATTTATTTAACCCCTTTCATCGATAAAAATTCCGGTTTTGATTCTTCATATATTTCAAAGCTTGAAAAGGTTTTGCAATTCGATCTTTCTCATAACGGGATAATGCAGTTAGTCCCCACAAGCACCCAGAAGGCACGCATTTCAAAAGCATCCGATTTTAATGATTTTGGCAAATCTGCCGACTGGATTTCTAACGGAGTTTCTTTTGTAGTAAAAGTAGAAGTCCGCGACAAAAAGATTACCGCTAAAATTTTACAATCTGTAAATAATAGTATAAAAGCTATTGACTCCCTCACCTTGACAGGAAATCTCAGTCAGGACCGCCGTCAAATTCACCTGATTGCCGACACCATTCAACGAGCGCTTTTTGACACTGAAGGCATTGCTTCTACGAAGATCCTCTATACTTTTAAATATCCTATCTCCAATCAAACAAAGCCGGAATGGCGCTCAGAAATATGGGAAATGGACTATGATGGCGCAAATATGCGCAAAATTTCCGACGATTCCAGCGGTTACTGCATTACTCCCTGCCACCTTTCTCCTAAACCCGGCTATCAAAGCGCGGCTTTTCTCTATGTGTCTTATAAAAATGGGCAACCCAAAATCTATCTTGCTCCTTTAAAAGAGGGACCTGCCGTGCGTTTAAATTATTTGCGGGGCAATCAACTTATGCCCGCAGTTTCCCGTCAGCGTGACAAAATCGCTTTTATCAGCGACATCGCGGGAAATCCGGACCTTTTCCTCCAAGACTTTAGTCCTGAAACAGGCCCTATAGGTAAACCCCGGCAGATTTTTACCGCCCGCGGGGCGACTCAAGGCACACCGTCCTTTAGCCCTGATGGCAAACAGATAGCATTTGTTTCAAATAAAGACGGCTCCCCGCGCATCTACCTTCTTAAGATCCCGGCCCCTGAAACGCAGCTTAAGGAAGTCAAACCCCGCTTAATCACTCATGCAAACCGGGAGAGCACAGCGCCTTGCTGGTCGCCTGATGGGACTAAGATTGCCTACTGCGCCCGTCACGGTAGTGAAAGACAGATTTGGATCTATGATTTTACAAGCAATGAAGAATGGCAATTGACGACAGGGCCGGGTGATAAAGAAAATCCTTCCTGGGCGCCCAACAGCCTGCATCTGACCTACAATACTACAGGCAAAAAAAGTGCCGATCTTTATATTATCAATATCAATCAGCGCATAGCGGAAAAGATCACGGCAGGCAATGGCGAAAAACGTTTCCCATCATGGGAACCGACTTAATACTAGTTCAACTTTGACAATTATACACACTTGTGTTACACTTTAAAGTAAAAGGAGGTGTTTTTATGCCTACAACTAATCCGAGAGTAAATGTCACATTCAGTGAAAGTGATGCAGAAATGATACACTTGATTTGTAAAAAGAAAAAACTCAGTATGTCTGCCCTGATTCGAAGGGTGATGGAGGATTGGCTTGAAGAATATGAAGATATGATTCTTGCAAAACGTGCTGAGGAAGCAGAGGCAAAATGGGAAAAAAAGGGCAAGAAAACTCTCTCGCATGAGGAACTGTGGAAAAGATTAGGTACTTGATTGAATATGATATCAATATTGAAGAAAAGTTAAGAAAATTACCTAAATCTGTAAAAGAAATGATCCGGAAGGCCATTGAAAAAAAATTAATGGTTGACCCCATAACTTTTGGAAAACCTTTAAGATATAGTTTGAAAGGCTATAGAAGGCTGAGAGTTGGAGATTATCGGGTGATTTATAAAATTGTCGAAGATAAAATCCTTGTCATTATCATAGACCTGGATCATCGCAAAGAAGTATATGATGATGATTAAATAGAGCATTTAAATCTTTATTTTTATTTAACTCCTTGATATAATGCTTTTTTTCATAAGGTTTGCATGTTTCTAATTTTCTTACTTTATAGTTTATTTTCTCTCGTATTCATCATTTGTAAGATGGCATTGGAGTACAGCCCCCCGCTATTTTTAGTCGGTTCGCGCATGTTAGCTGCCGGCGTGCTGATCCTGGCGTACCATATATTTTCCAACCGCCAGGAATTTCAAAAAGTTTTCAGCATAAATCGCGCAGCGATCTTGACTTTGTTAGGCTTAGCGTTTTTCAATATCTATTTGACAAATGCCTGCGAAGTTTGGGGGTTAAAATATCTCACCTCTGCAAAAACATGCTTAATCTATAGCTTATCCCCATTTGCTTCGGCCCTTTTCTCCTATTTTCTTTTTTCAGAACGGATGACCAGGCAAAAATGGTTCGGGTTGACGATCGGTTTTATAGGATTTATTCCCATCCTTTTGTCTCAATCCACTGAAGAGGAATTGACTGGAAGCTTCTGGATTTTTTCATGGGCTGAGTTAGCTGTGTGCGTTGCTGCGGTTTCAAGTGTCTATGGATGGATCTTACTTAAAAAGCTAATCCAAGTGGATAAAGTTTCCCCTCTCTTTGCAAATGGGTCGAGCATGCTGCTAGGCGGAGCAATAGCTCTTGTCCATTCCTCCTTCGTGGAGGACTGGAATCCTGTGCCCGTCACTCAGTATCTGCCCTTTATTGAATGCAGCCTCTTGTTGATCCTTGTTTCTAATTTTATTTGTTATAATCTATATGGCCATCTCCTTAAAAAATTTACCGCAACTTTTATGTCTTTTGCAGGATTTTCAACTCCATTGTTCACTGCAATTTTCGGCTGGTTCTTTTTTGGTGAAATGGTTTCCCCGGCTTTCTTTATTTCCATGAGCATTGTATTTAGCGGACTTCTTCTGTTCTACCGAGAAGAATTAAAACTTGGGTATGCTGTCAAGGCTTGACAGACCAATTTTATAAATATTATTGTACAAATTTGGGGCAATTATTTATAAAGGCTAGTACACAGTAAAGTACAAATATTGGCTTGGCGGCATGGGAAGAATCAATGACATTATCACAATTTGAAAATGAAATTTCTACTTCAGATAGTACTTTGGATTCCCATCATCTTACTAACGAAAAAATTTCATCGGCCTTATCATCGTTTGATCGAATTATCAGAAAATATTTCGCCTTCCATTTTACCTATTTAGTTTTGTTTTTCTTTGAATTGGCATTATTTTTTTATTTCTTCGCATTACTTTCTCAAACCGCATTAATCTCAGTAGCTCTTTCATTGTTTTTTCTGACTTTATTCTCCTATTTTATCTTTCGCGCCTACTGGCAAACGACAAAAGCTCAACAGCTGCTTGAAATAAAAAATGAGTTTGCTGATAACATTAAAAACTTATTGGAATATCAAGAGGACATCCCGGAATGCCATATCGGAATGGCCAATGCCCTCTGCAAGCTATCTGAAAGCCTCATTGGCAGGGAATACACCTATTATTCGCCCCACCGCTGGCTAAGCTTCTCCTCCGGTTTCCTGGAAAAATTAGGCTGCTGGGGCCATTGGAAAGACTGCCATCAATTAAAAGAGATCACCCTCGCCGCAGCTGTCGAAGAGCAAATTAAACACGTCAAATGCGAGCCTACAAATCCGGACTCGCATACTTCCCTGGCGAACACCTATATCCTGCTTACGGGGCTGTATTCTCTTTCCCATAGCCATGAGGAAGATGATGGTCTCTGGGGGCCCTCGAAAAAAGACCGCGATCAAATGAATCAAAAATTCCGTGTCGCTTCCGAGCGTGCGATTGAAGAGTTAAAGATCCTGAGCAATTTTGCTCCAAACGACCCTTGGATCCATGAACAGCTTGCCTATAGCTATCGTGATCTCCAGATGCCCGCTGAAGAGATCCTGGAATATGAGCTCATATTGCGGCTCATGCCTAATAACATCGAGATCATGTATAAGTTGGGCGTGTTATATTTTGAACAAGGGCATAATGCCCTTGGCTTGCACCTCTACGAGCAGCTGAGGCATCACCACTATAAAAAAGCCCTTGCGCTCATCAAGCATTATGGGGCTTACAGCTAACACCCCGGCCTGGAAAGCACATCCAGGGCCACCTTTGCGGCATGATAGCCGCACATGCCATGCACTCCGCCCCCTGGAGGGGTTGATGAAGAACAGATATAAAGCCCTTTCACAGGTGTTGTGTAGGGGGCCAATGATTTTGTAGGCCTTGTGAAAAGCTGATACAGGTCTTGGACCCCTCCGTTGATATCACCGCCGATATAATTGGGGTTATATTTTTCAAGCTCCAGGGGAGATTTACAACTCTTTGCGAGGATGCAATCTTTAAATCCTGGAGCGAACCTTTCGATTTGAGCTTCGATTTTAGCCGTCATGTCAGCTGTTGAGGCATGCGGGACATGGCAATAGGCCCAGGCAGTATGTTTTCCGGGAGGGGCGCGTGTGGGATCGAATAAGCTTGGCTGTGCAAGGATAATATAGGGGACATCGGCAGGCCTCCCTTCCCATATTTCGTTTTCAGATTTCCGTATTTCTTCAAAGGTCGCGCCAAGATGTACTGTGCCGGCTTTATGGCATTCTGCATTTCGCCAAGGGATAGGCTGACTTAAGGCCCAATCGATTTTAAATACTCCCGGGCCATACCGGTAATTTTTCAGTTTATTGACATATCCTGAAGGCAAAAGATCACCGGCAATTTGAATCAATTGACGCGGCGTGACATCCAACAAATAGATTTTAGCTTTGGGCAGATCGGCCATTGAAGCCACCGGAAAACTTGTGACAATTTCTCCTCCAAGCTTTAAGAAGTAGTCTTTCAACGCATCGGCAATTTTCTGCGATCCTCCTTTAGGGATAGGCCAGCCAACGGCATGGCCTAAAATTCCAAGGATAAGGCCGAAAGCCGCTGTCAATGGCTTATCAAGAGGGAGTATTGAATGGGCAGCCAGCCCGCCAAATAAAGCTTTAGCGCGACCTTCATCAAAGCGGCTGTTGACAAGGCCTGCGGCTGACCTTATACCTAAAATTCCAAATCGGAGCATGGCTAAGGGATGCTTTGGAAAGCGGAAAGGGGCAAGAATGTCATATTTAATGGCATCCCACGATTCAACCAAGGGGGCCATTAAGTCTTGATATGCCTTTGCGTCCGAGCCTAAAGTCAAACTTGTCTCTGCAATTGAACGTTTCAATAAAGCTGCTGAGCCGTCATCGAAAGGATGAGCCAAAGGTATGGCGGGTTGAATCCACTCAAGGCCATAGACAGATAATGGCAAGGAGGCAAAAAACGGCGAGCTGGCGCCTAGAGGATGCACCGCTGAGCACACATCATGAATGTACCCTGGCAAGGTCAGCTCCGCTGAACGCAGGCCGCCGCCAATGGTCTCTTTGGCCTCTAAGATAAGCACTGAAAGACCGGCATTAGCCAGCGTGATAGCTCCAGCCAACCCGTTTGGTCCCGATCCTACAACAACCGCATCATAAGTAAGATTTTTCATAAATAAGTTATCTAACGTTGATCGTTGATCATATAGTAAAGCTCTTGGCCTGTGTAAGCGGTGACTCCCACGTCCCGCAGCCATGCGGACATGCCATAGCCCCAAACATCTCTGTCGCAGCGCGTATAAAAAATGTCTAGAGGCATTGTGAAGGCAATTCCCTTATCATAATAAGTTTGACCATTAACCTTGTCATGTCCATTAGTACAGGTATACCACATTGTCACACGAAGGCCGCTAGGAAAATATCGCGAAACTTCAAATCTTGCCCCCCAATCGTTGGCTAAAAACTTCCCTAATTTAACCCGGAAGTCCATCTTAGCCTGCATCCACTCCCAGTAAGCGTTTACAAAAAACTGCGATCCCAAAAAATTTTGGTAGGTCGGATGAAAATGTTTAAGCTTGCGGATTTTATTTTCGAATCCGAACCAACTATTTACTTTTCTTTTTTTGACTATAGCGCCGTCGATGCCTATAGCCCAGGAAGAATTCACCGGGTAATAAAGCAATTCCCCCGCCACGCCTCCATACTCTACTTCGAGATATCCGGCTGTCATCCTTCCATAGAGAGAGGTGCTTAGATTCCAGGTTTTCTGTAGGTACGCCTCATCAAGAGTGACGCCCTTTTGTTTAAGGTAGCGGACAATATCTGTGCGCACATTGATCAGCTGGGAAGGATTCAAGCGGTCGAAATCATTAAGGCTGGAAAGATTTTGCCACGGCAGATAGCCTAAAATGGCTGAATAATAAAGACTTTCCGATAAGTATCCCGTCAGCAATGCTTGCGCCCCTATAGCATATTTAAATTTGCCTGTGGAGCTTCCGAAATAGCCGTAAGTTTTTGGCAGAAGTTCCGGGCAAAATATCTCTGGCTTACGTTTAAAAAGCCGCCAATCAGTCAGCGCGTCGGGAAAGGTCGCTTCGGTTAGAGGTGTCAGGACCATCAGTTCGTAATCGCCGATTTCCTTAGCGGCATAAGCCCTGACAAAAGGCATCATAAAATGATATTCCTGAATCAGCAAACCTTCAGAATCGATAGTGATGATCACTTCGGCTAAATTCGAGGGCATTAAAAATGCGACGAGATGGTTTAAACGTTCACGGACATCGCTTTCATAGCGGTAAATATTGTTGGCAACCCTTAAACGCAGGACTTTTTCTCTTTGCAGATTAAATGAGAGCCAGCTTTCTAAGATCTCGAATCCTTGCGCCCTAAACGCATACACCAGATCCTGCACAAGCACAACTTCCGGGCGCAAAGGGCCCAAAGGTTCAATGTTTACAGGCGCCCTATAAGGAAAAGGATCGTCAAGTTTTGGGAGCAACCCGTCCGACGAGCCGAAATTATAATATCCCGAAATCGAAAAGGCCCATTTATCCCCTCGAATATAACTCAATGAGCAGTCGATGCCATCCCAAAGTCGATATTTCAATCCGGCATTTATGGGGGAGCGTTTATCTCTTCCTTTGGGATGCGGCTCAATGCCGCAATCGGTATACGGGGTAGCATCATACTCCGCTATCAGCGCTAAATTTTGCAGCCATTGGTATTTACTTTGTCTGAAGGGCATCCATTGCAGCCCCCCAAACCATCCTCTGATGCGCTTTTTGCCGTAACCGATACTGATTTCCATTTCCTGTTCGAGAAAAACTTTCGTAAGGACAAAATAGCCGGACTTAAATGCACGGGTCCCAATAAAATCTTCCAATCCGATCGCAAAGCCGGGCAATCGATAGTCACTTTCTTCAGGAAGGATCAGCGCAAGCTTGACATTTGCGCCTTTGTCAGCAAAATCCCCAAATCCATAGGGAGTTAAAACAGGATCATCGACACCTTTAAAGATGCGATAATTTCCGGAGATTTCCAATCGGTCCAAAAGCTGGCAGCGTAAATTCCACAGCCGGTAAGGAGGGACGGAAGCATATCCTAAGCCAATTTCGCCCGCGTTTCCCATCCGGGAAGAAGGCATGCTGATATATCCGCCTTGCAAGAGATGATTATACAATACCGGATAGCGTTCATTGAGACGTTGATCGATCTCTTCAACGGTAATAAGATCCCGCATCAGATCTTCTTTGCCGCTCGGACAGCAAATTTCTGCAAAACCCGCACTATTAAGAGCTAAAAAAATATAAAAATACAGAGCTAAGCGCATCAATAATCCACACCATGGCAGAAATAAGTCTATGATCTGTACCACTATGCTATTTTCTGCCATGCAGCGCAAGAAGGATTATTCTCCGCTTCACGCTTTAGAGTTTGGGTCTTTACGCCTTACCCAATTCTTAACGCAGAGGTGCCCTATCCCGGCGGAGACTCCTTCTAAGGGAAATTACTTGGGAGATCATGAACGTGCCCAAGTCCAATAATTACCCCTGAATTATAAATAAAAACAGGATGAGCAGGATAGGCAGGATAATAAAGATTAAATTTATGCGATTTTCAGTAAAAAATGAATACTTTCTTCTTATCCTGCCTATCCTGCTCATCCTGTTCTTTTCTTTATGTTAAACGTTGAGGTGCTGGTGGCACCCTGTTCAGGAAATAACTTTCTTCGACTCCTTCTAAGGGAAGTTACTTGGGAGGCGCGAAAGTCGCAAAGACGCAGAGGGAAAAAGAGAAAAATATCTAAATTTAGGTTTAAAACATAGTTATGTTATAATAAAAATGTATTTTATATAATATATTATGGTGTAATTATGGAATACTTGCAAAATTGGTATAGTAATTTAGCGAATACTAATGAACTACCAATTCGCGGATCTAATAAAAAAGCTAAAGCTAAAGAAATGCCGGCCCCGACGCTGCACAATACAACCGTTGAGCAGAGAAAAATTATTCCGGCTGGAAGCATTCCAAAAGTAATAAAATCTCAAGAAGTCAGTAAAACTTTTGAATCCATGGGCCCGGGCGAAGAGAGTAAGCCAAAACCCTATTTTTCCAAACAAGAATATCCCCATTATCTTAACAAAATTCTCGACTCCGTCGAAACTAAACTTGGTTTAGATAAGCTTCAGTCAACAGACTCCACTTCACTTTTCGACTCCACCGTTGTTATCGTAGAAGAGTTCAGACCTTTAATTTCTACTGCCATAGGAAACATCTTACAATTCTTTGAAAAACATATCCTTGCTGACAATAAGGGTCATCAACTTCTACATTCCCTTCCAACAGAAATAAAGCAAAAACTCTATGAGCTTCATGCTGTGGAAAAGGAAATCGAGGCTTTTCTCGAAGATTTTGGTTATGAGCCTCTTAATGCTTCCGATGATTTTAATTTGAAATTCAAGGCAATCGAAGCCTTTTCACTGAAAATGCTTCCTCCAGTAGCTTCAAAAGAAGCTATTGAAAGAATTAAGGAGCTCCACATAAAACGTCAAGAGCTCAGAAATGAATTTAATGATCTTAAAATCGGTTTGCAAAAGGATAAGTCCGCCGATCTTTTTCCCCTTTTACACACCAACCTTGTTTCAGCTGTGAAGGTGCACTTTCAAAGACTCAATAAAGCTTATGAGATCATCCAGCATAAATATCCTCATTTTGATTTTTATCCTCCAAACTTTCAGGATTTTCTGATTATTGAAGCGATAATCTCAAGGGGGGCAAAAGATATTCCATTATCGCTGCCAAAATTATCTCTAAAAATTCGGCAGGCTTTCCTTGAATATGCGGAGCTCATGCATGAGGCAGAAATACGGGAACAAAATGATGATCTTAAACCGGGAGAGGATGAAGAGGAATATCTTGCAGAAAACAGGGAATTTTGGGAACACGTTAAAAATATTGATCATGCCCAAATTAGCGCTATGGATGAAAATCTAGGGAAATTGCTAAACCACGGCGGTCTTAATGCCGAAAGATTATTTATCGAACATCATTTTGCAAATACCCTCTTAATGCAAATTATGTTTCCGAACGGCATCGATTTTGGACCTGTCAAAAGCTCTCTGCTTGAACTAGGGGCGCATATGAATGCTCAAGATTTCCTAAACATGATCCTGGGCATTTCTATAGCGGTAATTGTCCATTCGATGAGCGATCCGGACCGGATCGACAAGGCTGTCGACATTTTGCTTTCCTTGCAGACCGATAAATTAAAAAAAATTGAGTCGATGAAGTCAAAGATTCAAACCCTCACTGATTCTAAAGAGGGTTTGCTCCAAAAAGAATCGACAATCAGGGATCGACTTAAAAATACGATCGAGACATTGGAAAAACGCGACGTGAAAACCCAAGAGCTTCTTTTAAGAATTGAGCCCTTAAAAATTGAACTTGAAGTTTTAGAAAAAACACTACAAAAAAAGGAAAATGAAAAAATCAAGGGTGTTGATTTTTTAACCCTTCCTGATGCTGCCAATCCGTTATTTGTCAGTGTCATTTCAATGGAACGGCATGTCAAAAATTTGAAAAGCCTGATAAATGATAAAAAAATGCAATTAGAGCCCCTGGAAGAAAAACTTCGGAAAAGAGAAGAGAAATTCAATAAAAAATCTGAATCCTGGGAGTATGGAAATTCCACTTTTAAGAAAGAACTTTTAGAGATTAAAAATCAGATCTCAAAAGTCGACGAACAAATCAAAGAAAATACGGCGGGACTTTCGAAAATGGAAGCGCAAGAAGAAGTGAGCGATCAAACTCTCATTGACACTCTGCTGGGGAAGAATTCCACTTCAAAAAAAATGCTCGATGATTACAAATCTTTAGGCATCAATGTCATGAATTTATTATTGCCAAATGCGGGTCCATTGTTATCGAAAATTGCTCAAACAACTGGTGTAGACGATTTTTTAGCCATTGAGGGTGAAACTTTGATGACGAATGTTTTAGAGCAATTCGCTCTCAATCTCCATCAAGACATGATCAACGATACTATCGATCAGCTTTTTGCTTTTTCACCTCCTAAAGAAGTTCTAGATTTTGCTTACGAAGAGCTTCCAAAAATTAAGGGCAAAATCTCATCAGAGATTTCGCATGTGCTTTTAAAGGACCATGAAAATCCTCCCCAAGAGTTCCTGACTCAAGGGGTCAGAGAGAAAATGATGGAGAAGCGTAGAGATGATATTGAATTTCTGCTGGAAAACAAGATCCGAAAAAATTTTAAAGAGAGAGAAAGCGGAATCAGAAAAGAAATTGACGACCTGATCATCTATGGGATGACTAACGCCTTAGCTTCCATGTCAGAAAATGCTTATAAATTAACAAAACATGCCCCCATTAACCGCATGCTTATCTATCGGGCACTCTCGGCCATCAATAAAGCCATTCAAGAATGCACCAAATAACCCCAGCCCTTGCCCCTGCCCTTGCCGGGCTCATTTTCAGGCAGCCAATACTAAAACACCCCCGGATGAGACAATTGCATAAGTATGATCGGATACTTCACGTTAGGGCCAAAAGCGAAAGAGGCCTTTCGCACTCCAAACGCTTCGCGAAATATATGTCTAAACTAGTTGAACCTTTAGCATCGCGAAGCGTTTGGAGTGCGAAAGGCCTCTTTCGCTTTTGATCGGACTTTTGCAATTGTCTCGGATGGGGGTGCTTTAGTATTGGCTGCCTGAAAATGAGTCGGCAAGGGCTACACTCAAAAGGCAATCGGATGGAATTTCACTTCCACGATTTTCTCTTTCACCTTTTGCAAAAAAAAGTGATTTTGATCATCTATCGAATAAAAAATCAGCCAATCTCCATCAGCATTTAGCGAGTTTACGGCTTCTTCTCGGGTGCTGATCCCGCGATGCCGATCAGACTTCCATAAATTCAGTTCATTTCGGGTTTGAACTGGAACGTCTGGTCCCAACACTATGGAAGTCAGTGTAATTTCGTCTGCAAGTAATTTATTATAAATCACTTGAAGATGCAATATAGCGGATTCAAAATCTTCTATTTCTGTACTTTTGATACGTGTAGCTATTAATTGGGATAATCTACTTGAAATTGCGTTACCAATATTATTCTTTAAATCCGAAACTTTAGAAAGGATCGAAAGCCCTTGCTGTAAAGAAGTGATGGATTCTTCGCCATTTGATAATTTTTCTATCAAATGATCAAAAGAATCCACTTCGGCCAATAATCTTGATTCGGTATTTCCCGTTATTTCTTTTCTCTTTTCTAATTTTAGTGTTTTTAAAGCCATATAACCTCCAAAGAAATGGATTAGTATTACCTGCCAGTTACCTATATGCAATTTCCTTGCCGGAAGTTTTAAGTGGACTAAGTGGACTAAGTGGACTAAGTGGACTTAGTGGACTTACTGGACTAAGTGGGCTGCAAGTCCACTTAGGCAAAAATCTTCCTATTTGTTATTATTGACCTTTAATAAGGAGTCTCAATTCCCATGTCTTTACAAAACGATGAAACTTTAATTCCTCCAGAGGGCGAAAAAAAAGTCCTGCTCCATTCCTGCTGCGCTCCTTGCTCCGGTTCTGTCATGGAAATGCTCCATCAAAACGGCATTGAATTGACCATCTTCTTTTATAATCCGAATATCCATCCGGAAAAGGAATATGAAATTCGCAAGAAGGAAAATATTCGCTATGCGGAAAAAAAAGGAATCCCATTTATCGATGGGGACTACGATGCCGGCAACTGGTTCGAGAAAATGAAGGGCCATGAATGGGATCCGGAACGCGGCGAGCGTTGCGGTATGTGTTTTGAAATGCGTTTTGTCGAAACCGCCAAATATGCCTATGAACATGGCTTCCGTATTATCACAAGCTGCCTTGGCATCTCGCGCTGGAAAGATTTTGCTCAAGTCACCGCCGCAGGCCAAAGAGCCGCTTCCCGCTTTCCAGGCATCCATTATTGGGACTTCAATTGGAGAAAAAATGGCGGCGCAAGCCGAATGTATGAACTTGCGAAAGAAGAAGAGTTCTATCAACAGCAGTATTGCGGCTGCATCTACTCTTTACGGGATACCAACAAATGGCGCAAACAAAATGGGCGCCCGCTTGTGATCATCGGCAATGACTGGTACTCTAACGAAATTCAATAAAAAACGCCTTTTTGTTTAAAAAATCAATTATAACCTATAATAGTAGTAGATAATCTTGCGTTCATGTTCAATAAAGTTCTCACAAGGAGTGCTTTATGAAAGATGTTATCCCCTTAAAAAAAGCGTTTGTGGTTGGCGGCGTAAGAACTCCCTTTGCAAAGTCGATGGGAGCTTATGCAGGGGTGAAAATCCAAGAGATCATGACCGAAACGCTCGCTCAGCTGGTGAAAATGTATCATCTGGAAGGAAAAACTCTGGGTGATGTGGGGATTGGAGCGATACTCAAAAGCGCACGGTCCTGGAACTTCGCCAGAGAGTGTGTTCTTGGAGTAGATCTCGATCACGCGACACCCGCCTTTAACTTTACACGCGCTTGCGGCACAGGCCTGGATATCACAGGCATCATCGCCTTAAAGATCATGAAAGGTGAAATTTCTATCGGGGGTGCCTGCGGAGTGGATACGAATTCTGATATCGCTCTTGAACTGCCCTATGAGATGACACAAAAAATCTTGGCCTTCCGATATGCCAAAACATGGGGCGAAAAACTTAAGATCCTGTTTTCTATGAAGCTAAGAGATTTTGCACCTGAGTCTCCGTGGGTCGTCGAACCGCGTACAGGATTATCGATGGGCGAGCATTGCGAGCTCATGGTGCAAGAGTGGAATATTGCCCGACAGGATCAGGACGCTTTAGCGCTAATTAGCCATTTGAATGCAGCCAAAGCTTATGAAGAGGGTTTTTATGACGATCTGGTTTTCGAGTTTAAGGGGATAAAACAAGACACAATTGTCAGGGGAGATACATCCCTTGAAAAGCTTGCAAAACTCAAACCTGCCTTTGAAAAGAGTCCAAAAGGCACTCTTACCGCAGGCAACAGCAGTCCTTTGACAGACGGAGCAGCAGCAGTCCTAATGGCCGATGAGGAAACAGCAAAGGCCTGGGGATTGCCCATCCTGGCTGAATTCATTGATATGGAAGTGACAGCGGTCGATTATCTTAACGGCGAAGGGCTACTAATGGCGCCTACCATTGCCGTGGCAAGGCTTTTAGGCCGTTATGACCTCAAGCTGCAAGATATCGATGTTTATGAGATCCACGAAGCCTTCGCCGGACAAGTGCTTTGCACCCTCAAGGCGTGGGAGTCTGATGACTATTGTCATAAAAAACTTGGCCTGGATAAAGCCTTGGGACCTATCGATAGAAGCAAAATGAATTTAAAGGGAGGCAGTGTCGCTTTAGGCCATCCTTTTGCAGCCACCGGTTGCAGGCAAGTGGCGACACTGGCCAAAATCCTTTCAACCAAAAAAAATGCCATCGGCCTGATATCGATGTGTACCGGCGGGGGAATGGGAGTTGCGGCTCTGCTTCGAAGCGTGCCTTAGAGGCTGACACGTTCTAAACAGAATCTTCAGAGATTTGGTAATCTATAAGTTCGACACCGCTGTCTTTAGCCAATTTATGCATAGGGGATAATTCCTTATGGCGGCTTCTTATTAAGAGGTCAATTTTTTGTTCTCCAAATTTCAGCCATAGTTCTTCGCGCATTTTTAACTTGGCATTAACAATTCCTAACTGCAAATCTGTTTCAATAAATAGATCAATATCTCCTCCTCTCTTTGTATCATCTGTACGTGATCCAAATAGCCAAATATTGGCTGAATTTCCAAAACATTTATGAGTGGCATCAATCAATGTATGAATTTGCGAAGAGGTAAGTCTAACCATGATTATCTAAAAAGGGGAATTGCTGCATAGGAATTTGAAGATGTTTCTCAACGTACTTTTTGAGATTATCTAATGTGCGGATAAGATCCAAAGAATGTTCATGAGCAGCATTTAACGCTTCAGCTCTCTCTTCATCACTATCAGGATAATCATGAGAGAATAAATTGCGAATTTCGCGAAGTCGTTTCCAGGCCTCGAAAGAAGGGATGATTTTTCGCTTATCCAGTTTATTGATGACATCAAGCTGTGTAAGAACTTCTTCTTCTTCAAGCTTTAGAAGTGTGCGAAATGTTTTTGAACCAAGTGAATCTTGGAGATCGCAAAATCTTACACGGAAAGCATCCAGCCGATCGAAATCTTCGAAAGATAATTTTTCCATTTTAACCCCTGTTAGAGGGATTAAGTGTTGGATGCGTTGAAGCGAAAAGGACAATAACTTTGCAGAACGATAAGCTTCGTCAAAATTCATGAGGAAAAGTGCTGCCAAATTTTTGTCATATGCCACAGAATTTTCTCCAACAAAACAAATGATACTCAATTATAAAATATTCCTCCAATAGAATTTAGAAGTTGAATCCAACATTAAATATGAAATATTTCTTCGGCGGCCTTTTTGGCGGCTAAGCATTCCTCTAATTTAGGGATGTGGGAAGCGTATTTGACTTGGTCAGCAAGTTTTGTAAATTCTTTCAGCTTTGCCAATTTTTGCGGATCAAGGACATCCGCGCTTTTCAGCTGCGAGAAAAACTCTTCTGTTGTGTCTGGAAGGACATTTAAGTGATACTTCTCCTCGATTTGCGAACGTACAGCATTTGACAATTCGACAATGAAGTTTTGCGCAAGAGAAGGATCGATTTCCGGCTGCTCTTGCAAATGATGAAGGATTTCGCTGGCTGCATGATAGTGCAGTTGAGAAACCAAGACAGTTTGGGCCAATGGTTTTTTACGGGGCGCATACTTATAATAAAGGGCGCCCCCGCATAGCGCCATCAAGAAACAAAGGATTTCCCAGGGAAATCTTTTGTTGTCCCACAGCAACCGATTGCGGCCAGGTTCTTCATCGATCATTTTTTGATGCAAATCTGCCCGCAGCTTTGCGTTGAGATCGATGGGAAAAATTCCAGAAAGCCCCAAAGTTGCTTCTAGAGGAAGCACAACAGGGCCTTGTTGTTTTGGCAAGATCACATTGATATCTAAAATTCCTGAAACTAGTTTTTCAGGCTTTTCACCCGCAGCATTAGGCAAAAAGAGAATATCTAAAAATGTTAATCCATACCTGCCTGCCTGCTGAGGTTCCAAATGAAAAGTCCATTTCTCAGAATTTGCCCCCTCTTGTTTGGGTAAGCTTTCCTTATCAACCGACAATAGCAAAAAAGGTGCGACGCCAGTACGCGGATTTCTCAATAGATTCGCTAAAAGGACTTTCTCATCGAGATGATATCCTTCTGAAAAACTGAATTGAAGTTCGATGGTAAAAGCTTCCGGCAAAAGGATTTCTTGTTTGGATATCACAGCGCTGGCCGCAAAACCATTAGGCCCTTTGACACTCCAAGATTCCGAGGCTGTCAAAGAGGCTGTGAGGACAACGATCCAAAGATAAAATGCATACATGCATAACGTAAGGTGTTTGCAAGAAGTATAGGCTTTCATCTGAGCCTTTTCCCCCTGGCCTTGAAATAGTGATTGATCATTTCAAAATAGGAATCCTTAGTGGAAATTTCTAAGAATCCCCCATTTGCTTGAGCCATCAGCTTTTGGAGAGACTGCATCCGCTCTTCCAAAGAGTTGATCAATTGCTGCTGCAACTGCAGGTCAGACGTGTCGATCAATGCCTGCTCACCGGTTTCCAGATCGGTCACATTCACAAGGTTTATTTTCGGAAATTTTTCTTCATAGCTGTCCTTAATCGCAATTGCAGTCACATCATGGCGTCTCGACAGCAACTTTAATTCATGGCTAAAGTCTGCGGAAATGAAATCGGAAATGATAAAACAGATCGCCTGTTTTGTTTGCACACGTCCCAAAAATGCCAGGGCGCTTGACAGGTCAGTCTTGCAATTGACAGGAGGGGCGACAAGCAGCTCTCGAATTAATCTTAAAACGTGCCTTTTTCCTCGCTTAGGGGCCAAATAAGTTTCCACGTGGTCGGAAAAGGTCAGTAAGCCCACTTTATCATTATTGCTTGTCGCCGCAAACGCCAGCAAGGCCGCGATTTCCGCAATAAGCCGATTTTTTGGATGATGCCGATTGCCAAACCGGCAAGATGATGATAGATCGACGATAAGCATGACCGCCAATTCTCTTTCTTCGCGGAAATTTTTAACGTAAGGATGCCCAAAACGTGCCGTGACATTCCAGTCGATGCTGCGCACATCATCGCCTGGAATATATTCCCGAACTTCTTCAAACTCAATGCCTTTGCCCTTAAAGGCTGAATGATAGGTTCCTGCGACAATATTTTTGGCAAGATGGGTCGCCCGGATTTGAATTCGATGAAGCGTACTAAAAAGTTCTAAATCAATTTCAGTCATGCCTAAGGCCAGGGTGTCAATTTTATTGCCATTTTGGCTTTGAACAATCCATGCGATTCGATTATCGAAAGCGGTCCCATGTTATAACATGGGACCGCTTTCGATAATCGAATCCCATGTGATTTTTCTTTGCCAAAATGGCAATATAATTGACACCCTGGCCTAAGGTACCGGAATGGTGGCAAGAATTCTCTCAATGATATCGTCAGCAGTCAGATTTTCAGCTTCAGCTTCATAAGAAAGCCGGATGCGATGGCGCAAAATTTGCAGGGCGCAGCTTTTGACGTCGTGAGGAGTGACAAAAGCGCGGCCGGCTAAAAAAGCATGCGCCTTGCTGGAAATCTTTAGTCCTAGAGAAGCACGGGGAGAAGCCCCAAAGAGCAAAAGGCCTTTAATATCGACTTTAAATTCCTCGGGGAAGCGTGTGGCAAAAATAATCTTTAAAATATAATCGATAATCTTATCATCGATAAATACCTCGTTGACAAGCTTTCTGAAAGCCTGGATCTCTTCGGGAGACATCACTACGGAGGCTGTCGGTTGCACAAGAGTTCCTATCCGGCGCAGGATCTCTTTTTCTTCATCCATAGAGGGATAACCGATTTCAACTTTCATCATAAAACGGTCGGTTTGCGCTTCGGGGAGCGGATATGTGCCTTCCTGTTCAATAGGGTTTTGAGTCGCCAGCACCAGATAAGGATTTCCCGCCTTAAAGGTTTGGCCGCCAATTGTGACTTGCTTTTCCTGCATGACCTCTAACAATGCGGATTGCACTTTGGGGGGAGCGCGGTTAATCTCGTCAGCCAAAAGGATATTTGTAAAAATAGGACCTTTATTGACGCTAAAAGTTCCCTCTTTGGGATTGTAGATTGTCGTTCCGATAAGATCTGCGGGCAATAGATCCGGAGTAAACTGAATGCGTTTAAAATCGCACTGAAGCACCTTTGCAAAGGTATTGACCGCCAAAGTTTTGGCAAGGCCGGGAAGACCTTCCAGGAGCAAATGCCCGTCGGCCAAGAGTCCGATCAGTAAGGTTTCAATCAGCTCGCTTTGGCCTACGATCACTTTACCGACCTCTTCCCGCACAGCCTTAATTTTTTCATTTGCTTGCTGAATTTTTGCTGTGAGCATATCAAGTTCTACTGGCATAAGAATTCCTTTTTAACACTGCTATTGCTATACATTTGCAATGTACTTATTTCACGAATTCATCCGAAACATTTTTTAAACAGAACTTTGTGGTTTGGGGAGGCGCCCCCTTTTTTTATTAACCACAGAGAGCACAGAGGGCACAGAGAGGGCAACAGGGTAAGCAGGGTTTATAGTAAGCAAGGAGAGCGCCACGAACAGCCAATTGCGCTATCAAAAAAGTCCGCTCTTAATTATTTGACCGTTGAACGCCGTTCGGCGTTCAACGGTCAAATAATTAAGAGCGGACTTTTTTGATAGCGCAATTAGAGTTGCTAATGTTCATAGTGCTTCGCAATGATTAATGGACTCTCTCTCTTTTACTAAAAAATCCTGCTTATCCTGTAATGCTACCCTGTTGCCCTCTCTGTGCCCTCTGTGCTCTCCGTGGTTAATAAAAAAAAGAAAAGCCTTTGCTAAACCCATCCCAGCTTATAAATACTCGGGCAGCTGCCCTTCATCCACAGGTTTATAGACCAAGCGTAAGCGGGGGGCGCATTCTTGCGCCAATGAGAACAGCCGCAAAAACAGACCATACTCTACACGTTGGTCGACGCTCAGAACAACCGTAGGGATGAGTGTCGGGTGTATTTTCTTCAGCTGCCCGATTTCTTCCATAAGATGGGCTTTGAGAGAGGCCAGGTCAACGATATCTTTTTTCGAGCCGACATAAATGACATTCTGGGCATCCATGACCACTAAAAGCTGCGTCGTCAAGGGTGTTGAATCGCGGGCCAATTCCGGATTTTCGATATTCAAAGACTTTAACGGCAAAATATCTGAAGTCACCACAAAGAAAATGAGCATCAAAAAAATCACATCGACGAGAGGTGTAAGATCGATAAGGTTGGGTCCGCTATGGAGAGTCTTCTTAAACTTCATTGGTAATCCAATACGTCTTCATCACGGTGGACCAAAAGATCGACAATTTCTTGAGAGGTTGTTTGCATTTCAAGAACAAAACCTTCGATGCGGCTGACAATATAATTATAGGCGAGCACTGAAGGGATCGCTACGACCAACCCCGCCGCAGTTGTGACCAGGGCATATTCCATCGCTTCTCCGATGCGCATGGCTGATATATCCACAAGACCGCTGGCGCGCATTTCGGAAAATGCTTGTATAAACCCAAGCACAGTGCCTAAAAGGCCAATTAGAGGGGCAATATGGGCGATGATCGAAAGTATTTTGGCATTTTTTTCCAGATGTGCAATTTCAATGAGGCCTGAAATTTCCATTGCATTTTCAATCTGTTCTTTCCCGCGGTTATGTTTGAGCAAGCCCGCCTTTACGATATTTGAGATAGTTCCTCCGGTATTTTCACACAGGCGAATAGCTTCCACCAAATGACCGTCTTTAATCGGCTTGCGCAATAGCATAATGAACTTATTGGTATCGATTTCAGACTTTCTAAGATGGATGACCCGTTCTATAAATATCGTGAAACTTACGATGGAGCAAAACCCAATGACGATGAGAATGATATTCCAATTTGAGTTGTATTGAAAAAGAGAGAGAAGACTAGGGCAAAAAGACAATATATTAATATCCATATTCCTTATCCAGTTTAACTTTGGCCTTATGCGCCCATTCGCCGCCCTTTTTTGCGGTCGCTTCTAGTTGCTTGCGTGCCAGCTCTGTGCGTCCTTGCAGCTCATAGATCTCTGCCCGCAGAAACATCGCTTTTAAGCGCTGGCCGGAAATTGCGTCGTCATTGATCACTTTTGAAAGAATTAGCATCGCTTTGTCCATTTGACCAAGAGATTTATAACATAAAGCTTGTTGGATCCACAAATCTAACTTTTGATCGGAGCTAAGAAACTTACCCTTGTTGCTATCCTCCGCTTGCGAAAAGGCTTCCAACGCCAAATCATATTCTTTATTAAGCATCTCGATGGCGCCAAGCTCAAAATAAATTCTGGAGAGATAGTAACCATTGGCAACGCCAAGCTCCCGATATTTCCCCAAAGCCTCATCGATCAATTTCTTGGCCGCTTCAATGTTATTAGCCTGCCGGTAACTCATGATCAAGGCATGAAGGCTCTCTTCATAAGCTTTGGGAAATGGCTCTATTTTCATGAGGCAGCCGGCTAAAGGATGCTGCGGATCGGCAAACTCCCGGAAAATCTGTTTATACAACTCTTCGGCATATTGGAAATAGATTTCCCGTTTAGTGCCCTGTGATTCTTCGCTGATGTCCTGGTTTGCCAAAGCCCTTTCTAGCAATGCACGATAGCGGATGTTTACATAGTAGGGCAATTCCTTTTCGCCGATCAAAGACTTCTGAGATTCAAATAACCTTTCGACATCTGTAAAGGACTCAATGGCTTTGAGAAGATTTTTCTTCCTTATGGAGCGTCCTTCGATAGTCTTGCGGTCGCGCTTATAGTCAAGGCCTATCAGGAAATGAGCTGGAATTGCCAAAGGGCTGGCAGGAAATGTCTCTAAGAAATCTTTCAGATGCTTAAGGGCTTCCTTGTCTCCCTGTAGATAGTCGCGATAGGAATAATAATGAAAGTAGGCCGAAGGGGCATACCGGGAAGAGCGATAATTCTCATAGAGCTGCCGGCGGTATTTTCTTATCAGTTCAGGATCCTTCCCTAGCTTTTCAGCATTTTCCGCACAATAATATATAGCATCCCCGGCATAAGGTGACTGAGGATAATGACCGATCAAATGCAAAAAGGCCTCTTCAGATTTAAAATTCTCTCCTCGGCGTAAATAAAATGTTCCGAGAAGATTTAGGCTGTCATCAGCGAAATTCTCTCCTTTTGCATCAGTCACAGCACACCAAAGCGCTTTCTCAGCAATTTCTTGGTATATGCCGCCTCCTTCTTCCTCCGCCAAACGGCAGGCAGCCTGCCCATAGAGATAATAAATTTCTTTCTGCTCAAGCATTTGGGAAAGGATGCCCCCTTCTTCTTTTATCAATGCTTCAGCCATAGCAATGATCGCTAAATGTGACTTGCGGCTTCCTTCTTGCAACCAGGCGCGGAATAACAATTTTAATGCCGTTTCTGCCTGCTGGAGATCAATAGGTTCCTCTCGACCGCCCTTCGATACGTTAACACTGCTCATCTGCGTCCCCTGGCGATATAACAATGGGTAGGCAATGGCCAAATCTTCTGCGGCGCGTTTAAACGCGGCCTTTGCGATCGATCTATTTTTCGCAGCCTCGCCGCGTAAATAATTGTTGACTCCGCGTTTATACCAGCCAAGCGCAAATTGAGGAGCGATATCGGTCAACTGAGCATATAGCTTTTCTTTGGCGGCATAGCCTTTTGCAATTTCTGCCTTCAGAAGCAAACTTTGCACCTTTGTTTCTAAATTCGAAAACTCGCCGCATTGCGTCAAAATGTCTTCCGCAGACTTTAAGGACTCAGGATCCTGCAGGATACGACTTTTTGAAAGGTAGCATTGTGATAAAGCCAAAAAATCCCCTTCCGCACCCCTTTCCTTGATCGACTGCTTAAAAGACGCCTCAGCTTTGGCAAACATCTCTCGCCTGGCCTCCATCGATGCGCCAGCTTCCTCGCCCAACTTAAGATAACTCCAACCTAATAATGCAAGAGCATCCGATGTCCAATCTGCAGGAAATTGTTGCTTGCGATTTGGGACCGATTTCAGTAAAAATTCTGTCGCACGCAGGAAATGTCCTTGAAGAAAAGCGATCTCCCCTCTTAAATATGCCAGCTCATATTGCAGGCTATCTTCCATGGGTACAGTGCGGGATAAGGCAGACAGGATTTCTTCAGAATGCGCATATTCCCCTTCAGAAATACCGATACGCGCAAGCTGCAATTGAGAAAGAGAATACATTTCTAAATTGCCCGCATTCACAGATTGAAGGATATGATGGCTAAGGGCTAGAAATTGCTCTTTAGCAAGGGCTGCATTTCCCATTAAAAAATGATTCAACCCCTTTTCATATTGTGCTTCCAAAAGAATGGGTACTCCCAAGAATCCTGCGATAGCTTCATGGCGGGATATTGCGTTGAGGGCCGTTTCATGCTTGCCCAAGCGGCGGGAACTTACTGCATGCACATAGGAGGCCTGCATTTCAAGTTCTCTCATTTGCTGAGAAAGTAATGAGATGGAAGCTCGCGGGATTTCAAAATAGCGGCTAGCCCCCTCATAGTCATTTTGAAAATAGCGGATCTGTCCGAGCCGGCAGGAGACTAAAGAATAGATATCGGCTGCATTATCAGTCACAACAGGCATAGTGCCATTCTCAATAGCCTGCGAAATTTCTTCGTATTTTAAAGCCGCCGCTTCAAAAAGCGTGGCGGCAAAAAGCTCTTCACCCTCTTGAAAGTTTTTAGTGTAATGCTGATTAAGGTAGTAGTTCAAATCCCCCAGATAGGGGGCGGAAGGGGGTGCATCTCCAAAGACCATGGTCAATGGGACCAAGGTTGAAAAAGCCAATAAAGGGATGATCGGTTTAATTAAACTATGCATGCTTCAACTATATCCGGAATTTGATGAAATGACAAGTTGTGAAAATTTCTAACAACAGGAATTTCACATTCCGCAAAAAAAAATTAAATGTCCACACACATACGATTTTATTTAGTTGAAAACGCCGAATCTGATAATGTCGATGTTCACACTTTTCCAAGGGAGTTTATATGATTGACCCGAAAAAAATTAAGCAAATGGATATAGCCTTTCAAAGGATTCTTATCCTGCCGATGACTCGCAGCACTTTTAGGCAAATGCAAAATGTGATCTTCCAAACCTTGGAAGGCAATCGAGAAGAAGCCGGTACGATGCTCGAAGCGCTCATGACAAATGCGAATAAAAAGGGCCCAAACGCGGACACGCCCTTGCAAGAATTTCTTGACCGCTATTCTATTCCTGTTGGCGTCGCTCGTGAAGTCGCTGAAAGAGGTGAATTTATCAGCCTGGTCACTTCAGATATCATCAACCACCCTCAAATGCCTATCTTTGGAAATCGTATCCGCCGGGTCGATGGCAAAGAATTTGATTTTATCACAGACGCAGAAAGCTGCTTGCAGCTGTTGCAGCATTTTTCCATCCGCCTGCTGGAAATGGACAAAGCTGAAAAGGCAAGGAATGTCCTCAAAGGCCTGAAATCTGAACTTTCTTCTCTAAAAAATCGCGTCGAAGAACTCCTCAAAAGTTCTGAAAATAGCTGAATTTTTCAAAATCTGTCAAAAATGGAATTTTTTTTTGCCATTTTTGACGATTTTTTTCTTTTTTTGACCTCAATAAATCATCATTTTTCGACTTTCAGAAAAAAATTTTCATTTTTTTTTAAATTTTTTTTTCTGAAAAATAAAAATAAAAAAATGCATTTAAGAATATCCTAGGAGGCTTCAAGACAGTTTGGAGGGGACGGGAGATATGGGTCAAAAAAACGATTTTTTTGACTTTTTTTTAGGGACCAAGAAAAAATTATTGCACAATATAGTCTAAAGAGGTTATTTCTAAGTTATTACAAATCTCTAACCATCCCAGGAGGATTTAAGGATGTCAGTAAAAGGAGAACACTCAATCAATAAGACAATAAATGAGATGCGCACGCTTCTCAGTCATATTACTGCAGACTTGGAAAAGTCACACAACGGCAATAAAGCCGCTTCTCAGCGCGTACGTACAGGCACGGTTAAACTTGAGAAAGTTGCCAAAGCCTACCGTAAAGAATCGATCCAGCATGAGAAGAGAACTAAAGGCCATAAGAAGGCCGCCAAGCCAAAAGCTGCAGGCCATAAGAAAGCCGCTAAAAAAGCTGCGCCAAAAGCGCATGCTAAGCACGCCCACCATGCAAAAGCTAAGCATCATGCAAAGCCAGCGGCAAAGAAGCCAGCCGCTAAAGCAAAATCTCACAAAGCAGTTGCCAAGCCTCATGCTTTCGCACTGAAGCGCCCAACAGCTAAATTGCCAACACGCAAAAGCCACTCGCGTTAAGACCTCTAACTTCAGGGCTTCGTCTTTATGACGAAGCCCTGAAGTTTTTTTCTTTCATATTTCCAACCTCCCATTTATAATCTAAGCTCAAAAAGGCTTTCCCCATGACAACATCTAAAAATGCAATCTCTCCTTCGCGTCAAGAAGATTATCCCGAATGGTTCCAGCAAGTTGTAAAAGCTGCCGATATGGCAGAAAATTCCCCTGTGCGCGGATGCATGTGCATCAAACCATGGGGCTATGGCATTTGGGAAAATATCCAGCGTCAGCTTGATGAGCGGATCAAAGAAACAGGCCATGAAAACGCATACTTTCCGCTTTTCATCCCGCTAAGCTACCTGGAAAAAGAAGCCAAGCATGTCGAAGGCTTCGCAAAAGAATGCGCTGTGGTCACCCACCATCGCCTGGAAGAAAAAAACGGCAAGCTCGTCCCCACAGGCGAGCTCGAAGAGCCCCTTATCGTCAGGCCTACGTCTGAAACGATCATCGGCGAGTCCTTTTCCCGCTGGATCGAATCCTACCGCGACCTTCCTCTTCTCATCAACCAATGGGCCAACGTTGTCCGCTGGGAAATGCGCCCGCGCATCTTCCTTAGAACGACAGAATTCCTATGGCAAGAAGGCCATACAGCCCATGCGACCGCCGAGGAAGCTATCGAAGAAGCTTTAAAGATGCATGAGGTCTATCGCAGCTTCATGGAAGATGTCTTAGCAATTCCGGTCATCGCAGGCGAGAAATCGGAAAGCGAAAGGTTCCCCGGCGCTGTCGCTACCTATACCCTCGAAGCAATGATGCAAGACCAGAAAGCATTACAGATGGGTACCTCCCATTATTTGGGGCAAAACTTTGCCAAAGGTTCCAATATCCGCTTTAGCGATCAGAATGGTCAAACCCAATACGCCTATACAACATCTTGGGGTTCGACCACGCGCATGATCGGCGCCCTTATCATGGTACACTCCGATGACGATGGCCTCAGGCTTCCCCCCCGCATCGCCCACCGCCAAATTGTCATTTTACCGGTCATCCCTAAACCTGAAATGGAAGCGCAAATCCTGGAATATGCCGAAAACATTGCCGCCAAACTTAAAGCCTGCTCATTCCATGGACGGCCGCTGTCAGTCATCGTCGACAAGCGCGATAAACGCGGCGGGGAGAAAAATTGGGAGTGGATTAAAAAAGGGGTTCCTTTGCGCATTGAAGTGGGCCCGCGCGATCTTGAGGCAAATTCTGCAATGGTCTGCCGCAGAGACCGCGCCCATAACGAAAAACATAAAATCTCCTTTGACCAACTTGCTCAAGAAATACCGGTTCTCCTTGAAGAGATTCAGCAAGGCCTTTTTGC
>Ga0207062_1002_pt1 | contig 66383 bp, 57 predicted proteins | sample Alteio_BWMinCont_28_FD_153266 | JGI IMG/M metagenome (GOLD analysis project Ga0207062, IMG submission 153266) | Enriched cells from forest soil in Barre Woods Harvard Forest LTER site, Petersham, Massachusetts, United States -... | ecosystem: Environmental > Terrestrial > Soil > Temperate forest >... | reverse complement strand
ACATCAAATTTATCTTCTTCTTCACCTGTTATGAATTCAATATGACAAACTTCTTATAAACGTGTTATTTATAGAAGATGGAAATTTATTAGCGATTAGTTATATTGCAAAAGGAGTTCGGCCAGACGTAGCTTGGCATTCCAATGCCGAGTGTAGAGTGCCCTAAGAAAGGGCGACAATAAAAACCTCTCGAATGTGCCAAAATATTGGACTTGCTGGGTCTACACTCGGCATTGGAATGCCAAGCTACGTTTTTTACTATTGATGGGATATCATGGAAGAGCGGAAATATGATTTTTTGATTGTCGGAGCGGGGGTATTCGGCGCGGTATTTGCCCGTGAAATGACTGAGAGAGGCAAGCGCTGCCTGGTTATCGATCAACGCCCCCATGTGGCGGGTCACTGCTATACCGAAGAAAGAGAAGGCATCCATCTGCATGTCTATGGGCCCCATATTTTCCATACCGACAGGGAAGATATCTGGAAATATGTTCAAAAGTTTGCGCGTTTTACGCCTTATTGCCATCGGATCAAAAGCTTCTACAGAAATAAAATTTACTCTTTTCCCATCAACCTAAGCACTCTTAATCAGCTTTGGGGAGTCAACACTCCGGAAGAAGCCAGGGCGATGCTTGAAACAAAAAAAATCCCCTGCGCAAACCCTGCAAATATGGAAGAATGGGCCCTTTCACAAGTCGGCGAGGAAATCTATAAAATCTTTATCCATGGCTATACGTCAAAACAATGGGGTCGAGACCCCAAAGAACTTTCCCCCTCGATTTTAAAACGCCTGCCTATCAGGTTATCATTTGACGACACCTATTATACCGATAGATTTCAAGGAATTCCTGAAGAGGGCTACACCCATTTCTTCAAATGTTTGCTTGAAGGGATAGAGGTGAGGCTGAACGAAGATTATTTTCATCAAAAAAAGCATTGGGACAACATCGCCAAAACGATCGTATTTACGGGCCGCATCGATCAATTCTTCGATTATAAATATGGCGAACTGGAATACCGCTCGCTGCGTTTTGAAAATCAAATTGTCGAGGTTCCCGATTATCAAGGGACTGCCGTCATGAATTATCCCGATGCACAAGTGCCTTTCACAAGGATTACTGAATATAAGCATTTCCAATGGCATAAATTTTTAAACGCACCGTTGCCCTACACCCTCATTTCCAAAGAATATCCAGACCCATGGAATCGCGATAAAACCCCTTACTACCCTGTCAATACCTCACAAAACGATCTGATCTTTGAAAAATACCGGAAAGAGGCTGAACCCCTAAAGAATCACATTTTCGGAGGGAGGTTGGCTGAATTCAAATATTATGATATGCATCAAGTCATCGGATCCGCACTTGCCAGGGTCGAACAATGGTCCAATACTCATGCTTAAAAAAAGTGCTTTTTTAGACAGTTGTAATGAGTTTGCCTACCGAATTCGCAATTGCCGTATTTCGGCGATTCATTTGGGAGACCATCTTGTATTGGGTGAAACGGTCATGGGCGATTCCATCATTATTGATAGCCGCCATTTTAACAGCCTTAAGCTTCTCTATCTGCCGCCTCCAAAAGAAATTGCGGTGATGAGCTACCTGTTCCATTACATTAAGAAAAAAATGCGATGCATCGACATCGGCGCCGGCACGGGATATTATTCCATGGTTTTAGCAAAATTAGTCGGGCCCGCCGGTCAAATTTTCAGTTTTGAAGAGGATGAAAGCTGCTGCAGCCTTTTGAAAAGAAATGCCGACTTAAATGGATTTACTTCTATTTCTGAAGTCAACAGCCATACCGGCATCGATCAATTTCTGGATATCAATCCGGGAGAGATCCACTTTGTGCATATTTCTTCCGATTCCAAACTTCCCGAAATCTATCGGGAAATGCACAAAACCGTTCAATCAAATCCATCGATCCATATCCTTTGCCATATAAATCCAGAGGAATTGCAGAAATCTTCAGCATTATTCGAACAGTTCTTTCAATCCCTAAATAGTGAGGGCTTTGAAGGCTATCTTTTTCCTTCTCTAAATCCTCTCGTTTCGGAAGAACAGCTGACTGAGAACTCTTCTGTAAAGCTTCTATTACTATGCCGCGGATCACTTTGGCATGAAGCGGGCGACGCGGATGGATAAGCTGAAATACCGTAAAAATTGCGCCCGCTTTTTTGATTTTTTAAGAAAAGGCCGCGGAGGCATTTACATCGGCGAAAATATGGTCTTGTGCGGCAATGTGGTCGGACAACAGATCCTCAGCGATGTGCGCCACCCTCCCTCTTTGCAGATCTCTTTTATGCCCTATCCTGTGGACATGGGGGTCATGGCATTTCTATATTATTTCATTAAAGGAGGGATGACCGGAGCGGAAATCGATGCCGGCTGCGGTTTTTATTCGATTTTTTTAGCTTCCCTTGTGGGTCCTAGCGGCAAGATTTACAGTTTTGAGCCTATTCCGGAATGTTGCGCGCTGATCGTCAAAAATACGCAGATGAATGAGATCCACAACATCACTTGCGTTAACAAAGCGGTGTTAGATGGATTGAAAACCTTTAATCATAAATATTTTGACATCAATTACCAATTCTCTTTCTCTCCTCTCGAAGGGTATTTTAAAAAGGAAGCTGTTACGGAAGCGACTACCCTCGATGATTATCTAAGGGAGGCTGGAGAACCGCTGCTTGATTTTTTGGTCATCAACAACGAGGCGGAGCTTCCCCTCATCTGGAAAGGCATGACAGAGGTTTTACAAGATAGTTTGGATATAAAAATCGTCTGCAAATTCAACCGTCATAGCCTCCTGCTCCATGGTCATGATCCCGAAGCCTTTTTAGATCTGATCTCAGAGCAGAACTTCAAAGCCCATCTGATTCCTACCCTAAAGCCTGTAACGAAAGAAGCGCTGCTGAACATACCGGCGCCAAGAAGCCTGGTGCTATCAAGGGAAGCGCTTTAAGCTTTATTTTATTGCTTTTTGGGGCTATCTTAGAAGGAGTAACCAGGCCGTCTCGGCCTGGTCCAGGGCGAGACGCCCTGGCTACCATACAGGAATAAATGACTCAAAATAATAATGCCCAATTTAGCGTAGCGGTCATCGGAGGAGGGGCGGCCGGATTTTTTGCCGCGATAGCTGCGGCAAGGGCGGGGGCAAATCACAAAGTGATTTTGCTTGAGAAGTCGCGGCAGCCTTTAACGAAAGTGCGTATTTCCGGCGGCGGGCGCTGCAATGTCACCCATTCTTGCTTTGATCCGGCGTTGCTGATAAAAAATTATCCGCGCGGCGGCAAGGCTTTGCTCGGGCCATTTCATCGCTTTCAGCCTTTGAATACTATCGAATGGTTTCAATCCGAGGGAGTCGTCCTTAAAACAGAGGATGATGGCCGCATGTTTCCGGTCAGTGATGACTCAGCGACGATAGCCAACTGCCTGATCTCGGCCGCCAAAAAAGGCGGCGTCGATCTGCGCTTAGGTTGCGGCGTCGAAGGCATCGCTAAAGCGGATCAAAGCTTTTTATTAGATTTGGAAGGCGAAAAATTGTATTGCGACCGCTTAATTCTGGCTGCCGGCAGCAGTCCGAGAGCATGGGAATGGCTTAAAACATTGGGTCATACCATTGTCCCACCGGTACCTTCCCTCTTTACCTTCAATACCCCAACGTCTCCCTTGCTGTCTTTAGCAGGCATTTCTGTGCCGCAAGTGCGCGCTAAAATCCAAGAAACGCCTCTTGAACAACTGGGCCCTTTGCTAATTACTCATTGGGGCTTTAGCGGTCCTGCCATCCTCAAACTTTCAGCTTGGGGTGCACGTATACTCCAAGAGAAGCAATATCGGGCCACATTGCTGATTGATTGGATGCCCGAAAAAAAACATGAAGCCCTTAAAGAGCAACTTCTGCAGATTAAATCGGGTTTTCCGGCTCGACTTGTCGCCAATGAATCTCCCGCAGAGCTCCCACGCAACCTCTGGAGAGCTCTCGTGGAAAAGGCAGGCATCCCGGCAGAAACAAGATGGTCGGGGCTGGCCAGCCAAGCCCTTCAACGGCTTATTGAAGAGCTCAAAAATGGCCATTTCGAAATTCAGGGCAAAAGCCAATACAAAGAAGAGTTCGTTACTTGCGGAGGAGTTGATCTTGCCGAGGTGAATTTCAAGACGATGGAAAGCAAAATTTGCCCCCATCTTTTCTTTGCCGGAGAAATCCTGGATATCGACGGGGTCACAGGCGGCTTTAATTTCCAAAACGCGTGGACCACTGGCTGGATTGCGGGTCATGCTTCTATAGAAAATTGCATGAAATAATTTCTAAAGGAAAACTTTATACAGGCCGATGCCGCCCATATAAAAAATTGCCCCATATATTATAAAACAAACAATTGAAAGAATGTACGCTATAATCACCGCCACACCATCATCCTCAAGCAAGCCTAGGCCAAGACAACAAATAGGTATAGCAGCCACCATATTGGTAAGAGGAAGAGGTACCGGAAAGGCCAACAGAAATGATAAGGCAACAAGCAATAAGCCATGCACACGATGGAGGATTGGTTGGGTCACAAGCATGATAAGCCGAGGTTTTAGCACATTTTGCAATAGATTTACGAGCACTAGCTTTTTGCTGACCACTATCTGCAGAGTCTTATAGGAAACTTCTTTTTTCAAAACCCAATTCGGCCACCAAGGATGCTTGCCAAAGGTTATGCGAAAACCCAAAAATAACAGTAAAATGCCAATAGGCGTTGACAGTCCGGGAACTGAAATAGGGAAACAAAAGGGAAAGCTAAAGAGTGTCATAAGAACACCGTAGCCTCTTCCGGAAAGACGATCACAGATTTCCCTCAAGCTCACAGCTTTGCCATTAGCCTCCTGCAAAAGGTTTTCCAGGAGATAGGTCAAAGAGACCCTCGCATTATTTTGATTTGCAGGTATCGCCATTTTTCTCTTCTAAGGTTAATCTAGCTATGATCAAAAGTATGGGACAGGCCATGGAAAGCTTGGAAATCTACCAAATTAGCATTTCACAAACTGAAAATGATCCTTTAATGAAAGCCCTGCATTCCTCTGCTATATAAGGTATTATCACCTACTTAAGTTAAAGGACAGATAGAACATAGGACCAAAACACGTACCCACATCACATTATCCATATTTTCAAAATCACCCCTAGGCCCGGAGGGCAGACATGTGTAAGCCCAGGGTGAGCGATAGCGAGCCCTGGGAATAGATATTATATACAAAATAAGTCCCGGAGGGCGCGACACGAAAAGCCGTTCATTTTGGTCGGCTTTTCGTGTCGCCCCCTCCGGGACTTAGGCCTTTTATCATAATCCCCAGAGCTCGCTATCGCTCACTCTGGGCTTACACATGTCTGCCCTCCGGGCCTAATCTTGGTGGGGAATTTTGAACAAGTGAGTAATATGATACGTGCCCATGCCCGCCTCATATTTTTCGGGCACGGGCACGGGCACGGGCAAGGGCACAATCCCTACTTACACCTTAGCAGAGATCTGCTTCTGCTGCGCGACTTCCCTGTCATGGAAATAGATCATCACAGGAGCGGCAATATACAGCGATGAGAAGGTTCCAACGGCAACACCGATAGCCATGACCAGCGAGAAGCCGAAGATCGATTGGCCTCCCAATAGCACAAGGGCGATCAATACCAACAAGGTTGTCCCTGAAGTCATCACAGTACGGCTAAGGGTGACGTTAAGCGCATGTGAAACCACCTGCCTGAATGGTAATTTCCGCATGGTGCGGATATCTTCACGTATCCTATCGAAAACAATGATCGTATCGTTCAATGAATACCCGACAATTGTCATAATGGCGCCGATGACCTGCAGGTCGATCTGTACATGGAAGCCGAGCCAGTGGAAAAATGCCAGGAATCCCATCGTGATGATCACATCATGGACCAGCCCGACAACAGCCGCGATAGCATACTTGAACTCGAAACGGATCGTAATGTAGATCAAAATACTGATTAGCGCCAATACAAGTCCGAAAATCGCGTTGTTGCGCATCTCTTCAGAGAATTGGCCGCTCATCACCGTCCAATGATGCTCAAGATGTGTCAACTGGCTCTCAGGGAGCTTCAAGCCGGCTTTTTCAAGGGCATCCACGACCCACTCTATGCGTGGGTTGTGCTGGAATTGATATGTATAACGGGCATTCTGAAGCTCTTCAGGCATCTGATAGAATGGATGGTCTTTTTCTTCCATCCCCATGCCAAGCTGGATGCGCAGCTGATTCTGGCGAGTAAGCTCGCGCACTTGCACATCATTTGCCGATGCCCCTTGAGCTAAAAGCGCATCAACGGTTTTCAGACGGTAGTTTGTTTCACCGGGCTGCTCTTGAAGTTCGACATCCAAGGAATATCCACCGGTGAAATCCATGCCGAAGATCGTATGGCGCTCAGAAAAGAACAAGCCCATCCCCAATACCATCAGAATAACCGAGATGATTACCGCTTTACGGGTCTGCCCTAAGAAATCGATATGCGTCATGCCAAAAAACTGGGACATGTGCAGAGATTTATGCTTAGGATTTTGCACCCAACCCGCAAAGAAATAACGGGTCATGAAAAGGGCGGTAAACATTGATGACACAACACCCACGATCAGGGCCACCGCAAATCCTTTAATAGGGCCTGAATCAAACTGTGTTAGAATCAACGCGGCAATGATCGTCGTGATGTTCGAGTCGATGATCGCGCTAAACGCCTTTTTGTATCCCGTCTGTATCGCGGAAGCAATCCTCCCGGAAAGGGCAAACTCTTCCCGGACCCTTTCAAAGACCAGAACGTTTGCATCGATAGCCATGGCAATCGTCAAAACAATACCGGCAATGGTCGGCAGCGACAGCGCAGCTCCCAAATTCTGCAGCACTCCCCACATGATCAATATGTTGAAAAGAACCGCACAAGAGGCCACAACCCCGGCAAAATGATAATAGCCCACCATACAGACCACAACGACAACCAGCGCGACGATCGATGCGACAATCCCTTTTGTCCTTTCTTCTGCGCCAAGCTCGGGGCTGACATTCTCCTCGGAAAGGATTTGTGGAGTAAAGCTTAGCGATCCGGCTTTCAAGTCGGCTGCCAGCTGATTGATCTCGCGCTGAGAGAACCGGCCGGTAATTGTTCCGCCATCCCTCAAGGCTGCTTGCAGTGTCGGCATGCTGATGATCGTCCCGTTCAGGATGACGGCCATGCGCCAGCCGTGGCCTCTTGAATAGGTCTCTTTAGGTGTACCGACGATCTTATCGGCGGCAAATTCTGATGTCCAGGTATAAAGGTCATCGCGGGGGCTGCCCGATTCCTGTTGTGAACGCCCATAGGAGCCCTTAATGCTGAACGTCAGATTGTTTCCTTGTGTGCTGTCATAGCCCACATGCACATTTGTCAAATTCGCGCCTTCAAGGGCGTAGTTATGGAATACAACGAAAAGCGGATGGGTCTGCCCTTCCCACTGCGTGTATTCTTCACCCCGCAAGATCCCGATGGCTGACAATGTATCATTAAAGGCATGGCTGAAAGCTGTGGTCTTCGGATTTGTTAAGCGAAGGCCGTTCTCATAAAGAATTTTTGCAATTGCGCTGCGGGGACGTGTCAACTCGCCAAATTCATTTTCACCGCCCAAGTGCTGCCAGGCGATCTCATTGATGCTTTCGCTATCCTTGCGGTTGGTGACAACAGCTTCATTCCAGACGTTTTGCAGGAACTGATTGACAGTCTCTTTCAGTTGCGCATTGTTTGGAGTGAACTTCTCATTCACAATATGGAAATACATCGCTGAGGCTTTGATCAGCTCAGAGGCTGAAAGTCCTTGCGATCCAGGGAAGTCCAAAATAATATTGTCGTTCTCAATGTGAATTGTGCGCTCAGATACGCCCATCTTATTGACGCGTACATAAAGCTCGTTGACAGCCTGTTTTAAGTCTTCAGGATTTGTCACCACGCGATTATTATGATCGCGCAGGCCGATACGCACCGTCTTACCACCGGAAAGGTCCAAGCCCCACTTCAGGATTTTGCGGTCATCGCCGCGGAAATACTTGATGGCGCTCAACTTCAAGTTCTGCCAAAAAGCATTTTTCGTCGGCGCAGGCACCAGATATCGGTTGGTCGTATTGATGTCGACTTGAGAAGTGTGAAAGGACTCTCTCCACTTCAAAAGGTCTTCTTGAATGCTGTCATCAATTTTATTCAATGTCAGCAGGCGTTGTTCCACGTCGGTGAAATCCAGAAGAGCATAGCTCTTGCTGCCTTTGACAATAAAATTTTCCCGTGTCGCCTTCAGCAGCGGCTGGTAATAGTCATGAAGTTCAAAGATATAATCTTTGCTATAGCTTGGATCAATTCCATAAGAGGCGCCGGAATAGCCGATAAAGCCATTTTGCTGGAGTATCGAGTTGAGCTGGTTGAACTCTTCCATTAATTGCTTGCTTTCGGAAGCGTCTGGCAGTTCGCGGTACTTCTGTATAATGTTGTCAAGCCCTTTAGCGATCACGTAGATCGAACCTTTACGGAAACCTACGGGGGGAGCTTCTTTTTCGGCTGCCGGCGCATAAACAACAAGGCCCAGCTTCTGCTCTTCAGGCTTTAATTGCTTGAAGGCTTGCATAGTGTAGAGCGGATAGGCATCACCGGACAGGTCTTGATGCTGCGGATGCCATTGTCCAGCCAACGTATCTAGAATTTCATGGCTGCGCTTTTCTGAGATGTAGCGCAAATTAAAAGCTAAAAAGCTTTTGGCATCAGTCAAGGCATTTAAAGGGACAGTAAAAGTCAGGTCGCTGGGAGAAATCTGTTCATCGGTAAGTTGTGAGGTGAGAGCGATTTCATTAATGATCAGCTGGTTCAACTGAGTTTGCGAATAGCCGACAGCTTCAGTAGTATTTGGAAGCAAACGCAGTTTTTGAACATCGGGATAGAATTGCAATCTGATCTTGTCATTGCTCCAATCGATCACAAGAGATTCAACGAACGGATTGCGGTCTTTTAGGCTGATGACTTGCTCTTCAGTCCCGGCTTTGCCCTTTCCTTTCAGCTGCTCGTCAATTTCAGCCTCAGTCAAAGGTTTTAGGCCTTTGAAGCTGACAGTATTATTTTTGATGATCGCAGCGGCAGAAAGCAGGATTTTCTCTTGGTTCTCTAAAAGAGAAAGCTGCTGCGCCTGCTCGCCATCCAATTGCAGGTCCTTTTTAATCTGGGCATCTTGTTCCTGCTTCAGGGTATTCTTCTCGGTGGTGACAAGCTTTGCCTGTGACTCTAAGCGAGAAATGAATTTGTTCAGGGCGCCTTCGGACTGGTTTTCATTGCTCTGCGTAAAGCTTGCAAAATAGCGGTTGGCAATAGGGCGCTGCTCTTTGAATGTGGTGTCCACATCGACGATATCTCTAGCCAAAGAGAGCACAATTTCATCATATTGCTTATCGTTGGGATCTTTAACAATGGTCGCAAGCTTGGTGGCATTTGAAGATTGTCCGGCCAATGCCAAGGCAAGCTGGCGCACGCGGTCGTAGACAACTTCGCGGTAAAGATCTGAAATCCCGCCATCCTCTGTGCGTATCGGCGAAAAAAGGAAAAGCTTATCGACTTCATTCTTATCCAAACGCACAGCCACCTGCCGGCCGACTAAAACAGTGTTCTGGTTTGCTCCCTGTTGGTCGGAATAAAGCTCCAATTGTGAAGGGGCAAAAGGAATTAAAGCGCCCGCTCTTGGCAAGAAACGCTTAAAGAGATTGGCGTCGCCGCTATTTTTAAATGCGACTTCGATAACCCCCGGATTATCCTTTTGAACCGCAATGGATGCCGGCTTCACACCTAAAAGTTTGGAAAATGAGTAAAGCCATTCTTCAGCATCACCTTCAAGGGCATTCACCCTATCGACAATCTGTTCGGCTACAACATGCGCGCGCTCTGCGTTCACAGGCTCTTTAAGCGGCTTGCTATAGTAAAATAATGTCGGCAAGATATTGTAGAGGGTCAGTAAGATGACGGCAAGAATGAGGTAAAACTGCCAGCGCTTCTGTTTTTCCATAAAAAAACTGCTACCTTTTTTAAAGATTTCTTGTGGACGATAAGACGATTTTTACAATGCCTTATAATCTTCCCAGATAAAGTAACAAAAATAGCAGAAATCTGTTTATAACGAAAGCAAAGAAATTAGAGAGGAGAAGAATGAACAAAAAATGAGGACGAAGGGCATTTAGGACATTCTAGTTAGTTTCGGGCACGGGCACGGGCACGGGCACGTTCACGATATTTGTTTTAGAAGCTCAAGGTTAAGTTCAAACAAAGTATAGACTATAAACTAAAATCGTGAACGTGCCCGTGCCCGTGCCCGTGCCCGAAACTAACTAGAATGTCCTAAATGCCCTTCGTCCTTGCCATTAATTTAGCTCCCTAAAGTAATTTTCAAGTCCTTCATGTGTGGTTTTCATGCTCTGTTTGCCTTTTTGCCAGTTCGCCGGGCAAACTTCGCCGTGAGTTTCCACATATAGCAGAGCGTCAAGGGTCCTTAGAACTTCATCGACTGAGCGGCCAAGAGACAGATCATTGACCACCTGATGGCGGACAACACCTTCTTTGTCGATGAGAAATAGGCCGCGCGAAGCCACCCCTTCTTCGGGCATCAACACGCCATAAGCGGTTGCAATGTCCTTTGTGATATCTGCCACTAGCGGGTATTCAATGCCCTCTATCCCGCCGCGGATTTTTGGCGTACGCACCCAAGCCAAATGGGTATAGACACTGTCTACGGAACAGGCAACAACTTCCGTATTGCGCTTTTTAAATTCGTCTAATTGATCTTGAAAGGCATGCAGCTCTGTCGGACAGACAAAGGTGAAGTCCAAAGGATAAAAGAAAAAGACCACATGCTTTCCTAAATATCGGGAAAGTGAAAAATCTTCGACGATGCTTCCATCGATTACTGCTTTTGCCTTAAATTTGGGAGCTTGTTTGCCCGTGAGTACAGCCATCTGATATTCTCCTGATAGTTCTAAAAATTCAAAATAAATCTATTCCCCAAAAAGCTCTTTTGCCCGGGGAAGCCAATGTTCTGCACCAATAGTCGTCGCTGCGCCATGGCCAGGATAAACTTTAGTCTGCGGAGGCAATTTTGTCAATTTAGCCAGCGAACCCCACATTAAGTCAGGGACGCACGTCGGAAAGGAAAGATTGCCGATCGTTCCTTGAAAAAGGGTATCGCCGGAAAAAAGAATATTGTTTTCTTTAGAGTAAAAGCAGACTCCACCGGGGGTATGTCCAGGGGTATGGATGACCTGGAATTTAAGCTCGCCGACAGTCACTATATCTCCTTCCTCGAAAAAGCCGTCGGCTTTGACAGGTTTAATGGATATCCAGCAGGGAAGGCCGTCGCTGCCCGGCATTTCTAAATTAGAGCGGTCAGCCTCATGGATATAAACAGGAATGTGATAAAGATTTTTGCATAATGCGACATCCCCAATGTGGTCCCAATGAGAATGTGTCAACAATATTTTTTCAGGGAGCAATTGATTTTTGGAAATGTAATCGCGAATTTTCTCGGCGCTTTCGGGGGCGGGGTCAATGATTGCCGCTTTTTTGGTGTTCTGGCAGGCCACAACATAAGCATTAGTCTCAAAGGGGCCTGAGGGAAATACTTGTACGAGGGTCATATTCTCCTTAATACAAGGTCTTTGAAAGAATGCACTGGAGTGGACTCGAACCACTAACCGCCCGGTTCGTAGCCGGGTACTCTATCCAATTGAGCTACCAATGCAGGTAGAAAGAAGGGATTATGCGAAATCGGACTTTTTAAGGCAAGAGCAATCAGTAAACCGGATACAATTGATTGTGCAATTTGGAGTTTGTCCTTTTAAAGGACCTGCTGTGGGACACAGCAGGCCACATGTAGATTGACCCGTGTGCTTGGAAGGCTGTTAGGACACGTGGCCTGCTGTGACCCACAGCAGGTCCTTTAAAAGGACAAGCTCCAGAATCAAAGTCTCATTTATGCTCTTCACTATGCCTTGCAAGTATTTTCTACAAGAGTTATACAGCTTTTAGCGAATTCAAATTTATTTTCAAGAATACTATATTTTTCTTTTTCAATAAATCCTACACACTGATTTAAAAAGTCAAATTTTGCCAAAGGGGCATATGCTCTGAGAAAACCTGTAACATGTAGTGGTCCACATAATTGATCCTTTAGAAACTGACTACATTTATATGGGTCGGCATCATTTTTTGAATTGTAATAAACTTTAAATAAACCTGAGTCTAAACAAGCTTCGATTCTGTCTGAAACCGATGGATAAATTGCTTCTTGTATCTCTTCAATTGGAACAGGAGGGACAGGAACCGGAACATTGAAATGACGATATGCGAGTGTAACGCCGATGGCAGTTATCACGGCTAATCCAAATCCTAGTAGACATTGGTTTCTAGTCAAATTCCTTGGCCAAATCTTTGTAGTTTGTGCACTCTGATCTACAGAATTTTTCTGGTTTTTGTTCTCCTGGGGGTCTACATTGCGATCACAAAAGGTTTGACCGTTTGCTAATCCAAAAGTCTTGACCACAGCCAATTCGAATAGGGCGATAATCTGACCGATCACCGGCGTAATTTCTAAGGCTGCTAAAATGACATGAACAATTTTTTGCCCTAATTTGCCACTAGAATTCACTGCTTTGCAATGGCCGAGAAACATTTGATAATTTAAAGCATTCGACACTGTATAATAATTACTATCTAACATTTTCACTCCTTTAGTTTACTAAATGAGCATAAAGATTAAAAACGTTAAAGTCAACTACTATGTCAAAACCTCTGCAATCTTCGCACAATAGGTATGTCACCAAAGTCCCCTATGTCACTGTTTCGGGCACGGGCACGGGGAGAATTAGTTAGTTTCGGGCACGGGCACGGGCACGTTCACGATATTAGTTTATTGCTTTATACGCTTTTTTCTGACTTAACTTGAGTGTCTAAAACAAATATCGTGAACGTGCCCGTGCCCGTGCCCGTGCCCGAAACTAACTAAATTGGGGCAAGGGCTTGGGCAAGAATATTAAAATCCAATAGCAGCTTGAGACCAGTAGCTGAAGTTCGAATCAGAGATTGAGGAATTTTTATCGTGATTTTTGATCTCTTTTAACTGCACCAAGAAGGCTTTCGCTTCCTCCTTAAGTCCGAAATTCACCAGGCATTGCAAAATGCGGGTAATGCGCAGAAAATTGTGATTGCCTTGAGACAACCAAATTTTAGCCCTTGAATCGAAATTTGGATTTTTAATGACTGTTTTATTCACCTGGTCATACCGCAGGCCGTAAAACTTTAGCATGATTTCAAACGATTGCCTAAGATTAGAAATCACTTTTGGATCTTTCCGAAGGGCTTCTGCAAGGCTTTGCTTTCCGTCAGGGCCTTTGGCACCCTCCAGAACAGGGGCATCCGGATTGAATTGCGAGGCCTTGGCGGAAGGAAATAGCCATTGTATGTAATCGTGCACACTTTCTTTTTCTACATCATCAAATGCCCAGATCTCTTTTAACGTCCGCCCTTTAATGTCTTTGCCGCTGCCTTGATAAAAGGAAAGCAAAAGATCGTTGGGAGTTTTAGACATTTGAAGAGTCCTCTGAAAAACATCGCCCTGCAGGCTACTTTGTCAAAACCTCTGCTATCTTGGCACAATAGGTATCAATCGCATAACAGGTTTTTCCTTTAGCAAATAACTTACACACCTCTTTACCAGCCTCATGACAAGCAGCATTTAATTCAGATTCTTTGGAAAAATAATTTTTAATGATTTCTCGGCAATTATCTGTCAGTGCTTGACAATCGCCATTATAGACCATCCAGCGTATCAGCGCATTTTCCATGCAGACTGAAACATTTTTAGGTGCTGTCAAAATTTTCTCTGATTTGAGAGCTGCTGATTGAGCCACAGTGGAGAGATAATGATAGGTTAACATCACTAGGCTTACGGCTCCTGCCAGCCCTAAAATTCTTTGAGTTCGAGTCCAATTATGGGGCCAAATTTTAGAAGCGACTACAGTTGCAGGCTCATTTTTTTTAACAAGCGGGTTTATATTACCATTTGAATTTAAAAATTTGTTTCCAGAATTTTCATGACTCAGATCAAATAGCGTGACCACTCCCAGCTCAAAAAGTGCGATAATTTCCCCTGCGACTGGAAACCGTTCAAGATGGTCCATGATCGTATGAAATGCTCTTTGGCCTAGTCTACCATCAGGATTATTGGATGCCACCCTATGTCCAAGAGACATCCTCCCACTCAATGCATTTGCTAAGGTGTAATAGTTATGGTGTAACATCTTAATTCCTTTCTTAGAATCAATGGATTAAATGGGGGACAATGGTGACATAGGGGACATTGGGAACCTAGGGGATTATACGCGTTTTTTCAGCGTATCCTATGTCACCAATGTCCCCTATGTCACCATTGTCCCCCATTTAGTCCATTTAAGTGTTAGGCGGCACTAACATTGTGTGCTAAGGATTCGAATCCAGCCAAAGTTTCTTGTACAGTCTCTGCTGAAGGCAAATTGACTGAAATAGTTTCTGTTAAAGTTTCCAAGACTTCCTTACCCTTGTCTGCAAGGTTTTTTAAATCTTCCGGATCCCCGAGTTCTTCTGGGGGCACGAATCTTGAAGCGATAGCATAAATAGCCAAAGGCGCGATGACCAAAACAGCCAATCCGGCAAGAACATATTTGCCCGGAATCGCAGGAATGTTATCTGTTTTTTTAACGTTTGTCGCTGTCTTTTCTTCCAGCTTATCGATTTTGTTTTCTGAAAGATTTTTGCAGCAGGACTTTGGGGGATTGCAGAAAATTTTGACGACAGCCAACTCAATAAGGGCGGCAATTTGGCCCACGATAGGAACAAGCTCAATGACTGCCAAAGCTGCGTGGCAAACACGGTGGCCGAGAGTCCCCTTGGAATTGGCGGCTTCTTTTAAATGCTCATAGAACATCTGATATGTCAATGCTTTGGTTATTGTATAATTACTAGCGTCTAACATCCTAAACCTCTTTTTTTGACAATCGCTCAAACTTTGGAACGATCGCTTTTGTTTTATTCAGATCCGCTGGGATACCATTACAACAGTGGTTGGTAAGTCATTTGATGTCAACATTTTTCTAAACTATTCAAGGGCCAATCCTTTGGGTTGCTTATTTAATTTCTAAAAGAGCGATTATTGACGATATTCAGATATCAAATTAAAATTTCATAACCCAAATTGTAGCTCGGCATTCGTGAGCCGATAGTTAGTTTCGGGCACGGGCACGGGCACGTTCACGATATTAGTTTTAAGCACTCAAGTTAAGTCAGAAAAAAGTGTATAAAGCAATAAACTAAAATCGTGAACGTGCCCGTGCCCGTGCCCGTGCCCGAAACTAACTAAAATGCGTATGCCTTTGCGCCCATGCCCTGTTTTCAAGCAGCAAGTAAATCACAGGCGTCACGTACAAAATCAGAAGCTGGGAAAAGAGCAGGCCCCCCACGATCACCAAACCTAGTCCGCGCCTAGAATTGACGCCTTCGCCCATTCCAAAGGCAATGGGCAAAGCCCCCATGATCGCGGCGACAGTCGTCATGATGATCGGCCGAAAGCGCACCAGGCAGCTTTCATAAATCGCTTTTTCGGAGGAAACCGCTGGATCTTTACGCATTTCCAGGGCAAAGTCGACGATCATGATCCCATTTTTTTTGACGATGCCGATGAGCAGCAAAAAGCCCACAACGCTATAGATAGAAAGAGGCTCACCAAAGAACAAAAGCGTCAACACGCCGCCAAGGCAGGCAAAGGGCAATGAAGAGAGGATCGTGACGGGATGGATAAAACTCTCGTAGAGCATCCCCAAAATAATATACATGGCCAAGGTTGAAAACAGAAGCAGCAAACCTGTTTCAGTTAATGCTGAAGCGATCATGGCCGCGGAACCATGCAAGCGCCCTTTGACACCGGGCAAAAGCGATTCATCGGCCAACATTTCCAACTTTTCAATCCCTTCATTAGGGGCAAGAGATTTGCTTATCGCAAAATTCAAGCCGATGGTCGGCAGCTGATCGATCCTTTTAATTGCCGGAGAGCCCAGTTTTTCCTCCCAGCTGGCGATCGCTTTCAACGGAACAGGAGTACCATCTTTACCGGGAAGATAGAGATTCCCTAATGCATTGACACTTTTGCCATAGCCGCTGTCCAAAGCGAGCGTCACCTTGTAACGCTGGCCATTTTTTTGCAGATGAGTGACCGTCCCGCCGGAAAAAACCTGCTGAAGCAGCGATTGGACCTCTTGAAGCGAGAAGCCATGCCGCCACACATTTTCCTCATTGATTTTTACCGACAGCTTAGCGGTATCCTGCTGTGAATCCAACTTGGCGAATGTAAAATCGGGATTTCCCTGCATTTTCGACAGCAGGCTATCTGCTGAAGCTTTCAGCTCTTGGGCATCCAAACCCCGCATCTGGTACTTGTAGTCGCCCCCGTTAGCAATATCCAGATCGACATTGATCAACTGCCAGGCTATGGAAAATGCCCGTGTACCTGGAATAGCATCGATAGCATTTTGAATCTGTTCGATCACCTGAGCTTGCGGAATACGCTGCGAATGCGGAAGCAAGCGGACGATGAATACCTGCGAGCCCTCCTGGCTCAAATCGATAAAGCTTTCCACTGCAGGGTTCCCTTGGATAATTTTTTCGATTTTGGATTGATATTCGCGTGTACGCTCTGCCGAAAGCCCTTGAGGCAGATGGACAATACTATAGAGAAACCCGCGATCCTCTTTAGGAAAAAGATCGACTGTTAGTTGATTGAAAAGAGGGATAGCGCAGGCAAAACAAAGGCAAGATGCCGTAAAAATCAACTTGGGGAATTTCAGCGCCCAGCGTAGGGAGGTTCCATACCAGCGCACTAAAGCGGCGTTGGCGGCCGTTGCCATAGACTGTAAACGCGTTTGATGTCCATGCGAAGGCAGCCAACGGCTGCAGAGCATAGGCGTTAAAGTCAATGAGACAACACCCGATACCAGAATGGCCAGCGCTAAAGTCATGCTGAATTCGTGGAACAAACGCCCATGCATCCCGCCCATCAGCAGCAAAGGCGCAAAGACCACCACCAGCGAAAGGGTCATAGAGACAATTGTAAAACAGATCTCTTTGGAACCCTTTAGGCTTGCCTCTAAAACTGACACCCCCTTGACGTTATGCCGGACAATGTTTTCAACCACCACAATCGCATCGTCAACGACAAATCCGATCGAGAGGGTCAAGGCCAGCATCGACAAAATATCCAAACTGAAATTCAACCAATACATAAGCACAAATGTCCCTAGCAGGGACATCGGTAAAGCTATGCTGGGAATTATGGCTTCCGAGAGCCTTCCCAGGCACAGGAAGATCACTGCAACAACCAGGACAAAGGCAATCGCTAAGGACCATTGCACATCAGAAATCGACTCCTGGATCCAAACAGCCTTATCAAACCATAGCTTTAGGTTCAGGGAGGGGGGCAAATTCTGAATGATCTCCGGCAAAGCCTTCTGAATAGCTTTTGAAATGGCGACAGTATTTCCGTTGCTCATTTTCTGAATCCCGATCGCCAAGGCCGTCTGGTTTTCGTCTTTTGTGACGTAATGAAACTCCACAGCATCGCTTCCCTTATCCGATACCGTCGCCACATCTTTAAGGCGTATGGGTCCCTCGGCGATAATCAGCTCTTCAAAATCTTTCACATTTTGTAAAAGTCCATTGAGTTCAATGGAGATCCTTTTGGCTCCGGTTTCAATGATGCCTAAGGGGAGGTCGGCATTCTGCTCTTTGATAGCGCGTATAAGCTTGTCGACAGTGACATTGCGGGCAGCCAATAGATCTGGATTCACGTAAATTTTGATCGCATAGGGCGCCCCAAAGGTTTCAATGCCCGCGACGCCTTCGATGCCCGCCAGCCTCTGTACAATGTAAATATCCGCATAATCCCTTAAGGCAGCAATGCTTGCATTTGAAGACGTCAATAGAAGATAAGCGATATGGCCTTGGCTAGCTTCCTTTTTATAATAATAGGGTCTTTGGGTGATATCCGAAGGCAGCGAGGAGTCTGCCCTGCTGATGGCCGCCTGCACTTCACGCGTGGCATCGTCGATATTTTTGCCCAGATCGAAATCGAGATGGATAGTTGTAAAACCTCTTGAGCTGCGCGAAGACATTTCTTTGACGCCGCTGACATTGAGCAGTTCTTTTTCAAGGGGTTTTGTGATCGTATTGACCATCGTTTCCGGAGAAGCGCCGGCATAAGAGGCTTCTACAGTAATCCTGGGATATTCGATATTAGGAAGATCGCTGACAGGCAATCGAAAAAAGGCCAGCAGCCCGGCAATCACTACAGCAAGCGACAATAATGTCGTCATGACAGGACGCTGAATAAAAGGACCTGAAATATTCATCGTGAATCCTTATCAACCATGGTTGGTTCTATAGCCGCGCCGGGATATAGGCGCAGATGCCCTTCGGTGATGACCAAGTCTCCTTTTTTGAGCCCGGTAAGGATGGAGACATTGTTGCCGAATTCCTCACCCTGACAGATTTGGCATAGTTCCGCCTTTCCCTCATTAACGCGATAGACGTAGGGGCCTTGCTGGTTGATTTTGATCGCTTTATCCGGAACGAGCATCACATTTTTGGCGGTTTCTATAGGCAGCTTGACCTTGACGCTTTGGCCGGGAAGAAAATAATTTTTATCGTTTTTAATCTCGCCACGCATCAGCAAGAGGCCTGATTTGCTATCGAATCCATAGTCTGAAAAGGTCAAAATGCCAGATGTCGAAAGCTCTTTGGTCCTCATTGAGTGTACTTCTATCGGCAGCTGATTGGACAGGGCACCGATTCGGCTTAGCTGCAGAAATTGCTGCTCCGTGACATTAAATTCTACTAATAAAGAGTCGATGCCGGCGATGGCCGCAAGCGGTTGCGAAGAATTGACAAGACTGCCTGTATGAAAGGCTACACGGCCTGTCTTGCCGCTAATTGGAGCGGAAATCGTACAATTTTCAAAATCTAACGCCGCAGCAGCAACGTTAGCTTCATCAGCTTGCAGCTGAGCGGCATGCTTTGCGACCTCCGAGACCAGCTCATCCCATTCCAGCTGTGAAATCAAGTCTTTTTTAGCAAGCCCCTGAAAGCGGTCCATTTTCTTTCTGGCGGCATTTAAAGCAGCCTCATCGCGTTCCTTTTGGGCATTTGCTTCCAGCAAGCGAATTTTGTAAGGCGCAGGGTCTATCGCAAACAGCTTCTGGCCTTTAGTAACAAGCCGGCCTTCAGTAAAATTGATTTCTGCAAGAATTCCCGACACTTGCGGCCGGATTTCCACAAAAGTGACCGGTTTCAAAAGTCCGATTGTTTCGATGTAGCGCGGCAGATCGGTTTCACTTACCTCAACGACATGCACAGGCACAGGATTTTTCTTCGCTTCCGGCTGGGCAGGAGATGGTGAACATGCCGCCACCAAAGACGCTAAAAGCAGGATCAGAAACTTGCGCATAAATTGCCTCTCTTTAAAATCACACCCATTGAAAATGAAAGGCCCGCAAAATCACGATACCAGGAGGATTTGGCTTCCGCGCGTTTAATGCGCGCTTGTGCAAACAATCTTTGGGCAGCGGTCAGATCGAATATTGAAATCGTTCCGGCCTTATAACGCTCAAGGGCGCCTTCAAAAGTTTGTTCGGCATTCAGCATATATCTTTTAACAACTTCAAAAAGCGCCTGGGAAGCCTCAAACTGCTTATTGTAAACGGAAATTTCTTTAGCGATCGCCAATCTTTGCTGGTCAATATCAAAATTTGCCGCCTCAATGTCCGCCAAAGCAACGCGTTTGCGTGCGTCAGCTTTACCGCCATTATAGAGAGGCAGCTTAAAGCTTAAGGCAACGTTATAATCCTGGCCTTGGCCCCTGTCGCGCAAATAATGCTGCACCCCTACGTTGCCATCAAAGCTCAGTTTCGGATAATAGCTGGCCTTCTCCTTGTTCAAGACCGCTTCTTTTTCATTGAGCTGGGCATATTTCGCTTGCAGATCGGCGCGCTGGCATTCCGCTTCTCTGACCAAGGCGGCAATATCTCCATAAGGACGCAGATCTATCGGTGGATCTTCCAAAGGCGCGAGGAGAAGTTGAGAATTAATCGGCAAACTTAAAGATAGATTTAAGTTGTCCAGGGCTATGGCAACGGCTGATTTCTGTAAAATCAACTCCATTTCCGCTTCGGCGGTAGTCGCTTTGATAGTGTGCATGTCGGAGATAGATCGCAAGCCATGGCGGAATAATTCTTCTACCGATTCAAATGTGCTCTTTAGATCTTCCAAAGAAGCGATACGCGCCTCCAAAATTTCTTGGGCGCTATAGTATAAGTATAACGAATTTAAAACTTCGAATATCACCTTTTGCATCGCCCAATTATATTGCCAATCTGCCGCCATCAAAGCCGCAACGGCTGCTTGGCAGTCGGCATCCCGGGCCCCAAAGTCGAAAAGCAGATACGAAAGGCTCAGACCGGCTTCAAAGTCCGTATAGACGGTCTCATTACTATTGAAATATTTATAATCATAGCCATGCGCAGCTTTTCCATAGAGGGAGACTTCCGGATAATAGGCCGATTTTGCAATCCCTTCTGCGGCGGCCTGACGCTGGGCATTCCACCATACAGATTTTGTTTGAGGATTGTTTTTAAAGGCGATGTCCAAAAGCTGAGGGATTGTCAACGGCTGTTCAGAAGCTGACAGGCTGAAACACAATAGACAAAGAATAATTAACGAAATTTTATTAATGCGTCTCATATTTCAATGACTTCTCGAATTTAGTTAGTTTCGGGCACGGGCACGGGCACGGGCAGAAATAGTTAGTTTCGGGCACGGGCACGGGCAGAAATAGTTAGTTTCGGGCACGGGCACGGGCACGTTCACGATATTTGTTTTAGACATTCAAGTTAAGTTCAAACAAAGTATAGACTATAAACTAAAATCGTGAACGTGCCCGTGCCCGTGCCCGAAACTAACTATTTCTGCTCAAGCCCGAGCCCGTTCATAATTTATCCCATCACTTGAGACATTTTCGTGAGCATTGCTACAATTCGAATCAATAATTCTCTTCCGGTGGAGTATAAATCATCCCCAATAATTTTAAGGCGATTACATACATCGATAATGCCAGCACATTCCGTTGCCGACCGCCTTGCCATCCTATAAAATCTGATTTTTTCATTTCCTGAATACTCACCGGCACCTTCAGCAATATTGAGCGGCACTGATGAACTCGCTCTCAAAAGTTGGTCAGCAATGTATCCTCTACCCCTTGGCAATTGTTCAACGATTTTGTCAATATGGACAACTAAAGATAATGCAGCCTGATATACGTCTAATTTTTCATGGTCAAAACAGTACATAATTCCTCAATTGGGTAATAAACTACAAGGGTAATAAACTACACAAATGAGGAAATTTAATAAAGAATTAGTTTCGGGCGCAGGGGCACGTTCACGATTTTTAGTTAGTTTCGGGCACGGGCACGGGCACGTTCACGATTTTAGTTTATAGTCTATACTTTGTTTGAACTTAACTTGAATGTCTAAAACAAATATCGTGAACGTGCCCGTGCCCGTGCCCGTGCCCGAAACTAACTATTTCTGTCCAAGCCCGAAACAAAATAATCATTTGAATTTTCATCCTTCTGCTTGCTTCTATTATCCTTCGTTTTTATAGTGAGGTTTAACCCTTTAAGAGCTCCAATGGCAAAAATACCTGATAATCCTGACAACACGAATGCGGACGAAGATCCTTTAATTCCAGAAGAGAAATTGCCTGATCGTCCCCTCGAGTGTACGGACTGTAAAAAACCTATCGCTGTGAATTACACTGAGATCGTCGGGCCTGCCTGCATACATACCTGCATGTGCTCAGACTGTCCCGTGCTTCAACGCAAACTTTATGGTCTTCCGGCATCTTCTACAGGGGATCTATTGGCAGGAGGGCGGACGGGCTTAGCCTGCGGAAATTGCGGGACGACACTCGATTCCGTGCATGTCGGCAGCCCATTAGGCTGCAATGTATGCTATGAGATTTTTGACGATATGTTAATTCCGGAGCTAGCTTCCATGAAGAAAATTCCCCCGCGGTTGGTCACCGGAAAGCGGACACAGACAATCCACATCGGACGCGCGCCCGGACAAATGCAAGAAATTTCCTCCTCCATGCGACTTTTAGCCCTCAACGAGGCTCTCAGCGAAACTCTCAAGCGCGAAGATTATGAACAGGCCGCCTTGCTTCGTGACCAGATAAAGGCTTTAACCGATAAGCAGCAGGAAAATAATAACCATGGAAGAAGCCCTTAATCCTTCAAGCCCTATCTACAAACTAAAAAGGCCGTGGACAGAGAATCAGAATTCCATTTGGTTGGCCTCTACGGTAAAGCTTCAAAGGAATATTGAAAAATTTAAATTTCCAATCAAATTGGATCTTGAAAGAAAAAAACAGATCATCACCTTGGCCAGCAAAGAATTGATGGCCATCGATCCATTAAAAAACGCTTCGTTGCAAAAAGCGGAAGAAATGACCGCCCTTGAAAAAGAGTATTTGGTCGAGCACTTCCTGAGCAGCAGCAGTTTTCATCAAGCCTCTAATGGTGAAGCATTTTTAATCGATAATAATGGAGAATTTTTAATTTGTTTTAACCTTTCCGACCATCTCTCATTTCTGGCGATTGACACCAGCGGAGATATTGAAAGCGCATGGAATCAACTTGTGAGGATAGAAACAAAATTAGGTCAGAATGTCAGCTATGCGTTTTCACAAAAGTTTGGATTTACAACTTCTGATCCGGGCAAATGCGGCACAGGACTTACAGCGGCTATCTATTTACAATTGTCGGGATTAATTCATTCAGAAAAACTAAAGGAATGCCTCGAAGAATTATCCGATGACAGCATTATGGTCACAGGCATTCAAGGCAATCCCACAGAGATTCTTGGAGACATTCTTGTTCTTCAAAACAATTATACTTTGGGTGTGACCGAAGAAAACATCCTCTCTTTATTGCGCTCTGTTTCCTCTAAACTGATCGCAGAGGAAAAGGCGGCCAGAAGCAATATTGCCAAATCTAAAAATCCTGAGATCATGGATAAAGTCAGCCGCGCTTTCGCCATCCTACGCCATTCCTACCAAATGGAAGCTATCGAAGCCCTTAATGCCATCAGCCTGCTTAAATTTGGCATCGATATCGGTTGGATCAATGGAATCAGCGCCGATGAACTAAACCAGCTGTTCTTTAATTGCCGGAGAGCCCACCTGCAGAGCCAATTTAAAGAGAAAATCGTTCAGTTGGAAGTCCCGCATAAACGCGCTGAATTTATTCATCAGTCATTAAAAAACGCAAAGCTTCTGGTATGACGACAGTTTGGGATAAAAAAGGGATTGGATTAAATCCTGCCTCTCAAGTTCATTACATCGACCACCTGGCAGTGGTGTGTATTTTGATGAAAATCCCCCTTCTATTTCTGGATGAAAATGACCTGCTTCTGGGTAAGAAGTATTATCCCGACCTGGAAGCTATCATGAGCCCATATTCCGATTTTTCACCTGAATTCCTCATTGCCAATTACGATGTCTCTTTTATGAGCGATCTCTGGGACCGTCGGGTGATGCAGGAGAAATATTCTGAATTAGAAGAAAAATATCATAAGCCCTGGCGCAATGTCCATTGCCCTCACGGATTTTCAGACAAAGGCTTTTACTTAGCAAAATGCGCCATGGAAGACATCGCCTTGCTCTATGGCGACAATATGATCGATCAGCTTAAAGATTATGGAGTATGGGAAAAACTAAAAAATTATGTGGTCACAGGCAATTACCGCTATACTTACTTCAAACAGCATCGCGGTTTTTACGACGCTCTCTTCGAAAATGAGATCCAAAGCCAATTTGCAAAAAAGCAACCGCTCATCCTTTACGCTCCCACTTGGATGGACCTGGAAAATTCCACGACGTTTTTTGATAATTATCATCAGATTTTAGGGAAACTTCCGGAGACTTACAATATGATCGTCAAGTTGCACCCAAGGCTTGAACTTGATGATGTTGTGACCTATTACCAGATCATGGGCCAATATGAAACCAAACCCAATGTCATATTTTTAAAGGATTATCCCTTAGTTTTTCCCTTGCTGGCGCATACCGACATCTATCTTGGGGATATGTCTTCGGTAGGTTACGATTATTTGATCTTTAATAAGCCCCTATTTTTTCTTAATAAGCAAAACCGTAACGTCGATACCGATAGGGGTTTATTTTTGTTTCGCTGCGGGACGGTCATACAGGCCGCTCAATTTGACCAGCTTTATCAGATCATCGAAGCTTCTATCGCTGAAGATCAGCAAAAGTTTACGGCGATTCGAAAACAAGTTTGGGAATATACTTTTGGAAAGGAGCGTTCTTTTAATGACATCCGGGAAGAGATAATTCGAAAGGTCGATGGCACAAAATAAAAAAGCCTTGTCAACCTTATTGACCAGGATATCGACTATTAACTGTTCTTATGATTTAATAAGTCCTTAAGTTATAGCAAGCTACAACTTTTGAAATCTTACTCATCGATAAGCTTACGCTAATAGCCGATATTCTGGCCAACAGGCCGACATGGCTCAATAGGAAGGCCAATAAAGATAGCGTTGCTAATCCTAAAAGGATCGTTTTTTACGGTGATACTCCTTGAGAAGATTTCATCGATTTCCCAGGAGCTTCAAATCACCATCTTATTGCAGCTGAATTTAAATCTTATTTTTTAGAAGATTTAAATTCTTTATCTTTGTTTGGCCAGTTTAGATAGTTTTTTAGACCTGTGCTTAATTAAAGCCTATAGGTCTCCACTATCCATACCCTCCTATATTGTTCATTATATTAAATAATATTTTGATTGTCAATGTTTTTTATTAATAAATTCACGATTTTATCTTTATTTAAGTTAAAAAATGCTAAAGTGGAACACTGTTAAGATGCTATATTCTTTGTGTCTTTGAGCCTTCGTGTCTTTGTGTTGAATAATTATTTTAACGTGTGATTAATCAAAGTTAAATAATAATTAAACACAAAGACACGAAGACTCAAAGACACAAAGAATTACGAAGTTAATCCATCTCCTTAAAAAATGCTAAAGTCAAGACTGAAAACACATAAAAAATTTTAGAAAATTGAGCTGGGCTGTAATCATTATTTATTATTGCGTAATAATATAATAATCTGGCACTATTCGCGATAGTCGTTAAGAGCAAGTTAATTTAATTTCTAAGGTTGGCTGCAAAGCTTTTTTTCACTAAACATTTTTTAATAGGTTATCACTATGCCCGGTATCTCTGAAAACTTATATTTGACTATCTATAAGGAACAAAATGGAATCACTCAAAATAATGAGCTCGTTCCCTCTAAAGGTGAATGCCAATATCAATATGGCCATATCTCATACACTAAGTTTTCTGAAAAATATTCAGATAACGGCTGGGAAAGCAGAAAGATTATTGCCCTTCCAGCTATGCTATGGACAGGAATCATTATGTCTCTCTATCACCTGACGAATGCGATATTACAGAAACGCGAAAATGAAAGATCCGCCCAAATAAACCATTATTTATTTAAGCGCAATCTGCAGGAAGGATACGGCTGGCTGATAACATTGATCAATGATAAACAGGGCTCATATGAAGTCCAGGAAAGTCAATTCCATAAAATCTGCTATGACAAGTTCGTTGAGAGGCTTTCTTACAGACCTTCGCTCACATATAGCCCAGCCTCTGACTCTACCAGCAGTTCAAAATCCGCTAAAAGCTCCACTCAAACATGGTCAAGTTCTGCCAGCCCCTCCAATATATTCAACAGCTACAAAACCGAAAAACAAGTAGCTTTAGAAAATATGCGGCTGGATGGTTCAAAATTTAAAAGTCTCCCCTATAGCATGAGATCCGATGCGGATGTGGTGATAATGGCGATAAACAATTCCAGGCTGCCGGTAATTAAGGATGCCTCTTTTAGTATGCAGATCAATAAAAAAGTTGCTCTTGCAGCAGTTAGAAAAGACGGCCTTTGGCTTGAACACCTTTCGTTCCTAATGCAAAATGATGATGAAGTTGTCGCTGAAGCTGTCAAAAATAATCGTTCAGCCTATAAATACGCGTCCTCAAGGCTCCAAAATAAATACCAGCCGAAATCTTATTTTCAAAGTACCTATAGCAACCCCTTTGATCGTTTTCATTCGACTTTCAGCAGTTCGCAGCAGCCTAAGCCAAAATTTAATTATGAGCCCAAATCTACCTTTAAAACTCGTTTTGATGATTTTTTTAGAGGCGCACAGTCTTCGGCAGGAGCTGCGCAAACTCCTGCTCCAAAGGTAGAATGGTCCTGTCCTGCTGAACTTAAAGACGACAATTCCGAGGTGGGGATCATCGCTAAGAGGGTTCTAAAGGAAGAACACGATAACAGCGCTATTTTATCTGCTTCATCACCAGATAAACGCCAAGTTAAAGCCCTATTTTGTAAAATGCTTGGCATTGACACAAACAGTACAGATGAAGTGATCACTTCCGCCTATCGTAAAATATCATTAAAATTACATCCCGACAGATGTGAAAATAAATTTGGAGCAGAAGCCTTTAAGCCTTTAGCAGCTGCAAGAAAAATATTAGAATAAGCTGGTTTGTGGGCTGCTGCGTCCCGCAGCAGCAGCCCACATAAGATGATTTGCTTCAATAACGGCCTGATAATCTCTATCTTATTCTGATTTATCACAATAACGACCTATTTTTCACTTCCTTATTCCGTTTTGCTTAAATAAGGGGATTTTTTTTATATCACTATTCCGTTTTTCTTCAATAAAGAGGGAATTGGTATCATCCTTTGTAGTTAAGAGGCAGTTGCATAATTCCGCGGCGGTAGCCGCCAAAAGGGATTAGCCCCGCGTGCAGTGAAGCGGAACGTGGGGTGGATAGATCGTGACATAAAAAGCTGCGGCAGCAGCGTAAGAATGCTCTTACACTGCTACCGCAGCTACTGTCAATTTAAATTTCCAACCCCACGTTTCGCTTCGCTGCACGCGGGGCTAATTTCTTTGGCGGCTACCGCCGCGGAATTATGCAACTGCCTCTTATTGTCCTTACCCTCGTTCGTCGTTTTTGTCGTTCGTCGTTTAAGGCCTACACTGAGTTGTACTTTACTGTCTTAGACAAAATTCCCGCTAATTTGCTTTAAGCCTCAATGATTTCCGTTCATAATAAAACAAACATTGCAAGGAATCATCCCCCTTCATATTATCCTACTAAAAATCGGAGGTTTTTAATATGCAACCATCTGCAATTACAATTGAAACGACTTCTTCAGGCTCCATGCCCCCAACATTGAGCAGTCTATTTTACAACAAACATAAAGATCTTCACAGAGAATTGGTCAATTGCCGATTTGTATTAGATTTGAAAGAGAATCCTAATAAAGAAAAATATACAGGTTTCTTACAACGGGTTAAAGCCGACCTGTTGATTTTCGAACCTGCCTTAGAAAAACTCCAAAACATTAATTTAAAGCCGTTTTTTCGCTTGGCATCTCTTCAAGAAGATATAAAAATTCTTGATATAGAAAATACTCAAGAGGATCATCCACATTCGAAAGAACATCAACAACATTTGACATACTTGGCAGACTATAAGCCGCATGCTTTACTTGCTCATGCAGGTGTCCGCTATTATGGATTTCTGCATGGCGGACAACAACGAAGAGAGCGTTTGGAAAAAGAGTGGGGAATTCCTTTAAAATTATATGCATTTGAAAAAGATCCTAAACAGATGGTTCAAGATCTAACTGATGTCTTGAATGAATATGCTAAAACCTTGACAGATCAACAATTTAAAGAAATCGAAAACGAATTGGCTACCGCGTTGGTTTTTGCGGGTGACACCCTTCTTATTGATCTCCGCCATTTAACTTAATCGAAGCTGCTGCGAAACTTTTTCAACTTGCCGGCGTCCAGGCTGACGAAGTCTCCTGCAGCTTGAGATAATCATCCATGATCGTTGCGATCGAATGTCCTGTTTGGATCTTCTGATCGATCTCATTCATGATCTTCTTAATGTTCGCCTCATTGAAGTACTGATCAGACGATGAAACGGCATGCAAGGCGAGCTCTACTCCAGAGGCACGCGCGGCAAGGTATTGGATGGCGATCAGCATATTTTTGCTATTTGCAAATACCCCGCATCCCCACTGACCGGTATGCACGACTGCATGCGCCTGACTGCGTTTCCGGGCAATTTTATTAGCCCCATCAAAGCCCAAGAATGCCGCGCCAAACATGTATTGAAGCTGTTCTTTGGAATATTTGGGGTTTTTCACGCCGCGCCAATCAATAGCTGCCAGGCCAAGAACATCGACCGGAATTTTGGTATTGAGAGGTTTAATCCCTTTTTTGATCTCCTCTTCTTTTAACTTCCACATAGGCGATCCATAAGGCACTTTGGAAATGTCAAATTCGGCGTGCACACCTTCCACGATAAAAGGCTGCGGCTGCGCAACGGGAGGAAATGTTTTATGGGAAATGCCATCTTTATCCACACATGGGTGCACCCCACCGCTGGAATCAGTCATAAAAGCTAAATAGGTCAGGGCCGGAATCTCCCAGAACATCCTTTCTTCTTGAACGCATCCGGTAGAAAAGACTCCTCCGCCAAAGCTAAGAGCGTGAGCGAAATCGACAAAGCACTCGTTTGGACGGTCATATTTAAAAAAGTCGGGTATTAAAGAAACGCTTTTCTTTGGAAGCTCAATCTTTTTGTTCCAGACGTTTTCCACCTTATTTTCAGCTTTAATTGTATGGTAGGCAATTCTCCCGGGGGCCGATGTTTTCATGACAGTATGTTCAAACATGGCTCTGTTTGCGGGCTCGGATTTGACTAGCGGATTGTTAAATTTTCTAAAGACGTAGTCCCTGAATTTTTGTGGGGAGAAGGTGTCATTTGTGAGTTTGACCTCGCGGCTTTCGATTCCGTTATTTTTGAGTAGATGTACAGGCTGAAAGGGGGTCTGGTTTTTTTTGAGTTTTTCTTCAAACATTTTCCCTGCAACATTATTGATATGATCTAATGTTGAGTTGTAATGGATCTCACGGATCCAGATGCCTAAGTCTCTATATGTCTCAGTCGCAAAAAGGACAGGGATCGCTATAGGAGCGAGGATGACAGACAATAAAAATATGGGGATAATCTTTCCGATGATGATTTTCATTTTCAAACCGTATTCTCCTTCGAGGCTTTTCCCAAAATAATAGTTTTCCCCGATTTTCACAGGCGTTTTTTTAAAGTCTTCTTTTTCAATTTTTGCATCGATGTATTTATTGAAATATTCGTCAACTTTCAGCATTCCCATAGGAACCTTTTATTTAAAAAAGTTTAAAATTATTAATTAATGCATGCATGATTGAATCTTATTATAACAAAAATAGGAAAAGGCAATATTATCATTATTTATCAGAATTGTCAATGGACTTGCTTAAAGCAGGTTAAGTCTATACACTCCAATGAAACGCGGAGACGCGGAGGCGCAGTGGCGCGAAGAGCGAAGTTTCGGGCACGGGCACGGGCACGGGCACGTTCACGATATTTGTTTAAGTCCGAAAAACGTGTATAAAGCAATAAACTAAAATCGTGAACGTGCCCGTGCCCGTGCCCGAAACTAACTATTTCTGTCCAACATCCTATAGTTAAGGCGATAACAAAAAATTCCAAGGCATTAATTTCCAGGAGGTTGCAAAAAGCAAAAAGCAATAAAGCACCTAAAATGAACGATTTAAAAAAATAATTTATAGCTTTTACCAAGGGGTCACATTTTTTTTTTGCGGGTTGGTTTTTGATAATCAGGGGGTTACCATCATCAAAAAAATCGTCGTTCATAATTTGCTTGCAGGCTAACCATTCTCATGCTAAATTTCCCGAGAAAAGCCCCTAGAATTACCTGTGGAAACGTTGTTTATAACTCTAAAAAGGATCACAGACTATGACCACCCTACCTATTTACGATGCATGGAATCAGTTTTTACAATTTGTAAAAACACATTGTTCTGCCACGGCATTCGGAAATTGGCTGGCTCCTATAAGAGTTATCGAATTCTCCTCTACATCGATCGCTTTGGAAGTTCCCAATGTCTTCGTTCAAGAATACCTCTTGTCGAACTATAAGAAGGATCTTGCGGCATTTCTACCGGTCAATGCCAATGGAGAGCCGGCGATTACCTTTATCATCGCCGCGAAAACTAAAGCTCCAACGATACAAAATGCCCCAGCCATCATTCCTGAAGCTAAAAAAGATCAGCAAGATTTCTGGAAAGCCCAGCAGGTCAAGCTCAACGAAAATTACAATTTTGAAACTTTTATCGAAGGCCCGACGAATCAGTTTGTAAAGTCCGCAGCTATCGGGGTCGCCAACCGCCCGTCGCATTCTTACAATCCTCTCTTTATCCATGGCGGCGTCGGCCTGGGCAAGACGCATCTTTTACATAGCATTGGCCATAATATTATGAAGCATCACAAGAAACTGCGCATACAATGCATCACGACTGAAGCTTTCATCAATGATCTCGTGGACAATCTCCGCAATAAATCCGTTGATAGAATGAAACGCTTTTACCGCTCCGATGTCGATGTCTTATTAATTGATGATATCCAGTTCTTGCAAAACCGTTTGAACTTTGAAGAAGAGTTTTGCAACACCTTCGAAGCTCTGATCCACCAAAACAAACAGATCGTGATCACAAGCGATAAGCCGCCGGCCCAGCTAAAATTATCTGAAAGAATTGTCGCCCGGATGGAATGGGGCCTTGTCGCCCATGTCGGCATCCCCGAACTAGAAACGCGCGTAGCGATCATTCAACATAAAGCCCAGCAAAAAGGCTTGAAAATCACTAATGAAATTGCCTTTTTCATTGCCGAACATATTTATGGGAACGTTCGCCAACTGGAAGGCGCGATCAATCGATTGAGCGCCCATAGCAAACTTCTAAATATCGATATCTCTCAAGACTTAGTAGAAACAATCTTGCGCGAGATGCTGCAATCCACACCACGCCAGCGAATTTCTGTCGAACAGATCTTCAAGAGCGTCGCAGCGGTTTTCCAAGTCCGCATTAGCGACCTCAAAAGCTCCGGCAGAACTAAAGAGGTGGCTCTGCCGCGTCAAGTGGCCATGTATCTCGCATGCAAAATGATCAAAGAATCCCTCCAGATTTTAGCCTCCTATTTTGGCAGGACCCATTCGACTTTGCTGCATGCGTGCAAATGCATCGAAAAGAAAATTTCCGTCGACGATATGCTGCGGCGTCAAATTGGAATGGTAGAGAAAAATATACACGCCTGATAAGCAAGGCTGAAGGATGAAGGATGAAGGATGAAGGTAGTTGAGCTGCGATAAGCCTTCATCCTTTAGCCTTCAGCCTTCATCCTTGCTCTTTAGGCGGTCCAAAAAGATCTTAAGCCAGCGCTCCTCTTCGGTAAGGTGGCTAGGTTCAATGTCTACGGGTATTTTCTTTTTTTTCTGTTTTGCCCGCTTAGGCGGCTCAGGAACTTTTAAAGCCTTAAGCTTCTCTTCAAACTGCAATAAATAATATTCTATGGTGCCTTCCGGAGGCAATTTAATTTTTTCAACTATTGGGGGCTGGACAGCCGCTAAGGCCGTGTCCTTTTTTTTAGAGGGAGGCAGTTCCATCGGTTTATGGCGGGCCAATGCCTTTTTCTTATAGCGCTTGTTCAACCAACCCAAAAACTCTTCAACACTTTCTGTTGAAGCAGAATACGTTCGGGCTTTATAGGCTAAATCCCTATCGGAAGTGATCACAACTTCGCGCTGAGGAGCGGAACAGAATTCCAGTTCCTGAAGGATATATTCATCTGCCGTTACCCCAAGAGGGGTAAAACAGATTTCTAAATGTTTATAGTGCGAGCGGGAACCTTCTCCGGCTAAATATTGGGAGTCGAAAACAATGGTGACCTCGAGTTTTAGGCTTGCGATTTTTGTATTTAAGCTGCTGATGAGTGCTTTACGGTGATATTTCAAATTATCAAGAGAGGGTCCGAGAGCCCTGAAAAGAAGGTTATAGCCGTCTATGTAATAGTGCATAAACCTATGAAGATAGGGATTCGAGAGTCGGCAATAGTTTTTCGAAAGCTTTCCAACGATGGGAAATACAATTTTTAACCGTTTCCTCAACTTCGGCAAAGGTTTTAGGGTATTCGTTCTTTATAAAGATCGAATCATAACCAAAACCATTCCTGCCGCGTTCATCCAGGGAGATAAAGCCCTCGCAATTTCCCGTCACACATTTTTTCAATCCCTCCGGTGAAGCTAAGGCTAAATTACATTCCAGATATGCTGAGCGTTGAAATTCTTTAACATCCTTTAGTTCGTTCAAAAGCTTTTTACGATTTTCACAGTCCGTAGCATCATCGCAAGCATAATAACGGGAATTAGCCCCCGGCGCACCACCAAGGATAGGCACAAAAAGTCCGGAGTCGTCAGCGAGGACCCATCGGTTTAGCGCTTTCGCTGCCCTTTCGGCCTTGGCGATGGCGATTTCCTTAAGGCTGCCTTCCGGAGGATCCTCCGGCAAATAGTCAGGAAAATTCAATAAGGATAATAGATCGATATTTTTCAAGCGCTTGAACATAGCGCGAATTTCACGGATCTTATGCAGATTATGGCTGCCGATGACAATTTCCATTCTACATTCATCCTTTACAAGTCTTATTGCCGTCGAAAATTGTTTTCAATTGAAGGATTGTATAATCTTCATTCCGGAAAGAAAAATGATCATTTTTGGACAATCCGAGCATTGCCTGCACAAATTTGGAGTGGGATGACAATATTTGATTGTCAGCGTCCGCATCCCAAGGTCCCAAAATCGTAAAGGTCGATTTAGTTCCTTTACTATCAACAATTTCAACAATACTGCCTATAGTAATTTCATCAGGCTTTACATCGACAGGCGTAATGATTCTTGCACGCCCGAGTTGTTCCGAGAGCATTTTCAACTCTCCCTGAAGCCTGGATCGCATTTCAAGGGCAAATTTATATTCAGAATTCTCACGCAAATCGCCCAGAGCCCTGGCAGCTTCTACTTCTTTGGCATTGGCGACCATTTCGGTCGTTCCAATTTCGCGGATACGCTCCTGGGTGCGCAAGTAGCCTTCTTCAGTAGTCCAAAGAGTATTATCCTCCATATGCATCGCTGCGGCCGAACCCTTTGCTTTCGCCAAAGAAGGATGGACTACAGCAGCCAATGAACGTAGAATTTGGTGGTCAGCTTCCGTCAACGACTGACATTTGGAGACAAGAAGTAAAAACTCATTGACAAACTCCAGGTTTGTCCTTTCGAGAACTTGTCTGACCATTGCATATCTTTTGCCTTGGATCAGCATATACATTTTTTTGCTTAATTCGCGCCATTCAGGTTTGAACTCAAGGAATTGAAACAGGATCAAGAACGCTTCAAACCAATGAGGAAGCTCTTCTTTGGCTCCTAAGGGCAGGCTCCCCCCTTCCTTGCTAAGGAGAAGTTGGTAGTACCAAAAAAATGTTTCAGGATTATCTTTTGGATTATTCCTTAGACCCTTTAAGCGCTCGATAAGAGCCTGGCGGTTTGCATCCAGATTAAGCTCTTTGAAAAGATATTCCCTGACATAGCTTTGCTGGTTTGAAAATAATATTGAGAGAAAGACATCTACCCAATCCTTGCGGTGAGCTTTTACAAGCATAAGCAAGCGCCGTTTGTAGGCTGCAATTAAAATCTCATCGAGGATTTTATGAATATTTGCGGGAGGCAGGATAAGGTCTTCAATTTTTTTGTCTTTTAGCTGCACCGACAGTTGATTTTCCAGGAAAATGTGGATTTGAATTTGCTGCGCCTCTGTCAGGTCAGGATCTTCGAGCAAAGAGAGGAGCTTTTCTTGGATAGTTGCTTTAATTTCGGGATTTTTCAGGACTTGCGGGAAATCGCGCACGAAGTTAAAAGAGGTCAAAATCAGTTCATTAGGATCAGCGATATTCTGCATGGCTTTCAACAATCGCTCTTCATGCAGCAATTCAGCCTTGCGCAGTTTAAAAGGCTCCCGAAGACTTTCGGGGACCTCTACCATGGTATCTTTTTTCAATTTTGAACGTGCCATCTGCCACCATTTGGCCCAATCTTTTTCGGGAATGACCAATTCACACAGTTCGTCTTTGATTTCACCGGCACTGCGGGGCCCGAGATCTTTAAGCAATAGCTTGACGATGGCTACCGGATCATTTTTCGCTTCCGCTTCCAGCTTATCGCTGTCGCCAAACCGGCGGGCAAGAAAGTGATCATCTTCGATAGGAATTAAAGTCTTGAACGCGTTTTTAAAATTCAGGTGCTTGCGGCCAGGAACATGCTCAAACTCAATTGTCACTTGCTCACGGAGAGAGGAGATATCAACAATTTCACCTACACCCCATCCGGCGGTATGGAACACAAATTTGCCCGTCTTCATATGAGCTAAAAGGTCGTAATTTGAAATGGCGCCCTGGAAATTGTCGCCTCCGCGCAAGTTGACCAGCCTTAGACGTTCATTAAAATGCTGATCGCTGCCATATTTCTTTTTCAAGAGGCTCAATGCCAATTCTTGCAGCAAAGGACTGTTTGTCGTTTGAAGATCGATAAGCAATCTGGCGATCTGATAAGCGCCCTTTTCATCGGTAATTCTATGCCATAGGGGCAAAGCCGTTTCGACCAATGGGCCAAAAGGTTTAGCAAAATCGGAATTTTTGATCTCTTCGAGCAGCTGGCTGCACTCTACAATGTCGACGGTATCGCTTGTACAATACTCTTCCCATAGTTCTAAGAATTTAGGAAAATCGCGTTGATTGATTTCTGCCAAACATTCTTCCAAATAACCCATTTTAGACCCTTGTATTTGAATTGAGTTCAACACCAAACTAGTACATTGTCAAGGCTAGAAAATGTACAAGCTTCCGACAGGGAAAAATACACTGTCAGTTTGAAGAAAGTGTACCGACCGCAACTATTATTTACAATCGAATGTTTTTCTTTGCCCCTTTTTGATTTCCCCAAGTATTTTTTGCATAGAGATGATTGTCGATTTAATTTTATAATGTTAAAATAAAAATAGAGGGTGTATTCATCGTTATTCGCTCGCGCATATCCTTTCGTAATTTAGGAGATGTTTTGACAATGTCAACTAATGACAGCCCTTTTAGTATGTTTAGCTCAGAAGCAAAAAAGCATAAAAAGGCCGCTCCTCATAAAGTTAATCTCCCTGAAACATTGGTACAAAACCAGGAAATGAAGGAAAAACTTAAAGAAATGAAAGAGCGCATGAAGGGCATTCAACAGTCTATCGATGAAAAACTAGAAAACTTTTCACACCAAAAAGGGCTTTCTAAAGAAAAAGTCTGGGAATACATCCATGACTCAGCTAATTTTACGGCAGAAGAATGGGATATTATCCGACAAAAAAGTAATATATTAATCAATAAACTTTATGACGGAATTGATGGCGGCGCGAAAAAAGGACCCAGCGGCAAGGACGGCCCCCGCAAAGGCAAATTTATAGGCTCGAGACGAAACTGGATACCAACAAGGTAATAGCATGATTAGACGTATCGATTTGTTTATGCCCCCTCTTGGGCAGTATGGAGTGCTTCACCACTTCACTAAAAAGCTCTATGAAGCGCTAATGCGCTGCGGCGTCAACTGCCGATTATTGGAAGCGGAAAGGACAAATCCACGGCCCTTTCTCATGCAGCTCTTCAATGATCCCCCCGATTGCACCTTATCGTTCAATGGACTTCTGCCGGATAATGAAAACCGATTTTTCTGCGATATGATCAAAATCCCCCATGTCGCTTGTTTAGTGGATTCCCCCAACCATTTTTTCCCTTTGATCCGAAGTTCCTATAATATCATTACCTGTGTGGACCTCTTTTCGTGTGATTTTTTTAAGGGAATGAAACATGAAAATGTGATTTTCATGCCTCATGGCATAGAAAAGAATCTTACTTTTGATCCTGAAGCCGCCAGAGATATCGATTTAATTTTTTTAGCTTCCTATATCGATTATGAAAAAATCGCTCTGGGATGGAAAAAAAAGTACCCTCCTGTACTTGCTAAAATCCTTCACGAAGCTGCCAGGATTTCTCTTTCAAGTCCTTCAACCACCTATGTGGAAGCATTAGTCGAATTAGTCCGCGTAGAGGGCAGCGACGATATTATTCAAAAAATTGATTATGTCACCCTCTTAGATGAACTAGAAATGTATATCCGCGGAATGGAGCGCGTGGATCTGATCAAAGCGATCAAATGCGCAAAAATAGACATTTATGGGGCCGACCATACCAAAGCTATCTGGGATCACCATCTCGGGAAAAAAAATAACGTTATCCTCCACGAACCGGTAACTTTTGAGAATGCCCTTGAACTGATGAAGCGTTCAAAAATTGCCCTCAACAGCTGCTCCTGGATCAAGCACGGCACGCATGAACGTACTCTGGCCGGCATGGCCTGCGGGGCTGTGGTTTTGACCAGCGAAAACCCTTATATGAGCGAATATTTCCAAGAAGGAAAAGAGATCCTCTTTTACAAAGGGGATTCCATGAAATCTATCGATGGCAAGCTGAAAGAACTTTTAAACAATGAAGATCAGCGAAAAGCCATCGCCAAAAATGCCCGGGAAGAGGTCATGCATGCCCACACCTGGGATAACCGGGCCGCTCAGCTCATAAAGGACCTTGTCCCCATTGTAAAAAGAATCAAAGAAGCGGCTTCTACTTCATGAAGAAAAGACTCATCATTCAAATTGCCATAGTCGCTTTTGCTTTAGCCTTAAGTTATCTTTTTCGCTATGAAATCGGTTTGATGACCCCTCCCCCCATCAAAGTGGGGGTATTGCATTCTTTGTCAGGCACGATGTCTTTTAGCGAAGCCTCCGTCATCAATGGAACTTTATTAGCCATCAAAGAACTCAATCAACAAGGGGGAGTGCTCGGCAGGCACATTGAAGCAGTTGTTCGGGACGGAAAGTCCGACTGGCCGACATTTGGTATGGAAGCTGAAAAACTGATCGCCGAGGAAAATGTGGCCGTCGTTTTTGGCGGCTGGACATCTGCCTCCCGCAAAGCCATCAAGCCAATATTCGAAAAATATAACCATCTTCTGTTCTACCCTTTGCAATATGAAGGATTGGAATCCTCCCCCAACATTATCTACACCGGCGCCACCCCGAATCAACAGATCATCCCCGCTGTGAAATGGGCAAAGGACCATATAGGCATGAATTTCTTCCTTGTTGGCTCCGACTATCTGTTTCCAAGGGCTGCTAATGAGATCATCAAAGACCAGACCGCCTTATTGCGCGGGAAAATCGTTGGAGAGGAATATCTTCCCCTTGGCAGCTTGGATGTGGATGGCATCATTGCAAAGATTGTTAAGGCCAATCCGGATGTCATCTTAAATACAATTAACGGAGACAGCAACATCGCCTTCTTCAAGAAATTACGTGAGGCAGGTGTGACTTCAGAAAAAACTCCTACAATCTCCTTTAGCATCGCTGAAGAAGAGTTAAAAAATATCGGCGCCCAACAACTGGCGGGAGACTATGCCGTCTGGAACTACTTTCAATCTATCGATTCTGAAAGTAATAAAAACTTTGTGAGGAGCTATAAAGAAACTTTTGGCCAGGACCGGGTGACTGACGACCCCATTGAAGCGGGGTATTTTGGAGTGCACTTGTGGGCCCGGGCTGTGCGCGATGCCCTTTCTATCGACCCGGTGCTTGTGCGCAAAGCGCTTCCGGACCAGAGCTTTGCCGCTCCTGAAGGCTTAGTGTATATCGATGCGGATACGCAGCATACCTGGAAAACCGTACGCATAGGTCAAATTCAATCTGACGGCCAATTTAAAATTGTATGGAGCTCTGATAAGCCGATACGTCCAAGACCTTATCCCCCCTATAAAACAAAAGCTGAATGGGAGGAATTTCTTCGCCAATTAACACCAGCACTTGCTGATCAACAATGGAATGGACTATGGGCCAATCCAAGTTCATAAATATTGTTTCCCAATATTTTAACAATTTAAGCCTCCGGAAGCAGCTTCTCGCTGCATTTTTATTGACAGCCCTTTTGCCATTATTTGTCCTATCCTTTTTCTTTTACGAGTTTTCAAAAAATCTCATCGTCAAGGAAGCTACGCAGCGCCTAGAAAGCATTGCGAAAAGGCAGGCCGATCAGATCCGGACTTATTTTGATGAGCAGGAGCGTTTTGTGTCAGGATTAGCTATGCTGCCCTTCGTTGCCTCTGAGATCGAAAAGCTGGATTCCGCTTTTAAAAATGGCGGCGTCGGGACACCTGAATATGAAAAGCTCTATCAGGATCTTTTCACCTATCTGGCTTCCTATCAACATACCACGGGCTTTGAAGATCTTTTATTGATCTCTACAAATGGCAATCTCCTCTTTTCAATGAAAAAAGGAGAGGATTTTGGGTCGAATTTGCGTACAGGCCCCTTTAAAAATACAGACCTTGCCAAAGTGTTCGATAATTCGGCGACCCTATTAGAAATGCAAAGCTCCGACTTTAATTATTATTCTGCAACTAATGGTCCTGCTGCTTTTATTGGTTCGCCGGTCATTGATAAAAAGGGCAATAAGCTTGCGGGAGTGATCATCCTGCAGCTCAATAATGACGATATTTACAATGTCGTCAATGAGTATCAAGGTCTAGGGGAAACCGGGGAAACGGTCATTCTTTCGCAATCAGGCGATAAATACACCTACATGACGCCCACGAGACATGACCCTTCGGCGGCCTTTAGGCGGACAATTAAGACCAGTGATCCTAAACAATCCATGCTGAAAGACATCCTCAATGGAGATCAGACCACAAAGATTGTGACTGACTATAGGGGCCAAAAAACCCTTGCATATGGGAAATATTTTCTTCCCTCATTGGGTTGGAGCATCGTTGTCAAGATGGACACCTCTGAATTATTTAAACCGATAAAGACATTAAAAACATTCCTGATTATCGGCTTGATTTCAATGCTGGGACTGATTTTAGCGGCGATTTTTGCATTTACTAAATCTATCCACCAGCCCATTCAAATGCTCACAGATTATACCCGCATGATCGCAAGCGGGAATTTAGCGGTGCATATCCCCGTCCGTTCAAAAAACGAAATTGGCGTATTATCTTCCGAGTTTAATCAAATGACAGCCAAGCTTGAAGAGATTGTTCAATCATTGGAAATCCGATTGGAAAATAAAACCGCCCTTTTGAAGGATAAAAACGAGAATCTTTCCAGGACATTAGAAGAGCTAAAAATCATGCAGAAGCGGATGATAGCACAGGCAAAATTAGCCTCTTTAGGTGGCCTGACAGCAGGAATTGCGCATGAAATTAGAAATCCGTTGAATTTCGTCGATAACTTTTCAACGCTCACTCTAGAACTTATTCCATTTTTTGAGAATATTGCCGCAAAAGTCAAACCCACATTGGCTTCTGAAGAGGCTGCCGAACTGCTGAACAACATTAGCACTTTAAAAGAAAACCTCACGACGATCCGTGAGCAAGTCATCCGCACCAATAACATCGTCCAACGGATGCTTTCCCATTCCAAAGGAGAGCCTGGAAAAGCCGCGTTATACAATATCCATCAGTTGTTGAAAGAAGCCATCGACCTCGCTTATCATGGCTTTAGGGTCCAATTTCCTACTTTTAATACGGCAATCGACAAACAATTTGAAACAGAGGACCTCCAACTGACCATCCTGGGTGAAGATATCAGTCGTGTATTCATCAACCTGCTCAATAATGCTTTTTACGCTGTCAATGCCATGAGCTTAAGAAATATTCCTGATTATAGCCCTACCGTATGGGTAAAGACGAAGATCGTCGGCCCTAATTTTGAAGTCCATATCCGCGATAACGGGATCGGAATTCCTGTGAACGTCCAAAAAAGACTTTTTTCCCCCTTTTTTACGACAAAACCTGCAGGAGAAGGCACAGGCCTTGGCCTATCGTTATCACATGCAATTGTTGTTGATGAACATAAAGGCTCTATCACATGCGAATCCGTTGAAGGGGAGTTTGCCGAGTTTTCTGTGATACTGCCTTTAGACTCTAGCCAAAACATCAATTCTCCCATTAGCGAAATAGCCTTCCGACCCACTCAAGATAAATTGGGAGTATAGCCGATATGTTGGAAAAATCAGCGGAACCTTTTAAAGTACTGATCATCGACGATGAACCTCTACTGAAAACCATTATCGAACAAAAATTCAAATTCCAGATCAATAACAATCAGCTGCGCTTTTTATACGCATTTAATGGGATTGAAGCCCTAAGTATCCTTGAAGCAAATCCGGATATCGGAGTGCTTTTTACTGATCTGAATATGCCCGGAATGGACGGCATCTCATTCCTGCGGCAGCTCCATGCTCAAAAGGGAAAGCGCCTCTACCGCCCGGTTGTGATCTCTGCATATGGCGATATGGCAAATGTGCGTGCAGCTATGAACTGCGGAGCGACCGATTTTATTACAAAACCGGTCGATCTTCGCGACCTGGAAATGACCCTTATGAAAACGATCGATCAATATCGCTTTATGCGCCAAGGAGTGCTTGCACAAGAACGGATGATCGAAATTCAAAAAGAGCTCAGCATCGCCAAAGAGATCCAACAATCGTTCATGACCTATAATTTTCATCCCTTCCCCGATAATACTAAGGTTTTAATCTACGGCGAGGAAATTCTTCTTAAGGACAAAATTGGCGGAGATTTTTTCGATTTCTTTCCTTTAGATGATCACCGCTTAGCGATCGTGATGGCTGATCTCCCCGAGGGCGGTATTGCGGCAGCAATGCGCATGCTGATGCTGCGCACTTTAATTCGCAGCGCCGCGCTCAAAACAACAACAACTTTGGAATGCATACGGATGGTCAATCATACGATTTCGGAAGATGACTATTCAAAACTTGCTCCAATATCCACCTTCTATGGAATATTCGATATTAACAATGGACATTTAAATTATTCTATCGGCGGGGCCATCTCACCATACATTTTAACCGGCGATGGCAATTTATTGACTTTAGGCCATGGGCAGAAAGGGCCTGCACTAGGAAAAATCGACGAATCCGACAAAGAAAGGTCCCTATTTTTTGATTCTCACTTTGATCTTGACCCCGGCGATCTGCTCTTTTTAAATACTCGCTCGGTCATCGAGGTCACAAATGTGCATTCAGAAATTTACACTGAAGCACGGCTGCACAATCAAATTCTTTTAGATATTAAGCGCTCCCCTGAACAGTTGATCAAAGATATTAAAGCAAATATCCAAAGCTTTATCTTAGGAGGTAAATCCGATAAGGATATCACCCTTTTCTGCCTGCGCTATTTAGGATAAGCAAGATATCTATACCGCGGTAGCGGTCAACATACACCGTCCACTTTCAATAGACACTTTTCCTTTGAAATAGCATGAGGTGATACGCAATGTATCAGCTTGACTGTATCTTCTGTGATTATAACTTGTTCAACTAAGAGACGCACTAGTTTCCTCTTCTCATCAAATGTTAAACAATTCCCTTTGGTTTTTATGTTCTGCAAGGTGGAATTGAACAATACATTTACTTCAAAATTAGTATTTATATTCAATCTTTTAGCTTGTAGACCTTGAATTTCCTTTTCAAAAGCTCTTCTACGCGCTTCAAGATCAGTGTTTCTTTTTTTTAATTCATTTAGCTCAATAACTCCCTTTTGATAGGCATCTAGGAGTCTATCACACTCGTAAGACAACTTTGCAAGTTCTTTTTTTAAGATAATTTCTTGCTGTTCTAACTCTTTCGGATTTGACGCTTCATTGGCTCTTCTAGTAAGTTCTTGCTGAACTAATGAGGGCGTTTGGAGAAGCTGAAGGACTTCCTCAAAAACGTGAGCATCAATAGTTTCTTGGCGTATACTTTTATTAATACATTTTGTATAACGCTCTACACCATTTCCTCGGCAATAATAATATCCACGAATTTTCTCTCCACTCCTTTCGGTTCGTTTATAATAAGGTTGGCTACATACTCCACAGATTATAAGTCCTTGAAGAAGTCCTGGCACCACTGTATTTCTTGGGGAAAGAGATTTGTTCTTCTTTAACCGTTCTTGAGCTATTTCAAAATCACTTTCACTTATTATTTGTGGTACACTTATTGGGATCCATTCATCTTCTGGACGATCTCTCCGAGCGTGCTTAGGCTTTAAAAACGTTTTTTTTCCATGTTTTCTAATTGTATCTGAATCTCTTTCACAAACTTCCGTTTTGCCAAAGTATGATGTTCCTAGATAAGTTGGGTTTTTTACAATATCTCTGATAGTAGACATGTCCCATCTAGTGCCACCTTTACGCGGTTTAACCCCAGTTTCCGTAATTTTACGTGCTACACTACACAAAGATTCGGTTTCGTGAATATAGAGAAAGAAAATTTTTCTAATTATCTGTGCTTCATCTTCATCAATCACAACATGAGTTTTATCTGCTTGCTTGATCTTTCGATAACCAAACGGCACACTTGGAATGATGTTAACATCACCCCTTTTTGCTTTATAAATACGACCACGCCGAGATCTATCTAAGAAAAGAGTTCTTTCGTATTCAGCAAAAATCCCTTGGAAATGCTGAAGCATTTTTCCCTCTGGGGTATCATTATTTGGAGGGTTTTTTAGAAAAAATGGTTTTACACCATATCTTCGAAACTCCTCCATTAGAATTAATTGATGGGTATAGTTTCTTGAAAGTCTATCTGGGGTATAAATGAGCACTGCTTCAAATGTCTCAAAACGCATTACCTCTCTGAGTTCGTCTAGAGCAGGTCTTTGTAATTTTGAGCCACTTACACCATTGTCTAAAAATACATTTTTGTCGTCGATTAAATAACCGCGCTTTTTTGCAAAAGATTTAATGGCATCAAGCTGACTATCAATTGTTTCTTCGTCCTTTTGTTTCTGGGACGATACACGGGCATAAATCGCCGCTTTCTTTTGGGTGTTTTTCATATATTTCCTTTTCCGTTGGATTTTCCAAGACCATTTCTAACGCTGCAATTAGTCGGGCCATTTGATTCCGTTGGGGATGATATTGAGGAACTATTTTTCTCAGAAAGGTCATGTATAGCGATGCATTCTTTAAATTTTTTTCGAGGTGGTTGAATTTTAAATTTACACCTATCAAAATTTTTTTCAAAGAAAATTGTGTCTATTGAAAGTGGACGGTGTAAATTAGCCCCGCGTGATGACGCCGATAGGCGGCGAACGTGGGGTCTTTCGAACAAAAGATCATAGCCGCGGTAGCGGTGTAAGAAACTGTTCGCCACAACTAAATTTTGAACAAATTCCAGTTGAAAGAAAAAATCTAATGGTGCTATATGATCCGTATTCAACGCTTTAGACCTACGGTAAACCGATTGGAATATTATGGCACATTCATATAAATCACATTTTTTTCATTTAATTTGGTCGACGAAAAATCGTGCGAAATTGATCTCTCCAGCTATCCAATCACAGCTATATCCCTACATGGGAGGAATTATCAGAAATTTAAAAGGATCATTACTAGAGATCGGAGGAATGCCGGAGCATGTACATCTGTTAATTAATCTCAAGAATCTCGATAAATATTCCTATTTTCTCCGAGATGTTAAATCACATTCGACGCTGTGGATCCACAAAAATTTTCCTGACTTAAAAACATTTGAATGGCAAGAAGGGTTTGGCTCATACACTTTGCATTTTTCTATAGTAGAGAAGGTGAGAAATTACATCAAAAACCAGGAAAAACATCATGCAACGATGACATTTGAAGAAGAATATCTCAAATTTCTAAATGGGCAAAATATTGAATATGATCCTCGATTTGTATTTGATTAACAATTTCTTACACCGCTGCCGCGGCTATGATCCTTTGGTTGTCTGAGACCCCACGTTTGCCGCCTATCGGCGTCTTCACGCGGGGCTAATTTCTGTTGACCGCTACCGCGGTATAGGGCGGGAATTTCAAAAGATTATGTGAAAAGCATGATCGGAATGCCGAGCTACGTTTTGGACACCCTTATCCGGGGAAGGCCAAGTATTGTCTAATTTGAAGGACAAAATTTGAAAATCAACATCCTAGGCATTACCCCAACTACAATTAGTTCAGAACTTTGGATTGGAAAAATTTGCAACTTTCGGTAATCTTTAGAGAACTTGCATAAATTCGGAGAAAAATATGATTCTTTCTGACAAAACGATTCGGGATTACATTGCGACAGGCATGATAAAAATATTCCCGGAATTCAATTTATCGGATGTTCGTCCTGCAGGTATCCGTCTTCATCTAGGCGATGAGCTGCTGATTCCAGTTGAAGGCCAAACGGTGGATTTAGAATCAAATGAAGAAGTTAAATTTAATCAAGTGAGTATTTTAAATAATAGTTTCACTCTAAAACCTGGGCAATTTATTTTAGGTACCACTTTCGAAAAGTTTCAAGTCCCGAGGAACATTGTATGTCATGTAGAGGGACGAAGTACCATAGCCAGAATAGGATTAGCTATTCACTGCACTTCAGGCATTATTGATGGTAATTTTGAAGAAGCGAGAACGATTGTATTGGAAATGAAAAACCAAGGACCTTTTGATATAGAGTTGAGATATAGAACTGCGTTAGCTATGTTATCTTTTACTCAACTTTCTACTGATATTGAACAAGCCACGCAAAAGCAATATCAAGGTCAAGAAGGAGCTGTTGCACCTAACTTAAAACTACAAAAAAGATAATTTAAAATTTCAATGAGGAAAGAAAAGCACAGCTTCACACCAACCGGAGAAAACCATGTCACAAACCTTATCGAACTTGTTGCTTCGCAATCTCCACGGCGTGTTCGGTGAGATTGATCCCGTGCGCCGACGCGCAACGGTCGATGAAATCTTCCACGAAGACGCTGTGTTCTATGATCCTAACAGCGGCATTTACCGAGGCCGCGACGAGATCGACCGCATCGCAGGTGTGATCAAGGCTACTCATCCTGACTTCCAATATCAGACGATTTCCACGCCTGAGGAGTTGGGCGATGCCTGTCGGTGCCGATGGGTGTCGGGCAACCCTGGCAAGCCGCCGGCTTACGCCGGAACCGATTTCATAATCGCCCGGGACGGCAAGATTACCGCTGTCTATCTCTTCTTTGACGAGCTTCCTTAAATCCGGACATTGCGGCGGCGACATCAATCGTGCCGCCGCGCCTTGTTGCGCATTTTAGGCATCAATAGCCCCCCAAAACTCTATCAGACAAGAAATCCCTCTATGTCACATTTCAGCAAATGAAATATTTTCTATGCTATAAGTCCGCCAATTGCTATCACAGAACTTAAAGAGGAAATTGCTCCGAAAAATCAATTTTAGAGTAAAAAAAAGTCAGTAGTTCCCCTTCGGAAGTGAAATTGAACAAAATATATGGAGATTAAAGGTATGTCAAAATTTTTTCACTGGCTTTTCAATCCTTATACTGAAGGATATTCGTCGATTGTATTGATTCGTCTTTTTGCTGGCTTGACATTTGTAGGAGAAGGAATTTTAAAATTTATATATCCTAGCATGGGTGTTATGCGTTTTACGTTGCTCGGTTTCCCTTTACCAGAACTGACAGCCTATTCCATTGGTGTGCTAGAAATTGTTGGGGGAATCTGTTTGTTGCTTGGCCTATTTAACAATCTCTTTGCCCTCTTGTTCGCGGGAGAAATGTTAGTGGCATTTCTTACGACAAAAATCACCATGTATTTAGGCACATCCCCCCTTCCCCTTCCACCTGTTCCTCCTCAAACTGGGTTTTGGGCAGTTGTGCATGAATCCCGCGACGACTATACTCTATTTTTCTCAATGATTTTCCTTATGATTGTAGGCCCTGGCAAATTAGCTCTCGATGCATTTTTCTCTAAAAAGCACTGAGAGGTAATTATGGTCTCTTCAACTAGCAAACCCGCTGTTTTGATATCAGGCTCTACAGGCCAATTAGCCAGAAATTAGTTTATGAAAGGTCCGAGAAAATTCGGGTGAATATTGAGTTTTCGCGGAGCTTTTGGAGTTGCTTAGAATGCCAAGCCGCCGTCACAATCGATTGTCTTACCGGTAATCCAGCGTGAATCAGTTGAAGCTAAAAATGCCACTGCATCAGCAATGTCAGCTGGTTGACCCACACGCCCCAAAGCAGTTTTATCGATGAATGCTTGTTTGGCTTCTCCCGGCAATCCTTGTTCTAACATGTCGGTCTGTGTAGTTCCTGGAGCAATTGCATTCACTGTGATTTGGCGTTTACCTAATTCTTGAGCCCAACAACGAGTTAAGGCTTCGAGTGCGGCTTTTGTTGCCGAATAGAAGTTGAAATTAGCGATGCTTGCTCTGGTTGCGCCTGACGAAATATTGATGATGCGGCCACCATCATTGATATAAGGAAGCGCCGCCAAAGTGGTGGCAACTACACCTCTGACATTTGTGTTGAATAATTGATCAAATTGATCGAGTTTTGCTTCCTCTAATGGCCCGCCCAGAAAGATTGCTGCATTATTAGCCAAGAAAAAAGACCTTACTATCGAAGAGCTAGGGTATCAGTATTAGGGTTGGATTGCGTCATAGGACTCTTTTGGATTTAGTTTTCATATATCATATTTATGACTCAATCTCGCTAAAGCTAGAGCTCCTAATAAAAGACCTAAATCTCTTAGTGCGATGTCATAGAAGTTATGAAGAAGCAATAAATTGATGATGATGCCTAATAACCAAAGCACGATTATGTAAGCAAAGAATTTTGGTTTTAGCCAAACACCAATTCCAGCGATGATCTCAATCACTCCTACTATCATCATGGTTGTATGCGGATTCCCAAAAACATTGAAAGGTGAAGCTAGATATTGTTCCCAATTCGTTAGAAAATTAAAAAATTTATCCAAACCAGCTAGGATAGGAGCCACTGTGAATGCAAAACGCAAAATTTGATATGCCTGAAAGCTTGGCTCATTATAATCTTCTTTTTGTGATTTAATCATATCATTTGGTGCAACCATGAAAAACCTCTTTTTAAATTCTTCGTAGCGACTTTCTTTTTTGGCCGTCTTTTTTGACTTAACTGAACCTTAAAAAACTGCGGATTAAATGTAAATGATAATTTTACACACGCTATATCGCAAAAGATAACCAGAAATTGCTAATGAAGCGTTTTTGTGTTGTGATGCCTGCGGCGCCCAAACAGTTAAGTCGAGACGAAATGAGCTACTACGGATATATTGAAACATAAGATATACATGGTTTATTAAATTGAATGATTTTACACATTTAATTTCTAAATTATTTATTCTCTCTAATCTTCATTTTTACAAGAGTTACTTTAAGATAACGTTTATATCCTTCTATACTCATCCAGCCTTTTGGACAATCAACTGGCGTTAGTTCTTTAGCCTCAAAAAATAAAAACTGATGGGATGCGCTTGTTTTGCGTCGAACTCGAACCTTATATTGGTTATTAGTTTTTTCTCTTACACGAGCTATGCGCCCATCTGGAATTTTAACGCACCCACCTATCACAATTGATTTGGTCATATGATCCTCATTTTTCGCTTCCTTTCACTGTATAAAAGCAATCTACAGGATATTGTGGTTTATAAACTAAATTATTCAATGTGTAAAGACGATCAGGTGGTCGCCATCTCCCTTATCGCCTCTATGATATTCTTATTGCTAAAAAGAGCTATACGATGTAAAAAAACTATTTTCAATTATACCAGGAAGTTGCATGTCTCGCCAAAACAAGAGTGATATTTTATCCGATGGAACCGATAATTTATCTGTATGGTGGCGTTATGCTGTCATCATCGTAATGATCGTTAGTTTTTCAATTCTAGGGTTTATAACCAGTCTTGCGTATGAAAATGCACCTCCTATTCCAGAAAAAGTAGTCGACAATAAGAATAGTGTCCTATTTACGAAAGAGAATATCCTCCAAGGGCAATCGGCCTTTTTGAAATATAACTTGATGGAACATGGAACTCTTTGGGGGCATGGTGCTTATTTGGGCCCTGATTATACAGCTGAATATCTTCATCAGGAAGCCTTATCAATCATCAATTACTTAGCTAAAAAAAAATCTGGGAAATCTTTCGCAGAACTATCTCAGGAACAACAATTTGGCATCCAAGAACAAACTGCATCACTTTTAAAGCAAAACCGCTTTGACTTTGATAAAAATATTCTAGTTTATACTCCCGAAGAAATTGAGGCTTTCGATCAAGCTTTAACATATTGGACGGCGTACTTCACTCAAGGTTTGGCTCCAGGACTACCAAAGAACTATATTCAAAATCCAGAAGATCTTAAAAACTTGATAACATTTTTTTCCTGGACTAGTTGGGCAGCGGTGACTAATCGTCCAAATGAAAATTGCACCTACACAAATAATTTTCCTTACGATCCCATGATAGGTAATTATCCTTGTGCCGATGCTTATTTTTGGAGCGCCATGAGCTTGATATTTTTGTTAGGGGCAATCGGGCTGATGCTATTTCTTTTTGGCACATTTGATTTCCTTGGATGGGGTTCTAAGCAAAAATTTATTCATGTTCATGAGACACATCTTAAAACATCATCTTTAAGCGATGGACAACTAGCCTTAATGCCTTATTTTGTTGTCGTTGCAATACTATTTCTGCTTCAAACTTTATTTGGGGGTTTAGTGGCTCATTATCGTGTAGAGTCAAGCTTTTATGGTCTAACGATTATCGATTGGATAGCTTATAATCTGGGTAGAACATGGCATCTACAGCTGGCCATATTTTGGATTGCGACAGCTTGGCTAGCTGGGGGACTTTTCATTGCTCCAATACTAAGCGGCGCAGAACCTCGAAATCAAAAACTTGGGATCCAAATATTGTTTTGGGGACTTCTGATAGTGATTATCGGAAGTATGACAGGTGAATTTTTGAGCGCCCAAAACTTATTACCTGCTGATATGTGGTTCTGGATTGGCAATCAAGGATCGGAATATTTAGACTTAGGACGTGTTTGGCAATATCTTTTAATCTGTGGTTTCTTTTTTTGGTTATGGCTTCTTTTCAGGGCTCTACGTCCAGCTTTTTCTAATCCAAAGCTTAAAGAATTCAGCATTCTTTTCTTTTTAACTGCTGCAGCGATCCCAATTTTTTATATCCCTGCTATATTTTATCATCATCACACACACTTTACTGTTATAGAAACATGGCGTTTCTGGATCATTCATTTATGGGTAGAAGGATTTTTTGAAGTATTTGCTACAGTGTTGACTGCAGCCATGTTCGTTCAAATGGGTGTGACGAAATTGATCACAGCAAAAAGGCTTATTTATTTAGACATCATTCTTTATCTTGGCTCTGGAGTGATCGGAACAGGTCATCATTGGTACTTCACAGGACAAACCAATGTAAACATGGCCCTCTCCGCATGTTTTTCTGCAATGGAGGTGGTTCCGTTGACCTTATTGACCATTGACGCTTGGGATTTTATTCGTGTTTCAAGAATACGTTGTGAAGAGTGTGGGAATTTATTGGCAGCAAGACAAAAATGGACTATTTATTATTTGATTGCCATGGGAATATGGAACTTTATTGGTGCAGGAGTCTTTGGTTTTTTAATCAACCTACCGATTATCTCATATTTTGAGATTGGAACTAACTTAACCCCAAATCACGGCCATGCGGCCATGTTCGGAGTGTTTGGCATGCTTGCTATAGCAGTTTCTTTATTTTGCATGCGTTTCATCCAAACAGAACAAATTTGGGAAAAGATCAAAAACCTTGTCAAAGTCGGCTTTTGGGGCCTCAACATTGGCCTGGCGTTAATGGTTATAATTGATCTTTTCCCTTCAGGTCTTCTCCAGCTATATGACTCAATGGTGAATGGTTATTGGCATGCTCGCCATTTAAATTTTATTATGAGTGGGCTTTTCCATACTTTGGAATGGATAAGATTAGGGGCGGATGCTCTGTTTATTCTAGTGGGTGTAGTTCCTACTGTTACCGCGATTTTTATCACTTATAGATATGGATTCAACAGTCGACGGAAAATTAAGTTAGAAGAGTATTAAAATAAATAGGGATTCGAAGATGCCAAAATTGATTTATACCATTGGCCACTCAACGCATCCAATAGAAGATTTTATAGATCTCTTAAAAAATTATGAAATTGAAATGTTAATAGATGTTAGAACAATACCTAAGTCAAGACACAATCCTCAGTTTAATAAAGAGACCTTAGAGACTGTTCTAAAAGAATTTGGCATTCAGTATCATCATGTCTCCAAATTAGGAGGATTGCGCCATACAACTAAAGCATCTGTAAATGTAGGATGGCATAATCCTTCATTTCGTGGTTTTGCAGACTACATGCAAACGTCTTTTTTTTTGCAAGGAATTGAAGAATTAGAAATACTCGGGAAAAAATATAAGTCTGTCATAATGTGTGCAGAGGCTGTTCCATGGCGCTGTCACCGATCTCTTATTGCCGATGCCCTTACTTTACGAAAATGGAAAGTATTTCATATTACAAGTAAAAAAAACGCTAAACTTCATGAACTAACATCCTTTTTACAAGTTAAAAATGGTCAACTCATATATTCGAATTGTGTTTAGATGGAATACAATATAGTGGGGCAAGCTGGACTTGAACCAGCGACCAGCGGGTTATGAAGTCCGCTGATCGGTGGCAGGCCTGCAGATCTGCAAAACGCTTTCTAAGTCTGCAAGAGGGAAGGGTGCCCATACATTCCATGGATATATCATCTTCTCCCTTGTTCATGGTTTTGCAGATTTGCTGGCCTGACCCCGATCATTTTAGTGAACAGTTAAAGCTCAGATGGTAAATTCCTCATGAAAACCTTAGCTTTGCCTGATGCTATTCTTAATGATAAAAACGCATACAGAAATATGAAAGTGTCGATGGTTTTATCATGGAAAAAAGAAGTGTTCGTGATTTGATGACGAATTTCTAACGCTAAAATCAAATCACCAAATCAATATTTCTTGATTTGGTGATGTGCAGTTATGAATTAGCCTCTCGTTGAGCCCAAACATTGTTACGACCAAAATGTTGAAATTTATACAATAGAGTGTGATCATATCCATTGGGATTGGTGGGATCAAAAGGCGCTCCCTTTTCAATTACGAGATTTGCATTCTCAAACTGCTCAGAGTTAATAGCCATTTTTTCAGCAAAAATAGTTTCTGGAGGATAAACGAGTAACGAAATTTCACTCTCAAAGAATGGTTTCCCTTTATACTCAAAGAGGTGAAAAGCACGCTCAACGGGTTTTACAATATCACCTATACCTACATCAATTTGAATTTTATCTTTCATGTTGCCGAATGTAGTCTTTAGGGTCACTCTATAGCCAGGATAATTCATATGAGGCTGTTCCAAAGGCTCTATCGTCTCATATAAAAATGTAAATCCATCTCCTAATGATACAGAAGCTATTTTTTGTGTAGCATCTTTTATCTCTGCTTCATTGCCATTCATTTTTGTAAGCAAGAAATCCAGGTCTGTTGTTTCACGTCCTATTTTCATCATGTAGGAAAGCAGGAATCCTCCTTTAAAAATGAATTTGTGCGAGTATTCTGAACGAGATAACCTTGCTAAAAACCGTGCAAGGAGTAATTGCCTCCAGCACTCATTAAATGAAATATTTTTTTCCTTCGCAACTTTGTGTACGCGATCTATTAACGTTTGTTTATTCATGTGGTTGCTGTCATTAGATAAGGTTGAATGTTATATCTGAGTTTTTTTGCGTATTCTTGAAGTTTTATAAGATTAAGGTGTTCTTTTCCTCTTTTAGCAAGAGCCATTTTTAGTGCTTTGATTGCAGTCTCGCGACTCAGTAACCTAAAAGAATCGATGATTGTGCGCTCCCGATCAAATATAGGTACTTGAATACCGCCAAGATCTATTGTTGTTTTTCCGAGTTCCATATTTCGAAATCGCATGATCCTGGTTAACCTACGAGTTTTGATTGATGTGCTATGAGGTACTGCAATCCAATATTCTCTTGCGATTTGCTCAGTAATGTCATAAAGAGCTAATGCGGAAACAAGGCAAACAACGCCGCCAGGCACAGAATTTACTGCTTCAATAAGGTCTTCCCACTGAAAATAATCAATAGGGTACTGGAAATCAATTCCTTGATAAATCCCTCGTCCAAGTCGTTTAATCTGCCCTTTCTTTATATAATAGGCCAGATGAGCAGGAAACACCCCTAGTTTTTTAGCTTCATCTGCTGTAAATGAAGGCAGTGTAAGAAGAGTTTTAATAACACTAAGGAGGCTTGGTTTTTTCATAAAAATCTCTTTACTCATAAATTTAACATAAACACCCAATAATATCTACTGGGTTTTTCTGTTAAATGACCGGGGTCAGGCAGCAGATCTGTAAAACGCCTTCTAAGTGAGTTAGAGGGAAGAGTCCAATACATTCCATGGATATATCATCTTCTGCATTGTTCATGGTTTTGCAGATTTACAGGCCTGAGCCCGATCACAACCAGCTCAATGCTTAATAATGGTCAAATTGATTTAAGAAACTTTCTCTACATCCTTTTTCTGAATGTCTTAGAATCGTCACCGGTAATGACTAAACTTATTCAATCATGTAAAAATTTAATTTCTTTTCTAGCAATAATATATCAAAGTTTAAATTTATTTAAATCAAAATGAAATTGATTTATTGAATAGATTTATAATCATGTTTAATGATACTATAACTTTTTGTCGATATTTTATTGACCATAATTAAGGATTTCAAAATCTATGAAAAATCTATTGTTTTGCTTAATTCTTTGCTCTTCTATGCAAACCATGCATGCAGCATCTGTTGCTAGAAATCAAAATATCACTTTTCAACTAGAGACTTCTTTTTCTTCGGTGGATAATGAGGCGCAAGCAGCCTTCCAATATTTCCTCGATGAAGTCGAACAAGATGCTCTTCTGACTCATGAAGAACAACATGACAAAATTCAAGAATTTAAAATTTTTGCCGAAAACCTCTCTCCAGACGTAGCCTCTTGTCTTACAAGTCTTCTAATAGAGGAAACCCGTTCTCGCATCCTTGAAATGCTGCAAAACGCTGGGCTCGACAGCTTAGAAATTGATGAACATCTTGCTGGTTACGAAGAGGCTATTCTTAGGGTGCGCAACATGAACGTGGAAATAGCGCGAGAAATGCTTTTCTTCGTCGCAGAACTTAAAATTCATAGGCAATACATTTACGATTTCGGTGTTGCGTTGGGGTGTCCAGAAAAACAACTGCTGATTCATGATCTTTGTAAGCTCGACGTAGAACAATTCGAGGGTTATGCACGTTACTTTAGAGGCGGCGGGCAGGTTGAAGACAAGTCAGCGTATCTTGCCGCCTGGGAACTTCATCAGTATGAAGAGCACCATCATCAGTCCTACAGTAAAGAAGGTTTTAGTTTTGACAACTTTTCAGAAGAACGCCTTCAGAATAATATGTTGGAAACTGTAGCGGATTTACTAGCTGCTACTAAGCAACGTGGTGGTGGCACTCTAATCAATTATCTGATCAATATTTTTCCTAAACAAAACCCTCATCCACGTTTGCTTCCTTTCCTTGAAGATGCTCTTAGAAAAGCCCACGCTTTTTACCTGGACAGTGAAGAAAATCCCGATTCAGAATTCAAACTCTTCCAAGGCCTTCCTTGCTGGAATCCCGATGTTGAAGAGGTTTTTATTAAATTGAAAGAGGCTAAGCCTGTTTAATGCCTAATTCTTTTACTGGAATTTATGTTTGGTGTCAGGCCCAATACCGTTTACTTAATTCACATCAGGGCTAAAGCGAAAGAGGACTTTCGCACTCCAAACGCTTCGCGAGGACATAGGTACAACTAGTTCAGACGTATATTTCGCGAAGCGTTTGGAGTGCGAAAGTCCTCTTTCGCTTTTAGCCCTGATGTAATTAAGTGAACGGTATTGAGGGCAGGCCTGCAGACCTGCAAAGCGCCTTCTAAGTAGGTTAGAGAGGGGAGTGCCATACATTCCATGGATATGTCATCTTCTGCCTTGTTCAGGGCTTTGGAGATTTGCAGGTTTGATCCCGACCATTAATTTTTTCTAAATATTTGTCAGGATCTTGAGAATAACGAAAAATCGAGAAGTCTACTTTTGGATAACGTTTTCTAAGTTCATCGATGCTTTCCCGCTTATCTCGATCAAAATTCCATATGTATTTTATCAGCGTCCAATTGATACCATTTAGACAACCGGTATTTGCAATCCTTTTGTCAAAAGTGAATAGCCTTTTGAGTACTCTCCATATGCAGAGCGAGCGTGAAAGATGAAAATAGATGATAGTGTCTGCTCGGGCAAATCGCATTTCTAATGTTGAAAGAGAACAGCCTTCAATAATCCAAGATTCTTTATTGACAAGAGCTTCTTTGATTGATAGGAATTCCAGCTTATCTCTTTTTGTTGTGCCGTCAAACATATGCTTGTCCAGATGATGCACAGGAATATTGAGTATTTTTCCGAGCTTAACTGCAAACGTAGACTTTCCACTACCCGGTAGACCAATCACAGCGATGCGTTTTAATTTTACTTGTTCCATAAAAATCTTTCATCCCCAAATCAATAAATGTCAATTTGTTGATAGATTTGGATCTGCCATTTAGATTATTTTATATAATAATTTTTGATCCTTTCTCTATCTTCACTTTCTTGGTCACCCTTATGATAGATTTCGATGAACTCTATTCTGTCTTCAACTGGAAAATATGCATATGTGACGCGAATACCAGAATGAACACCTTTTCCTTTTAACGATTTGCAAGCGAACTTCTTAACTTTAAAAATTTTAGGAGTTGAAATTGCAAGATTTTCTATTGCAAAGATGCCATGATTGTCGACATTGAGTTTGTGATAAGCAATCAATTGTGCTTTCACAAGCAAGTCTAAGTCTTCCTCAAGACTGGGAAATCTTTTAAGGAGTTTCTTTAAGTCTTTCTTAAATTTATCTAGCTGCTCAATGTGCTTGAATTTCATCGTTGCTATACTCTCTCACGCTATATGCAGGGGTTCGGTAAAATACAGATTCATAATCAATTTTTTGTCTTTCCGATGTAACCATCCATGGGACATCTTGATGAGAGTATTCACTTATTGTTGAAGCATTCATGCCAGATAATTTTTGCAACACATCGTCTATTACTTTGATCTCATTTGCATTAAAGACAGAAAGATCGGGTTCTTGATGAGGTAGATATTTTTTTTGGAGATGCTGAAAATATTTACTTTTCACAACTTCGATTTCTTTGTTTTCTATCATCTCATTCACAATGGACTGAAACTCGATGGGGGTAGGGCCATGATGGTTTTTAATGTATGTGGCCCCGATAAGTTGTTCTTCATATTTTTCGTAATAGTTGAAATCCATGAAGTACAGTAGCTTGTACAGGACAGTTTCACCCACATTTGGCTTTGCTCCAACCTTTCCCAATATATAGAGAAGGACTTCCTTAAATTTTTTCAGGTTTTTTCTTGGAACGCTAATCCGCAAGTCTGTTTTCTTCTCTTTTGGCTTCTGAGCATGTTCTAAAATAACTTCTGTTGACGATTTGAGATTTAACAACTCATCAATTGAAATATTCAAAGATTTTGACAATAAAATGAGTTCGTCGGCTTTTAATGAGCGTTTATCATTTTCGATTAAAGACAGCGAAGCTCTATCCAATGCTAATCTTTGCGCCAACTCCTTTTGGCTTATTCTTAGAGCCTCACGCAAGGCTTTTATTCGTTTGCCTAAAGATGCTTCCATAAACACAATCCCCTGTTTCTTTTTATGATAACATATGTTATAATTTTATGCAATCAGATGTTATGATACATAACATCTTCTCTAAGAGAGTAATAAAGGAGGTAGGGCTATGGAATTTATAGAGGGTTTAATTTTAGGGTTGTTTGGAGGAGTTGTACCACCCCGATCACCCCGATCATTTGGCTAGATTCAAGTATATTTTGGCTACATATTGTTCTCTGCGGAAATGGCTTTTCGGCCATAATGAGAGATTAAATAACAAGATGCTCCAAACGCGATGATATCCTTGTAGAGAAATAGCCCCAAAAAGCTCATGTACCTCATGTGGTGGATTCCGGGAACGGAAATAATCGCGCCGGGAGTGGTTATGAGCATTGTGCTGGTGACAAAAAATATCAGTAGTGCAATCACCCCGCCTACAATTCCAGCTTTCGGTTTAAAGTATCCCACAATAAACAAGAGAGCAGTGACGATTTCGGTAATACCGATAATATCCGAACCGATATGGGGGCCGAAGATTTTGAAGTGCCAAGAGATGAGCGGGCTGTTCACAACCAGGGGAGTAATGCCTTCGGCTCCCGAGGCAGTCAACTTGTAAGAACCTGCCCAAAGAAGCATCACAATCATGCCGATTGATGTGACCAGGAAGGGGATATTGTGATCATGTATCCATGCGGCAAATCTCGTTAAATTGCTTTTGGCTTTACTTGAAAGATCTGGTTCCGACATTCCTTCCCCCCGTAGTTTAGCTCTCTTTATCATTACAATCACATTTTTTGCGTTGTCAAGACAATGAAATAATACTCTTTGTATTTTGGTAAAAGGAGAAAAACAGCGTGAAGCCAAAAATCTGGTTTCTCTTTTAGGAATGGGGGACCGATTATGATCCTAATTTTACCGCTTCTATCTCAATACGTCCGAAGCGTATCTCAATCACCCCATCAGCATTTATTGCCTCCGGAAGTAAATGGAGATATTCCTCAATCATTTCATTATAAAATGCTCTTGCTTGATCTGAAGGGACGGCCGGTGTAAATGTACCCAAAAGAAAATTAAGAAATTCCTCTCTATCTACAAAGGGATCTTGCGTCTGAATTCGTTCTATTCTTTGAGGCTTTAAGCCTACTTCATTTAATAACTCTCGGTATTCCTGTATGGTTAGAAAATTTCTAGGAGGGATGTTTTCCCAATAAGATGCCCATTTTGGTGATGTTTGTACAATTTTGCGAGCCTGTTTCCAAGCTTGATTATCCAAAGCAGGAACCATTGTCCATAGTTTACCGTTTGGCTTTAAAAGTTTGCTCAGGTTTTTAAATGCTTGGAGCTGATCTGAACAATGCTGCAGTGCGCAATTGGAAATGATTACGTCAAATGATTCAGAGGTATTAGGCTCTAAAAAGCCTCCTGCATTGAATTTTAAGTTTGGATATTCTACGGTGCTATATTGTTTCTGTGCCCAAGAAAGCATAGGAACAGAGGGGTCGATACCCAAAATATGACCTTGAGGAATAAATTTAGAAACATCTGCTGTTATTTTGCCATCTCCACATCCGATGTCCAATATTTTTTCATTCCCATTCAGCTGGCGCAGGTTTGAAGCTAAAAAAGCCAACGCCCATCGTCTTTGTAGTTCTGAATTGTGTACATAGAGGCGAACAAGTCTTGCATCCCAATAGGTATCATCAGCCTGAAGATAAGCAAAAGCACAAATCTGAAAAACATAGAACACAAAAACTAGCTTTTTAAGCATCAGAACATCCTTATTGAAAATAGAATTTTAGCACAGGAGTGGGCTGAGTTTCAAACATTATCCACAGTTTTTCTTGCCATTTCAGCACGTTATGAGCTGATTTATGATCCCATGGATGATCGGTGTCATGATCGATGTCTGATCGGTGTCAGGCCCAATACCGTTCACTTAATTACATCAGGGCCAAAAGCGAAAGAGGCCTTTCGCACTCCAAACGCTTCGCGAAATATACGTCTGAACTAGTTGTACCTATTTCCTCGCGAAGCGTTTGGAGTGCGAAAGGCCTCTTTCGCTTTTGGCCCTGATGTGAATTAAGTGAACGGTATTGGTGTCAGGCCTGCAGATCTGCAAAACGCCTTCTAAGTCTGCTAGAGGGAAGGGTGCCCATACATTCCATGGATATATCATCTTCTCCCTTGTTCATGGTTTTGCAGATTTGCAGGCCTGACCCCGATCATGACCCCGATCAGATTTGCAGGCCTGACCCCGATCATAACCATTAACTCCTAAACGCCGAATGAAAATGGATCCTTGACGAATTGTTACTTTTAAGTTACAATAAGCTTATGGAATACAAAATCGAAATTTATCAAACCCACACAGGTAAACGTCCATTTAGTCAATGGCTTAAGGATATCAAAGATCATCTCGCAAAGGCTAAAATACGCCTTCGATTGGATCGTTTAGAAATGGGTAACTTTGGTCAGTGTGAGCCTGTTGGTGAAGGAGTGTTTGAATTAAAGATTGATTTTGGTCCTGGATATCGTGTGTATTTTGGAAAAATAGGAGTAAAGTGCGTTTTATTACTTTGCGCTGGCGATAAGGGATCCCAAAAGAGTGATATCCAAAAAGCCAAGGTCTATTTTAAGGATTATCAATCCAGAGGAGATACGAATGAATAAAAAGCATAAACGCAGTATTGATTATCATGATGACCTCATAGATGAACTAAAAGACCATGATGAAGCTGTAGCTTATTTAAATGCTGCCCTTGAAGAAAGTTTATTAGGAGATGAAGAATCTCAAGAGGTCTTACTTAATGCCTTGCGCAATGTCGCAGAAGCACAAGGGGGGCTTGGAAAACTAGCCAAAAAAACTCACGTGCGAAGAGAAGTCTTATATCGAGTACTATCTTCCGATGGCAACCCCGAACTTCGAACTTTCACTAGTTTGGTTCATGCAATGGGTTTAAACCTGAGATTTTGTTAACTTTCCTTTAAATTGACTTAAAATCATGATAAACTCGTAACTCTTAGTTAACTTGATAAGTTATAAAAAAAATATAGCATGCCTGTTTGTTAATTTCGGCAAAGGCTCATGACAACCAATGAAGAAAAAAGGATGAGCATGTCATTTAAAAACTTAATTTCCTTTATTTGGAAATTCGTGAGCTTGCAACCCATAAGTTTCTTTTTTATATATTTCCTATCTCTTACATGGTCTCTTGACGCTACCGTATGGCCTTATCTACTGCGATTAATTATTGATACTCTAACACAGCACGACATTGATCGAGCGTCTGCCTGGGATTCATTAAAATGGTTATTAGTAGCTGGGGTTTCTTTATGGGTTTTTGTAGAATTTTGCTTCCGTTGCCGCGATTTTTTAAGAGCTAAAGCTTTTCCTAAACTGGAAGCTGATATCCGTATGGCGATGTTTGATCATATTCAGCACCATTCCCCTAAATATTTTAACGAACACTTTGCGGGAAGCTTATCTAATAAGATCGCGGATATGACCACTCAAATTTCCTCAATGCTCCAGGATCTAATGGTCTTTATTCCAGCTGTCGCCTCATCTATTCTAATTGTTTTATTTTTCTCAGCGGTAAATCCTTTATTTGCACTAATTTTAGCAGTTTGGATCATTCTTCATTTTAGCATTTGCATTTTTTTTACCTCAAAATGCGTGGAATATTCTAATGAACATGGTGAAGCACGTAGCCAGCTTGCAGGAAAAATTGTAGATAGTTTTACTAATAATTTCGCGGTTAATCTTTTTTCTCGTTTCAAATTTGAAAATCAACGGATTGCGGTTTCTCAAAAAATTGAGCAAGAAAAAAATTATCGTGCCCAATATTATGTTGCGCTAATGCTTTTTTCTCTATCTCTTTTATTTTTAGTAGGGATTATTACATTAAATGGGTTGCTGATTTTTTATTGGATCCAAAGTAAAATTTCTACCGGTGAAGTAATTCAAGTCTTTAATACAACTTTTAATGTCATCATGATTTTATGGATCTCAGGGGATTTAATGCCTCAATTTTTTAAATCCTTTGGAATTGCCAGTCAAGCCCTGTCCGTGATGCATGATCCGCAAGATGTTATTGATCCTCCTTATTCACAACCTTTGATAGTAAAAGAGGGAGAAATCATCTTTGAAAGCGTTTCTTTCCAATATGGAGAAAAAAAGCTCTTTGACAAGAAGGATGTTCATATTAAAGGGGGAGAAAAAGTAGGCCTCGTGGGGTATTCAGGAGCCGGAAAATCAACATTTGTAAATCTTATTTTGAGATTTTATCCAATTACGAACGGAAGAATTTTAGTTGATGGACAAGATATTGCTCAGATTACTCTTGATTCTTTACATAAGCAGGTGGCTCTTATTCCTCAAGATCCTCTTCTTTTCCATCGTACTTTAGAAGAGAATATACAATATGGGAATATTCAAGCTTCCCAAGAAGAAATTATTCAAGCTGCAAAACTAGCTCATTGCGATGAGTTTATTAGAAAATGCCCGAATGGTTATGCATCGCTTGTTGGAGAACGAGGAACGAAGTTGTCGGGAGGAGAAAGGCAAAGAATCGCTATCGCTCGAGCTATGCTAGCAAGTTCTCCTATTCTTATCTTGGATGAAGCGACATCATCGCTTGATTCAATTACAGAAAAATTCATTCAAGAAAGTTTGGAACGGCTCATGCAAAATCGAACAACTCTCGTCATTGCCCATAGACTTTCAACGCTGGCCAAAATGGATCGGATCTTGGTTTTTGATCAAGGAAAAATAGTGGAAGAAGGCACACATAATGAATTAATGACTAAGGCAGGGCATTATGCGCGTATGTGGGAAATGCAATCGGGAGGTTTTTTACCGGATGCTCCTGCAGATAGGTGATCATTTTAGAAGGGGCCACGCCTGGCATTCAGAAACAAGAAAGCCAGAATGCCAGGCTTGACCCTAATCATTTATTCTCTATTGCTTTGTTTTTTAGCATGCATTTCAGTAAAATTACGTTTAACAGTACCAGTATGTGGTTCTGTATCAAATTTACTCATGTCAAATGGTTTATCAATTTTACTCATGTCATTTTTGGGCGCTTTGAATTTTAATTCATTTTCTTTTGTTTTTTGAGAATCGCCCCCTTTTTCCATTTTATTCATCTTTTTTTGAGGAAAGCAATCTGGTGTTCCGATTGGTTTATCTATTTCCTTCTTAGCAGGAAAGCAATCTGGTTTTATTAAATCAATTATTTTTTCTGCTATTTGTTCTTTAGCACCTTCTTTAAGTTCGTATCCTTTGTTTTTTAATGAATTTATGATTTTATTTGCTGCATCATCAAAGGGTTTAGTATTACCGCTATATAATGGATTTGTCATATTATTACCTCCTTTTAAGACGACATTATAATAATAAATGCTCCTGTATCTATAATGAAATAAAATTAATTCTTAGTCAATAAATATTTTTAATAATCGGGGTCAGTCCAGCAAATCTGCAGAAAAAACGTTTTGCAGGTTCGCAAGCCTAACCCCGTTCATGACCCCGAGCACTATCCTAAAAGTCGATAGTCTCTTGTTCAGCCCCGAATGGGGCGGCAGGTCTAAAGCCCATAGCGTAGCCCAGAATGGGCAAGCTATGGGAAAAACATCAAAAACAAATCAAAGCCCCAAGGGGGCGACAGATCTCTTGCCCCGGATGCAGCCCCAAGGGGGCAATCCGGGGTTATGTACGCCGGCATGTGTAACCTATGTGGTTGTGTTAAAGTGTAACCTATGTGACTTGGTCGGACCGGGGGGCAGGCCTGCAGATCTGCAGAATGATTGGGGCCACGCCAATACTGTTCACTGCCCCCGATCATCCATGCCTATTTATTATTAGCCTTGGCATGTCGATAGGGACTTGGTGGAGGAGAATTAAAATTGAATTGGCCATTCTCTTCTTCCAACTGTGGAATTTTTGCAATTTCTTCTGAGTATTTTACATACAATTTACGATAGAGCATTACGTCGTTTTTTGCTTCATTGAACTCTTTACCTAATTTCAACATTTGTGATCTCAATGCTTCAAGATCAACATCCTTTTTTTCAGGGGAGCGTTTACATTCTGGACCAGATTCAAGCTGCACAGCATCATTAGCCTTTTCAGCTTCTTGCAATTCAATTTTGCAAGCAGCGATTTTTCTTTCCAGTTCAATGACCTTCAAAAAGGTTTCAACAACTAATTCTTGGTTTTGTATAAAACCTAGGCGGATTTTTTCTGATTCATTACACTCATTATTGAAATAAGTTAAAATTTGGTTGATAAGCGCTTGTTGCTTTTCAACGATAATCCCTTCCTCAAGATTTGAATTAATAATATTCATTGTTAGATCAAAGATCTCGGATAATGTATTTTCAATTTTATTATGTTTAACTTTTTCATTATATGTGCTTATCTTAAATGTTCTAAAGTTGCTTTTTCTTTTGGTATCATGCTTAGGCGGAATTGGCTTTAGATCAGATAAGTGATCTTTTTCTCCATCCAGTGGAATGCTGTTGGCAGTATTTTTTCCAAGCGTTAAAAAGGAAATTTTTATGTTGCTAAAGTTTTCCTTTTCTTTATACAGCTTGAAATTTAAAGCTTTAAGTTGATCGTCGATTCCATTAGCTGTATCATCGTCTTCTCCTAGATTTTCGAGATTTCTAATCTGTATATTAATATCAAACAACTTCTTCAGTGAATCATCAATTAAATTGAGGAGACGAAAAAATTCTTGATTGAGGTTGATAGTTTTATTTGTGTTATCAAAATATTTTTTTACTTTGATCATAAGAAAATCGAGTTCTTTGACTTTATCTTCATCGCTTCCAAATTCTATAATTTCTTTTTTTAATTCAATAATCTTATTGAGATTATCATTGATGGAAATTGTCAGCTTTGACTGAGGGGAAAGGGGGAAGGTCTTAGTCTTTTTGAGATTCCTTTCAAGATCTATTCTTTTATTTGTCATCTCATCTTCATCGATGTTTTGTTGTTTATCGACCGGTTTTAATTTTCCTTTAAGTTCATTACATAATTTTTTTTTGTTCTCTTCGATATGTAATTTATAATCTGGCGTAATTTTCACCTGGCGAGATGGGGTTAGCCTCAACTTAACCTTGGGCGTATTCTTAGGTGTATTCTCCGAAGTCTGCTTTTCAGATGTGTCAAGTAGACTTTTTTCATTTGTGGTATTCTCGAATTCATCATCGCTGGATTTATTTGAAATTAGCTTATCAGAAAAAAGCTCCCAAGAATCCAGCTCTTCAAGCTTTTCCATAGGGGATTTGCCATTGTTAAAAACGATATAATCCAATATGTCTAGATAATCTTTATAGTCTTTTTGAATATTATCCGAATTCTCGTTATTAATAATGTTGTTATTGAAGAAATAGTTGGCTGTACAGCCTAATGCATGAAATATTTCCGCTAGCTGATCATCAGAATTGGCTAACAGCATAATCTGCATATAATTTTCTTCAATATATTTTTTTGTCAATTCGAAATTTTTGTATCTTTGATCTAATTCAGCTGGATCATTTATATTTTCAATGCTCAGATTATATTTTTCTATTCCTGCCTTGAATTCATAAATTTTCGTCACACTTATCAGCTTTAGGATGCTCTCGCGTAAGGAGTGTTGGTCCTCAAACTCATCAAGATATTTATTTAGAAGTTTGCTTGCTGCTTTAAAACTTGTCGGATCGCGATGACTTACCCTTGCACATAACATGTCTATCAGTTTATTCAATGCGCTAATGTCGTCGTGAAATCCTATTGTGGATAAGAATTCAATTATACCTAGGAGAAGTTCGCTTTGATTCTCAATTTCTATATTCTGTGATTCAAAAGTAACATAAGATAGATCGGTTAAATTAGAAACCATTTGATTTAATGAAGAAACACTTTCGTTAATTTCATATCGTGTTTGGTTGCTATTTTCATGAGAAGCAGTCATTTTTTCATTGATTGAACGCACGTACTTATTTGCTAGATCAATTGTTTCATTGAAATGTATTTTTAATTCTTCAAATTCATTCACATATTCATTAATATTTTTCTTCTGAGGTGCAGGCATCTGGTGGCCAAATTGGTCTTTCAAAGCCATAGTAAGAAGCTTATTTTCTGAAACCGGTTCAGAGCCTTGAGGAGACATTTTTTTATCGACTTTGCGCCGATCCCAGAATTGGCGAGCTTTATCGTAAAAATATCCGATTGTTGCCAGTTTTCCTAGTGTCTCAAAAGACGGGAGAAACGATGAGAGAACTTTTAACTGTGAACTTAAAGAGTGATAATAAGGAGAATGACCCGCGGAGATGTTACCCTTGTTGTAGATAGCTATAGGATTCGTTGTGTGAATCAGAGCAATGCTATTGGCGGAAATGGAGTTGGCTGCAGCATTGATTATTTTATCCACGGGCTCTGAAAATTTTGGCGAAGTATCAGCCAAATCTGTCAGACATTGGGAAAAACTTATGTTTGTTGAGGAAGTGGCCTGAAATAATTTTTTTGTGCCTGATATAACCTCAGCAGCTGGAGCCGCTTGGCAGCTATAGCAGTAGGTCAGATAGGCGACCCCTCCTGCAAAAATCGCAGCTCCTGCAATGATCGCCAAGTCAGTTTTATGTTCTTTAAGAATATCAGCCCATGGGGAGACATTATTCTCAGAGATTTTCTTTTCTTCATGGTTAATATTTGAGAAGGCAGGGGGAGTGATCGATTTAAGAGAAGCATCGTCAACACGTAGAGGTAATGAATGAAGATCATTTTTCTGATGAGATTTTACGTGGCATGTAGTCGGTTTCTTTTTCCACGTAGAGAGCTCATTAAAATATTCGCCTATGGATTTAAATACTTCAACCAACTTCAGCAAGAATTTTTGAAAAATCGTCTGCGGTATTTGAAGAGTGGCCATTGAAGCGATTGAGCCATAGGGGATGACTTTTTTAACGTCATTTATAAACATATAAATTACCTGATTTAGGGGATTCTTAAAATTATTTCTTGAGCGATGAGAGTAGATGTTATATAAGTCAAGAGTTTATTTCAAGAATGAATGTAAAAATTTTAATTTAAAATAAAGATTTTACTATTTGATGAAGAAAATAAGAAATAAAAAATAAAATACAAAGAATAAAAGTCCTTTACGGTCTTCATTGATCGGGGTCAGTCCTGCAAATCTATAAAACGTTTTTTCTGCAGATTTGCAGGACTGACCCCGATCACTGACCCCGATCACTGACCCCGATCATTGTTAAAGATGGCTTCCCTATCAACCTCTCTTGAAGACATATAATAATCCTCCAAGTTGACCTCCTAAATATAGATTTTTTTCAAAAATCACTTTAGGAATTCCCCATTAAAGTATCATTTTCATTTTGCGCCTACAGGTTTTCATATCTTTGTTGATTTATTATGGTTGTTAATATATAGTTATGTATGTCATCTATTTTAATTATAAGTTGTTTTATATTAGTTCTTAATAAAGTTAAGCCATAGGAGAAAATTATGTTAGAAACTATACGTAGAGATACGGATTTAGTGAATGGAGTATCTCAATTCCAAACTAATCAGCCCACTAATGACAATTCGATCTTTTCATCAATGCCTTGGCCATTCAAACAGACAAATGGTGCTACATCAGATTTGAAAGAGCGTGAAATTAAATTGATCCCTATCTCCAAGGACGAGATCAAAAAAACAGTCAATGCAGCAACCTGGGATGTGACAAAATTGAAGAAAATTGCAATTGGCGTTTGGGCAACAGTAGAGATTATTTTACTGGGCATAATGGCCGGAGGTTTGATTTCATCAATTTTTGTTGGACCCATTGGCCTTGTGGTTGCTGGCTTCACTTCACTCCCTGCAATGTTATTACTGCTACCCGCAGAACTATATAAAGTCAACGAATTGCCTAAGGACTCTAAGGAATATAAACTAAATACATGTAGTTATAAATTAGATGATTTTGTGAACTACGTCAATAAGTCTGAAAGCAATCAAAAGTTGTTTAAAGAAGGAAAACATAAATTCGAGAAATTGGTTGATGGATTTAATAGACTTGTGGATGCCCAAAATTTAGAACTTAAACTTCAACAGCAGCAACAACTTCTCGCACAGCAACAAGCACAGCTTGCAAAACAACAAAAAGATAACCAAAAGAAAATTGAAAATCTCCAAGCTCAACAAGTGTGATTTAGCAAACCTAATTGCTTCATATTTTGAAGCGATTAGGCTTCTATCTTAATGATCCCGATCACTGTAGATCTGTAAAACGTTTTTTCTGTAGATTTGCAGGACTGATCCCGATCAATAACCAATCTTTCTTGACAATATATAAGACGCCTTGTAAATTCGAAGTTATAGCTCGAAATAACAAGGTATTTGGTGGTTTTGATGGAAAGATTGACATATC